>Ga0190265_10000880_pt1 | contig 19791 bp, 15 predicted proteins | sample Popmic124T_FD_133135 | JGI IMG/M metagenome (GOLD analysis project Ga0190265, IMG submission 133135) | Populus adjacent soil microbial communities from riparian zone of Indian Creek, Utah, USA - 124 T | ecosystem: Environmental > Terrestrial > Soil > Riparian zone | place: USA: Utah | collected...
ACCCCGCCCTCGATCGACGAGGCCATCGCCAAGTTCAACGAGATCGGCGACTCGATCCAGGAGATGACCGGCTCGCTCTCCGGCGCCGACATCGGCGGCGGCATCAACCGCCTCGTGGACGAGTTGGAGCTGACCAGCCGCGAGATCCGCCTGCTGCTGGCCGAGAACCGCGCCAACCTGAACGCGACGATCGGCAACTTCCGCGAGGCGAGCGCGGCCCTGTCGCGGGAGCTGCCCCGGCTGGCCGACCAGATGAACCGCACCCTCGTCCAGATCGAGTCCCTGGTGGCCGACAACCGCGGCGAAGTCTCCGACAGCCTGGGCAACATCCGCGAGGTCACGGACCGTCTCCAGACCTCGGTGGACAACTTCAACCAGATCTCCGGCAAGATCGCCCGCGGCGAGGGCACGATCGGCAAGCTGGTCAACGACGAGGAGGCCTACGACAAGGTGGTCTCCACCCTCGACAGCATCGAGGGCGGCGTAGAGAGCCTGAGCGGCACGCTTGGCGCGATCAACCGCTTCCGGATCGACCTCGACATGCAGGGCTACGTCCTGTCCGGCCTGGAGGACAGCTCCTCCCAAACCACCCTCCTCCTGGACATCGACCCGCAGGATAACCAGCGCCTCTACCGCGCCGGCATCAGCAGCCCGCCGGGAGGCAAGCGCCGGGAGAAGACCGAGACCATCACCGTCACCAACCCGGACGGCACGACCGAGGTCACGACGGTCAACAAGATCACCACCGAAAAGACCTACGCGGTCACGGGCCTCTTCGGCTACCGCGCTCCCCGGGACGTGCGGCTCTTTGCGGGCCTGATCGAGAGCACCGGCGGAGCGCAGGTCGACGTCCCGCTCCTCAGCGACCGCTTCCTGGTCTCCTTCGAAGCCTTCGACTTCAACCGTCCGGAGGACCTCTCCCCCCACCTGCGCCTGTCCGGCCGCTGGCGCTTCCACCCCAACCTATACCTGGTCGGCGGCTACGACGACTTCCTGGAAGACGACTCCTTCTTCCTCGGCGGCGGCATCCGCTGGAACGACGAGAACATCAAGTACCTGCTCGGCGTGATACCGAGGTAGGGAGGCCTCTTTCCGGGAGGGACGGGGAGGGGTCTTCTCCGTGAGGATGGCCGAGATCAGTCCCGGAAGACGTCTGCGGGTAGCACCTCGTACCCGGTGGGTACGGGCCGCCCCCGCTGCGTACGAGGCGCGAGCACAGGGTAGGGACCCGTACCCGCAGGGTACGAGGTCCTACCCGCAGGGGGCGACGGATACCCTGTGGGTACGAGGTGCTACCCACAGGGTACGAGGTGCTACCCTCCGCGTACGGCCGATACCCTGCGGGTACGGGCTGCTACCCTCCGCGTACGCCTCGCCAGGAGCGCGTACGGCAAGAACGGCAGGGTATGAGGGCGTACCCTCCGCGTACGCTTCCTGCGCGCTCCGTACAGCGTAGAACCGTCGCGTACAGGGTACGGACCTCGGGTATGGTGCTCTACCCGGCGCGTGCGCCTCCCTCCGGCAGCACAAAGTTAGCGCCTCTCGCTCGCGGATTGACTTCCCGAGCGGCCTTGAGTGATCCAACCCATGGATCGAGCGGATCAGCCGGCCGGATAGATGGTGAGGATGCCCTTCTTGGCGGCGAACGTGAAGGCACCTCCACGGTAGGCAGCAAACTCCGGGGACGCCGAGCTGACGCTCCCCGTCTCGTCATTGGTCTTGAGATCGTGGACACCCTGGAGGGTGAGGTTCGGCGGCACCGGACCGTCGCTTCCTTCGAGCATCAGGGTCGCCGTCAGCATGGAGGCCGGGAAGCTGAAGCTGCCGTTGCTGTTATCCCGTTTCGTCGCGATCAGCTTCGCCTTCTGTTGGGTTGTCTGCTCGACGGCATCGGCACCGGCGTACTGCCAATTACTCCAATTGTCGACAACCGTTTCGTTGAAGAGGAGCTTGAGCTGGAACGAGAGCTTCGGCGCCATGCGGAGCCTCCTTTTCGTTGTTGGGGGAAGCCGAGCGGAACATCCCACCCGGCTTGGTATCTTGGCATGCGAACAGTTTCGGTAGTGCGAAAGCCAGACTAGAGGTCGGGCTCCTGCCCGGTGATCCGCCGGAAGGCTTCGATGTAGCGCTCGCGGGTCCCCCTCACCACCTCCTCGGGGAGGACGGGCGGGGGGGACTGGTGGTCCCAGCCCGAGGCGTCGAGCCAGTTCCGCACGTACTGCTTGTCGAAGGAGGCTGGCTCCTCTCCCGGTGTCCAGCGCTGGACGTCCCAGTAGCGCGAGGAGTCGGGCGTCATCACCTCGTCGATCAGGAGCAATGTCCCGTCGTCCCCGAACCCGAACTCGAACTTGGTGTCGGCCAGGATCAGGTCGCGCTCGGCAGCATGAGACGCGCCCTTCGTGTACAGGGCGAGGGTCAGGTCGCGCAGGCGGGCGGCGAGATCGGAGCCCACGGCCTGCTCGACGGTCGCGAAGGTGACGTTCTCGTCGTGCCCCTCGGCCGCCTTGGTGGCCGGGGTGAAGATGGGGTGGGGGAGCGGGCTTGCCCGGTCGAGCTTCGCCGGCAGCGGAATGCCGCAGACCTCGCCGGAGGCCCGGTACTCGCGGTAGCCGCTCCCGGCCAGATATCCCCGGGCCACGCACTCGAAGGGCACGACTTTCGCCCGGCGCACCAGCACCGCCCGGCCGCGCAGGAGGTCCCGGTACGGCGCGAGGCCGGAGGGGAAGTCCGCGGGGTCCGTGGCCAGGATGTGGTTCGGGACCACCTCCGCGAGCTTCGCGAACCAGAAGTTGGAGAGCTGGTTGAGGATTTTCCCCTTGTCCGGGATGCCGGGCTGGAGCACGAAGTCGTAGGCCGACAGCCGGTCGGTGGCCACGATGAGCAGCGTGTCGCCGAGGTCGTAGACGTCCCGCACCTTGCCCCGCCGGGGCGGGCCGTAGTCGGGGAGATCGCTCTGCCAGAGGACGGAGTCCATGGCAGGGAAGATATCAGAGGCTCCCTCACCCCCGGCTCGTCGACACCCGCTCGATCGCCGTTCCCAGGGTGTCGCCCGGGATCTCCTGGTAGGAGCCCAGGTCGAGGCTGCGGCCGTCCACCAGCTCGTAGACGGCGAGCTTCTCCAAACCCTTGAGCTGGGCGAAGCCGAGCTTGCGCACGCCGCAGGAGATCTTGGCGCCGCCGTCCTCCACGTCCACCAGGACATAGACCCTCTCGCCGTCCGACGCCCGCAGGAGGGTGCGGCTGCCGAGCTCGGTCTCCAGGCGCTGCATGTAAGCCGCGGTCGCCACCATGCCGTTGTTGTGCAGGGTGCCGTTGCGGTTCAGGTAGGCGTAGAAGCGCCGGGACTCCTCGTTCTTGTCCACCACGTCGACGTTCTTCTCCGCGAGCGGCGCGAAGAAGTCGTGGACCTGGATGGAGGAGAAGCCCTGCGAGATGAGCATGGTCTTGACCTCGTCGACCTCCTGCGTCCCCTTGCCCGTGGTCAGGCGGGAGAGCTCGACCAGGCCCGGCCCGAAGAACTCGTAGCGCTCCGTTTCGCCGGGACGGCCGCTCCCCATGGGGATCAGACGGTAGGCGCCATAGTTGAGCGCGATCCGCATGCCGCGGTCGAAGGGGAAGCCCTCGCGCAGCGCGTCTTCGTACAGCCGCTGGATCTGTACCGAGCAGACCAGGAGCTTCGCGGCATCGCGGCAGGAGTAGAAGGCGCCGTCGCCCAGGTACTTCTCCAGCTTCACCCGGTGGGTCAGGGCGAGCCGGTTGATCCGCCGCTGGAAGCGGAACATCTTGCGGAAGGCGTCGTCCTGGATCTCGGTGCCGGCCCGGTGCAGGACCGACAGGGTCTGGGAGAAGTCGCTGATGTCGTAGATCATCCCGAAGCGCTCGACCCGGGGATCGACCACCCATGGCTCCAGGAAGTCGAGCGGCCGGGTCGCCTGCGAGAGACGCACGCCGCCGCCCCGCGCCACCAGCATGCCGTTCTGGGCCTCGACCGGCACCAGGCTCTTGCGGAAGCTGTGGAAGAGCTCGAACTCCTTGAGCTTGACGAGCAGGCTCTCCCAGACCTGGACCAGCGGCGGCGGCAGCAGCCTGGCCGGGTTGTAGCTCTTCAGGGTCGACAGGTAGGCGACATAGCCGGGCTGCACCAGGAGGTCGCGGGGGTCGCCCTTGGTGTCGAAGCGGAGCAGGTTCGTCGCCACGCTGCGCAGGTCGGGGTCGGACTCGATCTGCCCCGCGTGCCAGCGGCCCAGCTCATCCAGCCGCTGGCGGAAGTCGCGGCCGTCGATGCGCAGGGAGCCGGCGAAGTAGCTGGCGAGCTCGGCCATGTCGCGGCCGATGTAGTCCTCGGTGAAGACGAGGACGTTGTCGCGCATCCGGGTGAGCAGGCGGGGGAAGAGCTCCTCTTCGACCTCCTCGGTGGCGCCTGCCACCTTCTGCACGATCTCGTAGGTGGTGGACAGCACCCGGTCCAGGTAGCGGTCGAGGATGCGGTACTTGATGGCGTCGCCCTGGCGGCGGCCGATCTCGGTGTCGATGCGCACGATGCGCCGCGGGGTGTCCTTCAGGAGGCGGGCGATCTCCAGGGAGTGCTGGAGCCAGAACACGGCCGGGTATTGGCGGCCGTAGCTGGAGATGGTGGCGTTCTCGACCGCCTTGGCGAGGAGCCCGCAGTAGCGGTCCCAGGCCATCGCATAGGCCTTGCGGTCGAACGTATCGCGCCGGACCGCGGCGAGCTGCGCGTTCTCTTCGGACAGGATGAACTGGCCCAGGGCCTTGCGCAGGCCCTCCATGCCGGGGGATTGGAGGATGGGGAAGCCGCGGATGGGCGTGGCCCCTTCGTCCTCCAGGAAGATGGGGCGCGGCATGGGAAGAGCGCGCTCGAGCTCGGGCACGAGGCGGCGCACCTCTTCCATGTCCGGACGCAGGAAGTTGAACGGACCCTGCAGGAGCTGCAGAAGAGGCGGCGAAGTCATTCCCAGGGTGCTCTTGGAGCTGGTTTGTAGCGAGTAGATATACCACAGAAGGGAGGGTCCGCCCCCGCACCTGCTAAACTCTGCCGCCGTGGAAAATTGGCCCTGGAGGGATCTCATGACGGAAGTTTTACCGGTCGAAGTTGTCTCTCGCGGAAATCGGGCCGCGGAACTGCTGGTCCTCGGCGCTTTCGAGGGCGAAGCTCCGGAGGTCGACGGCCTCGACGGCGAGGTGCGGACCGCGGCCGAACGGGTGGCCCGGCGGCCAGGATGGAAGGGCAAGGAGGAGCAGGCGGGCCAGACCGACGCGGGCGGGGACGGCCCGGCCGTGCTGCTGACCGGCCTCGGCAAGCGCGATGAGTTCTCGCCGGTGAAGCTCTCGAACTGGATCGGCCGCACCGCCGAGCACGCGCGGGCCAACGGCTTCAAGACCCTGGGGTACGTCCTGCCCCGCCACGGAGAGACCACCGGCCGTCCGGCCGCCGAGCGGGTGGCCCGGTGGATGTCCCTGGCCGGCTACCGCTTCGAGCGCCGGTCGGATGACAAGAACGGCGCCCGGCTGGAGCGCATCCTGGTGGCGCCTCCGGACGGCGAGGAGGACGTCTATGACTCGGCCGTGGCCTTCAGCCGCGCCATCGCCGACGCCCAGGCCTTCAGCCGCACCCTGGCCAACACGCCCCCGAACGAGGCCACCACGCTCTGGATGGCGGAGCGCGCCCTGGAGCTGGACGGGGAAAACGGCATCCAGGTAACCGTGCTCGACGAGAAGGAGATGGAGAAGCGCGGCATGGGCGGCATCCTGGCCGTGGGCTCGGGCTCGGCCCACCCCCCCCGCCTGGTCCGCCTGGACTGGGGGACCGAGGGCCCGGTCATTGCTCTCGTGGGCAAGGGGGTCACCTTCGACACGGGCGGCATCTCCATCAAGCCGGCGCAGAACATGGAGGACATGAAGTACGACAAGTGCGGCGCCTGCACGGTGCTGGCTATCGTGCGCGCGGTGGCCCAGCTCGGCCTCAAGGTCCGCCTGCGGGCCTACTGCCCCTTCACCGAGAACATGCCCAGCGGCAACGCCTACAGGCCGGGGGACATCCTCCGCTTCTACAACGGCAAGACCGTGGAGATCACCAACACCGACGCCGAGGGCCGGATCATCCTCGCCGACGCCATGGCGTGGGCCGCGGAGGAGAAGCCCGACGCCTTGCTGGAATTCTCGACGCTGACCGGCGCGATCGTCGTGGCCCTCGGCCACCAGGCCGCCGGCCTGTTCACCCCGGACGACGGCCTCGCCGCCGAGGTGCAGGCCGCCGCGGACGACAGCGGCGAGCGCATCTGGCGCATGCCGCTCTACCCCGAGTACCTGGAGGACATGAAGGGCCTCCACGCCGACCTCAAGAACTCCGCGGGCCGGGCCGGCTCCTCCTGCACGGCCGCGGCCTTCCTCTCCCAGTTCGTCGGCGGGCTGAAGAGCTGGGGCCACCTCGACATCGCCGGCGTCGCCTACCTGTCCGCGGAGGCCAACGGCAAGCGCGGGGGAGCCACCGGCTTCGGCGTGGCCTCGACCGTGGCCTGGCTGCGCAGGCGGGCCGGATAGCCGGACGCATGACCCTCCTCGAGACATGACCCTCCTCGAGATCGAAGGGCTCGAGGTGTCGTTCCCGATGGGACCCGCGGGCTGGGTTCCCGCGGTGGACGGCGTGTCGCTGTCGATCGGCCGCGGGGAGATCGTGGGCCTGGTGGGCGAGTCCGGCTCGGGCAAGAGCATGACGGCCATGTCCGTCCTCCAGCTCCTCCCTCCCCGCGCCCGGGTCTCGGGCCGGGTGCTCCTGGAAGGACCGAATCACGAGCAGTCCGACCTGCTCCGCCTGCCTGAGCGCGAGATCCGGAAGGTGCGCGGCGGCCGGATCGGCATCGTCTTCCAGGAGCCCTCGACCGCGCTCGACCCGGTGTGGTCCATCGGCTTCCAGATCGCCGAGGCGGTGCGGGCGCACCGGCAGGTCTCCCGCCGCGAGGCGCGGGAGGAGGCCGTCCGGCTGCTGCAGCGGGTCGCCCTGCCCGATGCCCGGCGCCGGCTCGGCGACTACCCGCACCAGCTCTCGGGCGGGCAGCGGCAGCGCGTCCTGATCGCCATCGCCCTGGCCGCCGGACCCGACCTGCTCCTGGCCGACGAGCCCACGACCGCGCTCGACGTGACCATCCAGGCGCAGATCCTGGAGCTGCTGGAGACCCTCCGCGCCGAGCTCGGCCTGGCGGTCCTCCTCATCACACACGACCTGGCCGTGGTGGCCGAGACCTGCGACCGCATGGCAGTCATGCGCAACGGCCGGATCGTGGAGGAGGGGCGGGTCGAGAACGTGTTCCGCGCGCCGTCTCACCCCTACACGCGCGAGCTGCTGGAGGCCTCTTCGTGACAGCCCTCGTGACTGGAGCGCTGCTGGAGGTCGAGGGCCTGCGCAAGGAGTTCGCCGTGCGGCGGGGGCTGCTCGGGCGTTCGGTGGGAAGTGTGCTCGCCGTGGACGGGGTCGACCTGTCGCTCCGGCGCGGCGAGTGTCTGGCGCTGGTGGGGGAGTCGGGCAGCGGCAAGACCACCATCGCCCGCTGCGTGCTGCGGCTGGAGGAGCCCACGGCCGGAAGCGTGCGCTTCGACGGCGAGGACCTCCTGGCCCTGAAGCCGCGGGAGCTGAGGCGGCGAAGGCGGCGCTTCCAGATGGTGTTCCAGGATCCCTTTGGCTCGCTCAACCCCCGCCAGAGGGTGGGGTCGATCGTGGGCGAGCCGCTGGCGGTGCACGAGGGGCTGGCCCGGGTGACCCGGGCGGGGAGGGCGGAGCGGGTGCGCGAGCTGCTCGGCACGGTCGGGCTGGCTCCGGAGCTGGCCTCGCGCTGGCCCCACGAGCTGTCGGGCGGCCAGCGCCAGCGGGTGGGCATCGCCCGCGCCCTGTCGGCCGGGCCGGACCTGCTCGTGGCGGACGAGCCGGTCACGGCGCTGGACGTCTCGATCCGCGGCCAGATCCTCGACCTGCTCGAAGATCTGAGCGAGCGGCTCGGCCTGTCGCTGCTGCTCATCGCCCACGACCTGGCGGCGGTGGAGCGCCTGGCCGACCGGGTGGCGGTCCTCTACCTGGGCAGGGTCGTGGAGCTGGCTTCCCGGGAGGAGCTGTTCTCCCGGCCGCTTCATCCGTATACCGTAAGCCTGCTCTCGGCCGTGCCGCGGGTCGAGCCGGGGAGGCGGAGGCAGAGGATCGTCCTGGCCGGCGATCCGCCGAGCCCGCTGGCGCCGCCGCCGGGGTGCCCGTTCCATCCGCGCTGCCCGATCGCGAGGCGGCGCTGCGCGGAGGAGACGCCACCACTGGCCGAGGTCATGCCTGGGCACTCAGCCTCTTGCTTTTATCCGGGCGAGCTGAGCAGCCCTGGTGTGAGGTAACCTTTGTGTGGCCCGTGCGTAAGTCAACCAGAGCCGGCGCCCGGCGCCGCCCGAAATTCGTCCATAAAGATCCACCGCTTCAGGTGATGAGGAGCACATGAGAAACCGTTCACGATCCATTCTTTTTGCTGCAGGCCTCCTGCTGCTGGCTGGAGCGGCCGGAGCGCAGGAACCGCAACAGCAGATCCAGGTCGATACCGTGGCGCGGTCCGTCGAGGCGACCGGGGTCGAGGTCCGGGACGGCGCCGTCCTGCTGACCCTGGACGAGGCGGTCGAGATCGCCCTGCGCCAGAACCTCAACGTGTCCCTCCAGCGCTACGCCCGCACCCGGGCCGGCCTGAGCGTGGGCCAGACCCTGGGCATCTACGACCTTCAGCTCTCCGCCGTCGCCTACGCCGAGGACAACAACGCGCCCTCCATCAGCGAGCTCCAGGCCTCGGAGTCGAGCGAGCAGCGGCTCAACTTCGGCGTTGACCAGCTCTTCCCCCTGGGCGGCCTGCTCTCGGTGGACTGGAACAACAACCGCACGGAGAGCAACAACCCCTTCATCCGGATCAACCCCGGCTTCAACTCCGGGATCAACTTCCGCTACAACCAGCCGTTGCTGCGCGACTTCGGCCGGCTCGCCACCGAGCGCCAGCTCCTGGTGGCACAGAACCGCAGCCAGGCCAGCCGCGAGGAGTTCGAGCGCCAGCTCGTCCTCACGGTGCAGGCCGTCATCAACGCCTACTGGAACCTGGTGGGCGCGCGCGACCAGCTCATCGTGGCCCAGGAGAGCCTCAACCTCGCCCGCGAGCTGCACGACCGCAACCGCATCCAGGTGGAGGTCGGCACCATGGCGCCGCTCGAGATGGTGCAGAGCGAGGCCGCCATCGCCGAGCGCGAGGAGGGGATCATCACGGCCCAGTCCGCCGTGGGCGACTCCGAGGACCAGCTCCGCCGGCTGCTCAACCTGCCCGAGGGCGAGGTCTGGGGGACCGAGATCCGGCCCGCCACCGACCCCACGATCCAGCACACGCCCATCGACGTGGACGCCGCGATCCAGACCGCCCTGGCCGAGCGCCCCGAGCTGCGCTCGCAGCAGCTCGACATCGAGCAGGCCCGGATCGAGTCGCAGTTCGCCCGCAACCAGGAGCGCCCGACGCTCGACCTGGACGTCAGCTACGGCTACGCCGGCGCCGGCGGCGACCTGATCATCCGCGACGAGGACACCGGCGAGATCATCCAGATCATCCCGGGCGGCTATGGCGACGCCATCGACCAGGTCACCGGCCTGGACTTCACCGGCTGGACCGCCCAGCTCACCTTCGGGTTCCCGCTCCAGAACCGGGGCGCCCGCGCGGCCCGGGCCATCGCCGACATCGACCTGGAGCGCGCCCAGACCGCCCTGGAAGACGCCCGCGACGGCATCATCACCGAGGTGCGCGGCGCCGCCCGCCGGGTGGAGACCGCGGCCAAGCAGATCGACGCGGCCCGGGCCTCGCGCGTGTTCCAGGAGCGCAACCTGGACGCCGAGCGCAAGCGCTACGAGAACGGCATGTCCACCAGCTTCCAGATCACCCAGATCCAGGAGGACCTGACCCAGGCGCGCAGCCGCGAGGTGAATTCCGTCGTCAACTACCGCACCGCCCTCGCCGAGTACCAGCGCGTCGTCGGCCGCCTGCTGGAGGAGGAGGGGGTCGCGATCCAGGACGAGGAGCCGGAGGTGGACCGCTGGCAATTCTCGCTTTGGGGGAGGTAGGAATCTCTCCCTGGAGGGACCGATGAAGGATTCGAGCTGGGGACGCCTGATCGGCGTCCTCGTCGCACCCGGGGAGACGTTCCGCTCCATCGCCGAGCGGCCGACCTGGCTCCCGCCGCTCCTGGGCCTTCTGCTCCTGGGCCTGGCCGTCGGCGTGATCGTCCAGATGAAGACCGACCCGGAGGAGATGGTCCGGGGGCAGATGGAGATGATGAAGGTGGACGTGCCCCCGGAGCAGATCGACAAGATGGTCGAGGACGCCGAGGGCCGGAGCACCACCGCAACCATGGCTCTTACCGTGCTCGGCGTCTTCGTCCAGGCCGCCATGTACGCCGTCATCGCGGTCCTCTTCTGGCTGGGGCTCCGGCTGTTCGGCTCCGAGATGGACTATCTGAGCAGCCTGGCCACGACGCTGCACGCCTACATGCCCCTGGCCGTGGCCTCGCTGATCAACCTGCCGCTGATGATGGCGCGGGAGTCGCTCTCCTTCGAGGAGGTCGTGTCGGGAGGGGTGCTGGTGTCGAGCCTGAAGGCCCTGGCGCCGGAGGATGCTCCGCCCGTGCTCGAATCACTGCTTGGGAACTTCGACCTGTTCACGGTCTGGACGGTGGTCCTCCTGATCATCGGGTACAAGATCGTGGGCAAGGTGTCCACGGCCGTGGCCGCGGGGATCGTCATCCTGTACTGGCTGATCTATGTTGGAGGCAAGCTGGCCTTCACGGCGGCGTTCCTCAGGTAAGGACCTCAATAAGGAGAGGGTGTGAAACGGATTCTGATCGCAACCCTGGTCCTGGGGTTGCTCGCGGTCGTGGTGTTTGCGAGCCTGCGCGGCACCCGCCGGGAGAAGGGGACCAAGGTCTACGTGGAAGAGGTCGCCCGGCGCGACATCGGCCGGGTGGTGAAGGCCAGCGGCGAGATCGATCCCCGCGAGAAGGTCAACATCTCCGCCCACGTCGTCGGCAAGATCGAGAACCTCTACGTGGAGGAGGGCGACCTCATCCGCAAGGGCCAGCCGTTCCTCGACCTGGAGAAGGAGGCCTTCACCGCCGCCCGCGACCAGTGGTCGGCGCAGCTCCGCAAGGCGCAGACCGAGGTACGGCAGGCCGAGGTGGCCCTGGCCGACGCCAGGAACAAGCTGGCCCGCGCCCGGCGTTTGAACCAGGAGGGGATCCTCTCGGCCGAGCAGCTCGAGGCGGCCGAGCTCGCCCAGGCCAACGCCGAGCTCCGCCTGGAGGATGCCCGCGAGTCGGTGCTCCAGGCCCGGGCCAACCTGGCCGAGGCCCAGGACGAGCTCAGGAAGACCACCATTTACGCCCCTCTCACCGGCCGGGTCATCGCGCTCAACGCCGAGGAGGGGGAGGTCGTGGTCTCCGGGACCATGAACAACTCGGCCTCGGTGATCGGCGAGATCGCGGACCTCTCGGTGATCCTTGCCAACGTCGACGTGGACGAGACCGAGGTGGTCCTGGTCAAGCCCGGCCAGAAGGCGCGGATCGAGGTGGACGCCCTGCCCGAGAAGGAGTACCTCGGCCGCGTGGTCGAGGTCGGCAACAAGGGCTTCAGCCGGACGCAGCAGCCCGACGTGACGTTCTTCAAGGTCGAGATCCTGCTGGATAACCCGGACGAGGATCTGCGGCCGGGCATGTCGGTGCGGGCGGAGATCGACACCGAGGTCCGTCCGAACGCCCTGGTGGCGCCGATCCAGGCCGTGGTCGAGCGGGACATCAAGAACGAGGAAGCGGACGTCGTTTTCGTCGTCCAGGACGGCAAGGCCATCCAGCGGGCGGTGAAGACCGGCATCTCGGATGAGACCCGGGTCGAGATCGTCTCCGGGGTCAAGCCCGGCGACAAGGTGGTCACCGGACCCTACCGCTCCCTGCGCGACCTGGAGGACGGCGAGAAGATCCTGGTCACGGACCAGCGCCAGGAAGAGAAGTCCCGGCGCCAGAAGGCCAAGGAAGACGACGAAAAGGAAGGGGGAGCCACCGTCGAGGTGGACTGAGGTGGACCGATGGCGCTGATCGAGCTCAAGGAAATCTACAAGATCTACGACATGGGCGCCGAGAAGGTGCACGCCTTGAACGGCGTGGACCTGGAGATCCAGCGCGGCGAGTACGTGGCCATCATGGGGTCGTCGGGGAGCGGCAAGTCCACCCTGATGAACCTGATCGGCTGCCTGGACACACCGACCTCGGGCGTCTACCGCCTGAACGACGTCGAGGTCCAGGGACTGGACGACACCGCCCTCGCGGGCATCCGCAACAAGGAGATCGGCTTCGTCTTCCAGACCTTCAACCTGCTGGCCCGCACGGACGCGCTCCACAACGTGGAGCTGCCGCTGATCTACGCCGGGGTTTCCCGCCGCGAGCGCCGCGCCCGGGCGCAGCGCGCGCTGGAGCGGGTGGGGCTCGGCGAGCGCATGCACCACAACCCGAACGAGCTCTCCGGCGGCCAGCGCCAGCGCGTGGCCATCGCCCGCGCCCTGGTCAACGAGCCCTCGCTCCTGCTCGCCGACGAGCCCACCGGCAACCTCGACTCGAACACATCGAAAGAGATCATGGACCTCTTCGACGAGCTGCACTCCGGGGGCAACACCGTGCTCCTGGTAACCCACGAGCCCGACATCGCCCAGCACGCCTGGCGCCAGGTGGTGTTGAAGGACGGCAAGGTGACCGACGATCATCCCACGGCCCGGGCCACCGCGGCCCTGGCAGCGAGGTAACGGGAACTGATCCTCTCCGAGAACTTCCGCGTCGCCTTCGCGGCCATCCGGGCCAACAAGATGCGCTCGGTCCTGACCACGCTGGGCATCATCATCGGCGTGGCCGCGGTGATCGCGGTGGTGTCGGTCGTCCAGGGCCTCCAGTTCATGATGAACAAGGAGTTCCAGGGAGTGGGAGCCACCTACGTCTTCGTGTCTCCGGACGCGCAGCAGGGCGGCGGCGGCCATGGCGTGGTGCTGGCCCGCCAGGTCAAGCTCACCTGGGACGATGGCAAGGCGGTCCGCGACCAGGTGCCGGGGATCCGGATGATCACGCCAATGATCATGGGCGCGGAAATGGTCAAGTACCGCGACCGCAGCCACCGTCCGTCGGCCATCCTGGGGGTCAACGAGGACTACCCCGAGGTGGTCAACCACACCGTGGACCGCGGCCGGTTCATCTCGCGCATCGACCTGCAGCACCGGCGCAAGGTGGCGGTGCTGGGGCAGGAGATCGTCGACGAGCTGAACCTGGGGGCCAATCCCGTCGGCAAGGAGATCTATCTCGGCAGCACTCCGGCCACGGTGATCGGGGTCATGGAGGAGCGGGGTCAGTCCCTGGGCCGCAACCAGGACGACCTCGTGTTCGTCCCCTTCGACGCAGCCCTGTCGCTCTTCGGGCGAGGCGCCGGCGACCAGGTCCAGCTCCACATCCAGGCCGACAATCCCGAGGCCGTGGAGGAGGTCAAGGACGGGATCACCAGGGTCCTGCGCCAGCGCCACCGCATCAGCCGGGGCGAGCCGGACGATTTCCAGGTGGTCATGCAGGACGAGATCCTGTCCGCCGTGAACCGTGTCCTGGGCAGCGTCACCGCGGTGGTGGGAGGGGTGGTGAGCATCGCCCTGCTGGTCGGCGGCATCGGCATCATGAACATCATGCTCGTCTCGGTGACCGAGCGCACCCGGGAGATCGGCGTGCGCAAGGCAGTGGGAGCGCGGCGCCAGGACATCCTCGTCCAGTTCCTGATCGAAGCCGTCACGCTTTCCCTCGTGGGAGGCGGTCTGGGCCTGGCGATCGGCTACGGCCTGGGAGCGCTGGTCTCGGCCGTGCTGCCCGGCAACTTCCCCCCGGCCTACGTGCCCCTCTGGGCCGTGGGCCTGGCCTTCGGCTTCTCGGCCATGGTCGGCATCTTCTTCGGGATCTACCCGGCTGGGAAGGCTTCGCGGCTGGACCCCATCGACGCTCTCCGGTACGAGTAACCCTTCACTCGATCACCGTATCCGCTGCGTCCGCGCCGGTCGTGCTCAGGGAGCCGGACCACACCCGGCCGTCGGCGGCAGTCACCTGCAGCCGCCAGGCGCCGGCAGGGACATCGTTCACATGGACAGTGCCTCCGGCCAGCGGCTATGCCTTCTGGATGAACCCGCCGGGATTGATGCCGAAGTAAGGGGCGCCATCCGCGGAGACGAGGGTCAAGGAAGCGGCGACCCGGGAATCGCGAAGCGCCGGAACGCGGACCGTCAGCGCGGCCCCGCGGGGCAGCGTCACCTCCAGGGGGTCGCCGGGGACGGTGGTCCTGGCCATGGCGGCAGCCGAGCCGGCGGCCTTGACCAGGACGGTCCAGCGTCCCGGCGGGACCTGCTGGAGGTATCCGCGACCGTAGTCGCTCAGGCGCGGCTCCTCCATATGGACCGGGCGTCCGGCCTCGTCGAGCACAACGATGGTCGCCCATCGCGGTGGCTCGCCGGTGGCCCGGAGGACGGTGAGCGCCAGTCCGGAGGTCGGATCGAGCTCGATCGCCAACGGTTCCGCCACGCCGGCTTCGACGTCGACGATCCGCTCTTCGGGCGCGTAGCCGTTGCCGCGCACGGTGAGACGGTAGCGGCCCGGGACCAAGCTGGCGGTGACGAACGAGCCGGCGACATTCGTTCCAACCGTGGTCAGCGGCCCGGGCTCGTCGCCGAGCAGTCTCTGGAGGTAGACCAGCGCCTCGGCCACGGCTTCGCCGGAGCCGGCGGCGACGACGGTGCCCGAGAGCACCGCGGTGGCGATCTCGATCACGATCTCGCGGTCGGCGGCGAGCTCCAAGTCCTCGTTGTGGCTCAACATGCGCTCGGCGTTGACCACTTCGACGCGATAACGGCCCGGCTCCAGGTCCTCGATCCGGAAGGTGCCCTGATGATCGGTCGTCACGCCGCGCTCCGCGGTCACATCCAGACCGCGGAGAGTGACCCGGGACTGGGGCAGCGGCCGGTCCTCGATCAGCACCAGCCCATCGAGCGCCAGCCCGCCGCCGAGCTTCAGGTCACGCTCCACCTCGCGGTCGGAAGGCGCGATCGCCACCCAGGCGTCGGCTTCCCGGCGCCCTTCCGCCAGCCGCGCCCGCAGGTGCCAGTCGCCGGCTTCGAGAGCCGCGATCTCGTAGCGGCCCGCGTGGTCGACCGTCCCGGGCCGCGCAGGGCGACCGCTACGCTCGGCTGTGACCTCCACGGCCGCCGCCTGCCCGGCCTCGAGACCCTGGATCCGGCCGGAGACGGTCGCCCCGCGACGCAGCACCAGCTCCAGGCCTTCGACGTTGCGCCCTGCCACCTCGACCACGGCGGAGTGGACCGCGGGAGCGAACCCCGCGGCCTCGGCTTCGAGGTCGAAGCTGCCGTCGGCCACCGCCAGGATCTCGAACCGGCCCTCGGCGCCGCTCGTAGCCTGGTAGCCGCGTTGGCCGCGCTCGCCGCGGTTCCTCAGGATCAAGGAGACACCGAGCCTCGGTGCCCCGGCCTCATCGACCACGCGGCCGGAGACCGTCGCTCCTCTCTCCAGTGCAACATCGACCCGGTTCTCTCCCGGCTGGACATCGACCTCCTGAGTCCTTCCTTTATAGGCAGGGTGGCTGAGGACCAGCCCCTTCAACCCGGGAGGTATGCCCACCAGGCGGTAGCGGCCCTCGGCATCGGACTCGGTTTGGACCGCACCGATACGGACTCTCGCACCGGAGACCGGCTCTCCGCCCGGGGTGCTGATCCAGCCGCTGACGCTCGCGCCCCGGCCAAGGACAAGGTAGACGTCCCGGACCTCGCCGGTCTTCGGCACCTGGAGCTCGACCGGCTCGGGAGACAGGAACCCCTCCGCCGAAGCCTCGATCGTCACCGCGCCCGGCGCGACGTCAGCAAACGCAAACACTCCGTCAGGACCGGCCTCGGCGTCCGCCGAATTCTCGGATCGTCGCCGCTCCACGCCGACGGTCCCGGGTGGAGGCGGCGCGGGGCGCAGGCGCACGCTCGCCCCCGGCACCGGCTTGCCGGACTCGTCCTCGACCCGGCCCTGGATGCGGGAGGCCGGCTCCAGGACCACCGCTAGAGGCTTGGCGGTCGGCGCTTCGACGCCTGGCACCCAGGAAGGCACGTACCCTTCGCGTGCGAGAAGGACGTTCACCCTCCGCCCCCTGGAGACGTCCACGATCGCGAAGCGGCCGGCCTCGTCGCTCTTCGCGTCCGGCTCCCGCGGCCGGAGCGTCTCGGCCAGCTCCCGGCTCGGATGCCGGTCCCCCTCAGCCAGCCACACTCCGGTTCCGGCGAGCGGCCGGCCCGCGGTGTCGACGACCCGGCCTTCGATTCTCACACCGGGTGAGAGAGTCAACGTCCCGAGATCCGCGTGACCGGGACCCTGTGCGACCGCGACTCCCGGGACGATCGTCGGCGCGAAGCCCTGGCGCCGGGCTTCGAGGTCCACCCGGTCTCCGGGGAGAGTCGGCACCTCGAAGCGCCCCCGGTCATCGGTCAGGACGGTCACGGCCTCGCCTGGGGAGCCGGCGGGGGAGGGCCGGACCGTCACCTCGACGCCGGCCAGCGGACGCTCGCGGGCGTCGAGGACGGATCCCTGAGCGGACCGGGCCCGCTCCAGGACGAGGCGGACCTCCCCGCTCGCCACCACGGTCGCCTGGGCAGCCCGGTAACCGGGGCGGCTAGCGGTGAGATTGTAGGATGCCGCTTTGGCGAGGCCGCGCAGGAGGAATCGGCCTTCCTCGTCGCTCAGGGCGCGGCTCGCGGCTCGGTCGGGACGGAAGACTTCGTCTCGCCCACGGCGATCTGGAGCCACGGTGACGACCACTCCGGGGAGCGGCGCTGCCGCTGCGTCGACCACATGCCCGGCGAGAGTGCCGGCCGGCTCCAGGGCCAGGGCAGGCATCCGGGTGGAGGCGGCATCCACCGGACGTTTGGCGACAGCCGGTTGAAAACCCTTGGCCTCAGCCTGCACCCAGGCGCGGCTGCCGGGCCGCTCCGCAATGGTATAGACGCCTCGCGGATCGGTGAAGGTGACGTTCCCCGGATCGTCACCCGGCCACACCAGCACCCAGGGGAGAGGCCGCCGGGACGCGGCATCGAGCACCTTGCCCTCCAGGCGCCTCAAGACGGGCAGGTCGATGCGGGCTGGCGCGGCACCGCTGGCGGCCGGAAGCAACTCCAGCCTGTGCCGGCGGCCGTCCGCCAGGAGGAGGTCGAACGGCCCCTCGCCATCGGTGGGAAGGGTCAGCTCCCCGTCGGGGCTTGTGATGCCGGCAGGCCAGGCCGGGTTGCCCGCAGTGACAGCGACATCGGCCAGGGGAACGCCGGACGCGTCGCGCACCTCGATGACCCGGCTGCCGGCTGACGGCTCCAGGATTACCTCCGTCCGTGCCATCCCTGCCGGGACGGTTGCGGCTCCCCGGCGGGCATCCCGGGCAAACGCGTGGATCTTGACCGTCTCGCCGGCCACTCGAGGAAGCTTCACCCGCCCTGCGGCGTCCGTGCGACCGACCCGCGAGTTGACTTGCCATCCGTCGGTCCGCAGGGTTCGCAGGAGGTCCGGAGACCCAGTCGTGAGCAGAACCCAGGCGCCGGCCTCCGGCCTCCCGTCCTTCCATCTCACCTGGACCTCGACGCCGTCATCGGGCACCAGCTCAAGTGGCGGCAGCTCGACGGAATCCACCACCGGCAGGGGCAGGTAGCGCATCGGTACCCGGCCCGCGGCCGTAACCACCGCCGACCACATTCCCGCCGAAGGCGCGGTGAGGACAAACCGGCCCTCGCTGCCGGCCTCTACGGTTGCCGCGGGATCGGGGGCCGCGCGCCCGGAGAGCACGGCGTGGCGCCAGGAATGGTTGCTCTGCAATGGCAGGAGCGCCACCCGAACCGAGGCCGGGTCTCCCTTGGCCCTGACCACCAGACCAGAAACCTGGAGCGGCACAGGCGCCGCGTCAGCGCCGGAAGCGCCGGCAGGAGCGAGAAGGCAGGCGCTGATACCGGCAAGCAGCAAGGAGCGAGCGTACATAAGTCCTCCTTGACAGATTGATCTACTTAGATTCTACTACAGGACAAAGGGAAATTCTGTCTACCACAGGAGAAGACCCATGAGCAGAGCATCTGATCTCGCGTCAGCGTTCGCCCTGGGAATGGTCTTGTTGCTGGCGGCCTCCCCGGCCTCCGCACTCTGCCAAGCCTGCAGTTGCTTTTCGAGCTGCAACGACATTTGCACTACCGGCCCGGACATCCCTGACTGTCCTGGATGCAACGAGACGACCTGTGGAGCCTGGGGTGTCTGCGCTGGACTCTGTGGCACTGGCTGTCAAGCGACCTCTTGTACCTCGACCATCAACGGGACGAACGGCGGCGACACGTTGACCGGCAACTCGAACCATGAATGCATCAACGGATTCAACGGCCACGACACCATCTCCGGCAATGCCGGCGACGACACGATTCACGCCGGCAACGGCAACGACACGGTCTATGGTGGCTCCGGCAACGACTGCCTTTACGGGGAAGGAGACAGCGACAGCCTGAACGGCGATACGGGCACCGACTGCTGTGACGAAGCTGGATTGAGTTGCGAGCTCACGTGCTGAGCAATCCCTCTCGTTGAGTCATAAGGAGAAAACCAATGAGCAAGAGCGAAACCGGTGTCGCAGTTGCATTCGCCCTGGGCGTGGTCTTGATGCTGACGGCCTCCCCGGCCTCCGCACTCTGTGGACCCCAGTGCGATTGCAGTTCGAGCTGCGACGAGATTTGCTACGACGGCCCCTTCGTCCCCGACTGTCCCGAGTGCAACCAGTCGACCTGCGGAGCGTTTGGCGAATGTATCGAAAGCTCGAGTTGCGAGCCGCAGGGCTCCTGCATCGCGAACTCCTGTACCTCGACCATCAACGGCACGAACAACGGCGAGGCGCTGACCGGCAACTCGAATCATGAGTGCATCAACGGACTCGGCGGCGCCGACACCCTCACCGGCAACGCCGGCGATGACACCATCCATGGCGGTAGCGACAACGATACTGCTTACGGTAATTCTGGTAACAACTGCCTCTATGGTGACGACGGCAATGACAACCTGACTGGAGGTACGGGCAACGACTATACCGACGGCGGCAACGGCACCGACACCTGCGTCGCGGAATCCGAGGTCAACTGCGAGCTCTGAGCAGCTCAAGCCCAGAGCCGTCCAGCAAGAGTCAAGGACCAAAAGGACTCCAAGGACCCCAAAGGACGCACGCCGTCCTTGAGGTCCTTCGAGTCCTTATCTTTTGTTGGTGCCGGAGGTGGGAGTCGAACCCACACGCCCGCAAGGGGCGGGGGATTTTGAGTCCCCTGCGTCTGCCATTCCGCCACTCCGGCACGGGGTGGGAAAAAGTATCGTAGGGGGTCCCTGCACGGGTGTCAACCTGGCACGATTCCCGTCCGTTGAACGATTGTTCAACTCCACGGGTTGACGAAAACCCCATTGGGATGCTATAACTCTCGTGGCGTAAGCGGATGTTCCTCAGCGACTTACTGCCACATCCACAGCTCCACCATCCTGATTCACCCAGACCAAGGGGGTCGATGACGTGACATTCAAAGTCGGTCAAAAAGTGGTTTACCCCAACCACGGCGTCAGTCTGGTCGAGAAGATCGAGCCCGGACAGATAGATGGGGTGGCGCAGGTCTACTATCA
>Ga0190265_10000881_pt1 | contig 19774 bp, 17 predicted proteins | sample Popmic124T_FD_133135 | JGI IMG/M metagenome (GOLD analysis project Ga0190265, IMG submission 133135) | Populus adjacent soil microbial communities from riparian zone of Indian Creek, Utah, USA - 124 T | ecosystem: Environmental > Terrestrial > Soil > Riparian zone | place: USA: Utah | collected...
ACGTTCGGCACTGCCGACGGCCTGGGCCAGGTCACCTACATCGGCTTCACGCTCGAGGACGCCCAGCGCTACCTCGCCGCCGACCCCTCGCAGGTGTCGTCGGTGCTCGTCGACGCCGAGCCCGGGGTGTCGCAGGCCGAGCTGGTCGAGCGGCTCGAGTCGGAGCTGCCGTCGGGTGTCGAGGTGCTCACCGGCACGCAGCTCGCCGACGAGAACATCCGCGACATCAACGACACGTTCGTCCGTGGGCTGACGACGTTCCTGGTGGTGTTCGCCGGGATCGCGCTCGTGGTCGCCACGTTCAGCATCACCAACACGTTCTCGATCCTCGTGGCCCAGCGCACGCGCGAGCTGGCCCTGCTGCGCGCCGTCGGGGCGAGCCGCAGCCAGGTGCTCGGCTCGGTGCTGCTCGAAGCCATCCTCGTGGGGCTGGTGGCGTCCGTGTTCGGCATGCTGGCCGGCATCGGGCTGGCCAAGGGCGTCACAGCCGCCTTCGAGGCGTTCGGCGCCGACCTCCCGGCCGACGAGCTGGCCATCCGGCCGGCCACCGTCGTCATCGCGTTCATGGTCGGCGTGGGCGCGACCCTCATCGCGGCCCTCATCCCCGCCATCCGCTCGACGCGGGTGCCGCCGCTGGCCGCGCTGCGCGACGTGGCCATCGACCGCTCGGGAGCGTCACGCATCCGCATCGTGCTCGGCGTCGCGGTGCTGGCCTACGGGGTGCTCAACCTCTCGGCCGGCTGGCGGGACGGCAGCGACACGGAGGACCTGGGGCCGGTCAGCTTCGGTGCGGTCCTCGTCATCGTCGCGGCGATCGTGATCGGGCCGGTGCTCGCGGCACCGTCCGTCCGGACGCTCGGCGCGCTCCTCCCCCGCCTGAAGGGCGTGACCGGTCGGCTCGCGGCTGAGAACGCTGCCCGCAGCCCCAAGCGCACGTCGGCCACCGCCTCCGCGCTGCTGATCAGCGTGGCGCTCGTCGGCTTCATCACCGTGTTCGCGGCATCCGCCAAGACCTCGGTCGATGCGGAGATGTCTCGAGGGTTCCAGGGCGACTTCGTCGTCCAGACGGGCGGCGGGCTGTTCGGCCCGCCCTCGGGGTTCTCCCCGGTCGTGGCCGACCAGGTCGCTGCGGTGGACGGCGTGTCCGCCGCGGTCGGGCTCGGCTTCGCGCGGGCCGAGTTCGCGTTCGCGGACGGCGGCACGACCTCGCAGTTCCTGGGGGCGTTGGACCCGACGCAGACCCAGGGCGTGCTCAACCCACGCATGGTGCAGGGGCGGCTCACAGACCTCACGGACGGTGGCGTCATCGTCGACGTCGGCGAAGCCGAGGACCACGACATCCAGGTCGGCGACGCCCTGACGATGACCTCCACCGAAGGCGCCAAGCTCGAGCTCGTCGTGCAGGCGATCAGCGACGAGGAGACCCTCCTCCAGTACTACACGATCACCCGAGCCGCGTTTCAGGCGTCGTTCGCCCAGCCGGTGGACCTGCTCGTCTTCGGGACGATCGAACCCGGTGCGAACCTCGACGACGTCCTGGCCCGCATCGAGACCGCCACCGAGACCACGCCCGACCTCAAGGTGCTCGACCGGGACGGCTTCTTCGGCGACCTCGCCAACCAGCTCACCCAGTTCGTCACCGTCATCTACGTGCTGCTGGCCCTCTCCGTGGTGATCGCCCTCATCGGCATCGGCAACACGTTGTCGCTGTCGATCCACGAGCGCACCCGGGAGCTCGGGCTCCTGCGTGCGGTCGGGATGGACCGCTCGCAGCTGCGGTCCTCGATCAGGTGGGAGGCGGTGCTGATCTCCGTGCTGGGCACGCTCGTGGGCCTCGGTGTGGGGCTCGTGCTCAGCCGCGCCATGCTCGAGGCGCTGAAGAGCAGCGGGCTCACCAGGTTCACGGTGCCGATCGGGTCGCTCATGACGATCACCGTCCTGGCCGCCCTCATGGGCGTGCTGGCGTCGGTGCGGGCGTCGCGACGGGCCTCCAGGCTCGCGATCCTCGACGCCATCGCCCACTCGTAGTCACACGAACACCTGTTCGTGTAGGGTCGGGCGCGTGCCCGAGCTCATCTGGCAGCCCTCCCTCCTCGGCGGCGACGACCTCGCGTTCGACGTGTCGTTGAGCGGGGCGCGCCGGCGGTTCCTCGGCTCGGGCGCGTGGGTCGACCACGTGGCGGCGTGGGCGACGGGCACCGACGGGCTGTTCCAGGAGCTGGTGGCCACCGTCCCGTGGGAGGGGCGGGAGCGCCCGATGTACGACCGGGTGGTGGCCGAGCCACGCCTCCACGCCGAGGGGTGGACGGACCGGCCGGCCGTGGTGTCACGGATGGCGCGCTGCCTGACGCGCCACTACGGGCGACGGCTGTCGTCGGTCACGGCCAACCTCTACCGCGACGGCAACGATTCGGTGGCGTGGCACGGTGATCGCATCGGCCGCAAGCACGCCGACACGGTCGTGGCCGTCCTGTCGCTCGGGTCGGCGCGGCGGTTCCTGCTGCGGCCCCGGGGTGATGGGCACAGCGGCGGGGGCTCGTCGATCCGCTTCGACCTCGAGCCGGGCGACCTGCTCGCCCTCGGTGGCACGTGCCAGAAGACGTGGGAGCACTGCGTGCCGAAGCGCTCCTGGGCGGGGCCCCGCATCAGCCTGATGTTCCGCGAGCGCGGGGTTCGCTGACTCCCGGTCAGTCCTCTGCGGGGGCCATCTCCGCTGGGTCCCAGAAGGCCCGCATGGTGGTGATGCGCCCGCTGTCGTCGAAGGTCATCACATCGATGATGTGGATGCAGAACGTGGTGCCGCCGATCACGGGCCGGGCCTGCATCGGGAAGGCAGCCTCTCCGGCGACGACGCGCACGGGGCCGGTACGGCGGAGCTCGACGGAGTCGGCCATGGCCTGGTTCTGGTCCCAGAACTCGCCGATCGATGCCTTGCCCTCGCGGCGGGGTGTGCCGACGGGGTCCTCGATCCAGGCGTCGTCGGCGAAGTTGGCGAGGAAGGCATCCTTGTCCGCGGCGGAGAAGCAGGCGGTGTAGCTGTCGATCGTGGCGCGGATCGTTGCGGCGTCGGCGGTCATGGCGGGGACCCTACGCGGAAGAGCAGCCGGGGACCGCGGTCCCAGGTGAGGTAGTTCCAGGCCCAGTTGAGGAGCACCGAGGCCCGGTTGCGCTTGCCGACGAGGAAGACGAGGTGGAGGCCGAGCCAAGCCAGCCACGCGAGCCCACCGCGGAGCTGGATCCCGCCGGGCAGCTCGGCGACCGCAGCGCGGCGCCCGATGGTGGCCATCGTGCCCTTGTCGCGGTAGCGGAAGGGCGTGGTGGGGTGGCCGTCGGCGAGCCGCGTGATCTGCCGGGCGACGTGCCGCCCGGCCTGCATGGCGACGGGCGCGAGCTGGGGCAGGAGCTCACCGTGGCGATTCGTGGCGGCGGCGATGTCGCCGATGGCCCAGGCGCCGTCGCGACCGGGGATGCGCAGGTCGGGTCCGACCACGATGCGGCCGCCGCGGCCCTGCTCGAGGCCGAGCCGGTTGGCGAGCGGGTTGGCCCGGACCCCGGCCGCCCACACGAGGGTGTGGCAGGGCAGCACCTCACCGTCGGCGAGCGTGACCGCGGTGGCGGTCACCTCGGACACCGCGGTGCCGAGTCGCACCTCGACGCCGCGGCTGGTGAGGGTGTCGAGCGCGTGCCGGCGGCTCCGGGCGGCGAACGGGTCGAGCAGGTGGTCCTGCAGCTCTACGAGGACGATGCGGGCCCGGCTGATGTCGAGGCCCGGGTAGTCCTTGCGGAAGACCATGGCGAAGAGCTCGGCCAGCGCCCCTGCGATCTCGACGCCGGTGGGTCCCCCGCCGACGACGACGAAGGTGAGGACGCCGTCGGTGGCATCGGTGCCCGCGTCCGCGACCTCGAAGCGCTCGACGATGTGGTTCCGGAGCTGGACGGCGTCGGCCAGGGTGTAGAGGGCGAAGCCGTGCTCGGCGGCGCCGGGCGTGCCGAAGTGGGTGACGGTCGCGCCGCCGGCCAGGACGAGGTGGTCGAAGGGCAGGCCCGGCTGGCCGTCGAGCTGGACCGTGTGGGCGTCCCAGTCGACGCCGGTGACGGTGGCCTGTCGGAACCGGAGGTTGCGCTGCTTGTGGAACAGGCCCCGCACGACGTTGGCCACGTCCGCGGCGTTCAGGCCGGCGGTGGCCACCTGGTAGAGGAGCGGCTGGAACGTGTGGAAGTTGTGCTGGTCGACGAGGGTGATCTCGACCGGTCGACCGGCGAGGTGGCGGGCGACCTCGAGGCCGCCGAAGCCTGCGCCCACGATCACCACCTTGGGACCCACGGTTGCAATGTATCGCCGTCGACCGCTGATTGTGAATGGCTTCACGAGTTACGCTTCGCCGGTGAGCACGCCCCTCGAGCTCCAGTTCGTGATGTCCGCCGATCGTGTCGGGGCCCTCCCCGACTCGCGGTCGGAGGTCGCGGTGGTGGGTCGGTCGAACGTGGGGAAGTCGTCGCTCCTGAACGCGCTGGCGAACCGGAGGAACCTGGCCAACACGTCGAAGACGCCGGGCCGGACGCAGCTGCTCAACTGCTTCCAGCTCGGCGACGACACGACGGTGATCGACTGCCCGGGGTATGGCTACGCGTCGGTGTCGAAGACGATGCGGGCGTCGTGGCAGCGCATGATCGACACCTACCTGCTCGAGCGTGAGCAGCTGGCGATGGTGCTGGTGCTGGTGGACGGCGAGGTGGGGCCGACGCCGCTCGATGCGCAGATGCTCGACTGGTTGCAGGCGAACACGCTCCCTCACTCGGTCATCGCGACGAAGCACGACAAGCTGAAGGCGGCGCAGCGCGAGAAGCGCAAGCGGGAGCTGGCCGCGGCGTGCGGGCTGCTGCCCGCCGACGTGGTGTGGGTGAGCGCCGTGAAGGGGACGGGGATCGACCGTCTGCGGGGGCTCGTGCGGCTCTGGCTCTCATAGCGCGTGCGCGGGTTGCGGCTCAGGCCTCGTCGAGGGCCTTGAGCAGGCGCTTCAGGGCGACCTGGCGGTAGGAGGTCTCGACGAGCTCGGCGACCTCGTCCCAAGCGACCTTCTCGGCCGTGAGGTCGAGGCCGAGCCATCCGTAGGGGCCGTGGTAGGGCGGGACGTAGAAGCGAGCGTCGCCGAGGAGGGCGGGCCGCTCGTCGGCCTCGGGCTTGAACACGACGGCGAAGGGGTGGTCGTCGTTGCCCTCGAAGATGGCGAACATCTTGCCCTTGGCGCCGGCCCGGAACGTCGGTCGTCCCCACGCTTCGATCTCGACGGCCTCCGGCAAGGCCAGGCAGACCTGGCGCAGCTCGGTGAGGTAGGGGTCCTCGTCGCTGTACATGCGCGGGTGAGCCATGTGGCGTGACCGTAGACGCCCCTCTCGTCGGGTCCGGGTCGGTCGCTGCCGCTGAGCCAGGTCGTGGGGTCGTGATCGAGGGCGGGGTCGAGGGGCGAGGGTTGGGTGATGGCCGGCCACGGTTGCGGATCGTCGGGGCCGAGAGGCGCGGCGCGGCTGCCACGGCGGGGTTCGGGGCTGGTGGCCTCGTAGGTGCCGCGTCGGACTCGTCGGGCTCGGCCCTGCTCGACCTCGTAGGCCATGGCGTCGGACAGGGCGGTGACGGGCGCGGCGGCGCCGATGAGGTAGCCGTAGCGGTGGAGAAGGGCGTGGAGGTCGCGCAGTGGGGTGGGCCCGTGCCGCCGGAGGATCGAGAGGCAGGTGGCACGCAGAGCGCGACCACGGAGCTCAGGGGCGCCCTGCGCGATCGGTGGCAGGGGCGGCCGGTCGAGGTCGGGTGGGCGGACCCGTCGGCACCACGGGACCGGCGGGTAGAGGTCGTCGCGAAGGTCGGTGAGGGCGTCGATGATCGAGCGACGCTCGTCCGTGAGATCGAGGAGCGCGTGGTCGATCCGCCCCAGGCGGTGGACGAGGGCATCGCGGTCGACCTGCAGCTCGAGGCGTGCTCGCGGGTGGATGCCCGAGGCCTGCCTGAGGAACAGGCCTGGCGTGCGCCCGGATCGATCGGGGCGGCGGTGCGGTGCGACCATCGGTGGCGTCCTCGTCACAGGGATGGCGTGGGGCGGGGTGGGGCGGAGGTGACGGCGGCCGTGTCGACCCGCAAGCCCGTCGAGGGGTGAACCTCCGGCAGGTGCACCCAGCCTCGCGCCGCGGTGTGACACCGCCGGCCACGACCCATTCGGTGAAAGGCCCCAACCCGTAGGCGTCGAATCGACGTCGAATCGACGCCTACGGAGTTGGAATTGGGGTTGGGGATACAGGCCGGTGATGGGGCGTCGGTGGGTGCCGCCCGTCCTGGACGGGTTGGCATGGCGCGTCGTGGGTAGCACCGTCGGGATGACGGATGCTGTGAGCGACCCATCGATGAGCGACGCAGGAACCGGGCTGCTGGCCGAGCAGGTCGGCGCGGTCCTGCGTGACCGGGGGTGCACGATCGCCGTGGCCGAATCGCTCACCGGCGGCTCGCTGACCGCCTCGCTCGCGGCCGCGGAGGATGCCTCGACCTGGTTGCGAGGCGGGATCGTCGCCTACGCGTCCGAGGTGAAGCACACCCTCCTCCACGTGCGGCCAGGTCCCGTCGTGAGCGAGGGTGCCGCCATCGACCTGGCCGCCGGCGTCGTGCAGCTGCTCGGCAGCGACATCGGGCTCGCCGTCACCGGTGTCGGAGGGCCTGACGCGCAGGACGGTCAACCCCCGGGCACCGTGTGGACCGCGGTCCACCTCGACGGTTCGACGACCACCCGGCTCTGGCTCCTCGACGGCGAACCGCCGGACGTCGTCCTGGGCTCGATCGCGTCAGCGCTGCGCCTCACCGTGGAAGTGCTCGGCTAGCGCGTCAGCCCCCTGGTCGTCAGCGGCGCTCGTCGGCCTGGTGGCCCGGGTCGATGTCGGTGACCGCGGCCAGGCGCAGCAGGGGTCCCGACCCGCCAGCCGCCGCGTCGACCGGCTCGAGCACCACGCACAGGTGGTCGGCATCCGCGTCCACCCGGTCGACCACCCGGCCGACGAACCGGCTCGGCAGCCGCGCGAGGAGCGGCGCGCCCCCCGGGCCCGGCTCCCACGCGAGCCCCGCGAGCTTGTCCACCTCGTCCCCCGTCTCGCCGCCGAACAGCTCGGCGAGGTCCCGGTCGCCGTCCCCGAGCACGTGCACAGCGACGTGCGTCGCATGTCCCGCCAGGTCGAACGTCCGGTTGGCCCGCGACAGCCACACCGCGTAGCGCGGCGGGTCGATCCCGCACTGCGAGTGGAACCCCACGAGGCAGCCGTCCCGATCCCCTCCGACACCGATCGTGACCACCACCATCGCCGGATCGACCACCGCCACGAGCTCGTCGAACGCCCTCCCGAGCTCGCCCTCGGTCATCAGCTCGAAGCCCGGGCCTGGCGGCGCGTCCAGCCCTTGTAGCCCGGCCGGAACCCCGCCGCCTCGAGCAGCGCACGCACCTCCGCAGGGCTCTCGTTGACCGCGACGCCATCGATCAGGCGGAGCTCCAAGGCACGGAACCTCCCGCTGTCGACGAGCCCAGCCAACGCCCCGACCCACCGGTGGTCGTCGGCCGCCGCCGGGAACAGCACCACCCGATGCGCGCCACGCTCGAGGTAGGCCAGGGCCTCGCCCCCCGCCAGCACCACCAGCGCGCCCGCCGCCCGCGCCGGGCGTCCGTCCGACGCCGGCCACGGGACAGCCGCACCGAACGGCTGGGCCGGATCCGTCGCGGCCAGCACCATCGGCCCGTCGTCCACCGCCGCCGCCGATGACTCCCGCGACGCCCGCAGCCGATCCACCGCGCCGGGCATCGCGAACTGCGCAGCGCCGAGCCCGGCCACGAAGTAGCCCCGCCGCACCTGCCCTCGCTCCTCGAGCGCCTTCAGCACCGGGTACACCCCGGCGAACCCACCCTCGGCGCCCTCTCCCAGCGCCGCCTCCCGCGTGAGCACGCCGTAGCGCTCGAGCAGCTGGAGCGCACGTGCGTGCGTGCACTCGGTGGCCGTCGGCCGCGGCTCGAGCAACGGGCCCACCAACGACCACCGGCCCGCGCCCGCCGGCGGACCCAGCCGCGCCAGGCGGCCCGCCCGAGGCCGTCCCCGCGCGGCCCCGGCCCGTGACGAGCGCCGCCCGGCACCGCCCACGAAGGCCCGCAGCGGCGCCAGCGAGTCGTTCGTCACCCGACCCGCCCAGACCAGGTCCCACAGCGCGGCCAGCACCGTCGGATCGTCGTAGGGCTGCCCGACGATCTGCGCGGCCCGCGTCAGATCGGCCCAGAACGACGCGCCCCGACCGTCCAGATGGGCGAGCAGTGCAGCGCGCAGGCCGTCCGAGTCGAACCCGCCGTCCCCCTCGGCCTCCGGCGGGAACAGCAGGCCGGCCTGGTCACGGAAGGCGAGGCGCACCCGGCCGTCACCTGCCCCGATGGACCCGGCCCCCACCCACACCACCTCACCCGCGGTGCACAGCGCGTCGAGATCTCCCGGCGAGTGGTCGGCCAGGCGGACGCCGAAGATGTCACGGTCGAGGGTGGACGCCACCAGCGCCGCACCCTGCAGCTGTCCCACCACCTCCACCAGCGCGTCGGGACCTCGCCGTTGCGAGCCGACGCCGTGCCACCGCGGCAGGAACCGGGCCAGCGTCGCCGCCTCCACCGGCGCCACCTCCCGGCGCAGCGCGGCCAGCGATCGCCGCCGCAGCCGCCGCAGCACGTCGTCGTCGCACCACTCCCGCTCCACCCCGTCCGGGCGGAACTCGCCGCGCACGACGCGCCCCGACAGCTCGAGGCCCTCCAGCGCGTGCCGCACCGGGTCGACGGCCACCCCGTAGCGGGCGGCGACGTGGTGCGTGAGGAACGGCCCGTGCGTGCGCGCGTAGCGCTCCACGAGGTCGACCAGCGGAGCAGCCACCGACTCGGTGCACGCGCGCGGCAGCCCGACCGGCACCGCCACGCCCAGCGCGTCGCGCAGGCGACCGGCATCTTCCGCCGCGGCCACCCGCGACTCACCCGCGATGGTGGCGACGAAGGCCCGGCGCTCACCGACCAGCTGCTCGACCCACCCGGCCACCGCGCCCGCCTCCACCGCGCGCGCCTCCAGCTCGACCGGCGTGAGCGGGCCCAGCAGGCGGAGGTGGTCGTGCAGCTCGTCGGCGTCACGCGCCCGCCGCCCCTCGACGAGGCGCTGCAGCTCGAGCTCCAGGTCGGCGAGCACCTCCGCGTCGATCAGCTCGCGGAGCTCCTCCGCCCCGAGGAGGTCGCGCAGCAGATCGCGATCGAGGGCGAGGGCGGCCGCCCGCCGCTCCGCCAGGGGCGCATCCCCCTCGTACATGTAGACGGCGATCCACCCGAACATGAGGGACTGCGCGAACGGCGAGGCCCGCTGCGTGTCGACCGTGACCAGCCGGACCTTGCGCCTCCGCAGGTCGCGCAGCACCTCGACCAGCGCGGGCACGTCGAACACGTCGTTCACGCACTCACGCGTCGCCTCGAGCAGGATCGGGAACGACGGGTAGCGGCCTGCCACCGAGAGAAGATCGGCCGACCGCTGGCGCTGCTGCCACAGCGGCGTGCGCTGGTCGGGGCGTCGCCGCGGCAGGAGCAGGGCCCGGCCCGCGCACTCCCGGAAGCGGCTGGCGAACATCGACGTCGACGGCAGCTGCGCCGTCAGGATCTCCATGATCTCGTCGGGGTCGATCAGGAGCTCCTCGTCGGGCAGGTCGTCCACCGTCTCGGGGAGCCGGATCACGATCCCGTCGTCGCTCCACATGAGCTCGACCGCCATGCCCCACCGCTCCGCGAGCCGGTGCTGCAGCGCCATGGCCCACGGCGCGTGCACCTGCGCGCCGAACGGCGACAGCACGCACACCCGCCAGTCGCCGATCTCGTCCCGGAACCGCTCGACGACGATGGTGCGGTCATCGGGCACCGCGCCGGTGGCCTCGGCCTGCTCGTCGAGGTAGGCGACCAGGTTGGTGGCGGCCCGCTCGTCCAGGCCCCCGTCGCGCAGGCGGCCCACGGCGTCCACGCCCTGCGCCGACCCGGCCCGCAGCTCGCGGGTGAACGCGCCGATGGCCCGGCCGAGCTCGAGCGGGCGGCCCGGCCCCTCACCGTGCCAGAACGGCATCTTGCCGGGCTGGCCCGGGGCCGGCGTGACGATGACCTTCTGGAAGGTGATCTCCTCGATGCGCCACGTCGACGCGCCCAGCAGGAACGTCTCGCCCGCACGCGACTCGTACACCATCTCCTCGTCGAGCTCACCCACCCGCGTGCCGTCCGGCAACGTCACCGTGAACAGGCCGCGGTCCGGGATGGTGCCCGGGTTGGTCACCGCGAGGCGTTGCGCACAGGCACGCCCCCGCAGCGTCTCGCCCACCCGGTCCCACACGATGCGAGGGCGCAGCTCCGAGAACTCCTCGGACGGATAGCGGCCGGCCAGGAGGTCGAGCACCGAGGTGAGGACCTCGTCGGACAGGTCGGCGAACGGCGCCGCCGACCGCACGACCTCGGTGAGGTCCGCCACGGACCACTCGTGGAGCGCGCACATCGCCACGATCTGCTGGCAGAGCACGTCGAGCGGGTTGCGGGGGAAGTGCGTCTGCTCGATCTGGCCCGCCTGCATCCGCTCCACCACCACCGCCGCCTCGAGCAGGTCGGCGCGGTGCTTCGGGAAGATCTTCCCCCGGCTCGGCACGCCGACCTGGTGGCCGGCCCGCCCGATGCGCTGCAGCCCGGTGGCCACCGAGCCCGGCGAGGACACCTGGATGACGAGGTCGACGGCCCCCATGTCGATCCCGAGCTCGAGGCTGGAGGTGGCCACAAGGCCCTTCAACCGGCCGGACTTGAGCTCGTCCTCGATCTGGAGCCGGCGCTCCCGAGCCAGCGAGCCGTGGTGCGCCTTCACCAGGTCGGGCATCTCGGGAGGCGTGCCGTCGGCCTCGTCGCCCCGCTGCGTGCCCTCCCAGTGCAGCTCGTTCAGCCGGGTCGCCAACCGCTCGGCCAGCCGCCGGGCGTTGACGAAGATGAGCGTGGATCGATGCTGCTGCACGAGCTCGAGCAACCGGGGGTGCATCGCCGGCCAGATCGACTTCCGGGACGGGCCGGCGGCCGCCGGCCCCGACGTCGGCTCCTCGATCACCTGGCCGAGCTCGGCGAGGTCGTCGATCGGGATCACGACCTCGATCTCCAACGGCTTGCGCACCCCGGCGTCGACGATGGCGACCGGGCGGGCCTCGTCCTGCTCGACCCCGCCGAGGAACCGGGCGATCTCGTCGAGGGGCCGCTGCGTGGCCGACAGGCCGATCCGCTGCGGCGCCGGTGCGCCGCCGGACCGGACCCAGTGGTCGAGGCGCTCCATCGTGAGGGCGAGGTGGCTGCCCCGCTTGGTGGCCGCCACCGCGTGGATCTCGTCGATGATCACGGCCTCGACACCCCGCAGCGTCTCGCGCGCCGCGGAGGTGAGCATCAGGTACAGCGACTCGGGCGTGGTGATGAGGATGTCGGGGGGATGGCGGACGAGCTGGCGGCGCACGCCGGCCGGTGTGTCGCCGGTGCGCATGCCGACCGTCGGCTCCGTGTACGGGAGGCCCAGCCGCTCCGCCGCGAGGCGGATCCCCTGGAGCGGGCTGCGCAGGTTCTTCTCGACGTCGACGGCCAGCGCCCGCAGCGGCGAGATGTAGAGGAGCCGGGTGCGATGGGTGGCGCCGGGCGGCGTGGGCCGGCTCACCAGCCGGTCGATGGCCCACAGGAACGCGGCCAGCGTCTTGCCCGAGCCGGTGGGGGCCAGGATCAGGCTGTGGTGACCCTCCGCGATGACCGGCCAGCCCTGGGCCTGCGGCGGCGTGGCCTCGGGGAACGACGTCTCGAACCAGGCCCGCACCGCCGGCGAGAACGGTGCGAGCGGATCGAGGTCGGCCACGGCACCCACGCTACCGAGGGGGTGTGACTTGCAGCCCGACGACCAGGGCTCCCACCATCGTCGGGTGGATGTCGCAGACGTACCGGTAGGTGCCTGCCGGCAGCGTCACGGCGAGCTCCTGCCGGACCGGACCCTCCTCCAACGCCGTGGTCGGCTGGTCCGGGGCGTCGGTGAGGTGGAGGTTGTGGTTGACCGCGCTGTCGCGGTTGTCGACCACGATCACGACCGGCTCGTCCGCCGGCGCGGACAGGCACCCGGTGTCCCACGCGAGGTCCCGGGCCACGATCGTCACGCGGCCCGCGTCCGCCTCCCGGCAGCCGTCCGCGGCCGTCGTGGCCGGAGCCGCCCCGTCGTCGCCGCAGCCGATCGCGGCCATCGCGACGACCGGCAACGCCAGCACCACCAGCCACCTGCGCATCCGGACGACCGTACCGGGGACGTCGGTGGCGGCTGACGTCCTCGCCGCCTTCGCGGTCGTCTTCCTCGCCGAGCTCGGCGACAAGACCCAGCTCGTCGCCCTCACGCTGGCCGGGCGCTACCCGGCCATCAAGGTGCTCGGCGCGCTGGGTGCCGCGATCCTCGTCCTCCAGACCCTGTCCGTCACGGCGGGCGCGCTCATCAGCTCGGCCGTCCCCGAGCGGGCCATCGCCGTCGGAGCGGGCGTGCTGTTCCTCGGGTTCGCCGTGTGGACCTGGCGGTCAGCCGACGAGGACGACGACGAGGACGGGGGCGACGGCCGCGGCGGCCGGGCCGGGTTGGTCAGCGTGGCCGGCGCGTTCTTCCTGGCCGAGCTCGGCGACAAGACCATGCTGACCACCGCCGGCCTGGCCGCCGACCGCGGGGCCGTGCCGGTGTGGATCGGATCACTCGGCGCGATGCTGGCCGCCACCGCCCTCGCCGTGCTGGCCGGCCGGGCCCTGACGACGCGGGTCGCCCCGGGGACGCTGCGCCGCATCGGAGCGATCGCCTTCGCGGCCGTCGGAGCGCTCACCCTGGTCGGCGCCGCGACGTAGGCGTCGAATCGACGTCGAATCGACGCCCACGCCCCGTCGACGTGTCAGCCGGCCTCCTTGACGCCGGCGCTGTCGAAGGTCGCCATCTCGGCGAGCATCAGCGCGGCTGCGTCGAGCACACCGTGGGCGAGGCACGCCCCCGAGCCCTCGCCCAGCCTCAGACCGAGGTCGAGCACCGGCTCGAGCCCGAGGTGCGCGAGCACCGCCGTCGCGCCGGGCTCCGTCGAGCGATGGCCGGCCACGACGTAGGGCAGCACGCCCGAACAGAGTGCGTGCGCCGCGAGCAACGCCGCTCCGGCGATCACCCCGTCGACCACCACCGGCACGCGATGCGAGGCCCCGCCGATGACGAAGCCGGCCAGCGCCGCGATCTCGAGGCCGCCGACCTCGGCCAGCACGCGCACGGCATCGGCCTCAGGGGGCAGCCGGGCCAGCGCCCCGTCGATGAGCGCGACCTTGTGCCGGAGCATGTCGTCGTCGATCCCGGTGCCCCGCCCGGTCACCTCGCCGGCAGCGCGGCCGGTGAGCGCGGCGATCACGGCAGCAGAGGCCGTCGTGTTGCCGATCCCCATCTCCCCCGTCACGAGCGCCCGCGCCCCGTCCGCCACGAGGCTCGCCGCGACCTCCGCCCCGACTGCGAGCGCGGCGTGGACATCGGCGACCGACATGGCCGGTCCGCCGGCCAGCGAGTCCGTGCCGGCGCGCACCCGGCGGCGCAGCAGCCCGGGAGCCCCGGCCAGCCCGAGCGCGTCGAGGTCGGAGGCGACGCCGACGTCGACCACCGTCACCGAGGCGCCGGCCTGCCGGGCCAGCACGTTGATGGCGGCGCCCCCCGCCACGAAGTTGGCCACCATCTGCCCGGTGACCTCCTGCGGCCAGGGAGTGACGCCGTCCGCCACCACGCCGTGATCGCCCGCGAACACCGCCACTGCGGCGGGACGCGGCCGCGGCGGCGGATCGACCCCCGCGATCGCAGCGAGCTGCACACCCAGCGCCTCGAGCCGGCCGAGCGCGCCCGCCGGCTTCGTCAGGCGACCCTGGTGCTCCAGCGCGTTGGCCTCCGCCTCGGCGTCCAGCGGGCCGACCAGCGCCAGCGCCGCCGCCAACGGCCCGTCCGCCACCGTGATCGCGTGCCGCACCGCGTCGGCCAAGGCCGTCGAGGCGTCGACCCGGGCGAAGGCCACGCCCGCGGCCGCCGCCGCCGCTGCGTCGACGTCGGCGTCGCCGACGAACAGCGCCGCGTCCGGGGCGACGCCGAGCTCGGCGAGCGCAGCCACGATCCCGCGGGGATCGGGCTTCGCGGCGCCGATGTCGCTCGACGTGACGATGACCTCCAGCAGGTCGTCGAGGCCCGTGCCCGCGAGCGCGCCGCGAACGTCGGCCGCGCTCATCACCGCGGTGTCGGTGACCGCCCCGAGCCGGTGGGTGACGGCGAGGGCCCGCAGCGTCCGCACCACCCCCTCGAACGGCTCCGCCACGAGCCCGTCGACCGGCGTGCCCGGCGCCGCCGCCCGGACCAGCGTGTCGCCGATGTCGAACAGGATGGTGGTGATCACGTCGTGCTCCCAGCGTCGATGAGCCGCTCGATGGCGGCCAGGTCGAGGTGCTCCTCGACGAGGTCGCCGAGCCGGTCGAGCTGCGCCTCGCGTGCCGCAGCGTACGAGGTGCCCGTGGGCGACCACGCCGGGCCGCTGCGTCCCACTGCGGCCAGCACCGCCGCCCGGAAGCCGTCCGCCTCGAACATCCCGTGCAGGCTCGTGCCCAGCACCGGGCGCGCGCCGCTCGGCGTCGAGCGCGAGCCCACCGCCCCCTCGGCCACGCCGCCGAGGTCGAACCAGCTCGCCACGCCGGCCCCGAGCGTCGTGCAGCCGTGGTGGATCTCGTAGCCGTGGACGGCCTCGCCCTTGGCGTCGCCCGCCGTGGCCGTCCCCCGCTGTTGGCGGGTCACCTTGTCCGCGCCCCACGTCGTGGCGACGTCGAGCCAGCCGAGCCCCTCGACCACCGTGCCGGGCTCCGTCTCCACCCCCAGCGGGTCGCACAGCGTGCGGCCGAGGATCTGGTAGCCGCCACAGATCCCCACGACCATCGCCGTGCTGCGCTCGATCGCCGCGACGAGGCCCGACGACCGGAGCCACGCCAGATCGGCGACGGTGGACTTCGACCCCGGCAGCACCACGACGTCGGGGTCGCCGAGCCCGGCCGCATGGTCGACCCACCGCACCCCGACGCCCGCCTCGACGGCGAGCGGATCAAGGTCGGTCGGGTTGGCGAGCCGCGGGAACCGCACCACCGCCACATCGACGGAGGCGACCGCGGCGGACGACGGCCGGGGCCCGACCCCGCGCAGCGCGAGCGAGTCCTCCGCGTCGAGGGCGACGTCGTCCACCCACGGGATCACACCCAGCGTCGGCACCCCGCTGAGGCGCTCCAGCTCGTCCGTGCCGTCGAACAGCAGTGCCGGATCGCCCCGGAGCTTGTTGATCACGAACCCGCCGACGCAGGCCCGCTGGAGCGGGGGCAGCAGCGCGACCGTCCCGTAGAGGGACGCGAACACCCCGCCCCGATCGATGTCCCCCACGACGATGGCGTTGATCTCGGCGGCGACGGCGACGCTGAGGTTGACGATGTCGCGATCGAGGAGGTTGATCTCGGTCGGGCTCCCTGCCCCCTCCAGGAGCACCACGTCGAAGCGCCCGCGCAGGTCGGCCAGCGCCTCGAGCACGTGCTGGAACAGCTCGGGCTTGCGCTCGTGGTACGCCGCCGCCTCGAGGTGACCGATCGGCTTGCCCATGAGCACCACCTGGCTGCCGGTGGAGCTGCTCGGCTTGAGCAGGATCGGGTTCATCCCCACCTCGGGCTCGATGCCCGCCGCGAAGGCCTGCACGGCCTGCGCCCGACCGATCTCGTGCCCCGTGACGGTGACGAACGAGTTGAGCGACATGTTCTGCGCCTTGAAGGGCGCCACCTTCACGCCGCGCCGGTGCAGCGCGCGGCAGAGCCCCGTGACGACGTGCGTCTTGCCGACGTCGCTCCCCGTGCCGCACACCATCAGCGCACCGTGCACGACAGCACCTCCCCGAGCCGGGCCAGCCCGGCCTCGTCGGGCACCGCGATGCGCACGTGCTCGGGCATCCCGAAGCTGGTGCAGTCGCGCACCACGACCCCGTGCGGCGCCAGCGCGGCCCGCAACCCCGGCCGCTCCACGAGCACCCACGGCGCGTCGGCCGAGGTGGCCGCGAGCCCATGCCCCTCGAGCAGCGCGACGAGCTCGCCCCTGCGCTCCGCGATCGCGTCGCGCCACACCTTCAGGTCGGCCAACGCCAGGAGATCGGGCAGCGCGGCCAGCGCCAGGCTGTTCAACGGCCAGGCCGGCTGCCGCGCGGTCAGGGAACGAGCGTCGTCGGCCAGCACGTAGCCGATGCGCAGCCCCGGGCAGGCGAACACCTTCGTGAGCGACCCCACCACCACGGTGCCGTCGTCACCCCTCGTCCACTCGCCGGTGGCCAGGGGGTAGAACGCCTCGTCCCACACCTCGACCCGCTCGCCGGACGGCGCCAGCACCCCAGACGGGTTGTGCGGGTTGCTCCGCCACCTCGGCCCGTCGCCCGACCGCGGGTGGAGCGAGAACTCGGGCTCGCTCACCACCGTGCCGCCGAGGGCGCCCGCGACGAGCGCGATGGCCTCGCTCCCACCGTTCGTGAGCACGAGGCGCTCGGCATCGACGCCGAGCGCCTCCGCCGTGGCCGCAGTGGCCCGCCCTGGCTCCGGATAGCGACCGACCGCATCCAGGTGGCGAGCGACGAGCGCGGCCACGTCGGGCGCGAAGGGGTTGAGCGACTGCGACAGGTCGAGCACGGTCTCCGGGTCGAGCCCGAGGGCGAGGGCCACGGCCTCGCCGTCGCCGCCGTGGGCCCCCGCGTCCGGGACGCCGGTCATCGTCGGGACCTCACGAGGTCGGCGGCGACCAGGCCCCCGGCCAGGACCAACGACACGTCACGGCTGAGGCGCACGGCGCGGGCGATGTCGCCGGCGTCGGGAGGACGGCCGTGGCCGAGCGCAGGACGCAGCTCGACGCGATCCCCGTAGCGGCTCTCACCGCCGAGGCGCAGCCCCAGCGCCGCGGCGAAGGCCGCCTCCGCGACACCGCTGTTGGGCGACGGGTGGGCCGGCGCATCACGGCGCACGGCGCGCCACACGTCGGCCGCCGTCCCCGGCCGGCACGCCGCCACGAGCACGGCGGTGGCGCGCGCGGGGCCGAACGCGAGCAGGTCGTCGAGCCGCGCGGCCCCCCAGCCGAAGTGGCCGTAGCGCTCGTTCCGGTAGCCCACCATCGCGTCCATCGTGTTGACCGCGCGGTGTGCGAGCACGCCCGGCGCGCCCGCCACCGCGGCCCACAGCGCCGGCGCCACCACCGCGTCGACGGTGTTCTCCGCGACCGACTCCACCACCGCTCGGGCCACCGCCTTGTCGTCCAGCTCCGACGGGTCGCGCCCGACGAGCGCCGGCAGGAGCGATCGAGCCCGCGGCAGGTCGTCCGCGTCGAGCGCGTCGCCGACGGCCATCGCCGACGCACCCAGGCTGCGGCCGGCCACCGCCACGTAGGTGGCGGCCGCCGTCGCGGTGGTCCCCGCCGTGCGCCGCAGCACCGCACCGGCGACCGCACCCACACCGAGCCCGATGGCCGCGTGCGCGACGCCGGCCGCCCGGTCGTCCCGGTAGGTCCGCTCCTCCACCCACTGCATGAGCCGGCCGAAGCGGGCCACCGGATGGATTCCATCCGGCGGCTCCCCGAGGAACCGGTCCGCCACGATGCCGACGGCGGCGCCCGACAGCTGCCCCCTCACCACGCTCCTCACCACGCTGCCGCCGCCACGAGGAGGGTGATGGTCTCGGCCACGACGCCGGCCGCGCCCAGCACATCACCCGTGAAGCCACCCAACCGCCGCCACCCGAAGGCGACGACCGCCGCGCCGGCCGCCAGGCCAGCGGCCACCGCCAGCACCGTCTGCGTCCCATCGGCCAGCGCGCCGAGCACGAGCGCGCCGGTGACGCCGTAGGCCGCCACCCAACGCCAGTCGCCGCCGAGGAGGTCGGTCGCCAGCCCGCCCCCGTCTCGCGCGTACGGCACCACGCGCGCCGCGACCGCCATCGTCGTGCGGGCTGCACACCACGCACCCGCGACGAGCAGCACGTCGGGTGCCATCGAGGCCAGCGCCGCGAAGCGCAGCAGGAGCACGACCACCGCGACGGTTACGCCGTAGGCCCCGACGGTGGGTTCGGCCATCACGGCCAGCCGGCGCTCCCGCTCCATCTGCGGGAGGAGGCCGTCGGCGCTGTCGACGAGGCCGTCCACGTGGAGCAGGCCGGTCAGGGCCAGGTCCGCGGCGATCACGATCGCCGCCGCGACGGCCGGCGCCCACAGCCGGTCCGCGCCCCACCACACGCTGCCGACGGCCAGCCCGATGAGCGCGCCCGCGGCCGGGAACCAGGAGAACGTCGCTCGATCCGGCGTGGCGGCGCCGCCGATCGGCGTGAGGAACGCGATGGCCCGCCTCATGGTCCGTCCGACGAGGGCCGTCGCAGCTCGAGCAGCCTCCCGGCCACCACCAGGTACACGTCGTCGGCGATGTCGGCCACCGCCACGTTCACCGCTCCGAGCACGTCGCGGAACCGGCGACCGAGCTCCGAGGACGGGTGGACCCCGAGACCCACCTCCTCGGACACCACCACCGCGTCGCCGGACCGCTCGAGGAGCGCGGCGCAGAGCCCGGCGAGGTCCGGCGACAGGTCGGCGTGCGCGGTGACCCACGTGCCGAGCGAGTCGACCAGCACCGATCCCTCGACGGTGGTGAGCGCGCCCACGAGGTCCGCGCCGGTCTCCAGCGTCGTCCACGACGGGTCGCGCCGGGCGCGGTGCGCGGCCACACGGAGGACGTGGTCGGGGTCGTCCTCCGCCACGGCCGCGGTGGCGAGGTAGGTGATGGGGCCGGGGAGACCGGCGGCGAGCCGTTCCGCGGCGGCCGACTTGCCGGAGCGGGCACCGCCCAAGACAAGCGTGATCACCGAAGGACCCTACCGAACCGTCGAACGGGCCCGATCGCCGTAGCGTGGGCCCGACATGGACCTCCGATGCGCACCGTGGACGAAGGCCCAGGGGGTCGACCCCGTGGGCAGCGCCGCGCCGTTCGACACCCTCCTCCTGGTGGAGTGCCCGCTCCCGTGGCCCCACGACGTGTCGGAGATCCCCGAGCTGGCCAGCGCCTCGGCGCGACCCGGCGCCCGGGTGATGGCCGTCGTGCCCCGGGTGGAGGACGCCCCGCCCGGCGGGCAGGTGCGGGTCGTCCACCACCGCCGGGTCGGCGCCAACCGCCTCGTCGGCACCGACCACTGCGTCCGCCGCGACGAGGTCGCCCCCCTGCTGGCCCGGATCCTCGACGACCCGCGGGCGGACAGCGCCGCCCTCCCGTCCGCGATCGGCGCCGCACCGGTCGAGGTGCTGGTGTGCGCGCACGGCCGGCGCGACGCGTGCTGCGGCCGGTGGGGCACCCTGCTCCACGTCGAGCTGGCCGCCCGGGGCGACGACGTGCGGCTGTGGCGCTGCAGCCACACCGGCGGCCACCGGTTCGCGCCCACCGCCATCACGCTCCCCGACGGGCGGGCGTGGGCCTACGTCGACGCCGACCTGGTGCAGGCCATCACGACGAGGACGGGCGACGTGGCGGACGTGGCCCCGCACGATCGCGGCAACAGCGCGCTCGACCCGTGGGCACAGGCCGTGGAGCACGCCCTGTTCGAGGAGCACGGCTGGGCCTGGCTCGAGCACGACGTCA
>Ga0190265_10000882_pt1 | contig 19772 bp, 18 predicted proteins | sample Popmic124T_FD_133135 | JGI IMG/M metagenome (GOLD analysis project Ga0190265, IMG submission 133135) | Populus adjacent soil microbial communities from riparian zone of Indian Creek, Utah, USA - 124 T | ecosystem: Environmental > Terrestrial > Soil > Riparian zone | place: USA: Utah | collected...
CGAGGATGTTGTCACCGGTGTGCGGATGCAACGGTTCTTGAAGACTACCCGGATTTTCACAAGGGCCCCTGCGTCTTGGTTTTGCAACGCGATCACCTCGACCAGCCGATCCATGTGGTTTGGGGGATTCCTCGGGGTGCCTCGACTCCTGCTGTTGTGATCACCGCGTACCGGCCGGACGTGAATCGGTGGAACGCCGATTTTACGAGGAGGAAATCATGAACACCCGCCGCCAAACAAAGCTCGTGCGCGAAGGCGCCTATGTGGCCGAGGTCGAGGTTGAGTTGATCGAGGCCGAGGAAGAATGGGGGCCTTATCTGTCTTTAGACGACGCGCGAAAATTGGACGGGGCGCGCGAGGCTCTGCGGCTTGGAGACGTGGAGAAAGCGGGCAAGCTGGGCAAGGTCTACCGGCTCATGCCCATCGCCGTTTGATCCCATCTACAGCCCCTCCGCCTCCACCTCGCCGTTGACCCCCGGCCTCCGGATCCCCAGGCTCTTGACCTTCTGGTGGAGGTAGGTGCGCTGGACGTCCAGGACTCGGGCGGCGGCGGTGAAGTTCCAGCGGGTGCGGTGGAGGACGCTTTCGATGTACTCGCGTTCGCATTGGGCCTTGAAGTCCCTCAGGGGGACGATGGGGAGGGTGGTCGAGGCGAGGAGGAGGCCGGTTTCGGGGACTCGGGCGGCTTCGAAGAAGGCGGAGGGGAGCTGGTCGGGGGTCAGGGGATCGGCTCCGAAGACGACGAGGCGCTCGCAGAGGTTCCGGAGCTCGCGCACGTTGCCCGGCCAGGCGTAGCGCTCCAGGTAGTGCATCAGCTCGGGGTCCGCCTTCCGGGGGCGCATGCGGTGCTGCTGGCAGAAGCGCTCCAGGAAGTGGTTGAAGAGGAGGGCGATGTCCTCCTTCCGTTCGCGCAGCGAGGGCACGGCGAGCGGCAGGTGGGCGAGGCGGAAGTAGAGGTCTTCGCGGAAGCGGTTGGCCTTCACCTCGTCCTCTAAGTTGCGGTGGGTGGCGGCGATCACCCGCACGTCGACCTGGCGGTCCTTGGTCTCGCCCACGCGGCGCACGCGGCCGTCCTCCAGCACGCGGAGCAGGCGCGACTGGACCGCGAGGTCCATGTCCCCGATCTCATCCAGAAACAGCGTGCCGCCGTCCGCCTCCTCGAAGAGGCCGGGCTTGGCGTTCTTGGCGTCGGTGAAGGCGCCCTTGGCGTGACCGAACAGCTCGTCTTCCACCAGGTGGTCGGGGATGGCGGCGCAGTTGATCTTGATGAAGGGCTTGGCCGCGCGGCCGCTCTGCTGGTGGAGGGCGCCGGCCACCAGCTCCTTGCCGGTGCCGCTCTCGCCGACGATGAGCACCCGGGCGTCGGTGACTGCAGCCTTGGCGATCATGCGGCGGAGGGCCTCGACGGCGGGCGACTCGCCGAGGATGGCGGGCTCGCCGCGGAGGTCGGCCTTCAAGGTCGCGACCTCGCGCTTCAGGGCCTGGTGCTCCAGGGCGTTCCGGATGGACTGAAGCAGGCGCTCGCGGCTGAACGGCTTCTCGATGAAGTCGTGGACGCCGAGGCGCAGGGCCTCGACGGTCTCGCTGATCGAGGCCTCGCCCGAGATGATGATGGTGGGCGGGAAGCGGCGGATCTCGACCAGGCGGCGCACCAGGTCGACGCCGCTCATGCCGCGCATGCGCACATCCAAAAGGACCAGGTGGGGGAGGGGCTCGCGCGTGTCTTCGAGGTAGGCGAGCGCCTCCTCGGCGGCCGAGACGGCGTGGGGGGCGAAGCCCTCTTCGCGGAGCTGGAGCAGGAGGCTCGCGCGGATCTTCTCGTCGTCCTCCACGATCAGGAGACGGGTCATGCGGTCGCTTCCTCCGGCCGCCGCGGGAACGAGAGGCGGAACGCCGAGCCCGCGGTCGAGCTGTCCAGGATTTCCAGATCCCCCTCGTGGTCGAGGAGGATCTTCTTCGAGATGGCGAGCCCGAGCCCCATGCCTTCGCCCACCTTGCGGGTGGTGACGTAGGGCTCGAAGACGCGGGAGCGGATGTCGGGCGGGATGCCCGGGCCGTCGTCTCTAACGTCCAGGTAGACGGTGCGGTGGGTCTCGCCGAAGCTCACGGTGACGGTGCCCTGGCGGCCGCCTTCCGCGCGCAACGCCAGCGCGCTGTTGTCGCAGAGGTTGACGAGGGCCTGGCGCAGCATGTCGCGGTCCATGGCGGCGGGCAGCGGGCCGTTTTGCGGCTCGCAGCGGAGCGTGAGGTTCGGCCAGGCTCCGGCGAAGGTCGCGGCGAACTCGGCGGCGACCTGCCCGAGGTCGTGCACCTGCATGCGCGGCTGGGGGAGGCGGGCGAAGGAGGTGAACTGCTGGGTGAAGCGGCCCAGGCGGTCGAGCTCCTCGACGACGCTGCCGGCCACCTGCCGCGCCGGCTCCAGCTCCTCGCCGTGGAGCAGGCGCTGCAGGCGTTCTAGCTCCAGGCGGGCGGCGGTCAGGGGGGTGCGCATCTCGTGGGCGTGGCGGCGGGCGGTCTCCTGCCACACGGAGAGGTTCTTGAGATAGGCAAGGCGCTTCCTGTCCCGCGCCATGGCGCGCGAGGTCTCCTCGATCATGCCGGCGATCCTCCCCAGGGTGTCGCGCCCGCGGTCGCCGATCTCCAGGTCCTCTTGGCCGGCCGAGAGGGCGACCAGGGCCATGCGCAGACGCTCGATCCGCGCGTCGAACCGGCCCTGCCGCACCAGGTGGGCGCCGCCGGCCGCGAGCAGCACTCCGCCGACCGCGGCGAGCACGATGAGCTCCCAGCGGCGGAGGATCTGCTGGCGGTTGTGCTCCAGGATGCGCAGGTGGTTGACGAGCGCCTGGGTGGCTTCGAAGCGAGCGCGGTACTCGGCCTGCCGCTCGGGGGCCTGCCGCGCGAGCTCCTTCTGGTCTTCGAGGGAGGCTTCCAGGGCCGCCGTGATCTCCGGCTGCAGCCCGAGGCGGAACCAGGCGCCCGAGATCTGCCGTTCGAGCACCCAGAGGACGCCGCCGGCGGCGAGCAGCATGCCGAGGAGGGTGACGACGGCCGAGCGGAAGCTCATCGCGCCTTCCCCGGCGGCACGGTGAGCTTCCACTCGTATTCGAGGAGGGCCGAGCGGCCGAGCGAGGTGGCGAGGAGCACGTTCAGGATCTGGCTGAAGGACTCGGGCTGGTCCTCGACCGCCTGGGAGGCGGCTCCGGCGCCTCCCGATCCCTCGGCCGAAAGGGCCTGGGAGAACCAGCGCTGGGCTTCGAGCTGCTCGGCCTGCGAGAAGGGGATCACCCGCAGGCGGACCTCGACGGGCTTGCCGGCCGGCCGTGGTGCGCGGACCAGGTGGAGCCGGGCGTCCCGCCACCATTCGGCGAGGCGCTCGAAGGAGGGCAGGGTGACGCGGACGGCCTTGCCCACGGCGTCGATACGGGTGACCAGGTAGACCTCGTCCCACAGCTCGTAGCGGATGTCGACGCGGGCCGCGCCGCGTACCTTGCGGCCGGAGGCGTCGGCCACCCTAGCTTCGAAGATCACGCTGGTGGTGAGGCCGGTGCCGAGCTGCTTGCGCACCTCCTCCTCGGCGAGGAGAGGCGGCAGGCGGGTGAGGACGAGCCAGTCTCCGGCGGCCTCGATGGCCGGCGGCTGGAGGGCCCCGAGGGGGGCCGCGAAGAGGAGCAGGAACAACACCCACTGCGGGTGTATGCGCCTCACCGGAAGACCTTCCCCAGATCGAGATAGGTGAGCGAGGCGCGCACGCGGCCCCACTGGTTGCGGAAGACCAGGCCGACCGAGGCCGAGAAGCGCTCCAGCGGGCTGGGGCCGACGTCCGGCCAGGTGCGCTCCATGCCGTACTCCGCGCCGCTCTCGAGCCGCAGGTCGGTGAAGTTGCCGCGGCCGCGCGCCCGCCTCAGGGTCAGCGAGTGGAGCACCCCGGCCGAGCCGCCATAGGAGTTGAGCGTGAGCGAAGGGACGAAGCGGTCTTCGAGGAGCAGGTTCTCGACGCGCGACCGGCCCACGGAGAGCCGGCCGTGGCCGGACACCGTCTGCCGCGGGGTGATCGACCAGTGGCGGACGCCGGAGAAGGCCGCGACCACCTGTTCGGAATCGAACGGCGGCGCCGGGACGAACTCGAAGAGATCGGGGCTGAAGCGGAACCGCTCCAGGTCGCGGCCCGAGAAGCGCGAAGCCTCGAGGCCCGCCGAGAGCGTCACGCCGCGGGTGGGCAGCACCGGGTCGTCGCTGGTGTTGTAGACCCACTTCGCCTCCGCCCGGCGGTAGCTCAGGTCGCCGTTGACGAGATTGCTGTCCCGGAACCGATCCGCCGGGGAAGCGAGCACCTCCCGCCGTACGCCGGCCTCGCCCGCGCGGTCGCTCACGGCCACCTGGATCGACTGCCGGCCGCCGAGCGGCACGGTCAGGTTGAGCGAGAAGCGCTGCGAGTCGTCGAAGCTCCAGCCGGCGAAGGTCGGATCGAGCCCGATGGGCAGCACCTCGGTCTCGCAGCAGAGGCCGCGCGAGTAGCCGGCGCTGGCGACGACCCCACGGTGGAAGAGGTCGTACTGGGTGAAGCCCACCTGGAGGGTCTCCTCGCTGTCCAACGCGGCGAAGACGACGCCGGAGTTGCCCACGAACTTGCGCGCCCCGATGAGGCCGCCGAGCGAGAAGGTGGACGACTCGCGCGACGAGAACGTCTCCGAGCCCTCGGGGTTGATGGCGAGCGGCTCGTCCAACCGGTAGGCACGCGCCCAGTGGTCGAAGAAGAACCAGCGCGCGGGATGCGTCTCGATCACCAGCTCGAAGGCCCCGCGCTGGCTCCCCTTCTGGAGGGCGAAGCTCGCGTCGAGCACGAACGGCAGCCGGTGGATGCGGGCGACGGCCTGGCGCAGCTCGTCCTCGGTGTAGGACTGGCCTTCGCGCAGCAGGGTCTCCGAGCGGACGATGTTGGCCGCCGCCGCTTTCGGTCCCAGGACGGTGATCTTTTCAAGGAGGAAGCGCGCCGGCTCGGGCGGCGGCTCCTGGGCTCCCACGGGGAGCGCGAGAAGCAGGAGGACGATCCCCAGGATCGTACGGCTGGGTGGGGACGGGATCTTCACGGGCGGTCCTCCGGAAACCGGCACGGGCCACCATGGCGCGCGGTGTCGACGCGCAGAGCAGGGCAAGAGCGGTGCCCGCCGCGCCGCGTCCGCGGGAGGAGGCGCAATCCCAAGCAAACGCAGGGCTTTGGGGGATCGTAGGGCACGGTGGATGGAGCGCCGGTTGCGGCGGAAGCGTATGGAGAAGCATACACCGTGTGGGGATGTGTAAGGTTCTTGCGGCCGCCGAGACTACCTCTAGCGTGAAAGGAGGAGTCGCAATGATCGCGAAACCGATTCGTAGTCTCTGGGGCCAGGCGTTCCTGGCCTTCTTGCCCTTCCTGGCCGCGGTATCCGCCGCGGCACAGGTTTCCGAGCAGTGGTACGTGGTGTCGATGGCCGGCCAGCCGGTCGGGTCCATCGTGGAGAGGCGGAGCGAGGAAGAGGGAGAGGTCCTCCTGAAGAGCGAGATGCGCCTGGTGATCAACCGCCTCGGCAACAAGGTCGAGATGGGGACGGACGCCGCGTTCCGCGAGCTTCCGGACGGGAGGCTCCGCGGCGTGGACGTCGACCTCAAGATGTCCACCCAGGTCACCTCGACGCATGCCACGGTCGAGGAGGGCACCGTCCGCATCCGCAGCGGGACCGGGGAGCAGTCGTTCGAGCGAAGCGTCCCCTTCACCGGCGCCCTGCTGGGCCCGGAGGGGATCGCCCGGCTCTCGGCGTCGCCTCTGCCGGGCGGCATCGAAGCCCAGACCTTCTCGGCCGAGATGGGTGGGGTGGTGCGGGTCAAGCGCCGGGTGCTGGGGCGGGAGACGCTGAGGATCGAGGGCGCCGAGGTCGCCGTGCACAAGGTGGAGGAGGAGGTCTCGGGCTATCCCGCGAAGCGCACGCTCTGGCTGGATTCCGCGGGGCGGCTGGTCGCCTCCGAGGAGCCGGGCCCCTTCGGCGTCATGCGGGTGGAGCGGGCCGGAGCGGCGGCGGCCCGCCGGGCGGCGGAGGGGGGTGAGCTGCCGGCGGAGGCCTACGGCGGCACGATCGTCCGCACCCAGATCCGCCTGCCCAGCCCCCGCCGTCTGGAGTGGGTGAAGCTGCGCCTTCTCCACAGGAACCCCAACCTCGGCTGGCCGGACTTCGAGCGCTCGGGCCAGCGGGTGGTGGAGAAGACGGCGAAGAGCCTGGTCCTCGAAGTGGCACGCCCGAAGCCCGCGGCCGGCCTGCCCTTCCCGGTGGCTCCCACCGCGGCTACCGCCGAGTTTTTGGAGGCGAACGCGTTCATCCAGTCGAACGATCCGGCGATCCGCGCCAAGGCGCTGGAGATCGTCGGCGGCGAGCGCGACCTCTTCCAGGCGGCCTTGAAGCTGGAGCGCTGGGTAGCCGAGAGCATGACCTTCGACCTGGGGATCGCGATGGCGCCCGCGAGCGAGCTTTTCAAGGACCGGCGGGGCACCTGCGCCGGCTACGCGACGCTGCTCGCGACCCTGGTGCGGGCGGCCGGCATCCCGGCGCGCTACATGCTCGGCTACGTCTACGTGGACGGCATGTTCGGCGGCCACGCCTGGGTGGAGGTGCTCGCCGGAGACCGGTGGGTACCGCTCGACGCGGCCATCGTGGCCTCCGGGGCGGCGGACGCGGCGCGCTTCGCCTTCCAGGCCTCCTCGCTCCGTGAAGGGGCGGGAGCCTTGAACACCGGGGGAGCGCTCCAGATGTTCGGGCAGATCGACCTCCAGGTCCTGGGATACGCTCTCGAAGGGGGTGAGAGGGTGGCCGTCCCGCCGGACGCCAAGCCCTACCGTGTCGAGGGGGACCTCTACCGCAACACCGGCCTGGGGATCGAGCTCCGGAAGCCGGCGGGTTTCCGCTTCGTCGACCTGGACGGCGTCTGGCCGGAAAAGACGCTGGTAGGGATGGCCGGGCCGGCCGGCGAGCGGATCACCCTGGAGAGCCACCGGCGCTACCCGTGGGAGGGGGAGGAGGCGGTGCGCGAGCGGCTGGCGGGCGAGGGCGCCGTCGTCTTCCCAAGGGCGGGCGAAGCCTGGCTCCTGCGGGCCGAGGGACCGGGGGCGGCGGCGCTCGTCAAGGCGTTGGCCGAGGGGCTCCGCCTGCCGTGAGCCGGGTGGCGACGACCGCGGGGGTGAAAGGCCGGACGATGGCCGAGACGGCGCTCGACGCGCTCTACGACGAGATCCTGAAGCGGGAGGGAGCGGCCCTCCGCCGCGTCGCCGCGGCCTACGAGGCCGACGCGGCGCGGCGCGAGGACCTCTTCCAGGACATCTGCCTCGCGGTCTGGCAGGCGCTGCCCCGCTTCCGCGGCGAGTCGTCGCCGCGCACCTTCGTCTTCCGCATCGCCCACAACCGCGGCTTGACCCACCGCTCCCGCCGGCGGCCCGCCGCGGCGGACCTGGAGGAGGCGGAGGCGGTGGCCGATCCGCGGCCCGGCCCCGAGGCCGCCCTGCGCGCGGGGGAGCGGCGGGAGCGCCTGGGACGGGCGGTGCTCGCCCTGCCGCTCGATCCGCGCCAGGTGCTCACCTTGACGCTCGAAGGCTTGAGCCAGAGGGAGATCGCCGACGTGCTGGGCATCACCGAGAACAACGTGGCCGTGCGCCTCTCCCGGGCTCGCCGGGCGCTGCGGCAGATTCTGGAAGAAGGGGAAGGTGTGCCATGACGAGACCCGATCCTGAGCTGGCGTCCTGGATGGAAGACTGGCAGTCCGGCGGCTCCGAGCCCGCGGCCGAAGAGCGCGAGGCGATCCGCCGCCGGGTCAAGCGCCGCACCCGCGGCCTGATCCTGCTCGCTGCGGGCGAGCTGGTCTTCTCCGCGGGCGTGCTCGCCTTTCTGCTCGGCTTCGCCCTGCGCCACCCGCATCCGGCCGACCGGCTCACCATGGCCGGCCTCGCCCTGATAACCCTCTCGGCCCTCGGCTTCGCGGCCTGGAACCGGCGGGGCCTCTGGAAAGCGAGAGCCGAGACCACCGCCGCCTTCCTGGACCTCTCGCTCGTCCGTTGCCGGAGGCGCCAGCAGAGCCTGCGGTTCGCCTGGGGAATGCTCGCCGTGGAGGCGGCCCTCTTCGTACCCTGGATCTGGCATCGCCTCCACCTCGACCGTTCCACCCCGCCCTCGCCCGCGGAATACCTCGGCGCCTACGGGTTCCTGGCGGCGGTCTGCGCCGTCACGGCCGTGGTGCTCGTGGGGCTGGAGAGATGGACGCGCCGGGAGCTGCGGCAACTCGAGGCGATGCGGGGTCAGCAGGCGGCGAGGAAGCGATTCCCGTAGATACGGGAGCGACTCCCGTGAATGCGGGAGCATGTCCCGTGAGTCCGGGGAGTACCTCCCGCAGGTTCGGGAGTGCTGTCACGGGTCCGGAGTGACTCCCGTAAGTCCGGGAGTGATCCCCGAAGGTCCGGGAGTGACTCCGGTGAGCGCGGGAGTGTGTCCCGTGAGTCCGTGAGTATCTCCCGCAGGTCCGGGAGTGTCTCGGGCGGGTCCGGAGTGACTCCCGTAGCTCCGGGAGTGGCTCGGGAGACTCCGGGAGTGGCTCGCGCGGGTCCGGGAGCGGCTCCCGTAGGTTCGGGGGTGGCTCGCGCGGCTCCGTGAGTGACTCCCGTAGGTTCGTGAGTGACTCCCGTAGGTCCGGGAGTGGCTCCTGTAGGTCCGGGGGTAGCTCCCGTAGGTCCGGGAGAGACTTCCGTGAGTGCGGGAGTGGCTCCCGCCAGTCCAGCGGTGAGCCCTGTAGGTCCGGGAGTGACTCGCGCGGATCCGTGAGTGGCTCCTGTAGTTCCGTGAGTGAGCCCCTGCTCTCGATAAGAGTCCTCCCAAGGAGGGGAGAGGCCTTGTGTGGTCGGTGGAGGCGCCTCCCAGGTGAGGCGCAGGCACGTAGCCCCGGGGTTTCAACCCGGGGCGGGAAGGCCGGCCCACTCCGCCGCCCCGGGTTGAAACCCCGGGGCTACGTGCCTGCACCAAATCTGCCTTGACGGGCTACTAGAAGGCGCGCGGCTGAAAGCTGTCGGGGACGCACCGCCAAACTGGCTACCAAGTCTTTAAGCTCCTGCCCGGTCATGGTGTACCTCAAGGCCGGCGCAGGTGTTCGACTGCCTTCTTGATCCCGCCGAGCGTCAGGTCTTCCATGTGGAAGACGTCGGCGATCAGCCTGATCGTCGTCCGGCCGTAGGTCTCGTCCCAATTCTCCTTGGGGATGGGATTGAGCCAGACGGCGTGGCGGAAGCGGTCTCGCAGGCGGCGGAGCCAGGAGAGGCTGGACTCCTCGTCGTCGGTCCAGTAGGAGATGGCGCCGCGGGCGTAGGTCAGCTCCTCCAGGGCCATCGAGGCGTCGCCGACGATGAGCAGGCGGGTTTCGGGCTTCCTCTGGAGCAGCTCGGGGGTGGGGAGGGGGTCCATGCGGCGGGCGTCCTTCCAGACCCGGCCGTAGACGGTGTTGTGGAAGAAGTAGGTGTCGGCGCGCTTGAAGCGGTCTTTCACCTTGCCGAAGAGCAGACGGGTCAGGGGCACGTGGGGGAGCATGGAGGTGCCGCCGTTGTCGATCAGCAGGACGACCTCGATGCGGTCGAGCAGGTCGCGGCGGAAGGCGAGGTCGATCTCGCCGCCGTTCTTCGCGCTCCGGTGGATGGTCTCCGGCAGGTCGAGCACGTCGCGCGGGCCGGCGGGCACCATGTTCTTGAGCGTCGCCAGGGCCTGGCCGAGGTTCTCGCCGCGAAGGGTCGTGTCCCCCGAGTAGTCGACGTAGCGCCGCTCGCCGATCACCTTCAAGGCCGAGCCCTTGCCGCCCTCGCCGAACACCCGCACGCCGCCCTTGGAGTTGCCCGAGTGGCCGAAGGGGGAGTTGCCGCCGGTGCCCACCCAGCGGCTGCCGCCGTGGTGGGCCTCCATCTGCTTCTTGACGGTCTCCCAGAAGCGCTTCATCAGCTCGTCCGGCGTGTAGGTCCAGATCGCCTGCGGCGGCAGCTCGCCGCGGCGGATCGCCTCGCGCAGCCACTCGCGGAACTGCGGGGTGTTGAAGAGCTCCGGGTCGCCCTCCGCGACGCGCGGCAGGTCCACGCCGTAGAAATGGAAGGCGAAGGCGCGCTCGTAGGCGTCCATGTGCTCGACGCGGCGCACGAAGCAGAGGCGGCCGAAGAGGAAGAGCGAGTCGAGGTCCGAGGCTAGGCCCTTCTCGATCCCCCTGTAGAAATCGATCGTGTCGGTGAGGCTCGCCGGCACGCCGTACTCGCGCAGGCGGAAGATGAGGTCGTCGAAGAACACGGCCCGCCTACCTTCAGTTCACCTTCGAGCGCTTGCCGCCGCCTCTGTGGGAGAGGATGTCCTCGGTGCGCTTCAAGAGCGTGCCCACGAAGGGGATGTTCAGGCGGTCCGGCGTCACCCGGGCGTGCTGCAGGGCGCCCAGCCAGTTGAGCAGCTCGCTCGTCGCCGGCGGCTTCTCGTAGCCCCTGCCGCGCAGCTCATAGAAGATGCCGAGGGCGGCGTCGAGCAGCCCCTTGTCCACGTCGGGGAAGTGGAGGCGGACGATCTCCCGCATCTGCTCGGGGTTCGGGAAGGCGATGTGGTGGCAGAAGCAGCGGCGCAGGAACGGGTCGGACAGCTCGCGCTTGGCGTTCGAGGTGACGAGGATGACCGGCGGCTTCGTGGCGCGGACGGTCTGGTTCACCTCGCGGATCGTGAACTCGGTGTCCTCCAGCACGTCGAGCAGGTTGTCCTGCACGTCGGACTCGGTCTTGTCGATCTCGTCGAGCAGGAGCACCACCCGCTCCGGGCTGCGGAAGGCGCGCCCGATCGGCCCCCAGATCACGTAGTCGAAGAAGTTGTTGACGTCGCGGCCGGTGGCGGTGGTGCCGAAGCGCGCGTCGTTCAAACGCAGCACCGTGTCCTGGACGTAGCAGGCCTCCTCCCCCTTGATCGTCGACTTGCAGCGCAGGACCTCGATCGCCATGCCCAGCGAGCGGCTGATCTCGAAGGCGAGCTGGGTCTTGCCGGTGCCGGCCTCGCCGGTCAACAGAAGAGGTTTCTCGAGGGCGATCGCCATGTTGACGATGGCCCCCAGCTCGGGGTCCAGGTAATAGCTGTCGGTGCTCTTGAACTCCATGCGCGTCTCCTCGGATGCGGCCAAAGCGGGAAGTCTAGCAGAGGGGGCCAAGGCGCTTGGCCGTCGAGGACGAGCCGCGTTGCAGGTCCAAAGGAACCCGTGCTATATCAGGCTGAGATGCCCCCAAACCTGCGCGGCTGGCACGCCGCCGGCCAGACCTGGCTGGTATGGACTGCGGAGCCCGGCGTCGAGGAGCCGGAAGGGTACGAGGTCTACGCCTCGCGCTCTCCGGACCTCGCCGGGGCGGTCCGCATCGGGCGTGTGCTGCCGGCGGACTGGCAGGCGCGGCGGGCGCGTGAGATCTTCAAGCGGGACGACCTCACCTGGCGGATTCCGGACGGGCGGGGCGGCACCTACACCCTGGGGGCCGAGGAGGCCCTGTTCGTCCATACCCCACATGAAGCGGTCCGCGAGTGGCTCTCGGTGGTGCGCGCCGGGGAGACCCGGCTCAGCGTCAGCGAGGCTGTGGCGGTCGACCAGACGACGGAGCCGGTCGAGGCACATCTCCAGAGTATTTGGCGGGACGAGGAGGGCCACACCGCCCATCACTTCGCCCACTGGACGGACGGCCGGGCATGCTGGACGGACGCGCGGGCGGACTACCCGGTGATGGGCAACGCGGATTTTCACGGCACCGCGCACCTCTTCGCCGTGTGGGAGCCGCTGGGGGGCGCGCCGCCTCTGGCGCCGGCCGTGTTCTGCCTCCATTGGAGGAAGGGGCACTACAACACCTGGCGGCCGATGAGCCGGCTGAGCCTCGACCTGCGCCTCGACGGCGTCCGCGGGCTCCTGGTGTCGGTCGACGACTGGCTCTGGCTGATCGACGGCGAGGGGGCGGTGCGCGGCGAGCACACGCGGTGGGCCGGCTACGCCGAAGGCTTCGAGCGCTTCAATCCGCGAAGGCGGGCTCCCGAGGCGGCGAGCGACCGGCTGATCCTCTACTCGTGCGCCCGGGTCGACTGGGTGCGCGGCTGGGTGATGCGCCGCTTCGGGGCGGACCCCCGGCGCTCTACCGTCCTGGGCTACAGCATGGGGAGCGCCGGAGCCCACCAGCAGGTGGTCTACCGGCCGGAGAGCTGGGCCGCTTCGGCCCACTTCGAGGGGCCGGTCGAGGCGGCCGAAGCCGACCTGTTCGAGGGCGAGCTGGCCTGCCTGCTGACCGGCAGCGGCGAGGCCGGGCTCCCGGTCAACCTGCCGGACTCCTGCCGTGCCCTGGGGCCTTCCACCTGGCCCCGGCTGTACCGGCCGCACTGGCGGTGCTCGGCGCCGGACCTGCCGGTCGCGCGGTACGTCTGGGGCGGCAACGACCGGGCGGTGCCCTGGGACAGTGGCAAGCACCGGGCGATCGACCTCCTGGAGGGCTGCCGCCGCGGCGCCGCGGTCTTCTGGGACGAGCGCAACCACCGCATCGAGGGGTGGAACGAGCCCGCCTTCGAAGGGGCACCCGTCCCGCGCTGGTCGAGCACCCCCGGCATCGCGACGATCGAGCCGCTGACCCGCCACCGCGCGGACCGCTCCTTCCCTGCGTTTTCCCGGGACGAGCATTCCGACAACGACGTGACGGCTCCCTGGGGGACCCGCAACGGCTACTTCGACTGGGATCCGGAGACCCTGGAGGATGAGCCGGACGGGTGGGCCGCGACCTTGCTGGTGAGCGGTGTCGAGGCCGCGACGGCGGACGTCACCCTCCGCCGTGCCCAGCGCTTCCGGCCCGCGCCGGGCACGGCTCTGCGTTGGGAGGTCCGGCGCGAGGGGATTCTTCTGGATCAGGGCGAGGTGACCGTCGATGAGTACGGCGAGGTCACGATCCCGGGCGTGACCGTGACCTCTCCCACAAGGTTGACGGTACGCCTGCCGAGTTGAAGAGGTCGAGCGTCCGTTCCAGGGCGCCCGAGCTTCGGCTCACCACCTCGCGCGCCCGCCGGCCGAGCTCGGCGCGGGCCTCGGGGCTGGCGAGGAGACGCTCGACGGCCGCGCCGAGCCCGGCGACGTCGGCCACCTGGACGACCGCGTCCGCGGCCCGGAAGTCTTCCAGGACCTCGGCGAAATGCTCCATGTGAGGGCCGACCACGACCGCCCTGCCCTGAGCCGCCGGCTCGGCGAGGTTCGCCCCCGGCCGGTGCGTGAGGCTCCTGCCCAGGAAGACCGCGTCCGCCTGGGAATAGAGGTCGCGCAGGTCGCCCACCGAGTCGAGCAGCAGCACGTCCGCGGGGTGCTCGGCGGGAAGCCGTGAGCGGCGCACCGGGTGGAGGCCCAGCCGCAGCGCTTCGCTTTCGATGTGGGGGGCGTCCTGCATCAGCACGGGAGCCAGGACCAGGCAGAGGCCCGGGAAGCGCGGGCGGAGCCGGGAGAGGAGGTCGAGCAGCACCGTGTCCTCCCCCTTCCAGACCGAGCCGCCGAGCAGCACGGGTCGCCGCCGGCCCATCCCCGCCGCTTCGAGAAGGGCCGCGGCCCGCGGGCCGGCTCCCTCCTGCGGCTCGGCGGTGTCGTACTTGACGCATCCCACCGCGTGGATGCACTCCCCTGGGAAGCCCAAGGTGAGCAGCCTCTCGCGCTGCTCTTCGGTGCGCAGGCAGATCAAGGAGAAGGCCTCGTGGAGGCCGCGGAACTCGGGCGACTGGGCCCAGGTGGCGAAGTCTCCCCGGTTGATCTCGACGCCGATCCACGACACCGGGATCTCGCGGGTCGAGGCGAGGCGGATCAGGTCGAAGGGCAGGGCGTTTCCGATCACCACGAGGCTCTCGGGAGGGTCGGTGTCCAGGTCGGGCGGAAAGTCGACGACCCGGTCTCCCGGCCCTGCCTCCCGCTCCGCGATCCGCCGCGCCGCCTCCGAGGTCACCGCGAGCGCCGTGCGGACCGGCTGGCATCGCCGCAGCCCGGCGAGGAAGCGGAGGGCCACGTAGAGCTGGGCCAGGTCCATGGCGGCGATCTGGATCAAGCGGGCTCCTCGAAGTCATAGAGCCCGTCATCCTCGATCTCGCGGACCCGCCGCAGGTCCGCCGTGACCACCTCCGGGTCTTCGTGGATCAGGGCGAGCCAGCCGGCCACCCGCGGCGCTGGATCGGCCGGAAGAGTCCCTGTCTCCATTTCGCGGAGCGAGGGGAGGACCCGGATCTCGTCCAGACGGGGGAGGCTGCGCAGGCGGCCGCTCCGGCCGGGGATCAGGAAGACGATCGCCGCGCTCGCGGTCAACTGATAAGGCCGGTCCTGGCCGGCGAGGAAGCGCTCGGGGTCGAGCAGGGCGTCCACGGCGAGGTCGAGCTGGCTTCTCGAGAGGAACTGGCGGCTCAGCAGGGGAGTCCTGCCGCCGTGGAGGCGCGCCCCCACCTCGATCAGGACCGGGGAGCCGCCGCTCCACATCACCTCGCTGTGCGCCGGTCCCTCTTCGATCCCCAGGGCTTCCAGCACCGCCAGGGTGTAGGCGGCCAGAAAGCCCTGGCGCTCGCCTTCGGCCGGGAGGATCTCCAGGAAGTCGTAGCCCTCGGCCGCCCTGGACCTCCCGTAGCGCCAGATCGCCGCCACCCGATGCCGCCCCGCGTGGCTGACGGTGTCGACCACGTATTCCGGTCCCAGCAGGAATTCCTGGACCAGCACCCGCTCGTTGAGCAGGCCGAGCAGGTTCCGCTGACCGATCAGGGCGGCGAAGGCCTGCCGCACCTCACTCCTGGAACCGCAGAAGTGGACGCCGTCCGAGCCCGAGCTGTGGAGCGGCTTGACCACGACGGGCAGGCGGATGTTCCGCTCGATCCAGGCGAGGATTTCTTCCAGGTCGCCGCTGGCTGTCTGAGCCGGGGTCCGCAGCCCGTGGCGTGCGACCTGCCGGTGCATCTCGTATTTGTCTCGGCGGGCGTCCCTGGGGACGGGGCGGTTGCCGGGGAGGCCCAGTTCCTCGCGCAGGGCGTCGGCCAGGAGGACCCCGAGCTCGCCACCGGCCACGACGTGTGTGGCTCCAAGCCGGCGAAGCTCGGCGACGGTGGGGTCTCCCTCGTAGTGGAGCACCGTGGCGAAATCCTCCGGCCGGAACGTGCCCTGGTAGGCGGTTGGGGTCTCGCCGCTCAGCACCGCCAGGCAGCGGCCGCTGCGCGCGGAGATCTCGGGCGCCAGCGCCGAGGCGTAGGGGTCGACGATAGCGACGAGCGGTCCGGTCAAAGGAAGGCCTCGAAGGCGGCGGCATCAGCCCCTGCCACGAAGCGGCCGGCGGCCTCCCAGGAGGCTCGCGAGCGGGCCGCGTAGAGTTCGGGGTCGGCGAGCAGCCTGCCGAGCACGCGGGACCAGGGGGCCACGTCCTGAGGCGGGACCACCCACCGGCCGTCCCGGCGCTCGGCCGGCCTCACCGGCAGCAGGCAGCCCACTCCCACCGTGGCCTCCGGCAGGCCGCCGATGTCCGCGGCGAGCACGGGGATGCCGCGTAGCAGGGCCTCGGTGGCAACGTAGCCGAAGGTCTCGGGGATGAGCGACGGGACGAGCAGGACCCGAGTCCGCGCCAGGATCTCCCCGATGTCGTCGGCCGCGGGGAGCACCTGGACGTTGGGCACCGCGGCGAGTTGGGCCAGCTCTTCCTCGCCCGCTCCCCAGGTGGGGACGGCGGCGAAGGGTATCTCGGGGAACCGCCAAGCCAGCTCCAGGAAGATCGCGAGCCCCTTCTCGGCGCAGGGGTTGACCAGCGTCACGAAGCCGCGGTCCGGCCTCCCCAGGTTGGGGAAGGGGCCGGGGCCATAGACCGGGAAGGGCAGGACGGTCGATTCCAAGCCGGCCGCGCGCAGGAAGCTCTGGACGTAGCGGCTTACCGCGATGATCCGCGGCACCCGGCGGACGAGGGCGGTCTGCTCCTCGCTCGCCTCGGTCGCCAGCGGGCCGAAGGGCAGGTGGAGCAGCGTGTGGACCAGGAGGACGACCCGCTCGGGATCGGCGTCCAGGGCGCTCGCCAGGAGGAAGTGGCGCTTGTCGTCCGAAACCAGGACGTGATCCGGGTGGAGCTCGGCGATCCGCCGGCGGATGAGATCGCCGTGGGCCGCGAGGTCCGTGGGGAGCAGCGCCTCCACCTCGACCCCCCGGTGCCGGAGACGGTAGGCGGCGGGGGAGGCTTCAAGCACCTCCACTCCGCGCTCGGTCATCTGAGCCCGGAGCTCCTCCGGGGTGGTGGGGCCGGCGCGGGTGGTGAGGGCCGGGGCGATCACCCGGCAGGAGTGGCCGCGCGCCGCCAGGCCTTCCAGAAGGAGGCGGTTGGCCTTGTTGCCGCCGCCGAAGGTCGGAAGGTAGACGGCGTCCTGGAGCAGCAGGAGCTTCATGATTGGGAATCTTCGGGCAACTGCGGCCGGCCGTCCACGCAGGCGAGCCAGCGGCCGTCGGGGAGCCGGTGGGGGTCCACGTGGTGCATCCCCCGCCCGTTCCACCCCTCGCCCATGGCCTCCACCCCGGGTGCTCCCGGGCGCTCGCGTTCGCGGTAGACCGAGGGCGTCAGCTCGAGGATCTCGAAGGCCCGCACCCGCCGGCCGTAGACGAGACCGCACTCCTGCGCGTAGCGGATCCACCGGCCGTGGTGCTCGACGATCCTCCCCGCCGGCCGGGCGCTCCTTGGGTCTCCTGAGATCAGGGGGCTGGCCGGGTGCTCCTCCCAGGGGCCGGTGAGCTCCGGGGCCGAGAAGAGGCTGAGGACGTCGTGGGACTCCGGTGCCGTGCAGGCGAAGAGCCACCACCGGCCGTCGATCTTCGCCAGCGAGGGATCGGCACACGGGCGATCGACCAGGGTGGCGACGAAGCTCCAGCGGTGGGGGAAGGGGTCGGCCCGGTAGAGGCGGACGGCCCCGGCGCCCAGGGTCTCGGGCACCATGAAGACCTCGCCGTCCGCCTCGAAGAGGTAGGGGTAGGAGAGGTGGTAGTCCTCGGCGAGCACGATGCCGCGATAGCTCCAGGCGAGGCCGTCCGCGCTTTCCGCCAGGCCGATCTCGCCTTTCCCCGAGGCCCGGTTCAGCACCTCGAAGACCATGTGCCAGCCGCCGGCCGTGCGCAGCATGAAGGGGTCGGCGAGGAAGGCGGCGGGCACGTCGAGCACGTCCGAGAGCGAGAGCACGGGATTGCCGGCGAGCGGCGCCAGCCGAAGCGGCGAGGCGCCGTAGTAGAGGCCGATCGCCCAGGGATTGGCCGACTCGGGGAGCTTCACAGCTCGATCGTCTCCACCGTCCGCACGCCGGAGGTCCAGCGCTCCTTGTACCCCTCGTCGCCGCGCATCAGGTCGTAGACCTCTAAGCCGGTGGCACAGGCGTGCTCGATCGCCGTCTCGATCAGCAGCCTCCCCGGCGCGAAGGGGGCCGCCTCGGGGAGGAAGCCGCCGTTCCAGTTGGCGAGGCCGTGGACATCCGCGAAGCAGACCTGGACCGCGAGCGCCCGCTCCCCGGCGAGCAGGGCGAAAACCTCGGCCCGGCCGCGGGCGAAGAGGCCGGGCAGCGCCTCGCGGACGAAGCCCTGGGCCGGCTCGGCGTCGAAGCAGCTCCGGCCGCCGAAGCGGCTGAGGTGGAGAGAGAGGAAGAGCTCCGGCAGGCGCTCGGGCGGCAGGGTTTCGGGTGTGAGCCGGCGGGAGGTCACCCCGGCGGCGGCGGCGCGGGCCTGGCGCGCCCGCAGCCGCTGGCGGAAGCGGGGGCCGCGGCTCGCCAGGTACTCCTCGTAAGTGGCTGGGAGGAGAAGGTACGGGCACGGGGTGACCCGCCCATGCCAGGAGGGCTCGGCCGAGAGCAGGTTCGAGTCGCGGCGGAGGCCGCCGAGCACGAGGCGGTCGTAGCCACTGTTTACCTCCGGCAGCGCGGCGCGGAGCAGCTCGCGGACGGCCTCGTCCCCTGCCACGGCCACGGCGTCGTTGTAGTCCGCGAGGTCGGTCGCGAACCGGGCTTCCCTCCGCTCGGGGTCGACGGCGAGCGGCAGAACGCCCGCGAGCCGGTCGCCTTCCCATGCCGTCACCACGTGCGGCACGAGGCGAGGCCAGGCGCGGCAGGCGGCGAGGAACCACCCGGGCGAGCTGAAGGACGGGTGGCAGGGCGAGCGCGCGAGGAGGGCGTCCCACTCCGCGGCGATCGCCTCGACCTCGTCCATGCGGCTCAGGGCTGGACAAGTGAGGGTAACGATGTCAGCAGACATCAGCCGCCATCCACGGCTCCGTGCTCCGCCTCCCGGGGGCCGAGGAGATGGCCGAAGCGGAGCTTGGCCTGCAGGTAGTCCCGGTTGACGTCGTTGGCACCGGCGATCAGTTGCACCCGGTCGACCGTGAAGCCCTGGGCTTCGAGGCCGGCCTGCTTGGCCGGGTTGTTCGAGAGCAGGCGCACCCGGCGCCCCGGGATCAGGCGGGCGAGCACCCGGGCGGCATCCTGGTAGCAGCGGGCATCCTCGGGGAAGCCGAGCGCGCGGTTCGCCTCGTAGGTGTCGAGCCCTGAGTCCTGGAGCATGTAGGCGAGCGCCTTGCCCCAGAGACCGATCCCCCGCCCTTCGTGCTCGGCGAGGTAGAGGAGCACCCCGCTGCCCGCCGCGACGATGGCGCGCAGGGCGGCGAGCAACTGAGGCCCGCAGTCGCAGCGCATCGAGCCGAAGAGGTCGCCGGTGTGGCACGCCGAGTGGAGGCGCACGAGGGGCGCCTCGTCCGCGCCCGGGTCGCCATAGACCAGCGCCGAGCTGACCGGCCGGTCGCGCGGCGGCCCCTCCTCGCCGGTGAAGCGGGCGAACACGTGCCAGGCGAGCTCGCGCGGTATGCCGTCGAGAGAGACCGGCAGCGGCGCCGGGCCCAGCAGGCCCACCCGCTCGCCGCCGGTTTCTAGGTAGGTCACCCTGCCGTGCAGCCATTCCGGTGCGGTCATGCGTTCTGCTCCTTGAGATCCGCTTCGAGGTCCGTTCCCCGGAGGAGCCGCTCCAGCCGGTCGTAGTTGGCGACCGTGCGCCGCAGGTCGCGCGGGTTCTGCTTGCGGGTCGCCTCCCGGAGGCCCGCCGCGGGCGGCGCCACCCCGAGGAAGGCCAGGGCGCGCCGCCGCTCCTCGTCGCGGGCGAGGCGCTCGTAGGTCAGCTCCAGCCAGTCCTGCCCCGAAACGGCAAGGGCTTCCTCGATCTCCAGATAGAACCGCCGGTTGCGCTCGGCGTGGCCGCGCAGGGCCTCGACGTCCACCTCCACCCGGTGCTCCCCGCCGCCGACCGGCATCCCCGGGTAGCTCTCCCACTCGCCCGTCGCCTCGGCGATCGATTCGGAGACGTAGGCCTTGATGCGGTTGGCCCGCTTGAGGACGATCTTCCTCACCCCGGGGTCGGCGAGCACGTGCCGGAGCACCTCCTCGCTCTGCCCGAGGTTCAGCTTGAAGCCCAGCACCGGGTGCCCGCGGTCTTCCCCCCAGACCCGCTCCAGGAAGCCCACGGGATCGCGGTCCCGCTCTGAGACCGAGCCCAGCGCGTCGAGCTCGCCGCCGCGGCAGGAGAGCGAGTAGAGGATCCCCCCCGGATTGAAGATCTCGTGGTGGCAGAGGATCTCCGGGTGCGAGTCGAGCAGTGTGCACAGCCAGTTGCTGCCGCACCGCGGAGTGGCCAGGATGACGAAGCGGACCATGTCGCCCGAGCCTCAAGCCCTGCCGTTCACCGTTTCGCCG
>Ga0190265_10000883_pt1 | contig 19763 bp, 15 predicted proteins | sample Popmic124T_FD_133135 | JGI IMG/M metagenome (GOLD analysis project Ga0190265, IMG submission 133135) | Populus adjacent soil microbial communities from riparian zone of Indian Creek, Utah, USA - 124 T | ecosystem: Environmental > Terrestrial > Soil > Riparian zone | place: USA: Utah | collected...
CTGATGGTGGCGCTGCTGATGATCGGCGTCTGGCTGCTGGTTCGCAGCCGCAGGGTCGCGGGCGCCGTCGCGGTCGCGCTTGCAGCTTTGGTGAAGCCATACGCTGTCGTGGTTCTGCCCGCATTCTGGCGTCCGTGGGATTGGCGGGCGCCGGCTGCGGCTCTTGCCGCGGTGATACTCTGCTACCTGCCCTATGCCGGCGCCGGCAGCGGTGTCCTCGGATTTGTCACGACGGGCGGCTATCTCTCGGAAGAGGGTTTCACTGATGGTAGCGGATATTGGCTGGTAGCGCTTGTGCGGGCCGCAGCCGGTGACCTTCCGGGAATGACCACGGCCTATTTGCTAATCGGTGCAGCCGTCATGGCGTTGCTCGCGCTGCGCGCGCTATCGCGTGCGGATGAGACACCGCACGCAATTCTTGTGCACGTCGCCACGCTGCTGATGGCGGCGCTCTTCGTCCTGTCGCCCAGCTATCCCTGGTACGTGCTCGCGGTCGTGCCGTTCATCGTCCTCGGCGGCGGCGCGCCGGCCTGGGCCATGACGCTCGGGGCGATCCTGCTCTACAAGCCGGCGATGCTTCCGGCCAATGATCTGGCTTGGAAAACCATCGCCACGCTCCCCTTTGTCGTCGCCGTCGCGGTGCGTCTCTTTGCTGGGCGATTCGCACCTGGCACGCGTTCGACTGGCCCGGCGCCGGAGGGGCTAGCCATGCGCCCTGGGGCCGGCGACGCCGTCGTATCGGTCGTCATTCCCTGCCTCGATGAGGAAGAGCCCATCGCGGGCGTCGTCCGCGAGGTGCTGGCGCAAGGCGTCGATGAAGTCATTGTCGTCGATAACGGCTCGCGCGATACGACTGCGGTTCGAGCCCGGGAAGCGTGCGCCCGCGTGGTTTCGGAACCCCGCCGCGGCTATGGCGTGGCGTGCGCCGCCGGCGTGGCTGCAGTCCGCGCCGATGCTGACATCGTGTGCTTCCTCGATGGCGACGGCAGCGACGTGCCGGCATTTCTCGGCGCCATCGTCTCCCCGATCGTACGCGGAGAGGCCGACTTTGTGATGGGCTCGCGCCTGCGCGGCAAGCGTGAACCCGGCAGCATGACGCCGCAGCAGATCGTTGCGGGTCGTGTCGCGGGAGCACTCATGCGCCTCGTCTGGGGTGTGCGCTTCACCGACATGTCACCGTTCCGCGCGATGCGCGTCGGTGATTTGCGGCGCCTCGGCATGACCGAGACGACCTACGGCTGGAATCTCGAGATGCAGATGCGTGCCACCGCGGCCGGCCTGCGCATCCTCGAGGTGCCTGTAGACCACCGATGCCGCCGCGGCGGCGTCTCCAAGGTTTCGGGCAACCTGATCGCCGGCCTGAGCGCCGCATGGAAGATCACGACCACCTTTCTCCGGCTCGCCCGGACCTTGCGCAGAAAGTCTGAGGGTCAGCCCACCGGCGGTCAGAGTCAGGAAAAATCCGGAGCCATGCATGTCTAGGCGCGCGAGGGCGGCAGCACTTACCATCCTGCTGGGTGTGGCCGCCGGGCCGGTTCTGGCCCAGCAGCAACCCGACGGGGGGCGGACTGTCATTGCCGCCAGCAGCGACAAGCCGGCGGGAGAGAGCGCCGCGAAAGAACAGCGCCAGCTGTCGCCGGAAGAAAAGATGCAAAGGCGGTTCCCGCAGCCGAAGCGGGCCGGCGACCTCATCGGCTTGCCCGTGCTCGATGATTACGACCGCACCATCGGCCACATCAAACACGTGGTGAGGACGCAAGCCGGAAAGCTCCAGCTCATCGTGACCTACGGCGGCTATCTGGGATGGCGCCAGCGCCTGATTGCGGTTCCGATCGAGGTCGTCGCCATTGCCGGGCGTCAGCTCGCCGCTCTCGACATGACCAGGGCCGAGTTCAATGCAGCGCCAGCCTGGAGGGAAACGTTAACGACGCCGGTCGCTCCAGACGATGTCATTCGCATAGCCCTGTACAAGCGCTGATGAGAACGAATGTCGCAAACCCGGACGGCGGACGGCAAACCGATAGGAAACTCAAATGTTGAAAGGTGAAGGTGAGCCGGCCGATCCGCAAACACGCCCTCTGCATCCTCTTGCGTTGCGCATCATGCATTGGACCAATGCCATCGCGATGATCATCATGATCGGCAGCGGCTGGAAGATCTACAACGACGAGGTCTTGTTCGGCTGGCTGCATTTTCCTAGCTGGGTCACGATCGGCGGCGGTGCCGAGGGCGCCTTGCAGTGGCACTTCTTCGCGATGTGGCTACTGGCGATCAACGGCCTCGCCTATCTCGCCTATGGCCTGCGAACCGGCCGCTTTCGACGCATGCTGTTGCCGATACGCGTCCCCGAGGTACTGCTGGAAGTGCGCAAAGCACTGCGCCTCGATCTCAAGCACGACGACCTCACGCAATACAACGCCGTGCAGCGCCTGCTCTATATCGGCATCATTGCCGTCATCATCGTGCAGGTTCTGTCCGGCCTCATCATCTGGAAGCCGGTCCAGTTCTCCGAGCTGTCGTTCCTCTTCTACGATTTCCAGGGGGCGCGGCTCGCGCATTTCATCGGCATGGTCGCGATTGTTGGGTTCGTTCTCGTGCATGTCGCGCTTGCACTCATCGTGCCACAGACACTGGTCGCGATGTTGAAAGGTGGTCCCCAGGTTCCCAAGGACCCGCCAGAGGCCGCGCTGGATGCCGATGCGTCAGCAAATCTCACATCAGGATCGGCACGGTAGGCCATGTCACTCCGCACACCATCTTCGTCCGTCTTTCGCCCCAAGCGTGGCATCGATCAAAGCGTGCTTGAAGAAAACAAGCAACTGGTCGAGACGTTCAACCGGCGCAAGGTCCTGCGCGGTGCGCTAAGCCTCGGTGCGCTGACGATGTTGACCGGCTGCGACGTCACCAGTCGCGACGCCGTCCAAGGCGTGCTGAAAACCGTGTCGCAATGGAACGATCGTGCGCAAGCGGCCCTGTTCAGGCCCAACCACCTGGCGCCGACGTTCTCACCCTCGCAGGTCGTCAAGCCGCCGCGCTTCAACGCCTACTATGATGTCGAGGACGTCGCGCCGGTCGATGCGGCCACCTGGAAGCTGGAGCTGGCAGGCCTGATCCAGGACAAACGTCCCTGGACGGCCAGCCAGATCTACGAACTGCCCGAGCAGGAGATCATCGTCCGCCACATCTGCGTGGAGGGATGGGACTACATCGGCCAATGGTCCGGCGTGAACCTCCGGCGATTTCTCGAGCGCATCGGTGCTGACCTGGCGGCCAAGTACGTGTCGTTCCGCTGTGCCGATGACTACTACGGCAGCATCGACATGCCGTCCGCGCTCCATCCGCAGACGCTGCTTGCCACCAAGTACGCGGGCGAGCCCATCACGGACCCGTTTGGCTTCCCTCTGCGGCTGCGCACTGCCGTCAAGCTCGGGTTCAAGAACCCCAAGTGGATCACCGCGATGGAGGTCACCAATACCTACCGGGGCGGATACTGGGAGGATCGTGGCTTCAACTGGTTCAGCGGCATCTAACTGCCCGCCACAGCGAACGGACAGGCATCCACGAATGAGAGTTCTCGTCACCGGCGGTGCCGGTTTCATCGGCCGGCATGTTGTGCGTGAATTCCTCGCCCGCGGCCACGAGGTCCGGGTGATGGATTCCTTTCGCGCCGATGTCCACGCGGGACGGTCATGTACGCCGCCGACGAACGTCGACGTCGTCGACGCCGATGTGCGCGACACCGGTGCGCTCGATCGGGCGCTCGCCGGCATGGACGCCGTGGCGCACCTGGCGGCGAAAGTCGGCCTTGGCGTCGATGTTCAGGATTTGCCTGATTATGCGGCCTCCAATGATGTGGGCACCGCCGAACTTCTGGCGGCCATGTCACGGGCGAACGTCGAGCGCCTGACGTTGGCGAGCTCGATGGTTGTCTATGGCGAAGGCCTCGGCAAATGCGCCGAACACGGCACGACAGTACCTGGGCCGCGCAGCGAAGCTGCACTGGCAGACGGGCAATTTGAGCCACCCTGTCCGCGATGCGCCAGGCCGCTCGAGACGGCGCTGGTCAGCGAGGAGACGCCCTTCGATCCGCGCAATGCCTATGCGAGCAGCAAGGTCGCACAGGAGTTCTATGCGTCCAATTGGGCGCGCGCGACCGGCGGCTCGGTGGCCGCCATGCGCTACCACAATGTCTACGGTCCCGGCATGCCCCGCGATACACCCTATGCAGGTGTTGCCGCTATCTTCACCTCCGCGCTGCGGCGGGGCGAGGCTCCCAAGGTATTCGAGGACGGCGGGCAGCGCCGCGATTTTGTCCATGTCAGCGATGTTGCCGCGGCCACTGTGCAGGCCTGCGAGCGGCATACCTCGGGTGTGCGCGCCTTCAACGTCGGCTCCGGCACCCCGCGCACCGTTGGCGATATGGCACGCGCCCTTGCCAGGGCCATGAACGGGCCCAGCCCGATCGTGACGGGACAGTACCGGTTGGGGGATGTCCGGCACATCACAGCCGACTCAACCCGGCTCAAGCGGGAACTCGGTTGGTTGCCGCGGATAGATTTCGAACAAGGCCTCGCTGAACTGACTGCGTCGCCAAACTGACGTCGCCGCAATTTTTGGGCTCAGCTGCGCCCTGTTTTCAAATTCAACGGCGTGGTGCAAGCGACGGTCGCGTACGTTCCGTCGCACCGGCCGCCGATCTCACGGCAACTCGCCGCCCGCGGGCGCGCGGTCACTCGGCCATCGTCTGCTGCGCCGGATAGGCCCAGCAGAGGGCGGGCGGCAGTACGACGGTCACGTCGCTGCCCACCGGGAACCGCACGCGCGTGCCGAGTTCGAGTGCATCGACCCTGGCTCCGAGCACATCGAGTTCGTAGACGGTCTGCGTTCCCTGGTAGCGCGTTCCGGCAACCTTGGCACCCAACGAATTCGGTTCTTCGCCATTGCCGCCGAGCCGGACATTTTCCGGCCGTACAGCGACGCGCACCGCCTCGCCGGCCTTCACGCCCTGGGGCAACCACACCGATATCGTTGTCCGGCCCTGCCGCACCTCGACATCACCGAACTCACCGTTACGCGCGACCACCCGACCTTCGATCAGATTCGAAGCGCCCGTGAAGTTCGCGACGAACAAATCGGCCGGCCGATTGTAGAGCTCATCGGCTGGCGCCATCTGCAGCAGTTTGCCGGCGCGCATGACGCCGATACGGTCACCCAGCACGACGGCCTCGGCCTGGTCGTGCGTGACGTAGAGCGCGGTCACCCCTGTTTGCTTGATGATGCGCCGCAGATCGTCCCGCAGGCGTAGGCGCAGCTTGGCGTCGAGATTGGAAAGCGGCTCATCAAGCAGCAGCAACTGGGGCTGATAGACGAGGCTGCGCGCGAGGGCCACGCGCTGCATCTGGCCGCCCGAGAGCTGGGTCACCGGACGGCTGGCGTATTCACTCAGGCCCACCAGCTCGAGCGCTTCGCCGACCTTCTTGTTGCGTTCGCCCCGTGGCGTGCCGCGCGTTTTCAGCGGATAGGACACGTTCTGATGCACGGTCATGTGCGGCCACACCGCGTACGACTGGAACACCATGCCCAGGTTGCGCTGCCGGGGTGGAACCAGGATGCCGCGCTTCGGCGCCGAAACCGTATCGGGCCCGATCGCAATCTCGCCCGAGGTCGGATGCTCCAGACCCGCCACACAGCGCAGCGTCGTCGTCTTGCCGCAGCCGGACGGTCCGAGCAGGACCACGATTTCGCCCGGCGGCACGCGAAAGCTGACGTCGTCCACCGCGGGGATGCCGGTGGCGAACACCTTGCGCAGGCGTTCGACCTTCAGATCTGCAGACATTTCCTCTCCGAACGCTCAGGGGAGGCCTCGCGCGGCCGCCCCTTTGGTCCTCGATCTATTGGCGATGGCCGTAGAGTTTGTTCCACTCGTCGACCCAGCTTTTGCGCAGGCTCTCGAACTCGTCGAACTTCGGCAGCCACACCTTCACGACCTTCGGATCATAGTTCTTCGGATAGACGGGTGGTGTCTTGAGAGAGGTGAGGTTGCCTTGCGTCGAGATCATGAGCGACTGGCCCTCCTTCGAAAGGCACCAGTTCATATAGAGCCTCGCGGCATTGGGATTTTTGGCGGTCTTCGGGATTCCGGTGGCGTAGGGAATTGCCGGCGCTCCTTCGGGAGCAAAGAAGATCTCGATCGGCGCGCCGTCCCGCTGCTTGGTGTAAACGATGTTGTATAGCAGGGGCGCGATAGACACCTCGCCACGCACCAGCGCATCCGACAACGGAGCGCCCGAGGGATAGAGCGCGGGCTTGGTTGCCGCCTGCTTCGACCAATAGTCTTCACCGAGCACCTTGCGCTCGAACATGGCGCGCGTCCAGGTCGTCCCGCCGGCAGGCGCGAACACCTGCCCGATCTGTTTGTTGCCATACTCAGGTTTGGTCAGGTCGGCCCAGGACTTGGGCGGATTCTTCACCAAGGCAGGGTTGTAGGCGATCGCCCACACCAGCGTTACGCGGGGCCATAGATTGGGCGCCACCATCGCGTCTTGCAGATATTCGCTCGCGTTCGGCGGTGCGTAGTCCTGAAACAGATCCTTGAGCGCCAGCATGTCGCCACGGTCGGAGTGGTCGACGATGTCGGCATTGAGCTTGCCCGCTGCCGCCTCGGTCTTCACACGCGTTATCAACTGACCGCCCGGCGCACGCAGCATTTCAACCTTGATGAACGGGAAGCGCTTGTTGAACGCCGCGATCGTCTCCTGCTCGGGTTCGGTGAAGTTCGCCGTGTAGAGGACGAGCCTGCCCTCTTTTTTGGCTGCCTCGATCAGCTCCGGCGGTCCGAACTCCTGCGCCGTCGCAAGGGACGCCATGCTCATCGCCAGGCCGAGCACGAGAGCACCCGCCATTACAGTACGGCCCAGTAGGTTCTTCATGAGTTTCCTCCTTTCAGTTTGTCGATGTCTAATCCGCGTCGCTATCCGGCTCGGCGAATACCGCTGCTGTCGCCAGTGCCGCGGGAGAGCAGATGCGCGACGCTGATGATGACGCCCAGCAGTACGGTCTGCACGAGGCTGAAGGCTGCCGTGATTCCGAGGTTGCCGCCTTCGTAGTAGTCGAGCAGCAGGACGGCCATCACCATGCTGTTGCTGGTGTAGAGAAACAGCGAGGAGCCAAGCTCGCGGATGGCGAGAATGAAAAGGAGGGTCATGGCGGCAATCAAACCCGGCCGCGCGAGCGGCAGCACGATCGACCGGATCGTCCCGAGCAACCCCCTGCCGCAGATCCACGCCGCCTCCTCCAGCTCGCGATGGATCTGCAGGAGGGAGGTGGACAGCGCCTTCACGGTATCCGGCATGAAGCGGGCAATGAATGCGAGAGCGAGGATCCAGATCGTGCCGTAAAGCCCGCCGGGTAATCCGATCCAGGCCCAGAGATACGCAACGCCGATCACGAGGCCGGGGATCGCAACAGGAAGGGTGGAGATGACATCGATGCTCTTGCGCGCGGGCAGGTTTGTCCGATTGATCGTATAACCGATGGCGAAGGCGAGCACGCCGCCGACGAGCGCGGTGATTAAGCCGACCTCCATGGTGTTCCAGATCGAGCGCAAAGCGAGCGGATTGGCAAACAGCCGCTCGAAATGCATCAGCCCGTACTGGCGCATGTCAAAGAGGCTTGCCATGTCGCGAATGAACAGAAAGCGTCGGAACGCCGCCACGATCAGTGCCAGGGTCGGAAGCACGACCACCACCAGCAGGTAGATGATGGCCAATCCGAGCGTCACGTAGCGCCACCGGCCGAGCTTCAGTTGCGCCGGCCGGAACGCCTTGCCCGCCACCGTCGTGTAGCTGCGGCGCGAGGTGATCTTGTGCTGCAGATATACGAGAATTCCAGTGACCATCATGAGGATGATCGCCACTGCCGCTGCCGTATTGTAGAGCGGCGGCGACCAGGCGGTCAGCTTGAAGATGTAGGTGGTGAGCACCGAGATATCGCCGGGCGTTCCGAGCACCGCCGGAATGCCGTAGATGCCCAGCATGACGATGAACGACAGCAGCATGCCGGAAAGGATGGCCGGCGCGATCAGGGGAAACGTGACGGTGAACATGGTGCGCACTGCACTTGCGCCGCTGACCTCGGCTGCCTCTTCCAGTGACGGGTCCATGTTGCGCAGCGCAGACGCTGTGAACATGTAGACATAGGGCGCATAGTAGATGCCGAAGATCACGATCAGCCCTGGCATGGTGTAGGCGTTGAAGCGCCAGTCGATACCTATGGTCGCCAGCATCGTATTCAGCAGGCCGGTCTTGGGCGAGGCGAGGATCGACCACGCCACAGCCGCCACCAGCGGGGGCACGAACAGCGGCAGCATGCTGGTAGCCGCAATGAACCCTTTGCCGGGCGTATCCGTTCGTACGACGACCCAGGAGAACGTGAGGCCGATCACCACCGCGAGCACCGTGCCACCCGTGCACGCCACCAGAGAGTTGATCAGCGCGGCATGCACGTTCGGGTTGGCGAGCACCTCACTGAAGTTGCTCAGCGAAAGATTGAAGACGCCGAACCCATCCACCACCGGGTTGGTGTTGGTGAGCGCGCCAAGCAGCAGCATCATGACTGGATAGATAACGAGGAACGCCAGGACGACCATCAACCCGGCAGACCACAGCCATCCGAGAAGTGCTCGGGAGCTTCGCGACGCAGCTACTGCCGCATCCGCGCCTCTCGCGCTGCCGACGATCACGGCGTCCGCTGACACCCGTCTTTCCTCCGGAGGCTGCCGTGAAACGTTTTTTCTTCGCCGGACGGCTTGGCCTCTGCCAGAGCGTGCGTATCACACAATGCGCGTCCCGCGCATAGGCTAATATGATAGGGTAACTATGTTTTTCGCCCCACCACTCTGATTGTCGGCGCCCCGTGGGTGACAGCCCGAACGGATATTTTCCGCTAGCGAGCCTGCGGGCGTGCGCAGGATTCGCGGAGCGCAACCTGCGTCGGCAGGACGATCTTCTGCAGAGGGTGATTGCGCCCGAGACGCAACCGCTCGAGCAGTATCTTGGCACCCATCCGGCCCATCTGCGGGACGTCGCGAACGACCACGGTAATCGGGGGAACCGAGGTGCGGGCGACAGCGGAGTCGTCGAAGCTCACCAGTGATATCTCGTCGGGCACCGTGAGCTGAGCGGCCTTGATGGCGTTGATCACTCCCTCGAGGCTTTGGTTGCCGCCCGCGATCATCGCCGTGGGCCGCGGAGAGCCGAACAGCAGGTTCGAGGTCTCGCGAAAGGCATAGTCACTGTCGAGGCCGTCGGCGCGGACGAAACTGCAGGGCGGCGGCTCGAGGCCGTAGGCACGGAACGCGCTGAGGAAACCGCGAATGCGCTCTCGTCCAGGGTAAAGATTGGCTGCGCCGCCAACCAGCGCAATCCAGCGGTGCCCCAGGTCCAAGAGCAAGGTGGTTGCGCGTGATACGCCGCCGGCGTGGTCGGTGAGCACCATGTCCGCTTGGACATCCATTGTGCGGTCGAACAGCACCAGGGCGCCGTCGAACTCGCGCAAGGCCGCAATAGTGGCCGGATCGTTCTCACTGCGCGGAAAGCCGATGATGCCGTCCATCCTGCGCTGACCCAGCAGCCTGATGGACGCCGCCTCGCTGCCGGCCGCGTCCGAGCTGGCCAGAACGAGCATGTAGCCCGCTTCCTCGAGCACACTCTGCGCCGCTCGAGCCGCTGTGGCGAAGACTGGATTGCCGATGTCGTGGACCAGGAGGGCAACGGTGCGCGTCGCCTGGCGCCGCATGCTTTGCGCCACCGTGTTGACGCGGTATCCGAGGCGCTCAACCGCGCCCTGCACCCGCTCTCGGGTGGCCGCGCCGGTGCGTCCGTGGCCGTTGATCACGCGCGATACGGTGCCGATCGACACGCCGGCTTCCCGGGCGACGTCGTGGATGGTGGCGCGCGTGGACTTGTTCTCGTCCGCAGGCATGCGTGCAGCGGTTTGTCCGCCTCCCTAGCGACGCGCCCCCTCTTCGCAGTGGGCGAGCCTCCACATCAATCGGCACATGAAGGGCACGGTATCGCGATAGCTGCTCAACTGCACGTATTCATTGGCCGAATGCTTGCGGGCGGCGTGGCCGGGGCAGGTCGCGATCCAGGGCATGCCGAGGTCCTTGAACAGCTCGACCGCAATCGCCGCGGCCGTGCGCGGCCAGATGTCGGGGTCGTGGCCGCTGTCGCGATAGGCGCCGATCAGCTCGCGCACAGCCCAGTTGCTGACCGGCATCCTGCCGCCGACATAGCCGTTCAGCAGCTCTATCTCCACCTCGGGGAAGCCATGCTTGTCGAGGTGCCGCCGCAGCGCCGAGATCGCCTGCTCCACGGTCATGCCGTCAAGCGGCCGCAGATCGAGGCTTGCGGTTGCCTCGCGCGAGAGCACGACCTTGTGGCCGTTCTCGATCACGTAGCCGGACTGCAGCCCGGATATGTTGAGCTCCGACTGGAAGCAATGCGCGCGGATGGCATCCGCAAACTTGTCCTGCTTGAACCGGGCAATACCGAGTTCCTTGCGCAAGGCACCCTCGTCGACGCGGCGTGCCAGCGCCTGCACGAGTTCCTCGTCTTCCGCGGTGACCGGGTCGCCGTCGCCATAGTAGCCCTCGATGGCCACGTCGAGGTCGCCCGCCGTTTTCAGGGAGGCCAGCGCCGCAACCAGCCGCTGCGCCGGGCTTGCGACCCACGTGGAGTGCAACCCGTGGATGTCCGAGCGTGCCGGACCGCCCCATTCGCCGGCTTTGACCCGCAGCTTGAGGGTGGTCAGGCCCTTGGCCCCGAGCCAGATCGTGGCCCTGCCGTCGGCACTCTGCGTCAGCCACGGCCAGTAGGCGACGCTTGCGTCCTTCAACTCGGCGGCATGCGCCTTCACGAAGGGCGGGAGCGACTTGCTGCCGAGTTCGGAGGCCTCGAACAGCACGATGAGGTTCACGGGGAGGGGAGCGTTGGCCCGCTTGTAGCTTTCGATCATGTTGAAGATGGCGGCGGCGGGCCCCTTGGTGTCCTCCGCGCCACGTCCGACGATGCATTCGCCGAAGGACTCGAAGTTCATTCGCCTCGCCTCGAAGGGCGGCACGACCCAAGCGGGTTCATCGGCCGGCGTCGTGTCGTACATGCTGTGGATGAGCACGGTACGTGGAGCGCCGACGTCGAACCGGCCGTAGACGATGGGGAAATCGACGCCAGGGACGACACGGCCCTTGCCGCCGAGCGCGTTGATGTCGGCCGCGACCATCGCGGCCATCTCCTCATTGCCGGCATTCTCCGCCGATACGGACTTGTGGCGGATGTAGCGCTGCAGCCGCTCGACATGGCGGTCGAAATCGGCCTGGGCCGTTGAAAGGACGCTTTCCAGCATCTCGACTATCCTTGCTTACTTGTTGAGCCGATCAGGGTATGGCCACGCTGAGCAACGGCGCGTGCTGTTGCGCGCCGTAGACGTCACGGTCTCCGATGGAGCCCGCGCCGCGCGTGCCCCAGAGGCGAGGCATGGTGATCTTGATCGCCTTGGCGCGAGGGTAGTCGATCACCCGGACATCCTCTGCCTTCACGCCGTAGCGCGCCGCCACGACCGCGGGCGTGATGGCGCCGCTGGCCGCGACCCTCTCGAAGAGGGCCATGGATTCGAACATCACGTCGATGGTGATAAGAAACGGTCCGGCATTCTTGCTGCGGAAGACCTGTGCGAGTTCACCCAGCGTGCTCAAGAGCGCGCTCCCAGCGTTACGACATCATAGGGGAAGAGCTTCACCTGGTCCTCCACTTCCATGAGATGGTAGGCGGAGAACTCGTAGACGGGTCCGCCTGCGAGATCAGAGGGCGAGAAGGGGAAAGCCAGATTGCCGGCCGTCGTCGTGCGTCCCTCGAAGGGGCAATGCAAGGCGGAGGAGCGCATCATAGCCAGCACCGTATTGGCAAGATCCTGGGATTCGGCCACGACGTCGATCATGAGCCCGATCTCGTGCGCGGCCTTGCGGCGGTCGGGGTCGCGCTCGCCGAGCACCGCGTCGCGCCCGTAGGCCCGCCAGGTCACGGAAACCTTGCCGGGATCGATTCCGTCCAGGTTCGCGAAGGCCATTTCCTCGGCTCGCTTGGTCACGACGTCGATGTTGGATATCACGTTGGGATCGCGGATGCCGGCGATCAGCGCAGCGCGGTAGCCGATGAGACGCGCGCCCTCGACCTTGACCGTGTGGCGTCCCGCGTGCGGCAGCAGGCGCGAGCCCGATACTTTCACCGTGTGCGGGTCGACCTGCTCGAACACCGCGTTCTTCATGTCCACGGTACCCTCGGGCTCGTGGATCTCGTAGGGGTCGGGCTGCTCGTAAAGCGTGTGAGCCGCCACGGATTGCGGTGTGACGCGCCGCCCCGGATGCAGGGTCTTGATGAGGAAATGATCGCGATGGATGACGCCCATCAGGCAGTCGTTGGGTGCCAGCGGCAATCCGCATTGCGCGCCGCATTCCATGATCTTTGCCATGTGGATGGCAAGGCCCGGGTCGAACCCGTGCATGATCGGGAGCGCCGCATAGATCGAGGTGTCGCAGCACCGGCCCGCCACGATCATGTCGAACCCGCCGTCGAGTGCGGCGATCAGCGGCTCCGTTCCCATCTGGCCGACAAGTTGTCGCGAGCCGCGAATGTCTTCCTTTGTCAGGTGCGGCGCACCCGCAAGAGGGCGCACGCGACCTTGCGCCAGCGCTGTCTCAACCACCCCGCGGTCGAGGTCGGCGTAGATCACCGCCGTGCGCAGGCGCAAGCCCTCTTCCCGCGCAATGCGGTCAGCGATCGACAGAAAAAGCTCGACATGCGGGCGGGCGCCGCCGAAGCCGGCCGACCCCACAACCAGAGGTACCTTCCCCTCGCGCGCGGCGCGCATAGCGGGGCGCAGATCGCGCTCGATCTGCCTGGGAGCCGTCAGAGGAACGCCGTGACCGAGATAGAAGGGGCCTGCATCGGTCGAGCCGGCATCGACGCCGAGCAGATGCGGGGCCTGCTGCATCCCGCGCTCCAGGCTTGCGACAGGGTAGCCGTACCCGAGCATGCCGTTGATGGCGATCAAACGCAGTTGATCCATGTCCACTCCCGCTCGAGTGCGTCAGAAAACGTTTACGCAAATGTAGCGTCTTGCGCAATCGGCGGTCGACGGCAACGCGGAAATTGGATGTTTTGCTCGCACGACATGATCCGGACGGCTATACTCATGTGCGGAAACGTTTTTACTAGGCGGAGCGGCAGGACAATGTTGAAGCGGCGTATGGCTGCGATTGCGGGTGGCTTGGCGGCGATGTGCCTGCTGGCGGGCGCCCAGGCCCAGGTGAGTGATTTTCCAAAGACGTACATCAAGCTTGTGCTCGGGTTTGCGCCCGGGACCGGCAGCGACATCCTGGGGCGCATTCTTGCCGACAAACTGACCGGCGCGCTGCCGCCGGGCGTCATTGCCGAGAACCGTCCCGGGGCAGGTGGGAGGATCGCCACCAAGCAGGTGATCGACGCTGAACCGGATGGTCATACCCTGGCGCTCGGCACGAACGCCACCCTCATCGTCGGGCCGACGCTGAGCACCAACACGCCCTACGTCGCGGAGCGCGACCTCGCCCCGATCTCCATGGTGGGCCGCACGAACATGGTGCTCGTGGTGTCGAGCGAGAAGGGCGCCAAGACGCTGGACGAACTGATCGCCAAGCTGCGCAGCGCAGACCTCACCTACGCAAGCACCGGCGCGGGGACCATCGGCCACCTCTCCTCCGAGCTCTTTCTGCTCGCAACCCAACTCAAGGCCGGTCACGTCGCCTATCGCGGCAGCAGCCAGTCGCTGACGGATGTCCTGCGTGGCGAAGTCGCCTTTGCAATCGACAGTGCCGCGGCTGTGGTGCCCTTCCTGCAGAACAACTCGCTGCGGCCGCTCGCCGTGACGGGAACGCATCGCCTGAAGGGCCTTCCCGAGGTCAAGACCTTCGCCGAGCAGGGCCTCGCTGGGCTCGAGATCTATGCGTGGTGGGCCGTGATGGCGCCGGCGGCGACGCCGCAGCCCGTTCTGCAGAAGATCGGTGACGAAATCGACAAGGCCCTTGCCTCAGATGATACGCGCTCGCGCATCGAGATCATGCAGGTCGAGCCCGTGCGCATGCGCGGCGATGCGCTGCGCCAGTTCATGGTGAAAGAAACCGCCTTCTGGCAGGACTTCGTCAGGAAAAGCGGTTTCCGCATGAATTGAGCGGGCTGCCCTGAGCTTCGGGATCTGGTGCAGTCCGAGACCGCCGTCGCGCGTTAGGCGGGCGGCTGGTCCTCGGCGACCTTTGTCACCACGGCGGAAAGTGCCTCCAACGTGCGATGCACCGGACATTTGCCCGCAATTTCGATTAGCTTTTCCGCCATCGAGGCATCAACCCCGCCCTCGACGCTGATCACGCGCTCGAAGCGATCGACCTTGCCGGTCCGGCCCTCGGCAGCTTCACCGCAATCCTCGCAGTGCTCGGCCGGCAGCTTGCCGTGTCTCACGCCGACAGTGACACGGCCAAGCACGAGCTTCTTGTGCTCCGCGTAGAGCCGCAGCGTCATCGACGTGCACGCGCCCAGGGCAGCCGCCAGGTAGTCGTAGGGGCTCGGCCCGCTATCGAGGCCGCCGACCGAGGCAGGCTCGTCGGCCAGGAGACGATGACGGCCTGCAACAATTGCGTTCTGGAATTTTCCGGCGCCCGTTTCCATCACCACGACGCCATCGTGGCGATCGTCGTCGCTTGCTTCCTCCTGCGGGAGATATCGCGAGGCCCAGGCGGCCAGCACCTCGGCGGCATAGGCCGCATCCGGGCTTTTCGAGAGCAGATGGTCGGCGTTGTCGAGAGAGATGAAACTCTTGGGGTGCTTCGCCGCCGTGAAGATGGCCGCGGCGTGCTCAACACTGACGGTCTGATCCCGAGGCGCGTGCATGACGAGCAGCGCCTTGCGCAGATTGGCAACGTGGCGCTCGATTGCCTGGCCCTTGGCATCCTCCACCAGGCCCCGGCTGATCGGGAAGGTGCGACCGGCAAGCGTGACGTTGGCGACGCCGTCACGCTCGATGTCATCGAGATGCGCCTGGAATTGGTGCAGCACGTGGGTGACATCGGATGGGGCGCCGATGGTAACAACCGCCGTTGCTTCTGGAATGCGCTGCGCCGCTGCCAGCACGGCGGCACCGCCCAGCGAATGGCCAATGAGAAGGGCGGGCGCACGGTAGTGTTCGCGCAAGTGGTCGGCGGCGCGGACGAGGTCCTCGATATTCGAGGAAAAGTTGGTGTTCTGGAACTCTCCCTCAGACGACCCGAGCCCCGTGAAGTCGAACCGCAAGACGGCAACACCCAGAGACGCGAGCTTGGCGGCAATGCGGCGGGCCGCAAAGATGTCTTTTGTGCACGTGAAGCAGTGGGCAAACAGGGCATAGGCGCGAACATGATGAGCTGGCGGCAGGTCCAAGCGCGCCGCCAGCTCATGACCGAGACTGCCGGCGAAGGTCATGCGGATCGTGCGCGCGCTCATGTCGGCCTCCAGATCATCGGGGCGGATGGCGGGACGTTTGCACGTCTCGTAACGGGCCACCATCCCTGGGATCAGGCTATCGAGCTTTGGGACGTGCGCCAGTTCCACATCAGCGGGCGAGCCGGGCAGCTGCTCGACAGTCGCACACACGCGTAAATGCGCCGGTACCTGCCACACTTGCGTTGCCTCGCACCGGCACATTTAATAAGAGTGCCGGACAGCAACTGGATTGGGGGGTGCAATGAAGCTTGCCCGCGCCGCGCGGTTCTGCCTCTTCGTCGGGGGAATTCCTGCGGCGTGCGTGCCGTTAGAGGTGCTTGCACAGGACGGCTGGGTCAACGGTGCGCCTTCGTTCCAGAGCGATACTGAGAAACGTGAACGGCTGCTCGATGCGCAGCGCGCGGCGCGCCGTAAGATGCACCCCGTTACCTATCCCAAATACATGGATGGAGGCGACAAACCCGAGATCGCACCGGAGGAGCCTCCAGTTGTGTACCTCGACAACGCCGAGCGGCCGGGCACGATCATCGTCGATACGAATGGCCGGAAGCTCTACTACGTGCTTCCCGGCAACCGCGCATATGCCTACCCGATCTCGGTTGGCCGGGACGGTTTCACATGGACCGGAACCGAGAAGATCAGCCGAGTTGCGTCCTGGCCGTCCTGGTCGCCCCCGCCTGAGATGCGCCTGCGCGAGCCGGGCCTGCCCATCACGGTGTCCGGTGGCGTGATCAACCCTCTGGGGGCCAAAGCGCTCTATCTCGGCAATTCGATTTACCGCATTCACGGGACCAACAATAAGCGGTCGATCGGCCGCGCATCGTCATCGGGCTGCTTCCGCTTGACGAACGAGCACGTCACCCACCTCGCGAAGCTTGCGCGCATCGGCACAACCGTGCGCGTGGTCTCGAACTATTCGGGCGGCGTGAGCACGTCCGCCCCCCTGTCCTCGCTGTTGTGGGGTTTTGGTTCCGATGATGAGCCTGCCCCAAAGGGCAAGAAGCGGAACTGAAGCAGGGAGTCAGGCGGTCGCCGAGGCGCGGGGTAGCGAGATCGCCGTACTGCAGCCGCTTGCTCCTATGAGCAGCAGGCAAGGGCCTCTACCTTTCAGATCCCGGACCTTTGCGCATATGCTTTCGAGCGTGCCCGAGATTCTCAGCTCGTCATCGCGCGTGGCGTTGAAGACGGCACTCACCGGCCTGCTCAGGTCGGCGCCTGCGCTTCGAAGGCGAAGCACGAGCTGCTCGAGGGTCCCGAGCGGCATGTAGACGGCGGTCGTGGTGTGTGGGTCCGCCAGGCTGGCCATGTCGATGTCTTCAGGCAGCCGGCTGCTGTGTGCGTGTCCGGTGATGAACTGGACGCGCCGGGCACCCGAACGATGCGTCAGCGACTGCCTGAGGCTTGCCGCGGCGCCCTGTGCAGCGGTGATGCCGGGCACGATCTCGACCGGGATGCCCGCGCGATCGAGCGCGGTGACCTCCTCGCCTGCGCGACCGAAGATCAGGGGATCGCCGGCCTTGAGCCGCACGACGCGCTTGCCCGCCTTTGCCAGGCCGACCATGAGCGCATTGATGTCGTCCTGCTTGCAGGATGGACTGTAGCCGGTCTTGCCGACGAGCATTCGCTTGGCTTCACGGCGCGCGAAGTCGAGGATCTCGGGTGCGACAAGGTCGTCAAACAGGATCACGTCGGCGGCGCGTAGCGCGCGGAGCGCCTTGAGCGTCAGCAATTCAGGATTTCCCGGACCGGCTCCGACAAGGGTGACGTGGCCGGTCGAAGCGGCATCATCGAGCTGGCTTGCCGCAATTTCCATCAGGGCATTGCGGTCTGTGCTGGAGGGGGCGCGGTCCGGCGTGCGAAGCGCGGTGTCGGTGAAGCGTTCCCAGAAGCGGCGGCGCAGCGCGGGGGAGAGGCCAAGTTTTCCGATCTCGCCACGCCATTGGCGCGCTGCCGCTGCCCAGCGCGCGAAGCCGGCCGGCAGCAGGGCTTCGATACGCGAGCGTATGGCCTGGCCGAACACCGGCGCGGCGCCCCCCGTCGAGATGCCCACGACCAGTGGCGAGCGATTGACGATGGAGCCGAACTGAAAGGTGCAGAACTCCGGCCGGTCGATGACGTTGAGCGGCGCGCCGCTCTCGCGAGCAGCAGCGAAGATGCGCGCAGCCTCCGCCTCGTCCTGCGCGGCGGCGACAACCACGGCAGCGCCTCCGAGGCACGCGCCAGACCAGGCGGTTCGCATGATCGTCACGGCCCCACCCGGCGGATCAGCCGTAAGCGCCTCCATCTCCGGACAGGTGTCGCGAGCCCAGACCCCGACGCTCGCACCGGCGGCCGATAGCAGCTCGGCCTTCCACGCCGCGGCCTCCGTACCCCCGATGACGACCACGCGCCGTCCCTCGAGCGGGAAGAACAGCGGGAGCGTCGCCAGGCGCTCCATGCGGCGCGGCCGCTTGGGCATGGGAACGCGCGCGGGCCGGCCTTCAAGCAAGTTCACGCACGGTCTCCTTGACGGCAATCAGGCGGCGGATCTCGGGAATGCATGAGCCGCAATTGGTGCCCGCCCCGAGGTGCCGGCCGATCTTCTCCACGCTGCGGTGGCCTGCGCGCGCTGCCGCCTCGATCCGTTTTGCGCCCACCTGAAAGCACACGCAGACCGTTGCGCCGTCATCGACTGCGCCTTCAGCGGGGCTGCCGGCCAGCAGGTCGCGCCGTTCGTTCGGCGGAATCGACGGTGCGTCGAAGCGCGACTTCAGCCACTCGGGCGAGGGGAGCTTCGGATTGGCTCCGACGAAAGCGAGCGCAAGAAGGCGTCCATCCTGAAGTACCGCCGCGCGATGCGTGCCGGCGCCGGCATCGTGGAGCGTCATCAGGTCGCCCGGCGGCAGGGTGGTGCGCAGCCACGCGGCCCATCCTTCGGGCGGCGGCCGATCCAGTGCGAAGTTGAGGACATGCCCGAAGGTCGCGCGTGTCTGCGCCCAATAGGCGAGCGCATCCGGGCGGAGCGCCTGACGGGATAGCAGGAACCCATAGTGGGTGGCCGGCTGCGACGCGATACGCGCCGGTGTGGCCTTCGCCTCGGGCTGCCCGGAGAAGGGATCGGTGTCCGCCTGCACCAGCGCGCCGACGCGGCCCGTCGAGCTGTTCTCGGCCGACCAGTGCATGGGCACGAAGATCGTTCCGGGCTGCTGGCCCTTGTTGACCAGCACACGCAGGACCGCGGCGCCGTGCCGCGTCTCCACCTTCGCCAGAGTCCCCTGCTCAAGGCTCAGCCTGACGGCATCGTCGGGATGAACTTCGACGAACGGCTCCGTGATGTGGGTGGAGAGGCGCGGCGACAACCCTGTTCGGGTCATCGTGTGCCACTGGTCGCGAATACGGCCGGTGTTGAGGACGAGCGGCCATTCCTGTGAAACGGCATTGCGCAGGCGCGGGGGCGAAATCGCCACGAAGCGCGCCTTGCCGTCCGCCGTGAAGAAGCTGCCGTTGGCAAACAGCCGAGCCGTCGGCGCCGCGCCCTCACGCTGCGGCCACTGGAAGGGCTCCAGCGTGTCGAACGCGGCCTTGCTGTCCGGCACGGCGCCGGAGATGTCGAACGCGCGCCGTCCGCCGTTCTCGAAGCCGGAAAGCCGCGCGTGCTCTGCAAAGATTTCTTCAACGGCCTGATAGGCAAACGCAATGCCGTGGCCGAGCCGGCGGGCGACCTCGCACATGATCCACCAGTCCGGCCGGGCGCTGCCGGGCAGGGGCAGAAACGCCCGCTGTCGCGAGATGCATCGCTCGGAGTTCGTCACGGTCCCGTCCTTCTCGCCCCAAGCGGCCGCGGGCAGCCGGACGTGCGCACGCGTCACCGTGTCGTTGCCGGCGACGTTCTCGGACACTATTAGGAGGTCGAGCTTGGCCAGCGCCTCCCGCACGGCATCGGCCCGCGGCAGGGACACCGCCGGGTTCGTGCCCATCACCCACAGCGCCTTGATGCGTCCGTCGGCGATCGCATCGAACATGTCGACGGCTTTCAGGCCCTGGCCGCTGACGAGGTTCGGCGCATTCCAGAACCGGCGGACGCAGTCGCGCTCGGCGTCCGAGAAGCCCATGTGCGCCGCAAGCATGTTGGCGAGGCCGCCGACTTCTCGCCCGCCCATCGCATTCGGCTGGCCGGTGAGCGACAGCGGACCGGAGCCCGGCTTGCCGATGCGGCCGGTC
>Ga0190265_10000884_pt1 | contig 19761 bp, 22 predicted proteins | sample Popmic124T_FD_133135 | JGI IMG/M metagenome (GOLD analysis project Ga0190265, IMG submission 133135) | Populus adjacent soil microbial communities from riparian zone of Indian Creek, Utah, USA - 124 T | ecosystem: Environmental > Terrestrial > Soil > Riparian zone | place: USA: Utah | collected...
CCGGCGATCAAGACGGTGCCGGCTGGCGTGACCCTTTTCAAGGCGGGTGACCCGGCCGACTTCGTTTATATCCTGATCGACGGCCAGGCCAATCTCCTGGTGGGCAAAACCGTCGTGGAAGTCGCCGTGCGCGGCAACCTGCTCGGGGAAGTGGCGCTGATCGACGGCAAGCCGCGCAGCGCGACGGTCATGACGCGCACGCAGTGCCAGGTACTGCCGATCGACGCCGCTCAGTTTCACGCGCTAATGCGCGACCTGCCCGAATTCAGTGACTACGTCATGAACGCAATGGCCGAGCGCATGCGGCGAATGAATGACAACCTCCGCGCAGCGCAGACGGTCGAGGGCGTGGACGCCCGGGTGACGACCAATACGTCGCTTTCCATGGAAGAAGACGCGACGCTGCCCCCGGCCCCGCCGAAGCGAGCCGGCGGCTAAGGTCAATCTCCGCGATCGCGTCCGGGAATGCGGGCGCGCAGGCGCGAGATGGTGTAGCGGCGCACGTCTTCCTCCTGCTCGTCCCCTGCGGTCGGGGTCAGCGGCAAGGCCAGGTTGGTCACGAAGAGGTCATCGCCCAGGATCACGAGGCTCGCCGGAAACAACAGGCCTTCGGGCGTTCCGTTCTTGCGGATTCCCTCGAAGTCGCCGAGCTTGGCCACCACGCGACCCTGTTCGTTCAGCGCCACCAGCTCGTCCGCCTGGTTGGCCGCGACCCAGAGCCGTCCGCGCTCGTCGAACGCAAGGCCGTCCGCCCCGTTGATGCTCTCGGCGAAAACCGTGACCTGGCCTGACGCCATGTCGAGCTTGAGGACGCGGTCGTCTCCGGTATTGGCGATGAACAGCGCAGATTCATCCCGGCTGAAAGCAAGGCCGTTGGCGCCGAACGGCGGAAAGCCGGCCGTGGCGAGCAGCGGATCATGCGCCACCAGGGTGGCGGCGCAGGCCGGCGGCGCGCAGGTCGCCGCGTTCTGAATGCGGAAAATCGCGCCCTGGAAGGAATCGGACACGTAGAGATTGCCGGCCCGGTCGAAGGCCAGGGCGTTCGGAACGCGCGCGCCGCTGCCGAAGGTGATGATGTCCTCGCTGCCGTCCGGATTCGGCACCGTGCGGGGGCCCGGCGCACCAATGGCGGGGATCGGCGCGACCTCCTCGATCGCGGTATTGGCATCGAAGTTCGCCCCGATGCGGACAATTCTCGACCCGGTGGCGGAAAAATCCCCGACCGCGGCGATATAGACCTTGCGGTCGTTGGGATTGAACTCCAGGCCGAGCAGCGGCGTGGGGCCGAACGAGCGCGACGCTTCGAGCCGGCCGTGGCGATCGAAGCGCAGCAGCTTGTTGTCCGGCGCGTTGGTCGGGGAGGGGGCATCGAAGGTCCCGACGAAGATATCGCCGCTGGCCGGATTGGCCGTGATGCCCTCGGGAAACCGCACGCCGTCGGGCAGGGTGGCGAAGAGCTCCGCCTTGCCGCGATCCCACGCGGCGGCCTGCAGCGGAATGAAAACCCAGCAAGCAAGCACGAACAGGACAATGCGATGCAGTGCGGACATGGTCTCCTCCGGGAAGGTAAAGCGAGTGTGAGCTTCTTCCGTTTACAGTGTCAACGGCGCGTTATCAGATCCGCCACGCTGCCGAGGTCAATGGGCTTCGTGAGGTGATGATCGAACCCGGCGGCGCGTGCCCGGCGCCGATCGGCTTCGGCGCCGTACCCGGTGACGGCGATGATGACGAGGTCCTTCGTGCCGGGCCCCGAGCGCAGGCGGCGGGCCACTTCGTAGCCGTCGAGTCCTGGCATGCCGACGTCGAGCAGCACGGCGTCCGGCCGCAGCGTTTCGGCGAGGCGAAGCGCCGCTTCTCCCTCGTGGGCGACATGGACCTCGTGTCCCGAGAACTTGAGAAGCAGCGCCAGGCTGGCGGCCGCGTCAGCATTGTCGTCGACCACCAGGATGCGCCGCTGCGCCATCGGCGGCGTCCCGGCGCGATCCACATCTGCGCCCTGGGTGCGGGCACTTTGCGGGACAAGCGGCAGTCGTACGGTGAATTCGGTGCCGTGGCCGAGGCCTTCACTGCGAACATCGATGCTTCCGCCATGCAGCCCGGTGATCATCTTCGCGACCGTAAGGCCGACACCGAGGCCGCCGCGCTCGCGTGCCGGTCCGCTGTCGGCTTGGACAAACAGCTCGAAGATCGAAGGCAGCATCCCCGGCGCGATGCCGATCCCCTGGTCGACGACGCGCACCACCGCCTGTCCGGACTCTTCGGCGCTGATGAGCTCGATGCGCCCGCCCGGTTCGCTGAACTTGATGGCGTTGGCGAGGAGGTTGCCGAAAACCTGCGCCAGGCGGGCGCCGTCGGCCTCGACCACGAGCGGGCCGTGCGCCAGCGTCAGGACGACATCGGCGTCGCGCGCGTCGATCAGAGGCTGCAGGGTTTCCACGGCGCGGCGGATCACGACTTCCAGGTCGACCGGCGTCCTGCGCAGCGCGATCTTGCCGGTGCTGATGCGGGCCACGTCGAGCAGATCGTCGACCAGCCGCGCCAGCTGCACGACCTGGCGCTCCATCGCTTCGGCGAGCCCGGTCATTGCCTGCTCGTCGCTTTTTATGCCACGGCGCTGCGCCATGCGCAGGGCCTGGACGCCATTGGCGAACACCGCCAGCGGGTTGCGCAGCTCGTGGGCGAGCATCGCCAGGAACTCGTCCTTGCGCCGATCGGCTTGCACTCGCTCGCGCTCGAAGCTGCGCCGCTCGGTAACGTCGCGAAAGACCAGGACTACGCCGAGAATGCTGCCGCTGGCGTCGCGGATCGGCGCGCCCGAATCGTCGATCGGCCGCATCGATCCGTCGCGGGCAGCGAGCAGGGTGTGGTTGGCCAGGCCAACGACAGTCCCCTCGCGCAGCACGCGCCGCACCGGACTCTCCACCGGCGCGCGCGTGACTTCGTTGAAGATGCGGAACACCTCGTCGAGCGTCCTGCCGACCGCTTCCGGCTGCTTCCAGCCGGTCAGCTGCGCGGCGACGCGGTTGGCGAAGGTGACGCGGCCCGCCGGATCGGTGGCAATCACGGCGTCGCCGATGCTGGCGAGCGTCACCCGAACGAGCTCGGTCTGCTCGCGCAGCGCCTGCTCGGCCCGCTGCCGGCGCGCAATCTCGCGGCCCATCTCGTCCATCCGCAGATTGAGCGCGACAAAACGGTTCACCGCGGCTTCTTTCGGAATCAAGCGCAGCAGCAGCACCGCTGGGCTGGCCGCGGTGCGAGCCACCACCACGACGCCCTCGCACCGGCAGGCTACACGCGACTCCCCGCGCTTGACGGTGAGCCCCGCCGGCACCATGGGCTTGGTGCGCGACGCGGTGCGCAGGAACATGGCGACGGTCTCGGCGTCGTCCGCCAGGAAATTGCCCAGTGGCTGCCCGCGAGTGTGTTCCGGCGGCAGGCCAAGCATCGCCGCCGCCCGGTCATTCGCGCAGAGAATTTCACCCGCCGAGGTGATGAGCATCGCCGCCTCGGGGAGAACGCCGATGACGCTGGCGAAGGCCTCCGCCGTCGCCGGGGCCATCAACTTTTGAAGTACTCCCGGCCCTCTGCCTTCTGCGCGCCCGCCGTGGGCTTGAGGTGCACGACGACCCGGCAGCCGGCGTCGCCCTTGGCGATGGTTTCCTGCAGCTCCACCTTGGCATAGCCGAGATTCTCGGCGGCGATCACGCCGAACACGTTGGAGGTCATCATGCACATGGCCGGGCGGCCGAGCACCTTTTCGGCGAACGGGCAGGCGCGGTTGCCGAGGACGATCTTCTCCTCGTCCTCTTCGATGACGTAGAAGTCGCCGCGAATGCGGCGCTTGAGGTCGACCAGCACCTCTGCCACTTGCGAGCGGTCCAGGCCGCTCACCTCGAGCGCAGCCTTATAGTCGTGATTGATCTGGTCGCCGACCCTTTGCCCGACGACGCTGACGAAGCCGGCGGCTTCCTCGAGCCCGACGACGTCCTGCAGGGTTCCGCTCAGCTCCCGGATCAGGGTGCGCAGAAATACGTCGCGCTCCAAGGGGATGGCGAGCGTATGGACTTTCCTGCGGGTGACTGTGGATTCAACCGTCATCGCGCCTCCTGACAAAGACCCTGGAGACTATCGAACGGCGTGCGGGGTGTCATGCTTCATTCGAACGCAGCCTGTCGGGAAATGCCTGTCGTGCGATCGGTGACGCCATCGTCTCCAGTGCTGCAACGTTGTGACTTGCACCGCAAAATGCAGGTTTACGCAGACCGCAATCCGCGCCTATGATCCGCACGACAAAACAACCCGCTCGGGGTCTGGCGATGGCGCGGATACTGGTCATCGACGACGACAGCGACGTCCGAACCCTCATGGTTTACGAGCTGCGAGTCGCAGGCCACGAGGTCAGGGGCGCGTCGGACGGTGCGGAAGGCTTGACGCGGCAGCGGGAGTCGCCCGCCGACGTGGTGGTGACCGACATTTACATGCCGGAAAAGGAAGGCATCGAAACGATCCGCGATCTCAAGGAGGAGTTCCCCCGCGTGAAGATCATCGCGATCTCCGGCGGCGCTCGCAATCCGTCCGCGGGCGGGTTCAGCGCGCACGATCTGCGCGTGGTGGCGGGCGAGCTCGGCGTCATCGCGGTGCTGCAAAAACCGTTTGACACCCGGGAACTTCTCCGCTCGATCGAGTCGGCGCTGGGCCAGCACTGAGCGCGGACCGGAACGTGCAGGCCGCACGAAATCAGCAACCCGAGCGTTCGCAGGCGCACGCGGAAAAGCTCGAGGCGCTGGTGCGGCTGAGCAGCGGCATGGCGCATGACTTCAACAACATCCTGCACGTGATCAAGAACGCGACGGCGGCGCTGCGCTACACGGCCGGCGATGCTGCAGAGACGGCGAGGCTGCTGGACATGCTGGAACGCAACGCCGTGCGCGGCACGCTCCTCACGCGCGAGCTACTGGCGTTCGCCGCCCGCCAGCCCCTCTCGCCGATCCCGCTCAGCGTCAATCGGCTGATCGCCGACATGCAGCACCGGCTGCGCAACGTCCTGGGACGCGGCGCCCAAGTGGAAACGGTGCTGGGCGGCAGCCTCTGGCCGGTGCAGGCGGATGAAGCTGAACTCGAAGCGGCCATCGTCAAGCTGGCGGAGAACGCGCGCGACGCCACCGCGGCAGGGGGCAAAATCACCATCGAAACGGCAAATGCACTGATCGAGGAGGCGCAAGCGCTGCACGCCGGCATCGAGCCGGGCGAATACGTGACCATCGCGGTGCGCGACACCGGCGGCGGCATGACTGCCGAGACGCTGTCCAGGGCGTTCGATCCGTATTTCTCCACCAAGGAGGCGCGGCCGATGACCGGGCTCGGGCTGCCGCATGTCTACGGCTTCGTCAAGCAGATGAGGGGTTATCTCACCGTCGACAGCGCCGTCGGGACCGGAACCGCAGTCACCGTTTACCTGCCGCGCCTCAAGCAGGCGGCGGAAGCTCCGCAGCGCAACGAGCCGAAGCTCGTGCTGGCGAGCTCTGCCCGCCCGAAGGGACTCGCCGGCTTGCGGGTGCTGGTGGTGGAAGACGAATCGCTCATCGGCATGCTCGCCGAGGACCTGCTGGAGCAGCTGGGCTGCCGCATGGTCGGTCTGGTCTCGAGCCTGCGCAAGGCGGTGGAGCTCGCGAAGAGCGCCGAGGTGGATCTCGCCCTGCTCGACGTGGATATCGGCGGGGAGCCGGTCTATCCGGTGGCCCTCGCGCTGCAGGCGCGGGGCGTGCCGTTCCTGTTCATGAGCGGGTATGGCGCTCTCGACGAGCCGTGGCGCGCGCACCCGATCGTGCAAAAGCCTTTCGATGTTGACCAGCTCAGGAAAGAGATCGAGCGGGCGCTGAGCGCTGACCAATGACCCGCATCAGCACGGTTATCCCGCGCTCAGCACGCGCCGCAGTTCTGCAGTCGCCCGCGGAGGAAAGCCGCCACTTCGGTGTAGTCGCACGGCTTGGCGAAAAAAGGCTCGTCCCGGCTGATGGCCTGCGCATGGCTCGCCGTGACTTCGCCCGAGGTAAGCACCACGGGCAGACCGGGCCGGTGGGTGCGGATCCAGCGCGCGAGGCCGAAGCCGTCCGGCTGTCCCGGCAGGGTCACATCGGTGAACACCGCCTTGATCGAGGGGTCCTGCGCGAGAATCTCGAGCGCGCGCGCGCCGTCGGCGGCTTCGACGACCGCGAACCCGCTGTCGCGGAACGTGTCGGCGACATGCAGGCGAATCAGCATTTCGTCCTCGACCACCAAAACCTTTTTCATCGCGGGGAAGACCTTACCGCAGGGTGCGGGTGGCGGTCTAGCCGGTTGAATCTTTTTGACGCAGGGATCGCGCGTGGCTAATCTTCTCTGGCTGCAGGGCGGTGCGTGCTCCGGCAACACGATGTCGTTCCTCAACGCCGAGGAACCGAGCGTGTGCGACCTGGTCACCGATTTCGGTATCAATATCGTCTGGCATCCGTCGCTCGGCATGGAGCTGGGCGAGGAGCTGCAGGGCCGCCTGAAGGCGCTGGTGTCCGGCGAGCTGCCGCTCGATATCTTCGTCTTCGAGGGCACCGTGATCCGCGCGCCCGCCGGCAGCGGCCAATGGAACCGCTTTGCCGGGCGCCCGATGAAGGACTGGGTGAGCGAGCTCGCCGCCATCGCGCGCTACACGATCGCGATCGGCGACTGCGCGACCTGGGGCGGCATCCCGGCGATGCCGCCCAATCCCACCGACAGCATCGGCCTGCAGTTTCTCAAGCGCCAGCAGGGCGGCTATCTCGGCGTGGAGTACCGCTCGCGCGCGGGCATGCCGGTGATCAACATTCCGGGCTGCCCGGCGCATCCGGACTGGATCACGCAGATCCTGGTGGCCATCGCCACCGGCCGCGCCGACGACGTCGCGCTCGACGATCTGCAGCGCCCCAAGACCTTCTTCTCGTCGTTCGTGCAGAACGGCTGCACCCGCAACCTGCACTTCGCCTACAAGGTCTCGGCGACCGAGTTCGGCCAGCGCAAGGGCTGCCTGTTCTACGACCTGGGCTGCCGCGGGCCGATGACGCATGCGCCGTGCAACCGGATCCTGTGGAACCGGCAGTCGTCGAAGACCCGCGTCGGCATGCCGTGCGCCGGCTGCACGGAGCCCGAGTTTCCGCATCTGGACCTCGCGCCGGGCACGGTATTCAAGACGCAGACCTTGATGGGCGTGCCCCGCACCCTGCCCACCGGCGTCGACAAGGTGAGCTACGTCAAGATGATGGCGGTGGCCAAGGCGGCGGCGCCGCGCTGGATCGAGGATGACATCTTTAACCCTTGATATCTCGCCCGTCGGGCGCGTCGAAGGCGATCTGGACGTGCGCGTCGAGATCGAGGACGGCGTGGTGGTCAACGCCTGGACCCAGGCGGCGCTGTTCCGCGGCTTCGAGGTGATCCTGCGCGGCAAGGACCCGCAGGCGGGCCTGGTGATCACGCCGCGCGCGTGCGGCATCTGCGGCGCCTCGCACCTGAAATGCGCCGCGTGGGCGCTCGATACCGCGTGGCAGACCGAGGTGCCGCGCAACGCGATCCTCGCGCGCAACCTCGGCCAGATCACCGAGTCGTTGCAGAGCCTCCTGCGCCACCACTACGGCCTGTTCATGATCGATTACACGAACAGGAAGTACGCCAGGTCGCGCTTCTACGAGGAGGCGACCCGGCGCTGGGCGCCGTTCACCGGGCGCAACTACGAGCTTGGCATCTCGATGTCGGGCAAGGCGGTCGAGATCTATGCGCTGTTCGGCGGCCAGTGGCCGCATTCGAGCTACATGGTGCCCGGCGGCGTGATGTGCGCGCCGACGCTCACCGACGTCACGCGCGCGTGGGCGATCCTCGAGCACATCCGCCGCACGTGGATCGAGCCGGTGTGGCTCGGCTGTTCGCTGGAGCGCTACGAGCAGATCCGCTCGCACGCCGACTTCATGGCATGGCTGGAGGAGAAGCCCGAACACGCCGACTCGGACCTGGGCCTGTTCTGGCGCATGAGCGAGGAGATCGGGCTGGGGACCTACGGCCGCGGCCACGGCAGGTACTTCTCCTGGGGCTACCTGCCGCATGAGGACAAGTACAACAAGCCGACCATCGACGGCCGCGCGGCCGCGGTCATCATGAAGGGCGGCATTTACGACGGGCATGCCGACACGCACCGGGCGATGGAGCAGTCGCTGATCCGCGAGGACACGCAGCACGCCTGGTACGACGAGCCCGGCGGGCTGCACCCGTTCGAGCGCACCACCACGCCGACGCAGCGTACCGAGACCGACTTCGGCGGAAAGTATTCCTGGTCCACCGCGGTATGGCACGCCGAGGCGGGGCGGCTCGAGGCCGGGCCGCTCGCGCGCCAGGTGATCGCGGGCGGCAGCCACGGCGAGAGCTGGCAATACACCAACCCGCTGCTGCTGGACATGTACCGCAGGATGCGCGGCGCGAGCGTGCTGCTGCGCCAGTTTGCGCGCATGCACGAGGTGGTCGCGCTCTACCGCGAGGCCGAGCGTTGCCTGCGCGAGTTCCGGCTGAAAGATCTCTGGTACCTCAAGCCGCGCGAAAGCGACGGCCGCGGCTGGGGCGCCACCGAGGCGATCCGCGGGGCGTTGTGCCACTGGATCGAGATCGAGGGCGGGCGGATCAAGAATTACCAGATCGTGGCGCCGACGACCTGGAATGTCGGCCCGCGCACCGACAATGGCGAACGCGGGCCGATCGAGGAGGCCCTCGTCGGCTCGCCGGTCGCCGACCCGCGCGACCCGGTCGAGGTCGGCCACGTCTGCCGCTCGTACGATTCCTGCCTGGTCTGCACGGTTCACGCCCACGACGCCCGTACCGGAGAGGAACTTGCGCGCTTCCGCACCGCCTGACGCCGTCGACAACGAGTCGCTGCTGACCAAGATCGCCGAGCTCCTCGCTTCGGGACTCGAGACCCAGGTCGAGCCTTTTCCGAAGACCGAGAAGGAGTTCTACGAGATCCAGGACGCGCTGCGCGCGCTTCCGCCGGGCGAGCTCACGGCGAAGCTGGTGATCGGCGGCTTCCTCGACCATCCCTACGGCGAGGATAACTGGCGCTGCGCCGATTGCATCTACTACCTCGCCAACCGCAAGTGGTGCGACCTGCCGGAGCTGATGGTGCCGGTCGAGCCCGACTGGTACTGCCGCCTGTGGCGGATGTGAGCGCCATCGCGGTGATCGGCTGCGGCAACCTGGCGCGCGGCGACGACGGCGTCGGTCCGCGCGTGGTGCGCGCGCTGTCGCAGCGCGCCCTGGGCGGCGATCCGCGCGTGCGCTTGCTCGACGCCGGGACCGACGGCATGGCGGTCATGTTCGCCGCGCGCGGCTGCCGCAGGCTGATCATCATCGACGCGGCGCGCGCCGGCGCGGCGCCCGGCGCGGTGTTCGAAGTGCCCGGTCGCGAGCTCGAGAACCGCGCCGCCCCGTCCCTCACGCTGCACGACTTTCGCTGGGACCATGCGCTCTACGCCGGGCGGCGCCTGTACGGCGAGGCATTCCCGCCGGCGGTTACGGTGTTGCTGGTGGAGGCGGCGAGCACCGATTTCAGCCTCGAGCTCTCGCCGGCGGTGGCCGAGGCGGTGCACAAGGTCGCCGATCGCGTCGAACGACTGGTGCGCGAGGCCGCATGAGCCAGGTCGAGACGCTGCTCGCGGCGGCCGGCAGCGCGGCGCGCGACGAAAGCGCGAGTCCCGCCGAGCGCGCGCAGATGCTGATGGAGCTCGCCATGGGCCTGCAGCGCCGGCCGAAGACCGCGCAGCATCTGAGCGCCGCGCTCAGCCTTTACGACGAGGCGCTCGTGCTGTGCCCTGCCGAGGACGCGCTGCTCGCCGCGCGCCTCGCCGCCCGCCGCGCCACCGCGCTGCAGGCGATGCCGGGGGAAGGCAGCGCGCCGATCGAGGAAGCGCGCGCGGCGTACGAGGCGGTCATTCCGGTGCTCGCCCGCCTGGGCGGGCCGGCGGAGCTCGCCGAGGCGGAAATGAACCTCGGCCTGTGCCTGCAGCACCTCGCGGGCGCCGGCCGCGCGCGCATCGGCGAGGCGATTGCCGCCTACCAGCGGGCGCTGCGGACCTTCGACGCCAAGCGCTATCCGGCGGAGTTCGCCATCCTGCAGAGCAACCTGGCCACCGCATTCCTGTCGATGAGCTCTCCGCTGCGCGAGGCGTTGGCGGTGCAGTGCTTCGAGGAGGGCCTGAAGGCGGTGAGCCTGGTCGAGCACCCCGTCGAATACGCCATGCTGCAGAACAACCTCGGCAATGCGCTGCAGTCCATAGCCTCCAGCCATGCGCTGGAGAACCACGTGCGCGCCCTTGCCGCTTACGATGAGGCCCTGAAGGTGCGCACGCGCGCAGCGCGCCCGGTGGAATACGCCAACACGCTCGCCAACCGGGCGAACTGCCTGTGGACGCTCGGCCGCGCCGACGAGGCGCAGACTGCCTACGCGGAGGCGCAGGAACTGTTCGAGGCGCACGGCGAGCTCGACAAGGCGCGAGCGGTTGCCGAAGCGATGCGCGGAGCGTAGCGATGCGTGCCTCGCTGGCCGCGCGCAGGCGCGAAAACCCCGATGCGGCGCTGCCGCTGCTCGACGCGCGCGGCGCGCGCGTGATCCTCGGCGCGCAGCCCGCCGCGCCGGTGGCGCCGATCGCGCCGAGCGCCTTCTCGCTCTTCGGACCGCGCGGCGCGTGCCTCGCCGCGCCTGGCGGACCGTTGCTGGTCTGCGATACCGGGCACCATCGCCTGCTGGTGTGGAACGAGGTGCCGCACACCGACCAGGCGCCGGCCGACCTGGTCCTCGGGCAGCCTGACTTCTTCAGCGAGGGGCGCAACGCGAAAGGCGATGCCGGCCCGGGGACGCTCAATGTGCCGACGGGGGTCGCGGTGTGCGGAAACGTCCTGGCGGTGGCCGATGCGTGGAACGATCGCGTCCTTCTATGGCTCGGACTGCCGCGGACTTCCAACCAGCCGGCGGACGTCATCCTCGGCGAGGGACGCCTCAAGTGGCCCTATGGGGTCGGCTTTCATGACGGCCGGCTCTACGTGGCGGATACCGGCAACCGGCGCGTCCTCGTGTGGGACACCATTCCCCGGACCAGCGCGACGCCGCCGGACGCGGTGCACGCCGAAGGCCTGCGCTGGCCGCACGCGATCGCGGGTGCAGGCGATCGATTGTTCATCGCCGATGCGGGCGCCCACCGCATCCTGGGCGGCTCTGCGCCGATGGGCGAGGACTTGAGCATGCCCTACGGCGTGGCGGTGGCGGGGAACCAGCTTGTCGTCGCCGATACCGCCAATTCGCGCCTGCTGGGGTTCGATATTGGCGGCGGGCGCGCGCGCACCCTTGCCGGCCAGCCTACCTTCAACCACAAAGGCGACAACCGGTGGGGCGGCGTCACGCGCGACAGCCTGTGCTGGCCTTATGCAATTTCCGCCTGCGGCGGCACACTGGTGGTCGCCGATACGGGTAACAATCGCGTCCTGCTATGGGACCTGGCTTGAGACTGCCGCAAGGATTCGAGCGCGCGCCGGACCTGCTCGCCATGGGCGGCGAGCTCAAGGCGACGTTCTGCCTGACGCAAGGCGGCGAGGCGATGCTCTCTGCGCACCACGGCGACCTCGAGGACGCCGCGGTGTTCGACCAGTTTCGCGGCAGCCTGGCGAGCTACGCGCGGCGCTTCGCGCATGCGCCGCGGGCGCTGGTCGTCGATTGCCATCCGGGCTATCTCTCGGGCAAGCTCGCGCGCGAGCGCGCCAGGGAAAGCCGCCTGCCGCTGATCGAGGTGCAACATCATCACGCGCACGTCGCTGCCTGCCTCGCCGACAACGGCCGGCCGCTCAGCGCGCCGCCGGTGCTCGGCATCGTGCTCGACGGCCTGGGCTGGGGCGAGGACGGCACCATCTGGGGCGGCGAATTCCTGCTGGCCGATTACCGGCAAGCCGAGCGGCTGGGCACGTTCAAGCCGGTGGCGATGCTCGGCGGCGACCGCGCCTCGCGCGAGCCGTGGCGCAACCTTTACGCCCACCTCATGGCCGAGATGGGCTGGGCCGAGCTCTCCATGAACTTCGGCGCGCTGGAGGTTTACCGCTTCCTGGAAAGCAAGCCGCGGGCCCTCCTCGACGGCATGCTGCGCAACGGCATCAACTCGCCCGAAGCCTCGTCCTGCGGCCGGCTGTTCGATGCCATGGCTGCTGCGCTCGGCGTGTGTCGCGAGCGCCAGGCCTACGAAGGCGAGGCGCCGCAGCGTCTCGAGGCGCTGGCGGATCCGCATGCCGTCGCGGCGGAGGACGACTCGCTCGCTTATCCGATGTCGATTCCGCGCCTACGCGGCTCGGGCCTGCCGTACCTCGAGCCGCTCATGCTGTGGAAGGCGGTGCTCGGCGATCTCGTGCTCGAGACCCCGCCCGGCGTGATGTCGGCGCGTTTTCACAAGGGTCTTGCGCGCGCCATCGTCGCCATGGCAAGCCAGCTCGCCGCGGGCTCGCGCTTCGATACGGTGGCGCTTTCCGGCGGCTGCTTCCAGAACCGGCTGCTCTTCGCCCAGGTGACGCAACGCCTGGGCGATGCCGGGTTCAAAATCCTCAGCCACGCGCGGGTGCCCGCGCACGACGGCGGGCTCGCGCTCGGGCAGGCGACCATCGCCGCCGCGCGGCTGACGCGGGACGCGTAGCCATGTGCCTCGGCATTCCAGGCAGGATCGTGCGCATCGACGACCCGGTGAGGAAGCTCGGCACCGCCGATGTCGCCGGCGTGCAGCGCCAGGTCAACCTCGCATGCACGCCGGGCGTCGCCATCGGCGACTGGGTGCTGATCCACGTCGGGTTCGCGATGGCGCGCCTCGATGAGGCGCAGGCCGCCGAGACGCTGCGTATCCTGGCCGAGCTCGGGGAGGCGATGTGAGCGAGGCCGACCTGCAGGCCCTCTATCCGTTCCTGCATGGCGAGGGCGCCGATCCGGGCAAGCTGCGCGCCGCGCTGCTGCATTCGATTGCCCAGAAAGCGCGCGAGTCGCGCGAGAGCAACGAGCGCTTTTTCGCCGAGCAGGGCGCGGCGCTGCTCGCCGCGGCGCAGGCGATTGCCGAGGTCTATCGTCGCGGCGGGCGGCTGTTCACCATGGGTAACGGCGGCTCGAGCTGCGATGCCGCGCATGTCGCGGTCGAGTTCCAGCACCCGGTCACCGCCGGCAGGCCGGCGCTGGCCGCGATCAACCTGAGCGCCGATATCGCCATGATCACGGCCGCTGGAAACGACCTCGGCTTCGAGCACGTCTTCGTGCGCCAGCTGGTGGCGCAGGGCCGCCGCGGCGACGCGCTGATCGGCATCTCGAGCAGCGGCAACTCGCCGAACCTGATCGCCGCGTTCGCCAAGGCAAGGGAGATGGGCATCGCGACCATCGGCCTCGCCGGCGCCGACGGCGGGCGGATGAAGGCCTCGGGCCTGGTGGAGCATTGCCTGGTGGTGCCGAGCGGCTCGGTCCACCGCATTCAGGAAAGCCAGGTCACCGCGTACCACATCCTGTGGGACCTGGTGCACGCGCTGCTGCCCCAATGAAGTACGTCGACGAGTTCCGCGATCGCGGGCGGGCGCGCGCGCTGATCGCGCGCATCGAGGCGCTGGTGGGCGAGCTGCAGCCCACGCCGCAGCGCCCACTGCGCGTGATGGAGGTCTGCGGCGGCCATACGCATTCGATCTTCCGCTACGGCATCGAGGGGCTGCTGCCGGCGGCGCTCGAGCTGGTGCACGGCCCGGGCTGCCCGGTCTGCGTGCTGCCGATGGGACGCGTCGACGACTGCGTGGCGATCGCCGAGCGCCCGGGAGTGATCCTGGCGACTTTCGGCGACGCCATCCGCGTGCCCGGCTCGCGCAAAAGCCTGGCGCAGGCCAAGGCCGACGGGGCGGACGTGCGCATCGTCTATTCGCCGCGCGACGCGCTTGCGCTGGCGCGCGCGCAGCCCGAGCGCGAGGTAGTGTTCTTCGCCCTCGGTTTCGAGACCACCATGCCCTCGACCGCGCTCACCGTGCTCGAGGCCGAGCGCGACGGGGTGCGCAACTTCTCGGTGTTCTGCAATCACATCACCATCGTGCCGACGATCAAGGCGATCCTCGACAGCCCGGACCAGCAGCTCGACGGCTTCCTCGGCCCGGGCCACGTGTCGATGGTGATCGGCACCGCGCCCTACGAGTTCATCGCGCGGCGCTACGGCAAGCCGCTGGTGGTGTCGGGCTTCGAGCCGCTCGACGTGCTGCAGTCGCTCTGGATGGTGCTCAGGCAGATCGCCGAGGGCCGCGCCGAGGTCGAGAACCAGTACGCGCGCATCGTGCCGCGGCAGGGCAATGCCGCCGCGCTCGCGGCCGTGATGCAGGTCTACGAGCTGCGCGAATTCTTCGAGTGGCGCGGCCTCGGCTCGATCGACCACTCCGGCATCCGCATCCGCGAGGCCTACGCGCGCTTCGACGCGGAGCGCAAGTTCGTGCTGCCCAACCTGCGCATCGCCGACCCGAAGTCCTGCCAGTGCGGCGAGGTGCTGAAGGGCGTGATCAAGCCCTGGCAGTGCAAGGTGTTCGGCGGCGCCTGCACGCCCGAGACCCCGCTTGGCGCGCTGATGGTCTCCTCGGAGGGCGCATGCGCGGCCTACTACCGCTACGGCGGCCTGAGAAAGCCGCTTCCCGCGTGAAGACGGTGACGTTGGCGCATGGCGGCGGCGGCAAGGCGACGAAGGACCTGATCGGCGAGGTCTTCGTGCGCGCGTTCGACAATCGCTGGCTCGCCCCGCTCGAGGACCAGGCGCGCGTCGAGCTGGACAGCTGCCGGGCGTTGGGCGACCGCCTCGCCTTCACCACCGACTCGTACGTGGTCGATCCGCTGATCTTTCCCGGCGGCGACATCGGCAAGCTCGCGGTGTGCGGCACGATCAATGACCTCGCGGTGGGCGGCGCGGTGCCGCTGCACCTCGCCTGCGCGGTGATCATCGAGGAAGGGGTGCCGATCGAGCTCCTGAAGCGCTTCGCCGACTCGATGGCACGCACCGCCGCCGCGGCGGGCGTGCACATCGTCACCGGCGACACCAAGGTGGTGCCGAAGGGCGCGTGCGACAAGCTGTTCATCACCACCACCGGGATCGGCGTGATCCGGCGTGGCCTGAACCTCGCCGCCGGCAACGCGCGCCCCGGGGACGTGGTGCTGGTGAACGGCGTGCTCGGCGACCACGGCGCAGCGATCCTCGCGGCGCGCGGCGACCTGGCGCTGCAAACGCCCATCGAAAGCGACTGTGCGGCGCTGCACGGGCTGATCGGCGTGCTGCTCGAGGCGGCACCGGGGTTGCGCTTGGTGCGAGACGCGACGCGCGGTGGCCTCGCGACGCTGCTGAACGAGGTGGCCGCCGCCTCGCGCACCGCGATCGAGATCGACGAGGCCAGCACCCCGCTGCGCGAGGAGGTGAAGGGTTTCTGCGAGATCCTCGGCCTCGACCCGCTGTATCTCGCGAACGAGGGCAAGATCGCGGCGGTGGTGGCGCCGGCAGAGGCCGCGGCGGCGCTGGCGGCGCTGCGCGCCCATCCGCTGGGCCGCGACGCGGTAGCCATCGGCACGGTCAGCGCCGGCGAGCCGGGGCGTGTGACCATGCGCACGCTGGTGGGCGGGCGGCGCATCGTCGACATGCTGCTCGGCGAGCAGCTGCCGCGGATCTGCTAGCGGATGCACGAGCTCGGCATCAGCCGCAACATCGTGGCGATCGTCGGCGAAGCGGCCAAGGGCAGGCGCGTGCGGCGGGTCACGCTCGAGATCGGCAAGCTTTCCGGCGTGGTGCGCGAGGCGCTCGAGTTCTCGTTCGGCCTGGTGGCGCAGGGCACGCCGGCCGCGGGCGCGCTGCTCGAGATCCGCGAGATCGAAGGACGGGCGCGCTGCGCGCAATGCGGCGCCGAGTTCGGCGTGCGCGATTTCCTCGCCGCCTGCGCCTGCGGCTCGCGGCACCTGGCGCATATTGCCGGGGAGGAGCTCAACGTGAAGTCGGTCGACCTGGAGGATTAGCGATGTGCGCAATCTGCGGCTGTGATGACCACCTGGAGCATGTGCACGCGGACGGCACGCGCCATCGCCATGCGCACCCGCACGAGGCTCATCACCACGAGCCTCATCACCACGAGCACGTCGAGCTCGAGGCGCGCGTGCTGGCGAAGAATGACGCGCTCGCCGGCGAGAACGCCGCCTGGCTCGAGCGACACGGCGTAGTGGCGCTCAACCTGATGGGCGCGCCCGGCTGCGGCAAGACCAGCCTGCTCGAGCGCACCATTCGCGCGCTCGAGCCCGGATCGCTGGCGGTGATCGAGGGCGACCAGGCGACCGCCAACGACGCCGAGCGCATCCGCGCCGCCGGCGCCGCGGTGGTGCAGGTGAACACCGGCACCGGTTGCCATCTCGACGCCGTGATGGTGGCGCGGGCCCTGGCCGAGCTCGCGCCCCGGCCGCGCAGCCTGGTGGCGATCGAGAATGTCGGCAATCTCGTCTGCCCGGCCCTCTTCCGGCTCGGCGAGCACCGGCGGGTCGTAGTGCTCTCGGTCGCGGAAGGCGACGACAAGCCGCTCAAGTATCCGCACATGTTCCGCGCCGCCGATCTCGTGCTCGTCAACAAGATCGACCTCCTGGCGCACGTCGACTTCGACGTCGAGCGCGCCATCGGCAATGCGCGCGCGGTCAACCCCGGCGTGCAGGCGCTGCGGGTTTCGGCAAGGAGCGGCGAAGGCCTCGAAGCCTGGTACCGCTGGCTGCGGCTAGAAGGCTTGCGTGACCGCGCTGAGCGGCGCTTCGAGGATCCAGGTCACGCCGCCCGGATCGAACGATAGCTTCGTTTCCCCCTTGAGGTCGGCGCCGACGCTGTCGGCGATGAGGCGCGAGCCGAATCCCCGTTGCTGGGGCGCGGAGACCGGCGGGCCGCCGCGCTCGGTCCAGCTCAACCGGAAGCGCGAGTCGGCCGCGCCGCCGGTGACCGACCAGTCGATGGCGACGGTGCCGCTGTCGTTGGAGAGCGCGCCGTATTTCGCCGCGTTGGTGGAAAGCTCGTGCAGCGCCAGCGTGATCGCCAGCACCGCCTTCGCGCCGAGGTCCATTTTCGGACCCTGCACCAGGATGCGGTTGGCATCGCCGCGATGGGCGGCGGTTGCGCCTTCGATCACCTCCATGATCGAGGCATTGCCCCAGCGCGTGCGCGTGAGCGCCGTATGCGCATGGCCGAGCGCCACCAGGCGCTGGTTGATCGACTGGATCGCGTCCTGCGGCGAGCGCGCGCGGCGCAGCGTCTGGCCGACGATCGCCTGCACCATCGCCAGGGTATTCTTCATGCGGTGCGCCATCTCGCGGTTCATGAGCTGCTGGCGCGCCTGCGACTGCTGGTGCCCGGTCGCGTCGACGAAGGTGCAGACCGCGCCCCGAATCTGGCCCTCGCGCACGATGGGCCGGGCCCAGTACTCGACCGGCAGGCCCTTGCCGTCACGGCGCAGGTAATGCTCGTCGGTCACATGGGCATGCGTGCCGTTGCGTGCGGTCTTGAGCACCGGACAGTCCTCCCGCGAGTGCGAGAAGCCTTCGGGCAGCGAGCGATGAATGAGCTCGTGCATGTCCTGGCCGAGCACGTCCTCTTCCCGCTCGAAGCCCAGCATGCGCAGGAACGCCGCATTGCACAGGGTGGTCCTGCCTTCGCGATCGACACAGTAGAAGCCGTCCGCCGCGGCGTCGAGCAGCACGCGAAGGTCCGACTGCGCACGGATGAGCACGCGCTCCGTCTGCTTGCGCAGGGCGATGTCCTGCGAGAGGACCAGGACGTACTGGGTGTGGCCGGCTTCTTCCCGCCCGAGCGAAACCGTGTTGCTCACCCAGACCGCCGAGCCGTCGGCGCGCAGGTAGCGCTGCTCGACGATGGCAGGGGCCCCGCTTTCGATCACGCGGATGAAGGCCCCGATGGTCTCGGGCAGGTCGTCGGCGTGCGTGAAATCCTGGATTCGGCCCGCCAGCACCTGCTCGCGCGGACGGCCGATCAGCTCGCAATAGCGGTCGTTGACCAGCAGGTAGCGGCCGTCGGTATCCATCTGCGCGAGGCCGACACCGGCGCCGTCGAACAGCCGATGAAAGCGCGCATGGAACTCCGCGTCGAGACCGTTGGCCTTTCCCATGGGAGAGGCGATTGTGTACGCGCCGGGGGTCGCGATCAACCTCACGCCGCTACGCAGCCGTAGCTCAGCGCTTCAGCAAGCCTTCGATCAGATCTATCTCGAGCGGCTTGGTATAGAACGCGTCACACCCCGACTGAAGCATTCGGGGCCGCTGTTCATCGCCTAATCCCGTCAGGGCAATGATCACGGCGTTCTCGCAACCGGGGGTTCGCCTAAGGCGGGTCGCTACCTCGCCGCCATCCAAATCCGGCAGCCCGATGTCCAGCAGGACGAACTCCGGCTGCAGCTTGCGCGCCATTTGCAAAGCTGCTGTCCCGTCCGTCGCATAAGCGGCATCGTGCCCCATGTCGAGCAACAGCAAGAAAAGGCTTTGCGCCGTATCGATGTCGTCATCGACCACTAGGACGCGGTGTCCGCCGCTTGGCGTGCTTTCCCGATTCAGTTGCACGATTAATTGTTCTGCAACCGCCGTGCGCAGCCTAGGAGATAAACCTCTTAAAATCAAAGACATCCTGTCGTGTTTGGACGACAGCGCGTCGGGGCGCACCTACGCGGGCGGTATACTCGTCGCATGCCGACGCTGACGATCCAGCGCTTGGGCCATGCCTGCGGCGCTCGCGTTTCCGGGGTGGATCTTTCCAAACCGATTTCCGCTGCCGATCTCGAGGCGATCCGCCGGGCGTGGCTGGAAAACCTGGTGCTGGTGTTTCCCGGTCAGAAGCTCGACCCGCGCTCGCTGGTGGCCTTCACGCGCAATTTCGGCGAGCTCGACGATTACGCCACGCAGCCTTTCAACCGGCATCCGGAATTCAACGAGGTCTTCGTCCTCACCAACAAGCGCACCAACGGCAAGCCCTCGCCGACCTACAACTCCGGGCAGAACTGGCACACCGATCTCTCCTACACCCTGCGCCCGGCCAAGGGCACGGCGGTGTACTGCGTGGAGAAGCCTTCGGTCGGCGGCGACACCATGTTCGCCAACATGTACCTCGCCTACGAGCGGCTCTCGCCGAAGATGCGCGAGTTCCTCGACGGCCTGGAGGCGGTGCACGACGCGAGCCTGGTCGAGGGCCTCGACAAGCGCGGCCCGGAAATAGCGAACGAGTTCCGCCGCCTCAATCCGCCGGTGGTGCATCCGGCAGTGCGGCTGCACGCCGAGTCCGGCCGCAAGGCGCTCTATGTCAACGAGCGGGTGCGTAACTTCCTCGGGCTCTCGGAGGCGGAGAGCAAGCCGATCGTCAAGTTCCTGTGCGAGCACTCCGTGCAGCCGCGCCACACCTACCGGCACTACTGGACCATCGGCGACCTGGTGATGTGGGACAACCGCTGCCTCGTGCACCTCGCGGTCGGCGACTACGACCCGGCCGAGATCCGCCACATGATCCGCACCTCCTGCATGGGCGACTACTACGGCCGCTACCTCGACCCCGAGGCCGCTGCCGCGCAGATGAAGACCGCGCCGGCGTCAGCTGCAGACAAGAAGTCGGTCGCTGCGCTACACGACTAGTTCGCCTTGATCCCGGCGTCGCGGATCACCTTGCCCCACTTGTCCTGCTCGGC
>Ga0190265_10000885_pt1 | contig 19727 bp, 14 predicted proteins | sample Popmic124T_FD_133135 | JGI IMG/M metagenome (GOLD analysis project Ga0190265, IMG submission 133135) | Populus adjacent soil microbial communities from riparian zone of Indian Creek, Utah, USA - 124 T | ecosystem: Environmental > Terrestrial > Soil > Riparian zone | place: USA: Utah | collected...
AGGCGGCTCACTCCACGCCGCGTCGGAGAACGTCTGGTCGCCGCCTGAGCCTGATTGAGGCGGCTCACACCACGCCACTTCGGTGAGCGTCTGGTCGCCGCCTGAGTCACTGTGGCGCTATATGCGCCACACCTGATGGGCCACCGAAATAGGCTCGGGGCCAGTGCATGCTGCACGTTCGGCCGCCACGTTGTTCGGCACCGTGCTCGTCGGCATGTGGGGATTCGGTGCGGCGACGACCGCGGTCGCCGTCCCTGACACCGATCAGGTCCTGCTGGCCGACGTCGGGACCGGGTTCACGCTCGTGAGCGAGACTCCCGACACGTCTGGCCCCGGGTCGCTCGCCCGCCAGTTCGAGCACGAGAACGCACTCTTGAATCTCACCATGATCCCGGTGACGACACCACCTGGCGTACGCGACGTGTTCGGCCTCTTCTCCGCCGAGGGCGACGGTTTCGAAACACTCCCCGAACCATCGCTCGACCTCGCCGGGTGGCTCGTGTTCCCCGGTTCGCAGTTGGGCGAAAGCGGCGACGCCACGTTGGTGTTCGCGAGCCGCGATCACGTCTTCATCTTCGCCCTGTTCACCGACGCGCCGGCCGGGATCGACGCCCCGGCATTCGTGCGCGCCCTTGCTGAACGCCAGGTCGAAGCCGCCGGTGGTCCACCGGCGCCCATCGACACGTCGCGCGATCGCAGCCGCGACGACGAGCTCGTTGCGTTGTTGCCGGTCGGTCCACCGCCCGAGTACGGCCTCACGACGGCGGCGACGCTCACGGGATCGGACGAGTTGCCGGTCGAGGACGAGATCCGGTCCGAGGTCATCGACTTCCTGAACAAGAACTCGGTCACTGCGACGCGCCTCTGGAGCGACGACGCCGGTGAGCTGCTCGCAGCCGTGAGCGTGACGCGCTACCCGTACGACATCTTCGCCGCCGCGTTCCTCGGCATCGTCATCGAGTCCGACGACAACGACATCCGTTCGACCGATGCGCTCCGCGACGTGCCCGACGTCGCCGCCTACACCGATACGGGCCAGATCGGCACGGCGTTCCGTCGCGGCGACTACTTCGTGCTCGTGCTGACCGACCGTACGGACTCGATCCCGGAGGCACGTGCGGCAGCACTCGCGACCGATCTCACGCGTCTCACCGCCGACAACCTGCCGTCCGGTGGAACCGACTCGTACGTGTTCCCCGACGCACCGTCGAAACTGGCGGGCATCGCGCTCACGGCCGCGATCGTGACCGCCGCGGCCGGCGGTTCGGCGATCGTCGCCCGAGTGCGAGCCCGACGGATTCGACGCCGCTGGGCGGGCGGCACGCTCCCGGCCCCGGCGGCGTTCGACGGCCCAGTGCGCGGTGCCGCGATCGCGCTCGATCGCGACGCCAAGCGGCTCCGCCGCAACGGCGCGCTGGTCGCCGGCGGGCAGATCAGTGCCGTCAACGTCGGCATCGTCGCCCTCGCCGGCGACTTCGCGCCGGGCGGCTACGTGGTTGCTGCGCTCGCGCTCGTCGCCGGGCTCGTCGCGACGAACTGGTGGCAGCGCCGGGAGCTCGGACTGTTGGGCTCGAAGGCTCCGCCACGAGGCTTCGTGATCCCCCGGCCGTTCGGCGCGCTCGTCGGTGTGCTCGCCCTGGCCGTCTTGGGATTCGGTGTCGGGTTTGCGTTGAAGGGCTTCCGCTACCTGATCTTCCCGATCGACCTGGCGCAACTGAAGTGGTCGGATCTCCTCGGTGTGGCACCGCGGACAGTCGGCATCCTGTTCACGATCGGCGGCTTCGTGGTCGCCGCGATCGGCGGGGGGCTGTTCCGTCTCGCCCGCGCCCTTGGCCGGCGTGTCACCAAGCAGGTCCTCGCCGCCGACCACCGCCAATCCGCCTTGTACCTGAGGTCGTTCGACGACGACAGCCTGCCGTTGCCCTCGATCGCCTCGGCCCGTCGCCCGCTGTTCGAGTTGTTCTCGGTGCGGGGCGCCGATCCGTTCGAGGAGTCGGTCGCCTGGGAGCTCAACAGCTATGGACCGGTCGTCGCCGTGGGGCGGCCCGGTCGTCGGCTCGCCTCGCTGGGCGCGGCGCGCGAGCACCTGCCGGACGAGACGTGGCGCGATCAGGTGGCGGCTCGCATGGAGGAGGCCGGCATCATCGCCGTCGCGACCGGCGAGACCGATGGGCTGGCGTGGGAGCTCGGCCAGGTCGTCTCGGGTGGTCATCTCGCCAAGACGTTCTTCGTGTTCCCGCCCGTCGCGCCCGACGCCCTCGATCGGCGATGGGCGCACACCACGGCGTCGCTCGCCGACCACGGCCTCGCCGTCGGCCCGCTGCCGGTGCCGCCGTCGCTGATCCACACCGTGCGCCTGGCGAGCGACGGGACCGCCAGCGTCACCTACGCAACCCGGCGCGACGAGGCCACCTACCGCACCGCCGTCGACCATGCACTCGACCCCGAGCCCTCCGACGGGTCCACCGCGGCCGAACCTGCCGGTCTCGAGGCGACGCTGCCGTCGCCCGCGCCCGCGACGGGGACACCGGCATGAGGTCGCGTCGGATGCTCGTCGCCGCGATCGCCCTCGTCGCCGTGGCGTGCGACGAGCAGCACTCGACGACACCGATCATCACGGAGCCGCCGATCGAAACCACCGCCGTTTCGAGCACCGTCGAGTCAACGGTCGACACGACCGCGAGTTCGATAGCTGGCACGACGACGGTGGCGACAACAACGGCGCCGACCACGACCGCCACGCCCACCACGCTGCCGGTCGTCACCAGCACCGTCACCGGCACCGCCGTCGCCGGCAACAGCGGAGGCGTCGGGCCCGATCAGACCGACAGCTTCAGCGAAGCCGTGCGCAACGAGGACGGAACGTGCACCGGGTGGGACGGGCCGGGCGATGCCGAGACATGGACGAGCGGCCTCGAGGTCGGAGCGGCGGTGCGGATCCTCGACGGCACGACGAACCAGGAGATCGGGACCGGCTCGATCGTGTCGAGCAGCTTCGCCGATGTCGATCCGGGCGACCGCGAGCAGTGGACCTGCACGTTCGCGTACTCGGCGACCGTCACGGGCACACCCGAGGTGTTCCAGCTCGCGGTCGCCGATCTCGACCCATGGGTCGCCCGCCGCGATCCCACGCGACCCGGCGAGTTCGTCGCCTCGGTGAACACCGTCGCCGACCCGGCGTTCTTCTCCCAGTGCACCGACGCCGACTTCGGCGACCAGGTCACCGAGTGGTCGGCGGCCGGCCAGTTCTGGTCGAACGGCATCTCGTCGGTGTGCTCGAACGGCTTGCACATCGAAGCCCTCGATCGTCCGTGCCGACCGCCGGAGATCGGCAGCGACCATGTGATCTCGGTCGTCCGCTTCGACGACCAGTCGGTGGTGCTCGAAGACCTCACCGGACTCCTGGTCGACCCGTCGACGCTCGCACCCGGCACGCCCGTTGTCGTGCGCATCGCGACCGGTCGTCCGTGCGAGTGACGCCGCTTCGAGTGCGACGCTTACAGGCAGAGCGCTGAATACGGCTCGGTGGCGAGCGCGCCATCGGCGATCGAGCTCCACTCGTCGGCCCTCATCGGGCGACCGACAATGGCACAGATCTCCGACGTCGGGTCGGTTTCGAGCGACCAGTTGAACGCCCGACCCTCGGCGTCGACACCCACGACCGACGATGCGTCGCCGCCCAACATCACGACGTCCTCGCCAAGACCACCGAGCGCCCGACCCAGCCGGCGTCGGGTCGCGGCTTCCCAGACCTGAACCGTCGCAGCTCCTCCTGGAGTGTCGACGCCGGCGACCACGACGAGGTCGGCGCCCGGTCCGAGCAGCCCGACCGCCACGACGTCGCGGTGATCGGTGTCGAACTGGACGGGTGTACCACCGCCAAGCGCGTCCCAGACGAGGACACGGGCCACCGCGGCGCGTCCACTGGTCGGGCGGATGCCCGCCGCGACCGTTCCCTCGCGCAGTGCGAGCGACGTGACCTCGACGGCCTCGCCTCCCAAGCGGACGTCGATCGCGACACCCGTTGCGAAGCGCCCGTCCTCGGCGCGGTAGTGCTCGACGACGCCGGCTCCCCCGCCGAGCGCCACGTCACCGTTGTCATCGACCGCCACCGCGCCAACCGGTCCAGCGTTGCCGGCGATCGCGGCGCCCGCGAACATCTCCCCCGTCGACGTGTCACACACCACGGTCGCACCGGTGCTCGTCTGGTGCGTCACGACGTAGACGCCCCGTGGACTGACCCCGAAGCGATCGCCGGCGCAGCGCGAATCGAGTTCGACTGGCGTGCCACGCTCGGTCGTGAACAGGCGCAACCCGTCGGCACCGTCGACCAGCAACCGAGAGCCTTGGGCGGCGAGTGCGAGCGCGGTGATCCGGCCGGTCGCCACGCTCGTCGGCGATCCGTCGATCAGTACTTCCACCGTCGACGCGCCGTCGTACCGCGCGAGTGCGCCGGTCACCTGGTCGACGGCGGTGAGCGGCCCCGACGGGGACAACTCGTCACGACCGGAGTCGTCGACCTGGGCCGCCAGCTTCCACACCGCCACCGTCGCTCCCCATCCAGCCGTGACCACCGTCGACCCGTCGCGAGAGATCGCCACCGCCTGGGCATTGGTCTGGTCGGCGAGACGGACGCGACGCCCGCCGGCGGGATCCCACACATCGAGCGACTCGCCGGCGCTGACCAGCTTGCACGCCACGTCGCCGTCGCACCGCCCGCTCCACGCCAGCGCGTTCGCCGGCTCGGGGACGGCGAAGGCGCGCTGTCCGGTCATCAGATCCCACACCGTCAGTCGGGAACCACCGATGGCCGCGTATCGACCGGACGGATCGATGGCGACCAGTCCGGTCGCGCCGAGCTCCACGCTCTCGGCAGTACCGGTCGTGAGATTCACGAGCGCCGACCCAGCATCCGCAGTGACCAGCACCCGTCGACCGTCGGGCGATGCCAGCAGCCGGCGCGGCCGGCCGATCTGTTCCGGCGTCTCGACAGCGTCGCCAGCGAGGAGCACACCGGCGTCGCGACTCCAGGTCCTGATCGCCCCGTCGGCCGAAGCGCCGAGCACCGCCGCGCCGTCGTTCGGGCCAACCGCGATCGCGACGAGCGTGGTGGCGTCCGCAACTGCTGCCAGTTCCTCGCCGTTGTTCGAACCGAGCAACACGATCCGCCCCTCCGATACGACGACGACCCGTTCGTTCGCGAGGTCGGCGAGGGGCGCGGACGCGTCCTCGATCGGTTCGACCGTCGTTGTCGCGATCCGTTCGCCGCCGGCGACGTCGACGAGATCGAGCGTTTCGTCGTCCGTCAGCACGAGGGCGCGCCCACCGGCGAGATCGATGCCCACCACGCGGTCGCCGAGTCGGGAGACCTCGGCATTGCCGTCGCCTCCGTCGAAGATGCCGACGCTGCCGCCCGTCGACCCGAGCACGATCTGCCCGGTGTCGCCGACGAAGTCGACCGACGGTGAGTAGCCGGCCGGGATCGCCATCGCAAACGCCTCCGCTTGGAGTCCGCCCCTCCACGACTGCAGCGCCACCGAACCGTCGGGCGACCATGCCGTGGCGATGATCCGACCGTCGGGCGCGATGGCGACGCCGCGGAAGCTGATTCCGGCGCTGGTGCTCTCGGCCGAGTGCAGCAGCGACACCAACCGTGCGTACCGACCGATCAGCGCCCGGCTCGCCTGGAACCGGCTCGCATCGTCGTCGCCCTGGAGGTCGGCCGCGGCGAGCGACAGCAAGAACGCCTCGTCGAGCTGACCTGCCGGCAGGTCGAGGGCGGCGAGGCCGAGTTGCCGGCCGAGCGCCTCGCGCGCCCGGCGGTCGGCCCGCCGGGCATTGCCGACCGCGATGATGGCCGCGACGGTCGCCACGATGGCGAGCACTGCGACAGTCGCGACCGCGGCCCGGGCCAGCAGACGGGCCCGGCGATGGAGGCGGATGTCCTCACCCTCGAGCTCATCGGGCGGCAGGCCTCGGATCGGCGCCGCGATCTGGGCGATCGCGGCGCGGAAGCGCGAGAGGCGCAACGACAGGTCTGGTGCGTCGCGCGCCCATCGCAGATCGAGGTACAGCGGTTCCTCGGCGAACCGCTCCCGCAGCGCTGCGGGCACCGCCGTCGACCCCTCTGAGAATCCGCCCGCATCCGGATCCCACACGAGGTCCCCGCCAGTGACGACCACGAGCAGGTTGTCGGTCCCCTTGGTATCGCACCAATGAGCGACCTCGCGGTTGACCCAGATCGATGCCGCCGACTCGGGGCAGGCGAGGAGGATGAAGTACCGCGAGCCGTCGAGGGCGGTGCTGATCGTGCTCCACAGACCCGGGGTCAGCGCCAGATCACTCTGGTCACGGAACACCGACACCGCGCGGAGGCGGTTCCACGGCTTCGCCAACCGTTGCAACCCGCGCTCGACGGCCGGTGCGATCCGACCGTCGGCGGCGTGGCTGTAGGAGATGAAGGCGTCGTGGCTCATTCCGGACGGAAGCGTGGCAGAGCGGGGCCGTCCTCGGTCGGTGTAAAGACCACCGCGACGCGTTGGCCGACGAACACCGACTCTGGGGGCGTGTCCACGATGTTGGTCATCAGCCGCGGCCCCTCGTCGAGCTCGACGAAGGCGACGACGTACGGTCCCGCCTCGCGGTATGCCCCGTTGCCCTTGGCGACGATCGTGAACGTGTACACGGACCCGGTACCTGCGGCGTCGAGCCACGACACGGTCCGTGATCCGCACGCCGGACAGAAGCGGCGTGGGTACCAGATCACGAACTCGCACGCGTCGCAGCGTGGGAGCACGAGACGCCCCTCGCGTGACGCGTCCCAGAATGGTTGCGTCTCGAGCGTCACGCCGGGCGAAGGTGCTGGAAGCGCGTCGGTCACACGTCCACCCGCCCGAGGACGAGCGTGACGCTACCCATCCGCCCCGACAACGTCCCGCCGGTGCCGTGCGCGACGGCGATCTCGCAGTCGGGCACCTGTACTGCGTGATGGGCCTCGCCGCGCAACTGGCGGACGGCTTCGATCACCTTGGTCATGCCGCCCCGATTCCCGGGGTGGTTGTTGCACAGCCCACCGCCGTCGGTGTTGAACGGCAGCCGTCCGCTGGGCGACACGAGCGCGCCGTCGGCGACGAACGGGCCGCCCTCACCCTTGGCGCAGAAGCCCAGGTCCTCGATCGTCTCGAGCACGGTGATCGTGAAGCTGTCGTAGATCGACACGTAGTCGACGTCCGCCGGCGTGACACCTGCTTCGTCGAACGCGGTCGGACCCGAGCGTGCAGCGCCGGTCACGGTGACGTCGATCCGACCGTTGTCGGAATGCTTCAACGCCTCGCCATGGCCGAGCAACGACGCGCTCCGACGCCCGAGCTCGCGGGCGATCTCGGGCCGCACGACGACGAGCGCTCCACCGCCGTCGGTGACGACGCAGCAGTCGAGGCGGTGGAGTGGGTCGGCGACGATCGGCGACGCGAGCACCTGTTCGATCGTGACCGGGTCGCGAAGGAATGCGTTGGGGTTGTGCTGGGCGTGCAGCGACGCGGCGACCTTGATCTCGGCCAGCTGGGCGCTGGTGGTGCCGTGCTCGTACATGTGCCGTCGCGCGGCCAATGCGTACTGGGCGGGGACGGTCGCTCCCCACAACAACTCGAAGTCGGCTTCTGGCGCTTCGAAGAAGACGCGGTTCGCACCCGGCGAAGACCCCCCGGTGCGCGGTTTACCGGCGAGCGTGACGAGGGCGACGTCGCACTTGCCGGCAGCGATCGCCGCTGCCGCGTGACCGACGTGGGAGAGGTACGACGAGCCACCGAACTCGGTCGAGTCGGCGTACCGGCAACGCAGCCCGAGGTATTCGGCCATCGACAACGGACCGAGGCCGGGCGCTTCGCCATCGCAGAAATATGCGTCGACGTCGGCCAGGGCCAGGCCGGCGTCAGCGAGCGCACCGAGCGCGACGTCGGCGTGGATCTCGGCGAGCGTCGAGTCGGGGATCTCGCGCAGCGGATGCTCGTAGGCGCCGACGATCGACGCCGCACCGCGCAACGTCACGCTTCACCCGATCGGCAGTGTCGTCCACGCACGTCGGCACGATAGCGATGCCGCGTCGTACGATTCGCCTGTGTCTTCGCCAGGGCCAGATTCGCGTCATCTCGACGACTTCGCGAGATATCCGCTGACGTTCGGTCCGTCGCCGATCCATCCGCTGCCGCGGCTCAGCGCCCACCTCGGCGGCAAGGTGGAGATCTGGGCCAAGCGCGAGGACTGCAACTCCGGGATCGCGTTCGGCGGTAACAAGACCCGCAAGCTCGAGTACCTCGTGCCCGACGCGCTCGCCAAGGGCTGCGACACGTTGGTCTCGATCGGCGGCGTGCAGTCGAACCACACGCGCCAGGTCACCGGTGTCGCCGCCCATCTCGGGCTCAAGGCGGTGACGGTGCAGGAGGCCTGGGTCGACTGGCCCGACGTCGTCTACGACAAGGTCGGCAACATCCAGCTGTCGCGGATCATGGGCGGTGATGTCCGCCTCGACCCGGCCGGATTCGACATCGGGATCCGCGACAGCTGGCAGCGAGCGCTCGACTCCGTCGTCGAGGCAGGCGGCACGCCGTACCCGATTCCGGCGGGCGCCTCCGACCACCCGCTCGGCGGGCTCGGGTTCGCCAATTGGGCGCGCGAAGTCGCGATTCAGGAATCCGAGCACAGCATCTTCTTCGACCACGTCGTCGTCTGCACCGTCACCGGATCGACCCACGCCGGGATGATCGCCGGCTTCGCGCTCGAGGGGCGGACCGACCGCCACGTGATCGGCATCGATGCCTCGGCGACCATCGACAAGACGCGCGCCCAGGTCGCCCGCATCGCGAGGAGCACCGCCGAGATGATCGGCCTCGGACGCGACCTCACCGACGACGAGATCACGATCGTCGACGGCTACCACGCCGGCACGTACGGGATCCCCGATGCGCGGACGATCGACGCGATCAGGACGTGCGCGAGGTTGGAGGGGATGCTCACCGACCCGGTCTACGAGGGCAAGTCGATGGCCGGCCTGATCGGGATGATCGGCTCCGGCGAGATCCCGGCCGGATCGAGGGTGCTGTACGCGCATCTCGGCGGGCAGCCATGCCTCCCCGCCTACGCCGGCGTGCTCTGACCCCCGATCCGTTCTTGGTCGTCACCGGGGCAACATCAGTCCAGGTAGTGTGCGCGCCCGTCAGCAACCGCTAGTCCCCAATGAGGAGTTCGCATGGCTCAAGTCCAGCTCGACGTGCCCTATATCGACGGCCCGCGCAACCGTGGAACGGTCGCGATCCGCCTCATCCTCGCGATCCCTCACATCGTGATCGTCTATGTCTGGAACATTGCGGTCGAAGTCGTTTCGGTCATTCACTGGTTCATCCAGGTGTTCACCGGCAAGCGAAACAAGAGCTTGTTCGACTTCGCCAACCGCTACTTCGGCTATGCGAGTCGGACGTACGGCTACCTCGGATTGCTCTTCGACGAGTACCCGGGCTTCATCGACGACAACGGCAAGACGCCTCTGCAGTACAACCTCGAGTACACCGAGCCCGTCAACCGGCTGACTGCCGGGCTGCGGATCATCTGGGCGATTCCCGCCCTGATCATCTCGATGGTGCTCGGCATCGCCGGCTTCTTCGTGACGATCGTGGTCTGGTTCGCAATTGTGATCACGGGCAAGCACCCGCGGGGCATGTTCGATTTCCAGCTGAAGGTCTTTCGGTATTCGATGCAGACCAACGTGTACGCCGGCCTGCTCACCGACGACTACCCGAAGTACGGCTGAACCTCTTCGATCCGTCGCCGCCGGCGCCCGTAGCGTGCGGCTGTGGACGCGGAGCGCTACTCGACAGCCTTGCGGCCCTTGTTCGAGGGCCGCAAGGTCATCTTCGTGGGCGAGGTGGCGGCCGCGTTCGCACCCGAGGCCGTATTGGCGCGCTCACTCGGTGCATCGGCGATCCTCGTCATCGCGACCGGAGGGAAGGGAGTCGGACCGCTCCCCGACGACGTCGAGCTGCTCGTCCTCGAGCCCGAGCCGGCCGCATCCATGCTCGACGGCATCCACCGTCACCTCGCACTGATCGAGCGCCCACCGACGCGGATCATCGACGCCGTCCGTGCCTTCGATCCTGACGCCGAGGCACAGGTGATCGGCACGTTCTTGAACACCGCGCCCGACCTCGACGGACGGCCGATCCTCGCCTACCGGCGTCCCGAGTGGGTGGCGTTGGAGGACAAGACCGTCGTCGATGCCGTGTGGGATCGGGCTGGCGTGGGACGGGCACCGTCGGTCGTCGTTCCCGCCGAGATCGGCGCCCTCGCATCAGCCGCCTCGGGCCTCGACGCCGGCGACGGGACCGTCTGGTCGGGGGACGCCCGAGAAGGCTTCAACGGCGGCGCCGAGTTCGTGCGATGGGTTCGCAGCGCCGCCGATGCGACTGGCGCGGCCGAGTTCTTCAGGGCGCACTGTGACACGGTGCGGGTGATGCCGTTCCTCGATGGCATCCCGTGCAGCATCCACGGAATCGTGTTCGCCGAGCACGTCGCCGCCGTCCGACCCGTCGAGATGGTCACGTTGCGTCGACCGCCGGGCGATCCCGACGGCGCGTTCTTCTACGCCGGATGCTCGTCGTTCTTCGATCCGCCGGGCGCGACCCGCACCGCGATGCAGGAGATCGCTCGCGCGACGGGCGCATTGCTGCGAGCCGAGGTCGGATTTCGGGGAGCGTTCACCATCGACGGGGTTGCGACGTCGGGTGGCTTCCTGCCCACCGAGCTGAACCCGCGCTCGGGTGCCGGGTTGAACGTCATGCTGCGCGGGCTTCCCGACCTCCCGCTGCAATTGCTGCTCGATGCCCTCGTCGGCGACATCGCCCTCGACTACGACCCCCACGACCTCGAGCGGACCCTCGTCGAAGCGGCCGACGCCAACCGGAGGGGCGGCACCTGGCGCGCCTTTCCAGACCTCGCGCTGCACGACGTCGACGGGTGCCAAATCGTGTACGACCGCGGGGCCTGGCATGCGGTATCCGACGCTGGCGATGACGACGGTGACAACGATGACGACGGCGATGGGCGGGGTCGGGCGGTCGTCGCCGTCGGTGGCGGACCGTCGGGCGGCTTCGTCCGGGCCATCTTCGACGCCGACCGCACACCGATCGGGGAATCAGTCGGCACGCGCGCCGTGCGTTTCTGGGAGTACGCCGACCGCCATCTGGGCACCGCGATCGGTCCGCTCACACCGGCAGTTCCGGCTTGACCAGTGGGGCCGGGTCAACTCGGCGGGCCGGCAGCCGGGAACCCGCGAGGGCAGCGATCCCCAAGACGACGACGAGCTGGGCAACCGGGTTCTCGAAGGTGCCGAGGGCGTCGATCAGGTTGAGCATCATGCGGGATCTCCTGGCGTGCGGGGGTCTCTCCGGCACCACCATCCGTCGAGCACCTGAGGAGGCGCTGAGTCGGCGCTGACGGGGATCCGCTGGCCGCGAGACGGCCGGCTCAGCGCCTCATCTCGGCCGAATCAGGTCGGCCACGCGCTTTCGGCCGAGATCACGTCGGGTAGCTGGTGACCTCGGAGGCCTTGACGGCCGCCCACACCGGGTCACCAGGCCGCAGTTCGAGCGCCGCGAGGGCCGCCGGCGTGATCTCGGCGACGAGCGGGACGGGTCCGATGAGCGTGACGCGGACCCGGTCGGCGAGTCGGTCGACGTCGGACACCGTGCACTCCCACGTGTTGCGGGGACTTCCCTCCGGGTGTTCGAGGTGCAGCGAGATCGCCTGCGGACGGATCGCCGCGAACGCATCACCGTCGGGCTGGACAGAGGCGGTCACGATCGCCGCACCGGTGAGGGTGGTGAGGACGTGGCCGGCGAGGCGCCCGGCGAGCAGGTTGATGCCGACCAGATCGGCGACGTACGGCGAGCGCGGATGGGCGGTCACGTCGGCGAGCGTCCCCGACTGCACCACCGTCCCGGACTCGAGCACGATCATCCGGTCGGCGAGGGCGTAGGCGTCGATCGGGTCGTGCGTCACCAGAACACGCATCCCGTCGAAGCCGGCGAGGTGACGGCGGAGCTCACGCCGCATCTCACCGCGGCTGCCGGCGTCGAGCGCCGCAAGCGGCTCGTCGAGCAGCAGCAACCGGGGGTCGGTGGCCAGGGCCCGGGCGAGCGCGACCCGTTGCGCCTGCCCGCCCGACAGGGCCGACGGCTTGTGACCGGCATGGTCCGACAACCCGACCCGTTCCAGCCATTCGCCGGCGTGCTGGCGCGCCTCGCGCTTGGCGGTGCCTCGGGCGCGCAGTCCGAACGCGACGTTCTCGAGCGCCGTCAGGTTGGCGAACAGCAGGTACTCCTGGAACACGACGCCGATCGGCCGCTGTTCGGGCAGCAGCAGCACACCCTCCGTCGGGTCGTCGACAACGAGATCGTCGATCGTGATCCGCCCCCGATCGATCGGCAACAGACCGGCGAGGCAGCGCAGCACCGTCGACTTCCCCGCTCCGTTCGGTCCGAACAGGGCGACGATCTCGCCCGTCCCGACGGCCAACTCGACGTCGAGGTGCAGCGAGCCGAGTTGGACCTCGACCGCGGCGTCGAGCGTCATCTCGCACCCGACGCCGTGACGCCTCCCAGCCACCGGTCGCGCAGGCCGACCAGGACGGCGAACGAAACGGCCACCAGCACCAGGCTCAGGATCAACGCCTCCTCGGGGTTCGACTCGAGCGCGAGGTAGGTCGCGAGCGGCATCGTCTGGGTCGTGCCGGGGAAGTTGCCGGCGAACGTGATGGTGGCGCCGAACTCCCCCAGCGCCCGCGCCCATGCCAGCACGCTGCCGGCGACCAACGCCGGGCGGACCGCCGGCAACGTGACGCGGCGGAACACGTACCAGCGCGATCCACCCAGCGTGCGCGCCGCCTCCTCGAAGCGGCGGTCGAGCTGGCGGAGGGCGGCCTCCATCGTGAGGATCAGGAACGGCATCGCCACGAACGTCTGCGCCAACACCACCCCCTTGGTCGAGAACGGCAGCGTCACACCGAACCATCGATCGAGGTACTGGCCGAACAACCCGCGCCGGCCGAACGAGAAGAACAGTGCCACGCCGCCGACCACCGGCGGCAACACCATCGAGAGTGTGCACAGCGCCCGCACGACACCGCGACCGGGGAACTCGACCCGCGCCAGCAGCCACGCCACGGGCACTCCGAACACGATCGACAGCGCGGTCGCCCACAGGGAGCAACGGATCGACAGCCCGAACGCGGTGCGGACGGAGTCGGTGGTGAGGACATCCCACGCCCGACTCCACGGCGCCCGCCACACCAATCCGACGAACGGCAGGGCGAAGAACATCACCGCGACGCCGGCGAGCGCCAGGGCGGGCACCGGCAGCCGCTGCGTGGGCGCCCGCCTCGCAGCCCGCCCGGGTTCGACGGCGGTGGTCATGACGCGGTCATCGCCTGGTCATCGCCTGGCCCATCGACGTCAACACCCCGTCGATGAAAGCAGCCGCCGCCTCCCGATTCGCGGATCCCGACGATGGCAGGCGCGGAGATTTTCGTCACCTGGCCATGTCGCCCATTGGTACGTTTGCCGGCGAGGGCGTCCAGGCGGACTGACCGAGGAGGTGTGTGTGGCTACGCGCGAGAGCGTGATCGGCGCCAAGACGCGCATCCCACGCATCCGCGCCCTGCAACGCGAGCGCATCGACGCCCTGCTCGGTCGAATTCGTGAGGTCCGGGCAACGCTCGTCGTCGCCCCGGCCGGATCGGGAAAGACCACCGCCCTCGCCCAGTTCGCAATGGTCACCGACGCCACGACGATCTGGCTGCGCACCGATCCGCTCGACGGTTCCGTCGAGCGGTTCGTCGCCCATCTCGACCACGGTTGGGCGACCGCGCTCGATCTCGGGATCGCCGGTTGGGTGACGATCGACGACGCCATTCACGGCTTCCAGGCGATCGACGACCGCCCGATCGTGGTCGTCATCGATGACCTCCACGAGATCCGCGGCCGGCCGGCGGAGGCTGCCGTCGCCCGCCTCATCGTCGACGCCCCCGATCACATCGGGCTCGCGATCGGCACGCGCACGATGCCGACGTTCGACGTCAGCCGGTTGCGGTTGAGCGGCGAACTGCTCGAGATCGGCCCTGACGATCTCCGGTTCCGCACGTGGGAGGCCGAACGGCTGCTGAACGAGGTGTGCGGGCTGCGACTGTCGCCGGAGGACGTCGCCCGGCTCACTCAACGCATCGAGGGGTGGGCGGCGGGTCTCCAGCTGTTCCACCTCGCCGTGCGGCACAAGCCGCCGTCCGAGCAGCGCCGGCTGATCGGTGTCGCGTCGAGTCGTTCGTCGCTCGCCCGCCAGTACCTCACGCGCAATGTGCTCGATGCGCTCCCCGACAACCTGCGCACGTTCCTCCTCGACACGTCGGTGCTCGGAGTCGTCAACGGAGCGCTCGCCGACAAGCTGCTCGACCGTGACGGCAGCGATGCCGAGCTGTGGCAGCTCGAGGAGCTCGAGCAGTTCGTGATGCCGCTCGACGACGGCACCTACCGGTACCACGAGGTGTTGCGGTCGCACCTCGAGACCGAGCTCGGCCATCTCGTCGGAACCGGCGTGCTCACCGAACGCTTCGCGCTGGCCGCGCCGCTGCTCGAGGAAGCCGGCTACGAGAGCGAAGCGCTGCGCTGCCACGCCCGCGCTGGTCATTGGGACGACGTCAGCCGGCTCGCCGGCTCGGCGAGCGCGGAGCCGTTCGCCCGCTCGTTCGAGTGGCTCGACCTCCTGCCGAGCAGTGTCGCCGAGGACGACCCCTGGCTGGTGCTCGCCAGGGCCAGGGCGTCGCTCGCGGCCGGCAAGTTCCGATCGGCGATCGAGTACTACCAGCGCGCATCGCGGCTGTTCGGCGACAGCACCGACGGCGACGCGTGCCGCCGCGAACGGCTCGACATCGAGAGCTTCCTCGACCCGTTCGCAGCCGAACCGGCCGGGTGGCTCGGTGAGCTCCGTCGCGGCCTCCGCAACGACCCGGTGGGAGCCGCCCTGCGGCTCGACCGGCTCGATTTCGCCCAGAGCGCCGTGGCGGCCGGGATGCTCCACCTCGCCACCGGCCGCGTCGACGATGCACGTCGTAGCTTCGATCGCGCCCTGCTGCACGATCGCGCGCCGAGCTGGAGCCTTGCCGCGTCACGACTGGGGCGCGCGATGTGCGACGTCGCCCGCGACGGTGTCACCGCGGCCGCGATCGAGGAGATGGACTTCCTCGCCGACACCCTCGACAGCGAGTGGCTGGCCCGTCTCGCCCGCATCGTCGTCTCGGTCGTCGACCGGCGCGGTGGCGCCGACCGGGTCCGGCAGATCGCCGACCGCTGTGAGCTCGACGGCGACCCGTGGGGGCGCATGTTGTGCTGGTTGTCGGTCGGCATGAGCCGGCTGGCGGCCGGAACGTCGGCCGTCGAAGAGCTCGAACGAACCGCCGAGATCGCCCGGCAGCACGGAGCGACGTTGATCGAGTTGATCGCACTCACCGCGCTCTCGACGGTCGACCCCGACCGCCCGCCACCGCGGATGAACCGTTCGATGCAGCTGCCCGATCTCCTCACGCATCCCCTGATCGCCCAGCTCGCCCAACGCGGTGCAACGGCCGACGGCACCCACCGGCGTGCTTCCGACCGGGAGATGGGCGACGTGACGACGCCGGATGCCGGCGACGACTCGTACGTTGCCGGCACTGCGACCCCCGACGACCGCCGTCGCCCCGAGGTCGTCGTGACGTGCCTCGGTGGATTCGAGCTCGTCGTCGACGGCCGCGTGGTCGACCTCAACGCGCTCCGCCCGCGGGCGCGCTCGGTGCTCCACCTGCTCGCGACGCACGCCCCGCGCCCGGTGCATCGTGACGTGCTGCTCGCCGCCCTGTGGTCCGACAACGACGCCGAGTCGGCGCTGCGCAGCCTGCAGGTCGCCGTGTCGTCGGTCCGCAAGCAGCTCGAACGCGCCGGATGGGCGAACGGTGTCGAGCGCGTCGGTGACGGGTACGCGCTGGCCGTCGAAGGGCACGACGTCGCCGACGTTCGCGCGTTCCGGCGGGCGACCGACGAAGCGCGCCGGGCCCATGTCGACGGCGACGTCGACCGGCTCGGTGTCGCGGCGCGCCAGGCGCTCGATTGGTATCGCGGTGATCTGCTCACCGAGGAGGGTTCGGCCGACTGGGTCGTCGAGGCCCGCGACGCACTGCGTGTCTCGGCCGGCGCGACCGCACGGCTCGCCGCGACCGCCGCCTACGAACGGGGCGACACCGCCGAAGCGCTCACGATGGCCGAACGCGGGCTGCAGCTCGACCGCTTCGATGACACGATGTGGAACGTGCTCATCGGCGCCCACACCGCACGCGGTGAGACGGGCGCGGCAGCACGGGCCCGGCGCACCTACGACGGCGTGCTCGACGAGCTCGGGCTCGTCACTTCTTCTTCTGGAACTCCAGCTCGGTGATCGGGCACACCTTCATCGTCGATGGATCCGGGAAGCAGTCGACCACCACGGTCTCGACGCTCGTCACGTCGTCGACACCCAGTTTGATCTTCTGAAAGCCGTCGGTGTCCTCGAGCGTGGCCGGGACCTCGGTGATCGTGCCGTCGGCGGCGGTGAGGCGGAACAGCAGCGCGCGGGGTCGGGGATCGGGACGGACGACCTTGCCGCCGTCCTCCTGCTGACCGGGGTGCACGAGCACGTGCTCGACGTTGGTGGGCTCGACGAAGCCGACGGAAACAGTGGCGGGCAACGCCTCCGTTGGCGCCAACCAGTACGTGAGCGTGTTTCCGTCGGCGACGTTGGCTGCCTCACCGCCCGCCGTCTCGCCCGACGCCGCCGTGACGCGCGCCGGGTCGACGGGGACGTTCGTGTACTCGGGACTGATCGTTCGCTTCACCTTGTTGAACCCGTCGGACGCCTTATCGGTCACCCAGGTCCGGATGTTCGGCACCGCGAATCCGACCCCGATCCCGACGATCGCGAGGATGGCCAGGATCCGTTTGAAGTCACCGAGCCGCCCGAGCACCTTGCCGCGGGCGAGCCGCGCGCTGCGGGCTGCGTCGCCGCCCGACGAACTGCGTCCGGGACGGCCCGGTCGATCGCCGGCGGCGACGACCTTCTTCGACTGCTTCGGACGCCGCCGGAACCATCGCGTCCGGGCGACCGTCGCCTCGGCGAGCGTCGATCCGCACCGGCGGCAGTAGTTGCGCTGCGGATCGTTGCCCTCGCCACACACGCCACACACGAGGTCGCCGGGGTTGATCTTGCGGCTCGGCGCCTGCTTGGCGACCTTCGGTCGCGGGGGCGCGGCCTGTGGCCGCTGCGCTTCGGGCGCCCGCGCCGTGACCGGCTGGCGCAGGTCCGGTGGTTGCAACGCGTCGGGCTTGGCCACGAGCGCCGCCGCCCGCTCGTCGCCGGTTCGCGGCGGCGCCGGCGGGCCGCCGATCGGTGTGCTCGTCGGTGCCGATGCCAACGGTGCGCCCGCGCCCGGCGGACGCAGGCCGGTGCCCGTCGCCCCGCTGGCACCGGTCGGTGGCGGGAGGTCGCTGCCGCTGATCGCGTGCCGGATCCGCGTCACCAGCCCGGGCTGCGCGGCAGTCGCTGGCGCTTCGGTCGGCACCGGTTCCGGACCACCGATCCGCTCGCCGGAGTACTCGAGGAATGCCGGGCAATTGCCGCAGAACAGGTCGTCGTCCTCGTTCTGGTGCCCGCATTCCTTACAGACGATCACTACTCGGTCTCCTCGACATGCCCCGGATCTGCCGTTGGTGGGGGCGGCGGCAGGTTGGCCGGTCGCCGCCGCCGTGGAGGACCGAACTCGATCCGGTGGGCGACGTGGGCCGGCTTGTTCGTCACCACCATATTCTCCAGCCGCCGCGCGTCGACGGAGCCCTCTTCAGCGGCGAGGCGCACGGTCACCGTCGGACGTCCCGCCCCGGGCAGGTCGGCGCCGGGCGCCGCCGACCACGCCACGCCCCCGCTGTCTTCGACGGTCGGACGCACACCGACGTAGAGCTCGATCAGGTCGGCGAGACCCTCGGCCGTTCCGCGCCGCTCGTACAGCTTGATCGCCTGCGCCACGAGCTCGCGCCGGCGCTCCTCGGGCCACGTCAGGTCGAGCTCGAGCCCGACCCAGGCCGCCAGCCACTCGACGAAGTCGATCGGGGCGAGCGCCGGATCGAGATATGCCCAGAAGTTGTCGATCGTCGACGGAACCGGAGCGAGCACCGCGTCGAGGCCGTCGCAGAGGCGTTGGGCGAACGCGTCGTCGTGGAACATGGCGGGCAACGCCTGTCCGATCGGGGTTCGCACACCCAGACCGTCGAGCTGCCCTCTCGCGCTCGTCACGACTCCACCAGCACCTGATGCTCGTAGCTGAACACGAGCGAGTTGCGGTCGATGGCGAGGCGCTGCACGTGCTCGCCGCGCTCCCCGGTGACGGGATCGGCCGCGAACAGCCGGGCATCCTCGATGATCTCGACGCCGGGCAACCGCTGGAGCACCGAGTACACCTCGCCGACGTGGATCGGCCGCCCGAACGGCCATCCGTCGCCATCGGGGCCGCCACGGGTGGGGTGGAAGTAGCCGTAGAGCGCGTCGAGGCACTCGTCGCGGAGCGCGTCCGCTGCGAAGCGCCGGCGCGCCCGAACTCGAGCGACGACGGTGACACCCTGGTAGCGCGGCGGCTCGACCACGACCCGGGCGCCGATCGTGCGACGCTGGTCGAGCTCGGCCGCGATGCGCGTCAGCGAGTGGTCGTCGGGGACGAGTTGCTCGAAGCGCAATCGGCCGTCGCCGCGGTCGGCCACGGCCGGCACCACGAGCACGCGCACACCGCCCGCGTCGTCGTCGTCGGAGACCGGCAGCGCCCGCACGCGTGCGATCTCGGGGGCTGCCTCACGGGCGAGCTGCTCGTAGTCCTCGGCGGTCACCGCCCGGTTGCGCGTGCGGAGCACGATCGGGCCCCGCACCTTGGCGTTCTCGAGATCCTCACCGTCGATGCCTCCGACCGCCGCGAACCGGTTGACGACCCGGTCGACCGTCGGGATCGACGAGCGCAGCACGGTGATCGCGCCGGACGCGACGTTCGCCCGCCGGCCGCCGCCGGTGCGGTAGCCACGGATCCGCAGCGCGGCGCCCTTGGGTGGCACCGCGCCGTACGAACGCAACGTGCCGTCGGCGAGGCGGACGGCCGGTCCGAACATGACCTCGCCCGCGGTCGCATCGAGCTGGAAGTGGCGATCGTCCGCGTCCGACTCGGCGAACGTGGTCACCGCCCGCCACTCCTGCCAACCGTCACCCGTCGCCACGTCGACGACGACCTCCTGACCGGGCACCACCGGCGCCCGCTGGAGCTGGAAGCGCTGACCGGGCACACCTTCTGACACGCCGATCACCTCGTCGGCGACGGTCTCGGCGTTGACGGCTTCCGCCGTTCCGCCCGACGTGAATCCCGAGAGCGCTGCGATCCGCGGTGAGGCCGAGTATCCGGGCTGGCCCTCGCGGGGGGCGAGCACGCGGGCACGGATCCATCCGGCGCGAATCGAGTCGATGACCGAGACCTCGTGGGTGCTCGGGACGTGGAGCACGACGTCGCCCCCGCGGTTGAGCCCGCCCGTCGTGTCGCGCTCGATGTCGCAGCGACGCCACTCGTTGCCGCACCACGCCTCCCACGCCAGCGG
>Ga0190265_10000886_pt1 | contig 19715 bp, 18 predicted proteins | sample Popmic124T_FD_133135 | JGI IMG/M metagenome (GOLD analysis project Ga0190265, IMG submission 133135) | Populus adjacent soil microbial communities from riparian zone of Indian Creek, Utah, USA - 124 T | ecosystem: Environmental > Terrestrial > Soil > Riparian zone | place: USA: Utah | collected...
AAAAAGCTCAAGCTCAATCTCCCGCTTTGTGTGCTCGGTGCCGGCGCCATCCATGCGCTGTTGCTCGCCGCCGCGCTGCCGATGCTCGTCACGCTTCCAAATCCCTCCGCCCTAGAGCCGGCGCAGGCCGTCGATCCGGCAGCGATTGCCATCGATACCGGTCCTCCGGTATCCGATCCTCACTCCCTAGAGGTCGATGTGGAGATCGTGACACCTCAGGGTGATCTCTCCGCTGCCAATGAACCCGCGGCCGCGCCTGTCGAAGGCGCGCAAGGCGAAAGCGTTGGCGCGACGGCGCCCGCGGTAAGCCTTGATTATGCCGAGCGCGTGCCGATCGCGACGCCGCTGCCGTTACGCGCCCTCGAGCCGCTTGCGGCCAAACCGGCAGAAGCTCCCGCTGCGACGGCTGTTGTCGAGGCGGCCGACCCGGCGCCGACGGGCTCGATCCCTGATACCAACACCACGGAAGCACCCGCGCCTTCGTCCGCCCCAATGGCCGCCGCATCGTCGCCCGCTGTCGCCTCCGGCTCCTTCGAGGCCAAAGCCGGAAAGGGCGTGGCGGGTGCCGCTGCGGTCATGGCGAGTGCCGACCCGACCGACGTTCCAGCGCCGAAGCTCGTCGAGATCGAGGATGCGGGGCCGCCGCCCCCCCTTCCCAGGCGGAAGCCCAGATTCAGCAAGCCGGTCGCAAGCATCGCTCCGGCTGTGGTCGAGAAGAAGCGCGTAGCGGCGCCGAAGGCTGCCTCGCGCCCGGCGCACCAGCGGGTCGTTCCCCGGTCCCGCGCCGTTGCCAAGCCGGCGCCGGTTGCCGGCCGCCGCACGACAAACGTCGGGCCCCCGACCACGGGCAGTTGGGGGCAATTGCTGAACGCCCCGAACGCGCAGCCCATTCCCGCTGGCAAGGCCTACGGGACCAGCCGCTAAGTCATCGGATTTCGCTAAATTAAGCCGCGCTGCTGCGACGCTTCTGCTTCAGCGTCGTCACCTTGTCGCGCGCCTGCGGCCGGGCCTCGAAGGAGGCCGCCGGGTAGCCGTAGAGGAAGCCTTGCACTTGCGGGCAGCCGAAGTCGCGCAGCATCGTCGCCTGCTCCTCCGTCTCCACGCCCTCGGCGGTGATGATGACATCCAACGAGCGTCCGAGTGCGATGATCGTCTTCACGATCGCCTTCGTGGCGGGGTCGCGCAGCATGTTGCGAATGAACTGGCGGTCGATCTTGATCTTGTTGAAGGGGAAGCGCGCCAGATAGCTCAAGCTCGAATAGCCGGTGCCGAAATCGTCCATGGCGATGGCCACGCCGAGCTCGCCAAGACGGTTCAGCTTGCGCAGCACCTCCTCGGTGTCCTGCATCAGAAGGTTCTCGGTGATTTCAAGCTCCAGGCGATGGGGCTCGAGCCCGGTATCATGCAGCACCTGCGCGACAGTCTCGGCGATGTCGCCGTCCCGGAACTGCGCCGGTGAAAGATTGACGGCGATGGTCAGGTCGCCCGGCCATTGTGCTGCGTCGCTGCACGCCCGCCGAAGGACCCATTCGCCGAGCGGCACGATGAGCCCGGTATCCTCGGCGACTGAGATGAAATGGCCCGGTGCGATCCGGCCGTGCACGGGGTGGTTCCAGCGAATGAGCGCTTCGGCGCCGCACTGGGTCTCCTCCGCAAGATTGAACTGCGGCTGATAGACCACGTCGAATTCCTCACGGCTGAGCGCGAGCCTGAGCTCGTGCTCCACCATGCGCCGGCGCTGCAGCGCCTTGTCCATGCTTTCCTCGAAGAAGCACATGCGCTGGCCGCCGTCGCTCTTCGCGCGCGCAAGCGCGATCGCCGCATGACGCAGGATCGCAGCGGCGTTCTCGCCGTCGGCCGGCGCTAGCGCAACGCCGACGCTCGTCGTGCAGATCATCTCCTTGCCGGCGATCTGGAGCGGACGCCGCAGAGCCTCGACCAGCCTGTTCATGAAGGCCATGACGTCGCCGAGATTGGTGATGTCGACGAGCGCAATCGCGAACTCGTCGGCCCCGAGCCGAGCGATGATGTCGCCGTCGCGCAATGTGGACTGAATGCGGCTGCCCACCTCCCGCAGGACGGCGTCGCCGCCCGAGTGGTCGGAAGCGTCGTTGATCTCTTTGAACTTGTCGATGTCGAGACACACGACGGCCGTGCTGCTCTTGTCGCGATGCATGCGGACCATCGCGTCGGTTAGGCGCTCGATGAAGGCGCGGCGGTTGGGCAACCCCGTCAGCGTGTCGTAGTTCTCGAGATAGCGGACCTGCGCCTCCGCGCGCCGGCGCTCTTGGCTGCGCATGAACGCGACGACGGCGGGAGTGGCGATGCCGATGGCGAGCAGGATGACCGTGATCGCGACGATCAGCCCGAAATAGTCGAACATGATGCGGGCGTGGGCGGACTGGTCGAGATAGACCTTGAGGGTTCCGCGCGGTTCGCCGCTGAAGGAGATCGGCAGCGTCAGAAGGGCGATCTGCGCCTTACCGGCTTTCGACTCCGCTTCCAAAAGCTGTACGGCTAAGCGTGCGCCCACGCGCTCGATCGCTTCCTCTCCGACCCGCAGCCCGGACTGGCCGCTGGTGAAGATAAGGTCGCCCTTCGCGTCATAGAGCTCATAGCGCAGCACACGCTGAGCGTAACCCGCGCGGTCGAACAGCTCGTTCAATCGGGGCGCGTGCGCGGGCTTGGAGAAGGCGTTGTAGAGATATTCAGGCTCTTCGAGCGCCTGGGCGCGGATCCGCGTCGCCGCGGTGAGCGCCTCGCGCTCCAGTTCCATTACGCTGATTCTGCCGGGCGCAACGAGAGCGGCGACGGCGATGAGCGCGCTTACCAGCGCCAAAGCCGCCCAGTACCAATATCTCGTGACCGCTGCCCACCCAAGCATCAGACCGCCGGTGTGCTTCTTGTTGCAATGTCTGAAGAATCTAGGGGTTCATGGGTTAAGATGGCCGTAAAGTGCTTGCTTAACAAAGGGATGCATTGGTCGGAGCTTTCGCGCTGCACAACGCCCGAAAGCGCGGAAAAGCGTCCGGTGATGGGTCAGCCGTTAACGACCAGACGCTAACCGCCCGTCGCCGACATGTGCCGTGAGAGGGCCGGCACGCCGCCACGCTCGATGACGAAGTCATGGCCTTGCGGCTTGCGGGCGATGGCCTCGGCGATCGCCTCGTGTAGCAGATCGTCGCCTTCGCTCCGCCGCAGCGGCGAACGCAGGTCGGCAGCGTCTTCCTGCCCCAGGCACATATAAAGCGTGCCCGTGCAGGTGACGCGGACGCGATTGCAAGACTCGCAGAAATTATGGGTGAGTGGGGTGATGAAGCCAAGACGTCCGCCGGTTTCGCGCACATCCACATAGCGCGCCGGACCGCCGGAGCGATGCGGGCTGTCGACCAGCGTGAAATGCTTTTGCAGCCTGGCGCGAACCAGAGACAGCGGCAAATATTGGTCGGTCCGGTCGGCGTCGATCTCGCCAAGCGGCATGGTCTCGATCAAGGTGAGGCCGAAGCCGCGGCCGTGACACCAGCGCAGCAAATCCTCGATCTCGTCCTCGTTGAACGCCCTTAACGCAACCGCATTGATCTTGATGGCGATGCCGGCGCGCTCGGCGGCATCGATCCCGCGCAAAACCTGATGGAGGTCGCCCCAGCGCGTCAGCGTCCGGAACTTCGCCGCGTCGAGCGTATCGAGCGACACGTTGATACGCTTGACCCCGCAATCGGCGAGCATCTCGGCATGGCGCCAGAGCTGGCTCCCATTCGTGGTCATGGTGAGTTCGTCGAGGCCGGAGCCGAGGTGACGCGAGAGCGACTTGATCAGCCACATCACGTTCTTGCGCACCAGCGGCTCGCCGCCAGTCAGGCGCAGCTTGCGCACACCACGCACGATGAATGCGCTGGCGAGCCTGTCGATCTCTTCCAGGGTGAGAAGATCCTGCCGCGGCAAGAACGTCATGTCCTCAGCCATGCAATAGAGGCAGCGGAAGTCGCAGCGGTCCGTCACCGAAACGCGCAAATACGTGATGCGCCGGCCGAAGCCATCGATCAGCTCTCCTGCGCCTTCCGCCATCTATTCGTCCTCTACTTCCGTCACGTCGACCTTAGGCTTGCGCTTATAGACCTTCGCCCGCTCCACCACCCGCTTGCGGAAGCGGGGATCGGCAAGGGCGGCGGCGGGGGCGCTGCGGCGCTTGACGGCGACCTTCTTCTTGACAGCCCGGGTGCGCTTGCTCTTGGCCACGGCTTCCGTCCGAGGGTGACCGTCCTTCATCTCGGCTCTAGTATAGGGCAGGCGGCGTTTCCATAGCCAAGGCGGCGGATAAGGCAGGCAAACCATGGACGATCAACGCTTCAATATGTCGATGCGGAAATTCCTCAAGGAAGTGGGCGTGACCTCGCAGCAGGCGATCGAGCAGGTCGTGCGCGAGGAAGGGCTTGCCGGCAAGGGCAAGTTGAAGATTAGGGCCGTCCTCACCGCCGAAAATACCGGGCTCGATCACGTCGTCGAAGGCGAGATCGATCTCGGCTGATGGCGGCAATGGCGTGGCCCACTGAGCTGACCGTCGCCAAGGACCGGCGCATGCTCAAGGTCGCCTTCGACGATGGCGGCGTGTTCGAGCTGCCCGCGGAGCTGCTGCGGGTCTACAGCCCGAGCGCCGAGGTCCAGGGCCACAGCCCGGAGCAGCGCGTGACCGTTCGCGGCAAGCAGGCGGTCAAGATCGCGCGGCTGGATCCTGTCGGCAACTACGCCGTCAAGATCGTCTTCGACGACGGCCACGACACGGGTCTCTACACCTGGACTTATCTGCGCGAGCTGGGGGAGAACGCAGCCGAGCGCTGGCAAGCCTATCTTGTCGAGCTGAAGACTAAGGGACTTTCGCAGTGAAGCCTGCGTCGAGCGCGTCCGTTGCGTCCGAGCCGAGATTGCGATCGAGCTTGTAAAGCATCCCTTGTCCGCCATCGGTGAGGAAGTAAACGACACCCTCATGCACGCGCACGTCGCGGATGCGTCCGAGCTCGTTTTTGAAATAATGCTGCTCCCGCATGAGGCAGCCGCCGGCGACACTGAGCTGTAGCAGCCGTTCGCCGGCCAGCGAGCCCATCCAGATCGTCGTCTCGTCACCAACGGTCTCGACCGCGAGGCCTGACGGCGCGATCGAGATCGGCACCCAATAGTGGAAGGGTTGCTCCGTGCCGGGCTGGTGACTGCTCACCGCGATGGGGCGGCCCGTATATTCGACGCCATAGGTCGCAAGCGGCCAGCCGTAGTTGCCGGTCGGAGATAGGTGGTTCAACTCGTCGCCGCCTTGCGGCCCATGCTCTGTCGACCAGAGCTCCGCCGTGTCGCGATCGTAGGCGAGCCCTTGCGGGTTGCGATGCCCATAGCTCCAGATCTCAGGCTTCGCGCCCTCGCGGGCATAGAAGGGGTTGTCGTCGGGCAAGCTGCCGTCGGTGCGGATGCGAATGACGGTGCCCGTATAATCGCTCAGCTCCTGCGCGTGTTGCGGCTCCCACCGGTCGCCCATCGAGAGGAACAGATAGCCGTCTCGCGTGAGGGCGAGCCTGGCGCCGAGCATCTCCGGCTTGGCCGCCGGCGATCCCTCGAACAGCACTGTCTTGTCCGCGAGCACGTTGCGCGCAAGATCGACCCGGGCGCGCATGACCCGCAGGACCGATTGAGCCTGGTCGCCTTGCAGATAGGTGAAGTAGATGAGCTGGTTGCTCTCGAAATTCTGGTCCGCGGCGAGATCGAGCAGCCCGCCATGTCCCCTGAAATAGACCGGCGGCACCCCGAAGATCTGGCGCGGTTCGGTGCCTGGCTCCACGTATCGCAGCCGCCCGGGCCTTTCGCTCACAAGAAAAGCCCCGTTTGGTAGCGGCGCGACGGACCACGGCAGGTCGAACGGCCCGGCAAGACGAACCGCGACGGGTGCCGGACCTTGCACGAACACAAGTTGGCTGTCCGATCCTTCGCCGATCGTATGCGTGTATTGCGGAAGGCATTCGCTCATCGCGAATGCCGGAAAAAGCAGCGTTGGCGGCATCAGCAAAAGGAGCGCCAGCGCACGACTACTCTTCATGCCATCCTCGGTACGGCGTGCACACTCTGCCAACGATATTGAAATGGATTTGAAAAGCCGGATGACCAAGCGTCGCGGGCGCCTGAGCTCGAAGTAGGAGCCCATCGGCGCCTACCGTGAGCAGGTCAGGCGGTGGCAGGCCGCGCTCCGTTGCAATGGTCAGTCCCCCTGTCGCATTCCCCCGACGAGCCACTATATCGACGCGATGGCGGAAACCGGTCCGGTACCGATCATCTTCATAAATTCGTCACCGTGAGCGCCTCCGTGTCGCAAAAGCGTGATATTTCAAGTGCAAACATGAGGTCGTCCCGACTGAGTCGTGACCGTTGCAAAGGGTCGAATTGAGCGAGCAGCTTCACCATAGCGCCCGGACCTATCTGCCCGTCCAGGTCGCCCGCGCCCGCGCCGGACTAGCCCGTGCAGCTACGGAGCTTGTCGCGAGGCTCTCCGGGGTGCGCTGGCTCCTCGTCGCGGTCGCGGTCATCCTCGCCGCTCTCGTCGTTCTGACCGACTTGCCTGGCTTCCCGGCCCTGCTCGCCTTCGTCGCCTTCGTGGCGTCGGTCGCATGTCTTCCGCGCTACACGATCGATGCGTCCACCGGCACGCTGGTAAGTCCCGCCGCGGTGCCGCAGGCGAGCGCCATGCATGTCATGGCCGAGGCGCTACCCGATCCCATCCTCCTCCTGAATGCGTCAGGGCAGATCCTGTCCTCGAACGCCCCGGCGCGCAGGCTCTTCGGATCGCTGCGCGAAGGCAACCACATTTCCTCCGCGATCCGCACGCCAGAGTTTCTCGACGCGGTGCTCGCCGCGCCGGACCGCGGCCGCGCCATCACGGTGACCTATGCTGAGCGCGTGCCGGTCGGCCGCCGCATGGAGGCGACCGTCGCCCCGATCGAGGGCGCGCCTGACAGCGGGACCATCCTCGTCCTCCTCCGCGATCTCACCGAGGTCGAGCGCATCAACCAGATGCGCGCCGACTTCATCGCCAATGCCAGCCATGAACTCCGTACGCCGCTCGCCTCCTTGCGCGGCTTCATCGAGACGCTGCAGGGCACTGCCAAGGAGGACACCGGCGCCCGCGAGCGCTTTCTCCCCATCATGGCCGAGCAGGCCTCGCGCATGACACGCCTGATCGACGCGCTGCTCTCGCTCAGCCGCGTGGAGATGAACGCCCATGTCACACCGCGCGAGCTTGTCGACCTGAACGAGGTGATCCGTCATGCGCGCGAAACGCTCGAACCTTTGGCGCGGGAGAGCGGAGTCACGTTGGAGGTCGGGCAGTTTTCCGACAAGGCGCTGGTCCGGGGCGACCGTGACGAGCTCGTGCAAGTTATTCAGAATCTCGTTCAAAATGCCTTGAAATACGGCCCGCAAGGCGGTCTCGTCCGCATCGAGCCCAAGCACATTCCATCGCTCGGACGGCAAGGCGGCCGCTTTGCCGTGGCGGTGATCGACAAAGGGCCCGGCATCGCGCCCGAGCATCTGCCGCGCCTGACCGAGCGCTTCTACCGCGTCGATGTCGCTTCGAGCCGCGAGAAGGGCGGCACCGGTCTCGGCCTCGCCATCGTCAAGCACATCTTGAACCGCCATCGCGGCGAGCTTGCCATTGCGTCGAAGCCGGGCGAGGGCTCCACCTTCACGGTCATGCTCAACGAGGCCCGCGCGGGCTAGTAGCTACATCGCGTTCAGTTTGACCTCGAGCTGGCTCCGCGCCAGCGCTTCGCGCCGCTCGCTGTACCGGTCGGTGAGATAAGCGGACTGGCCGCGGGTGAGCAGCGTGAACTTCATCAACTCCTCCATCACGTCGACCACGCGATCGTAATAAGCCGACGACTTCATGCGTCCGTCCTCGTCGAACTGCTCGTAGGCTTTCGCAACCGAGGATTGGTTCGGGATCGTGATCATGCGCATCCAGCGTCCGAGGACGCGCATCTGGTTGACCGCGTTGAACGACTGCGAGCCACCGCTCACCTGCATCACCGCGAGGGTCTTCCCTTGCGTTGGCCGCACCGCGCCGATGGAGAGCGGGATCCAGTCGATCTGCGACTTTATGATGCCGGTCATGGACCCGTGGCGCTCGGGGCTGCACCAGACCTGCCCCTCGGACCAGGCCGATAGGTCGCGCAACTCCTGCACCTTGGGATGCTCTGGCGGCGCGTCGTCGGGCAGCGGCAGCCCTGCCGGATTGAAGACACGCACCTCCGCGCCGAACGCTTCAAGCAGGCGTTTTGCCTCCATCGTCAGGAAGCGGCTGTAGGAGCGTGTCCGCAACGAGCCGTAGAGCATCAAAATCCGCGGGGCGTGGCCTGGGTCCAGCGCGTGCAAATCACTGAATGCAGGTGCCGCAAACGCACCGGCTTCGATGTTGGAAAGGTCCTTCATAGGCGCGAATCCTCGAAAGCTGGAGCGCCCGATGGGCTCAAGGGCAACGTGTCCATGTTTATCGACATAATAAGGCCGTGCCGTCACCGTCAATCCGGCGGGCGCCGGAAATCCTTAACGGGCACCCGGCCCTTCGTCACAGTGGGGTGGGGATATCCACAAGCGATTTGCGAAGAACTGATATAAATCAATGATATGGACTGTCATAAATCGGAATCCTTCGCGTCATAAAACCATGACTGCCCGGGACTAGCGTCCCCGCGAGCTAGGCGGCGTGCTCGCGCTGGCGGAGGCTCTATTCCGAACGAAGGAGAGAACAGTGAACAGATTTTGTATCGTGGCGTCGACGCTAGCCGTCGTCGCTCTCTGCACGGGTGGCCAAGCGCTCGCCCGCGATCAGATCAAGGTCGTCGGATCCTCGACGGTCTACCCCTACTCCCAAGCGGTCGCTGAGGAGTTCGGCAAGAAGTCCGGCAAGAAGGCGCCAGTCGTTGAGTCGACCGGCACTGGCGGCGGCATGAAGGTGTTCTGCCAGGGCGTCGGCGAGGGCAACCCCGATATCACTGGTGCATCGCGCGCCATGAAGAAGTCAGAGTTTGAGCTCTGCACCAAGAATGGCGTCACCGACATCACCGAGATCCAGCTCGGCTTTGACGGTCTTTCCATTGCCCAGTCCAAGCAGGGCAAGCCAATGGATCTGACCAAGGAGCAAATCTTCCTGGCGCTCGCCTCCGAAGTGCCGGATGGCGATAAGCTCGTCAAGAATCCCAACAAGAAGTGGAGCGACGTCGATGCCTCGCTTCCTGATACTGCCATCACTGTCTATGGCCCGCCGCCCACCTCCGGCACCCGCGACGCGTTTGTCGAGCTTGCTATGCATGAAGGCTGCAAGACCCTCGACTACTTCAAGAAGCAGAAGGGCGCGATGGAGAAGGCCGACTTCGACAAGCTCGTTGCCGAGAAGTGCACGCCGATGCGCCAGGATGGTCCCTTCATCGAGGCCGGCGAGAACGACAATCTCATCGTGCAGCGCATCGAGGCCGATCCGAACGCGCTCGGTATCTTCGGCTATTCCTTCCTGTACGAGAACGAGGACAAGCTTCAGGGTGTGAAGATCGCCGGCGTGACGCCGAGCTTCGACACCATCGCCGACAAGAGCTACGGCCTGTCGCGTCCTCTCTTCCTTTATATCAAGAACGCGCACCGCAACGTGATCCCCGGCATGGACGAGTTCGTCACCGAGTATGTGAGTGACGAAGCCATGGGACAGGACGGCTACATGCATGAGCGTGGCCTTGTCGTGCTTTCCGAGGACCAGCTCCAGGAAATGCAGGAGCGTGCGAAAAGCTCGGAGAAGATGGCTGCTCCGACGTCCTAACGCACGTCACGACCGGAACAGCAGCGTGGCCGCACCTTGCGGCCACGCTTCAATCCAACCAGCCTCGCCGCTCATGGTTGAGCGGCATTTAGAGGCGCAAAGGCACGGTTCATGATCGGCTACATCTTCCTCGCAATCCTCGTGCTGATCGTGACCGGCTTTTACTTTGGCCGCCGCCGTTCCGTCGCCGCTGTCGGCGGGCGTCAGAAGGAGCTGCACTCGCGCCCCGATTACCATGGCGCGTACGTGGCCGCCTGGGTGGGCATCCCATCTCTTCTTCTCGTCCTGACCTGGCTTGCTCTCCAGGGTCCGGTCATCAATCTTTTGCTCGAGCGCAGCCTGCCGGCCGAAACGGTTGCGGGTTTGAACTCGGATCAGATCAATTTGCTCTTAAGCGAAATTCGCTCCGTTGCCGCCGGCAACGTCTTCGGCGAGCCCACGCCGGCGATCGAGGAGGCCGCGCAACGTTACCGCGGATGGCAGGAGATCGCTCGCTACGCCATGGTCGCGGTCGCGCTCAGCGTCGCCATGCTCGGCCTCTTGTTCGCTGGCCGACGCATCAGCCCATCATTCCGCGCGCGGCATGGTGCCGAGCGCATCCTGAGCGGGCTCATGATTGCCTGCTCGCTCCTTGCGATTCTGACCACGCTTGGCATCGTGCTGTCGCTCCTCGTGGAGGCGCTTCGGTTTTTCGACCGTGTTTCACCCCTTGAGTTCTTCTTCGGCCTGAATTGGGAGCCGCAAATTCCCATCCGGGAAGGACAAGTCACGGCCGGCGGGGCGTTCGGCGCGGTCCCAGTCTTCGCCGGGACGCTGCTTATTTCCTTCATCGCGCTGGCAGTGGCGATCCCGATTGGCTTGCTGTCGGCGGTCTATCTCACCGAGTACGCCTATCCCAAGGTCCGCTCCACGGTGAAGCCCTTACTGGAGCTTCTCGCCGGCATTCCGACCGTGGTCTACGGTTTCTTCGCGGTCCTCACCGTGGCGCCGGCCATGCGCAATTTCGGCGAGATGATCGGTGTCCCGATCGCTCCCAACAGCGCGATGGCCGCTGGCGGCGTTATGGGCATCATGATCATCCCTTTCATCTCGTCGCTTTCCGACGACGCGATCAACGCGGTCCCCCGTTCTATGCGCGACGGGTCCTATGCGATGGGCGCAACCAAAGGTGAGACAATCACGCGGGTTCTTCTGCCGGCGGCGCTGCCGGGTATCATGGGTGGTATCCTGTTGGCCGCCAGCCGCGCCATCGGCGAGACCATGATCGTCGTCATGGCGGCGGGCATCATCGCGAACATGACGGCAAATCCCTTTGAGCCCGTCACTACCGTCACGGTGCAAATCGTGACGCTCCTGATCGGCGATAGCGAATTCGACAATCCCAAGACCCTCGCGGCGTTCGCTCTCGGCCTTGTGCTGTTCGTCGTCACCTTGGCCCTGAACGTGCTCGCCCTTCACATCGTGCGAAGATATCGAGAGCAATATGACTGACGCCACGCTAGGCAAGACCGACCGTCCAAGGGAATGGGAGGCCACGAAGCGCGTTCGCAGGCGCTACGCGGCCGACTGGCGCCTCCAGGCCTATGGCATCATTGCGATCGGCCTCGCTCTTGGATTGCTTGGCATCCTGCTCGTCTCGCTGATCTCCACGGGCTACCAGGCCTTCGTGCAGACGAACATCGATCTTGAGATTTATGTCGACCCCGCCAAGGTCGATGCCAAGGACCCCGCCAAGGGCAACTTCCGCGCGGTTGTCCGCGACACGCTCACCAACATCTTTCCGCAAGCGCAGTCGCCAAAGCAGAAGACGGAGCTCACGAAGATCCTGACTGCGGACGCCCCCTACATCCTCCGCGATTACGTGCTCGCTCACCCGGAGAGCATTGGTCAGCGGGTCGTTCTCGCCGTTCCCGCCTCGGATCCGTTCGACCAACTCAACAAAGGCGTGATCCCGAAATATCAGGACGTGCCCGACGGCGGCGCCCCCGGCAGCGCCCCCACGCGGACAGTCAATCCGCGCTTTAGCCCTCTTCAGATCGAGGCGTTTGAGGACCTTGAAAAGAAGGGTCTTGTCCGTACGCCGTTCAACTGGGGACTTTTCTTCAATGCCGACAGCCGGTTCCCCGAGCGCGCCGGGCTTGCCGGCGCGATCACCGGCTCGTTCTATGCCCTGCTTGTATGCTTTCTTTTGAGCTTTCCCATCGGCATCGCGGCAGCGCTCTATCTCGAAGAGTTCGCACCGAAGAACCGGCTGACCGATCTCATCGAGGTCAACATCAACAACCTCGCAGCCGTGCCCTCTGTGGTTTTCGGCCTGCTCGGGCTGGCTGTTTTTCTCGGCTTCTTTGGCCTGCCGCGTTCGGCCCCCCTTGTCGGTGGAATGGTGCTGTCGCTGATGACGCTGCCGACCATCATCATTGCCACGCGGGCTGCGCTGAAAGCCGTGCCGCCGTCCATTCGCGAAGCGGCGCTAGGCGTCGGCGCGTCCAAGCATCAGGTGATGCTGCATCACGTTCTGCCGGTGGCAATGCCGGGCATTCTCACGGGCACGATCATCGGCATGGCGCAGGCTCTCGGCGAGACCGCCCCGCTCCTCCTCATCGGCATGAACGCATTCATTCCCAGTGTCGAAAACATCGGCCTGCTCGATCCGGCGACGTCCCTGCCGACACAAATCTATAGCTGGGCGGACAGTCCCGAGCGCGGCTTTGTCGCCCGCACGTCCGCGGCCATTTTGGTTCTGCTCGGCTTCCTGGCGGTAATGAATCTGGTCGCTATTGTTCTGCGGCACAGATTCGAGCGTAAATGGTAGAAAGGGGTTCCCTATGGAGGCGAATGTGGCAGCACGGCCGATAATCCGGGTGCAGGCGCCGATGCCGGAACAGACCGATTCGTTGCCCGTCGAGCAGCACGAGCTGAAGATGCAGGCGCGCGACGTCAACGTCTTCTACGGCGACAAGCAGGCGCTGTTCGATGTTTCCCTCGACATCCTCGATCGTTCGGTGACGTCGCTCATCGGTCCATCGGGTTGCGGCAAGTCCACGTTTCTGCGCTGCCTCAACCGCATGAACGATGTGATTGAAAGCTGCCGCGTCACCGGCGAGATCACGCTCGATGGACGCGACATCAACTCGCCGAAGGTCGATCCCGTCCAGCTGCGCGCACGCGTTGGCATGGTGTTCCAAAAGCCCAACCCCTTTCCGAAGTCGATCTTCGAGAACGTGGCCTATGGCCCGCGCATTCACGGGCTGGCCAGTTCCAAGGCCGAGCTCGCGGAGATCGTTGAGAACAGCCTCAAGAAGGCGGGCCTGTGGGAGGAAGTGAAGGATAGGCTTGAGGAGCCCGGCACTGGGCTGTCCGGCGGTCAGCAGCAGCGCCTCTGCATCGCGCGCGCGATCGCGGTCAACCCGGAGGTGATCCTCATGGACGAGCCTTGCTCGGCGCTCGATCCGATCGCCACGGCGCGCATCGAGGCCCTCATGGAAGAGCTTAAGGAGAACTACTGCATCGTCATCGTCACCCATTCCATGCAGCAGGCTGCGCGGGTCTCCCAGCGCACCGCGTTTTTCCATCTCGGCAAGCTCGTGGAGGTGGATGAGACCGTGAGAATGTTCACCAACCCGTCCGACACCCGCACCCAGGATTACGTCACCGGCCGCTTCGGCTAGCCGCCCCGTCCTCAAGGAGACAAGCCGATGGAACAGCAACACGAACATATCGTGAGGTCCTACGAGGAGGAGCTATCCCTCCTCAACAACAAGATCGCCAAGATGGGCGGCCTCGCCGAGCAGGTGCTCGGCCAGTCCATCGATGCGCTGGAGGGCCGCGACCCCGCCCTTGCCGGCGAGACGATCCAGCAGGACGAGGCGATCGATGAGCTCGAACAGGAGATCGAGGAGCAGGCCATCGTCATGATCGCAAGGCGGCAGCCCATGGCCTACGACCTGCGGCAGATCATGGCGGCCTTGCGTATCTCCACCGACCTGGAGCGCATCGGCGACCTCGGCAAGAACATCGCAAAGCGCGCGCTCGCCGTCGTTGGCGAGCAGCAGCCGAAGCAGCTCATGCTCGGCCTCAAGCACATGGGCGAGCTGGCGCTGGGCCAGCTCAAGGACGTGCTCGACGCCTATATCGAGCGTGACGCGGATCGCGCGCTGAAGGTCTGGTACAAGGATGAAGAGATCGACGCGATGTACAATTCGCTCTTCCGCGAACTCCTCACCTACATGATGGAGGACCCGCGCAATATCGGCCTCTGCACCCATCTCCTGTTCGGCGCCAAGAACATCGAACGCATCGGCGATCACGCCACCAACATCGCCGAGACGGTTTATTACCTCGTGCACGGCAAGCCGATCACCGATCAGCGGCCGAAGGGCGACAATACGAGCATGACGCCAGTTGCTCTCCGGTCGGCGGGCTAACCGATGTTGCAGACGACGCCAATGACGCCGACGCCAGGAGCCAGGGTTCTCGTTGTCGAGGATGAGGAGCCGCTCGCGCTGCTCCTCCGCTATAATCTCGAAGCCGAGGGCTACGCCGTCGACGTCGTGCATCGCGGCGATGAAGCCGAGATGGCCATCGCCGAGGCGACACCCGATCTGATCGTGCTCGATTGGATGCTGCCGGGCCTCTCCGGCCTCGAACTCTGCCGACGCCTTCGCACCGGCAAGGACTTCCGCAACATCCCCATCATCCTGCTGACGGCGCGCAGCGAGGAGAACGACCGCATCCGCGGTCTGACCACCGGCGCCGACGACTATGTGGTGAAGCCCTTCTCGCTGCCGGAGCTCATGGCGCGCGTGCGCGCGATCCTGCGCCGCACGAGCCCGGAGCGCATCGCGTCGGTCTTGAACGTGGGCGATATCGAGCTCGATCGCGACTCCCATCGCGTGACGCGGAACGGCCGCCAGATCCATCTCGGGCCCACAGAGTTCCGCCTGCTGGAATTTCTGATGCAGTCGCCGGGCCGCGTCTTCAGCCGCGCCCAGCTTCTGGACGGGGTCTGGGGCCGCAACGTCTATGTCGACGAGCGCACCGTCGATGTCCATGTCGGCCGCCTGCGCAAGGCGATGATGCGCGGCAATGAGACCGACCCCGTCCGCACCGTGCGCGGCGCGGGTTATGCCTTCAGCGATCGGCTGGAAGAGAAGGCTTGAAGCAGCGCCCTCTAGACGCTGCAACGAAAAGAGGCGCCCGATAGGGGCGCCTCTCTCCCATCGTGCCCCACCCTCTTAACCCGTGGCGAAACGCTTCTCGCGCCGGCGTGCCTGCACAGGCTGGTACGCCATGCGCGCATGATGCTCGCAGTAGGGCATGGAGCCGCTGCTCTTGCGGCCGCAGAAGTGAAACTCCTCGTCCCCGGGGTCGCCGATGGGCCAGCGGCACATCGTCTCTTTCAGGGTGAGGATGCTGGCCCGCTCGTGCACCGGGATGACCAGCTCGTGGATTTCAGCCGGCATTGGTTCCGGCTCGCTCTCGTAGACCGGCGCGAGCGCGGCGTTTCCGCGTGTGCCGAATACGAGTGAAGGCGCTCTGTGCTGCCGCGGGGCATGGGTGCGGCGCGGCCGCGGAGCCGAGGAGCGCGAGCTTGTCGCGCGCCCGGACAGTCCGAGCCGATGCACCTTTCCGATGACCGCATTTCGTGTCACCCCGCCCAAGCGGCTGGCGATCTGGCTTGCGCTCAAGCCATCCGCCCAGAGCTTCTTCAGCAGTTCGACTCTCTCATCATTCCAAGCCATGTTTATTGGGCCTCCTCGTTGGACTCAGAATCCGGCCGTCTGCCTAGAGACGGCTTTTTTGAACACTCGGAAGTACTGCTGAGATTGAACCGCCCGGGCGCTATACTGCACCCACGACATCTTGTGGCCGAGCGGTTATACGCTACTAGCTCCGGTGGGACACGGCAAGCGTCCGCCACGCTTGGGGTCCGCGTTGTCCACCGGTACGAGTTGGATTCTGCCATTTCTCCGCGGCGATTACAAACGCTCCCGCGGGCAAAAGCATGTATGGCCTTTGGATAGAGCGTGCACTGCCTTGATTGACAGCCGAAACAACGAGACCTAAAGCTCTGAGTTTCCTCACTGCCGCCGCCCGGCGGCAATTTTATTTGGGGACAACGTCAATCCCATGTCGGCGCTCCTTCCGACCTACGCCCGCAGCGATCTTGCGTTCGCCCGCGGCGAGGGTGCCTATCTCTTTACCGAGGATGGCGACCGCTATCTCGATTTCGGCAGCGGCATTGCCGTCAATGCGCTCGGCCACGCCCATCCCCATCTCGTCGAGGCCCTGACCGGGCAGGCCAAGAAGCTTTGGCACGTGTCCAATCTGCACCGCATCCCGGAGCAAGAGCGGCTTGCCCAGCGCCTCGTCGATGCGAGCTTCGCCGATCGCGTGTTTTTCGCCAATTCCGGGGCGGAAGCGGTTGAGTGCGCGATCAAGGCCGCGCGGCGCTACCACGCCGAGAACGGCGCGCCGGAGCGTTATCGCCTCGTCACCTTCGAGGGCGCATTTCATGGCCGCACGCTCGCGACCATCGCCGCCGGCGGCCAGGCCAAGCATCTGGCCGGCTTCGGCCCCGCGGTGGAGGGCTTCGACCAGGTCCCCCCCGGTGACATTGCCGCCGTCGAAGCTGCCATCGGCGACGAGACCGCAGGCTTGCTGATCGAGCCCATCATGGGCGAGGGCGGCATGCGCGAGATGTCGTGGCGGTTTCTGCAGGATCTGCGCGCGCTTTGCGACGCGAAGGGAATTTTGCTGGTCATGGACGAGGTCCAGAGCGGGATCGGCCGCACCGGCCGCCTGTTCGCCCATGAATGGGCCGGCATTACTCCTGACGTCATGGCCGTCGCCAAGGGTCTCGGCGGCGGCTTTCCCATCGGCGCCTGTCTCACCACGGAGGCGGTCGGCAGCGCTATGACCGCCGGCAGCCACGGTTCCACCTTCGGCGGCAATCCGCTTGCCATGGCCGTCGGCAATGCCGTGCTCGATATCGTGCTTGCGCCGGGCTTTCTGGAAAACGTGGCGCAGACCGGATTGAGGCTGAAGCAACGTCTCGCCGCTCTGAAAGACGAGCACGCCGCGATCATCGAGGACGTGCGCGGGCAGGGCCTTATGCTCGGCCTGAAATGCAAGGTGCCGAACCAGGAGCTGGTGCGCGCCTTGCGGGAGCAGCACATGCTCACGGTCGTCGCCGGCGACAACGTCGTGCGTCTCCTGCCGCCGCTCATCGTCGGCGATGAGGAGATCGACCTCGCCTGCGACGCTATCGACCAAGCTTGCCTCGCGCTCGAGGCAAGCGCGCTGGCCAAAGCCTGATCGGATTCCAGCAAAATGCGCGAACGCATCAATCACTTCCTCGATATCGATTCCTTGGACGCGAAAACCTTGCGCGCCATTCTCGACACGGCGGCCGCCGTGAAGAAGAGCCCGCGCGTGTTGAAGGGCCTGAAGCTTCGGCCCGCACCCGTCCTTGCGATGATCTTCGAGAAGCCGTCCACCCGCACGCGCGTGTCCTTCGAGGTCGCCATCCATCAGCTTGGCGGCACGAGCGTCGTTCTCAACCGTCAGGACATGCAGCTCGGCCGCGGCGAGACGGTGGCGGACACCGCCCGCGCTCTATCGCGCTATGTCGATGCCATCATGCTGCGCACCGGTCCGCATGAGACCCTGCTCGATCTCGCCGAGCATGCAACCGTGCCGGTCATCAACGGCCTCACCTGCCGGTCGCATCCCTGCCAGATCATGGCCGACATCCTCACCTTCGAGGAACATGAGGGTCCGATCGCAGGCCGCACAATCGCCTGGATTGGAGACGCCAATAATGTCGCTTCCTCCTGGGTGCACGCGGCGGCGCGCTTCGGGTTCACTCTGAAGCTCGCCTGTCCCAAGCAGTTCGGTCCGTCGCCTGAGCTGCTCGCCTGGGCCGAGCGCGAAGGTGCTGCGATCGAGGTCTTCGACGATCCGCTCGAAGCCGCGGACGGCGCGGATTGCGTCGTGACCGACGTCTGGGTGTCCATGGGTGACGTTGACGAGCATGAGCGGAACAGGCGCCTGCGACCCTTCCAGGTGACGGAGGCGGTGATGGCGCGTGCAAATCCAGACGCCATCTTCCTGCATTGCCTGCCCGCGCATCGCGGCGATGAGGTCACCGCCGAGGTCATCGACGGCCCGCAATCAGCCGTGTGGGACGAGGCCGAGAATAGGCTTCATGTGCAGAAGGCGATCCTTGCTTGGTGCCTCGGCGGCAAGCTCCTGCGGAGCAGGCCGGTCCGTGCGGCGCGTGCTGCCAAAGGCAAGTCTGCCAGGAAGAGCGCCGCCAGAGGCAAGCCCCTCCAGCGCCGGTCGGCCAAGCGATGACCGAGCGCTCGTTGGAGGAGCGCATCTCGCTCCAGATTCCCGATGACGATCTCATCCTGCCCTTCCAGGCCGAGCATGCCGACGTGTTCGGCCGCCTCGTCAAGCTCGGTCCGACCGTGGACAATATCCTCTCCAGCCATGACTATCCCGAGCCTGTCTCACGCCTTCTCGGCGAGGCGGTGGCGCTGACGGCGCTCCTCGGCGCTGCCCTCAAATCCGAAGGCAAGTTCATCCTGCAGGCCACGACCGACGGCCCGGTCGATCTCCTGGTCGCGGACTATGAGGTGCCCGGGCGCTTGCGCGGCTATGCGCGCTTCTCCGCCGATGCCGTTGCCGCGCTGGAGGCCGACGGCCGCGCCGCGCCGCTCGGCAACGGCCACCTCGCCATGACCATCGACAGGGGCTCCGAGACTGAGCGCTACCAGGGCGTGGTGCCTCTGGAGGGCGAAACCCTGACCGAGGCGGCGGACACTTATTTCCGCCAGTCCGAGCAGCTTCCGACCTTCATCTATCTCGCCGTTGCCAAGCATTACCGTGCCGGCCAGACCGAGACCTCCGGCTGGGCCTGGCGGGCGGGCGGCCTCCTCGTGCAGAAGCTCACCCGAGAGGGGGGTCATGAGTCGGTCAACACCCCGTCCATGGAAGAGGAAGACTGGACGCGTGCGCGGATGCTGGCCGAGACCGTGGAAGACCATGAACTCCTCGACCCGATGCTGCCGCCGGAGCGGCTGCTCTATCGGCTCTTTCACGAGGAGCAGGTGCGCGCCTATCGCGCCATCCCGCTGCAATCCTATTGCAGTTGCTCCCGCGAGCGGGTGGAGGATCTCTTGAAGCGCTTTACCCAAGAGGAGCTCACCGACATGATCGTCGACGGTGAGGTCTGGGTGACCTGCGAGTTCTGCAACAGCCGCTATCAGTTCGACCCGGCGACTTTGGGCGAAGACTAGCCGCTAGGCGGACGCCTCGTCCGCAAGCCGCGCGAGGAATGTCATGCAAGCGTCCATCTGCTCCAAGCTGACGAACTCGTCGGCCGCGTGAGCCTGCGCAACGGAGCCGGGCCCGCAGATCACCGCCGGGCAGCCCGCATGCTCGAACAGCCCGGCTTCGGTGCCATAGGAGACGGCGTAGGTGTCGTTCGCGCCGGTCAGCTTTCGGGCCAGCGCGACTGCCGGGGAGTCCGGGGCGGCGACGAACGCCGGCACCGTGTTGTGCGCGATGGTCTCGATATTGGCGTCTTCCGCCACCTGCTGCATGCGCGGCAGGAGCCGCGCCTCCACGAAGGCGGCTAAATCGCGTGGCACCTCGGCGGGCGGCGCGCCCGGCAGGCTCCGCACCTGCCAATTGAAGCTGCAGGTCTTCGGTACGATGTTGCCCGCCGTGCCGCCGCGAATGATGCCGACCATCACCGTGGAACAGGGCGGGTCGAAGCGGGAATCGCGATGGCGGCTCGCCACGTCCGCGCCGAGCCGGTCGAGCTCGCGCACCAGCTCTGCCGCCGCGGAGATCGCGTTGACGCCGA
>Ga0190265_10000887_pt1 | contig 19714 bp, 17 predicted proteins | sample Popmic124T_FD_133135 | JGI IMG/M metagenome (GOLD analysis project Ga0190265, IMG submission 133135) | Populus adjacent soil microbial communities from riparian zone of Indian Creek, Utah, USA - 124 T | ecosystem: Environmental > Terrestrial > Soil > Riparian zone | place: USA: Utah | collected...
CGAGCGGCAGCGGCTCAAGCTGGCGACCCACATGGGCGAGAAGGGCGGCGTCTACGTCCTCGACGAGCCGACCACCGGCCTCCACCTCGCCGACGTCGAGCAGTTGCTCGGCCTGCTCGATCGGCTCGTCGACTCCGGCAAGTCGGTGATCGTCATCGAGCACCACCAGGCGGTCATGGCGCACGCCGACTGGATCATCGACCTTGGTCCCGGCGCCGGCCACGACGGCGGCCAGATCGTCTTCGAAGGCTCACCCGCCGACCTCGTCGCCGACCGCTCCACCCTCACTGGCGAGCACCTGGCTGCCTACGTCGGTGCCTGACTCTGCTGACCGATGCCGGGGACAGCGGAGTAATTTCTCGGCAGCGGGGCCGTTGGAGGGGTGTCAATGACTAGGAAGGATCCATATGTCGCGCCGTTTGGCCCTCGCAATCGCTGTTCTTACCGCCGCAGTTGTGGCGCCCGCGACTGCCGCGGCGCTGCCGACCCAGCCGGATCCCGGGCAGTGGACGCTGAACGCCAATGCGACCGTGCAAGCAGTGCTTCCTACGCCGGGCACTACCTATGTTGGCGGCCGCTTCACCTATGCGGGACCGCGGACCGGCTCTGGGCTGGTTACCGACGTGACTAGCGGTGACGCACGCGGCGGCAAGCCGATCTACGACGGTTCGGTCAGCGACGCGGTGCCCGACGGCGCCGGTGGCGCCTACGTCGCCGGCTCATTCACGAACCTCGCCGGCAGCGGACGGTCCTACCTGGCGCGGCTACGTCCGGACGGCAGCGTCGACCCGTCGTTCACGCCCGCTCCGGACGGCCCGGTCAACTCGCTGGCCACGCTGGGCGGAACGATCTATGCGGCGGGCAGCTTCGACAACCTCGGTGGCGCCGCGCGCAACGGGCTCGGCGCGGTCGACGCGAACGGGAGCGCGACGGCCTGGAACCCGGCTCCGGACAACGGCGTCAACGACATCGCGGCCGGCGCCGGCGCGATCTACGCGGGCGGCTACTTCTCGGCGATCGGCGGCGGCTCGTCTGCCCGGCTCGCGCGACTCGATCCCACGACGGGAGCGCTCGTCCCAGGATTTACGCCCCCGGCGGTCCTCAACGACGACGTCAACGGCGTCACGCTCAGTCCGAACGGCGCCGACCTCTACATCTGGGGTTTCTTCGACAACCCGACCTCGTCGATCGCGCAGCTCTCGCCGACGACCGGAGCTGCGACTGCCTGGGACCCGCAGCCGGGCGGTGGCCGGGTGACCTCGGTCGCCATCAGCGCCGACTCCCAGACCGTCTACCTCGGTGGCTCCTTCACGCTGCTCAAGGCGCAGTCGCGCGCGGGCATCGGCGCGGTCTCGCGGGCGGCCGGCGCGACGCTACAGGCTTGGTATCCCGCGCTGGGTGGCGCGCTATATCCGGGCGCCGAGACGCCGCAGGCCGCGCAACTCACGCGCGTCGGCGACGACATCTACGTCGGCGGCTCGTTCCTGAGCGTCGGCGGGCTCGAGCGCCACGGGGCCGCGCGCGTGTCGGCGGGCGGGGCAGTCTCCGGCTGGAACCCGGACGTCTCGGATCCGGCGGACGCCTTCGTCCCACTCGCTAGCGGCGACGTGTTCACCGGCGGCCAGTTCGTAGCGGCGCGCGGCGTAGTGCGGCGCAACCTCGCGGCGTTCGACACGCGCGGCGTCGCGACGGCGTGGAACCCGGACGTCCGTCACAACGTGTCGTACAGCGCGGAGGTCAGAGCACTTGCGCTTTCACCGGGCGGTGACACCGTCTACGCCGGTGGTGAGTTCATCAGCGTCGGCGGGCAGACACGGCGCTCGCTCGCGGGCATCTCGGCCGCGACGGGCGCGCCGACCGCCCTTGACGCGCAGGTCCTGTACGGCGGGCTGCCGAACGTGACCGAGGTCCGAACGATCGCGGCGCATCCCGATGGGCGTCTGTTCATCGGCGGCTACTTCGACTCCGTCGGCGGCAGCGCTCGCAACGGCGTCGCCGCGGTCTCGGGCACGTCGGGTGCGCTGAGTACCTGGAACGCCGGCTCGAGCAGCATCGAGATGTACGCGCTGGCGCTGTCGCCGGACGGCAGCCGGCTCTACGCGGGCGGTCCGTTCACCACGATCGGCGGTGTCGTCGGGCGCTCGAGGCTTGCCGCCCTGGACACCACGACAGCCGCCGACCTCGGCTGGGACCCGAAGCCCGACACACCGATCGACCGCTTCGTGTTGTCGCCAGACGGCGGGACGATCTATGTGGCCGCGCAGTTCCTCGACACGATCGGCAACCAGACGCCGCAGCTCACGCGGCCCCAGCTCGCCGCCGTGTCGACGGCCGGGGTCGGCGACGCGCTCGCGGCGTTCGACGCCGAGCTCAGCCCTGGCAGCAACGTCGTCCATGCGATGACGCCGTCGGCCGACGGCCAGCGGTTGTTCGTCGGTGGCGGCTTCGACTCCGTTGGCGGTCAGCCGCGCGACGGCTTCGCCGAGCTGTCGTCGACGACCGGCAAGCCGACGCCGTTGACATTGCCGCTCAGCGGCTTCGCGCAGCCGCGAGCGATGGCCCACCGGACCGTGCCGGGCGGCGAGGAGCTGATCGTCGGTGGGTCGTTCAGAGCATTCGGTCCCGCGCCGGTTAGCGCACTGCTGCAACTGCGCGACTCCGACCCGGTCGCGCCGACGCCGGTGACGCCCGACAAGACCGCGCCGCGGATCACAAAGGCGAGCCTGACCCGCCGCAAGTTCGCCGTTGCACGGCGGGCGAGCCAGCGGCGGCGCGGCACCACGGTCCGCTTCACGCTCTCGGAGGCGGCGCGTGTCGAGCTGACGGTGTTGCGCAAGGTGAAGGGTCGGCGCACGGGTGGCAGGTGCAAGGTGCGAGCGCAGAAGGGACGGCGCTGCACGATCACGCGCACCGCCGGACGGCTGCCGCAGCGCGCCGCGCGCAAGGGTCGCAACTCGGTTCGGTTCCTCGGGCGAGTGCGTGGACGAGCACTGGCACCCGGCGCCTACGTCCTGCGGCTACGGGCGACCGACGAGGCGGGCAACCGCTCCAAGGCGAAGACGTTGAATTTCAAGGTCGTGAAGCCTTAAGGTCTCCGTCAATGCCGGCTGGCGACAATAAGACGCTGGTTCTCGCGGCGATGATCTTCGCCGTGTCGATGACCTTCATCGACCAGACGATCGTCGCGCTGGCGATTCCCGAGCTGCAGAAGGACCTCGGGCTATCGGCGACCGGAACGCAGTGGATCGTCAACGCCTACCTGCTGTCGCTGTCGGCGCTGTTTGCCTTCGGCGGCCGGCTCGCCGACATCGCGGGCCACCGGCGGATGGTGGTCATCGGCGTCGTCACCTTCGCCAGCGCCTCGGCACTCTGTGGCGCCACGCCGACCGGCGACGTCGCCGAGGCGTGGATGATCTTCTTCCGCGTCGTCCAGGGCGCGGGCGCGGCGATGATGATCCCGGCCGCGCTGGCGATCGTCGTCTCGACGTTCCCGATCGGCGAGCGCGGCAAGGCGCTCGCGCTGTTCTTCGGCGTCACGGGCGCGCTGACGGCGGTCGGCCCGCTCGCCGGCGGCTACCTGACTGAGTGGACCTGGCGCTCGATCTTCTGGGTCAACGTCCCGGTGGCGATCATCGCGCTGATCCTGACGGCGCGCGCGAAGCCGTCCGACACCCGCAGCCCGGCGCCGATCGACTGGGGTGGCACCGGCCTGATCGCCGCCGGCATGGGCCTGGCCGTGCTCGGCCTGCAGCAGGCGAGCCAGTGGGGCTGGGGGAGCGTCGCGACGATCGGCTGCATCGTCGCCGGCATCCTGCTGCTGGCGGCGTTCGTGCGCTACGAGCTGCGCGTCGAGCACCCGCTGATCGACGTGCGGATCTTCCGCAACCGCGGCTTCTCGGCCGCCAACGGCGTGCTGTTCCTCCTGATGATGGTCTTCATCTCGGTCTTCTTCTTCACGAGCATGTACGCCCAGATCTCGCTCGGCGAGGACGCGTCGGCGGCCGGCCTCTATCTACTCGTCTTCTTCGGCGGCTTCGGCGTGGCGTCGCAGTGGAGCGGCCGGATCTACGACGCGAAGGGCGTCCGCGCCGCGGCGGTTCCCGGTTGCGCGCTCGCCGCGGTCGGCTTCTACCTCTGGGCCGGCAGCCTCGACGACTTCAGTCTCGGCGACCAGTGGATCTACATCGTGATGGCCGGTGCCGGAGTCGGCTTCGTACTCGGCCCGGCGAGCACAGACGCGCTCAACCGCGTCGCGAGCAACCGCTACGGCGAGGCAACCGGGATCAATCAGACGCTGCGCAACTTCGGCGCGAGCATCGGCCTGGCGGTGCTCGGGACGATCCTGATCAACCAGAACCGGTCGAACATCGAGAGCTCGCTTGGCGAGCTCGGCGTGCCGAAGGCACGTGCCGACCAGGTCGCCGACGCGCTCTCGCAATCAGGCGGCGGTAGCGCGAGCTCGTTCGGAGAGGCGAGCGGGCGGGCCGCGCAGCGTACTTTCGAGGCCGTCCAGCACGACTTCGCCAACGCGACCCAGACGATCTTCTACGTGATGGCCGGGATCATGGTCTTCACTTTCATCGTGGCCCACCTTTGGCTGCCGAAGGACCGCGTCGAGGCAGTCGTCGAGCCTGACTAGAATCGAAGCCGTGGACGTCCTTCGGAGGGGCAACGTCACCGTGGAGGGACCCGATGATGGGCAGGCGATGGTGCTCGCCCATGGATTCGGTTGCGATCAGACGATGTGGCGCTACTTCGTGCCCGCCTTCGAGGATCGCTATCGGATCGTCTTGTTCGACCACGTCGGCGCCGGCGGCTCCGATCTGTCGTCCTACGACCTACAGCGCTACTCCTCGCTCGACGCCTATGCGGAGGACCTACTCGAGATCTGCGCCGCGCTCGAGTTGCGCGACGCAGTCTTCGTCGGTCACTCGGTCAGCGCGATGATCGGCGTGCTGGCGGCGATCCGCGAGCCCCATCGCTTTGCGAAGCTCGTGTTGGTTGGACCCTCGCCCTGCTACGTCGACGAGGGCGACTACGTCGGCGGCTTCTCGCGTACCGACATCGACGAGCTGCTCGACGCGCTCGACAGCAACTACCTCGGTTGGTCGAGAGCGATGGCGCCGACGATCATGGGCAATCCCGACCGTCCCGAGCTTGGCGAGGAGCTGACGAACAGCTTCTGCGCCACCGATCCGGACATCGCCCGCCAGTTCGCGCGCGTCACCTTCCTATCCGACAATCGCGCCGATCTGCCGCGGGTGCCGGTTCCGTCACTCGTCCTCCAGTGCTCGAACGACCCGATCGCCCCCACCGCGGTTGGCGAGTACGTCCACGACCGGATTCCCGACAGCGACTTCGTGCAGCTCGCCGCGACCGGGCACTGTCCCAACCTCAGCGCGCCGGCGGAGACCATCGCCGCGATCAAGGCATTTCTCTCAGGAGGGCAATGACGGACCAAGCCGAGAGCGCAGACGAGCTATTCGAGGATGCGCCGTGCGGGTTTCTCGCGACCCAGCCAGACGGGACGATTCTGCGCAGCAATCGCACTTTGGCGCGCTGGCTCGGGCAGCCGCCCGAGCAGATCGTCGGCCGGCGCTTCGCCGACCTGCTCAGCCCCGCCAGCCGGATCTATCACGAGACCCACTACGCGCCACTCCTGCACATGCAGGACGTCGTCCGCGACGTCGCACTGGACCTCGTGCGTGCCGATGGAACCCGGCTGCCGGTGCTCGTCAGCGCGACGTTGCGCCGCGACGCTGCCCACGCTCCGGAGGCGGTCCGGGTGGCGGTCTTCGACGCAACCGAGCGCCGCGGGTATGAGCGTGAGCTACTTGACGCCAGCCGCCGCGAGCGCGAGCGTCGCGAACGCGCCGAGCTCATGGAGCGGACGCTGGCGGCATTCGGCGACGCCGAGACCCGAAGCTAGTCTTGACGGCAGCTCTCAGCGCGAGGAGGTCGATGTCCTCAACGCTGGAGGAGGCAACTACGGCTGGCCGCGTGTGCGGGTGAAGCTGCTGCTGCCTCGCCCGCGCTAGCCGTCGTCGTCGACGCGGACCTCGTGCAGGCGGTGGGTGTCGACGTCGTAGACGAAGCCGCGCACGAGGTCACGGTGCGGCACGAACTCCGACCGCCGGACACGCAGGATCGACTGGCGGACGTCGGCGTCGGCGTCCGCGAACGACTCGATCGCGAACGCCGGCGCGACGCCGGTCGCCTCCTGCAGCTCGGCGCGGAAGCCGTCGTCGGTCAGCTTCTGCATGCCGCAGTCTGTGTGGTGGATCAGCATCACCTCGCGTGTCTCCAGCTTGCGTTGCGAGATTGCCAGCGAGCGGATCACGTCGTCGGTGATCACCCCGCCGGCGTTGCGCAGGACGTGCGCCTCGCCGTGGCCGAGGCCGAGCGCGGCGAAGACGTCGAGCCGCGAGTCCATGCAGGTGACGATCGCCAGCTTGCGCTGGGGGCGGACATCGAGGTGCTGCGTCGGCAGCGAGTCCGCGAAAGCCTGGTTGTTGGCGACCAGCTCGTCGATCACGTCCACGGGCGGCAGCCTAGCCGTCGATGCCGGACTTTGCGGGCGGCTGGGTTGCCCTCCTCCCGGCGATCCAGTTAGGCTCGCCCCGCTCAGCGGGACGGGAGCTCCCGCATGTCAAGGGAACGGGGACCATGAAGCTGGTGATCGGCATCGTCCGGCCTGAGAAGGCCAACGACGTACTGGAGTCGCTCTACCGCGCCGAAGTGCGTGGCGTCACGATCAGTCGCGTGCAGGGTCACGGAGGGGAGCTCGACCGGGTCGAGACCTACCGTGGCACCACTGTGAAGATGGGGCTCGCGGAGAAGCTGCGCTTCGAGATCGCGGTCTCCGACGACTTCGTCGACGCCGCGGTCGAGGCGCTCTGCGCGGGTGCGCGGACCGGCGAGGTTGGCGACGGCAAGATCTTCGTGATGCCGCTCGACCGGGCGGTACGGATCCGCACCGGCGAGACCGACCATGGCGCCGTGACGCCGGTGGCCAAGTGATGGCGCCGCTCGACTTCGTCGCCGCCACGGCGGTGGATCCCGGCGACACCGCGTGGATGCTCACCGCGACCGCGCTCGTGCTGCTGATGACCGTCGGCCTTGGCCTCTTCTATGCCGGTCTCGTCCGCTCGAAGAACACGCTCAACACCTTCATGATGTGCATCGCCGCGCTGGCGGTGGCGACCGTGACCTGGGCGGCGGTCGGCTACTCGTTTGCCTTCGACGGGGACGGCTCGCTGATCGGCGGCTTCGGCCACGCCTTCCTGCAGGGCGTCGACTTCGCGCCGCGCGACGGCACGACGATCCCGCACCTCGTGTTCTTCGCCTTCCAGGCGAGCTTCTGCATCATCACCGTGGCGCTCGTGTCGGGCGCGGTCGTCGAGCGGATGCGCTTCGGCGCCTACCTCGTCTTCGCGGCGCTCTGGTCAGTGCTCGTCTACGCGGTGCTTGCGCACTGGGGCTTCGGCGGCGGCTGGCTGATGGCCAACGGCACGCTCGACTTCGCCGGCGGCATCGCGGTCGAGATGGCGTCCGGATTCGCGGCGCTTGCCGCGGCGCTGGTCGTTGGCGCGCGCAAGGACTACGGCCGCCAGGCGCTGTTGCCGCACAACGCGGTCTACGTCGTGCTTGGCGCCGGCCTGCTGTGGTTCGGCTGGTTCGGCTTCAACGGCGGCAGCGGCTTCGGCGTCGGCGACGCGAGCATCCTCGCGTTCACCAACACGCTGCTTGCGCCGGCCTGCACGCTTGTCGTCTGGTTCGCGCTCGACCTGATCCGGGGCCGCAAGGTGACGGCGGTCGGCGCGGCGACGGCGATCATCGTCGGCTGCGTCGTGATCACCCCGGCGGGCGGCTACGTCAGCCCCGGCTGGGCGATGGCGCTCGGCGCCCTCGCGGCGCTGCCGTGCTACGCCGTGATCGTCTGGCGGCCGCGCACGCGCGTCGACGAGACGCTCGACGTGCTCGCCGCCCACGGCATCGCCGGCTTCACCGGCATCCTGCTGCTCGGCGTCGTCGCCCAGGAGTCCTGGAACGGCGTTTCCGACGGCCTGCTCTACGGCAACGCCGACCAGTTCCTTTGGCAGGCGATCGCCGCGGCCGCCGTTCCGGCCTACGCGTTCATCGCCACCTTCATCCTGTTGAAGGTGATCGGGGCTGTGATGCCACTGCGCGCGTCCGAGCACGAGGAGGCGCTCGGCATGGACATCGTCCAGCACGGCGAGGAGGCCTACGTCACCGGCGAGGGCGCGATCCTGATCTCGGCGCCCGACGCCGCGGAGACCGAGACCGGGGTCCCGGTCGCGAACCCCGTCTAGCGGGCGTCGCCGAGGAACCGCTCGAGCAAATCGTTGAAGCCGGGGGCATGCTGCACGGCATGTCCCCGGCCAGCGAGCTTCTGCCGCTCGCCGTCGAGTCCGGCGGCGAGCGCATCACAAACCGCCTCGATCGCCGGGTGGTGGTCGCCGGACAGGACCAGCGACGGCACGCCGGCGGCGGCGATCGCCGATAGATCGGGACGCGCTTCGCCGGGCGGGCGTAGCCCGGGAGCGAGCCGGCGCGCCTCGGCGAACGCCCGCTCCTGCTCCGGACGGTCGGGGAAACGGATCCGGGCGACCTCCTCGAATCCGACACGTGCCTTCTCGCGCGCCTCGGGGTCCTCACCGGTGTAGGCCGCGGCCAGCGCCATGAACTCCTGCACAGCCGGCTGGTCGGCAGCCACCGCGAACAGCGGCGGCTCGATCAGCGTCAGCGACAACAGCCGCGACGGGTCGGCAGCCGCCGCAACAGCCAGGCCGACGCCGCCGTAGGAGAAGCCGACGCAGTGAGCGGGCTCGTCCGCGAGCAGCGCCGCGATGTCACGTGCGTCGACGTCATAGTCCTGCCGCTCGGCGGGCGGACTCGGCGGATACCCCCGCCGCGCTGGCATGACCAGTCGCCACCGCTCGGCCAGCGGCTCCTGGGCACCCCACGTCTGCTCGCGGTTGACGCCCCCATGCACGAGCAGCAGCCGCGCCCCATCTCCCATCACCCTGAGGTCGAGTGGGGCATCGATCATGGCGCGACGCTAACGGTTCGCCACCGCATCGAGGATCTCTGGCGCTACATAGCGCTGTTGGCCGCGTTCGCCGCTGTTACCGCGCACAAGCAGACCCTCAGCCTCCAGCCGTCGCAGAAGGTTTCCCGCGGTTGGGCGGGTGACGTCAAGGCGTTCGGTTACCAGCCGCGCCGTCAGGATCGGAGATTCGCAGATCAAGTCCACCAGCGCGATCGCGTTATGCGACGAGAGTGTGGCGGCGTGTTGGCGATATCGCTCGCGTAGCTCGACAAGCCTTCGGGCGCGGCCCACCGCATCGGTCGCCTGTACCTGGACGGCACGCAGAAAGAGCTCGATCCAGACGGTCGAGTCCCCGTTTTCGCTTACGGTGCGTAGCGCGGAGTAATACGCATTCCGGTTTCGTTCGAAGTACGAGCTGATGTCGAGGAGGGGAGCCGGTAGGCGCTCGTGCTCGACAAGCAGGAAGACGATCAGCAGACGGCCGATGCGGCCATTGCCGTCGAGAAACGGATGGATGGTCTCCAGCTGGTAGTGGAGTAGCGCATTGCGGACTAGCAACGGCATTGCGCCGTCTTCGTGGGCAAATGACTCCCAGTCTGCGAGCAGCTCTGACACCACATCGGGAGGAGGTGGTACAAAGCGAGCGGTCTCGATCGTGGAACCCGGGGCGCCGATCCAATTCTGCGAAGTCCGGAGCTCACCGGGCATGCGGTCTCGGCCGCGTACGCCAGCCATCAAGCGGGCATGCATGTCACGTATGAGGCGGGTGCTGAGCGGAAGCTCCGTTTGAGCAAGACCCCAGGCAAGTGCGTCGACATAGCCAAGCACCTCCTCGATGTCGGCATCCGGTTGGCCGCCTCCGGCCTCTAGTTCGAAGACGTCGACCATCGAGGCGCGCGTGCCCTCGATCCGCGTTGATGAGACGGCCTCGCGTAGGACGTAGGGACGGATCAGTAGGTGCGGGTTTGGCAAGAGCGAGCCCACCCCCGCCAGGCGTCCCAATGCCGCCTCGGCATCCGCGAGGAGGCCGATCGTTGATGGCCGAAGGTCGACCATTCGGGGGATCGGCCCCGGGAAGTAGGCGACGTATCCATGCCGGCCACGTGTCCGTCGCGCGCTTCCGAATGGAGTCCTTGGGTAACGATCCACGTCCATCACAATAGCCTATCGTCTATAAAAAATAACAGTAGATTCTTAATAGATGGACGGCGACCGTAAAGCTCGCTTTACAGTCGCGATGAGTTTCGGGCTCTCGACGGGTCATGTGTCTCGAAGGGGGTAGAAGAGACGAAGGCGACGAGAGGAGCACACGATGTTTGGCGACACCAAGGCATTCAGCGGCTTTGCCGTGGATGACCTCGACAAGGCCGAGAAGTTCTACGGTGAGACGCTCGGGCTGAGGGTCTCGCGCGAGGAGCCGATGGGGTTCCTGGTCCTCCACATCGCGGGCGACCGCGACACGATGGTTTACCCGAAGCCCGACTTCGTCCCAGCGACCTACACGATCCTCAACTTCCCGGTCTCGGACGTCGACGCGGCCGTTGACGGACTCGTCGAGCGCGGCGTTGAGATGGAGCGCTACAACGGCTTCGAGCAGGACGACAAGGGCATCGCCCGCGGCGACGGCCCGAACATCGCCTGGTTCAAAGACCCAGCCGGCAACGTGCTGGCGGTGCTCGACGAGATGTAGCGACGATAAGCCCGTGTTTCGCCTGTGCGCGGTCGGGTAGCCATCGCGCAGTAACCCCCGGGCGAGAGGAGCCGGCGCGATGGCTGACGACTATGGAAGGGACGACGACTACGGAAGAACTCCAGCGCAGGTCTACGCGCTGGTCTTTGGAGTGACGCTGTTGGTGGCCGGCATCGCTGGCTTCTTCGCCGACTCCTCTTTCGGAGATCTGGGCTCCAACGTCCAGGGCGACGACCTGATCGTCTTCGAGGTCAACGGCTGGCACAACCTGGTTCACATCGCGTCGGGCCTGCTCGGCCTCGCCTTGATGGGCTCGGCCGCCGGTGCTCGGCTGTATGCGCTGGGCTTCGGCGCCGTGTACCTGCTCGTGACGATCTGGGGCTTCATCGACGGCAACGACGTCTTCGGCCTGCTTCCCGTCAACTCGGCGGACAACTGGCTCCACGTGGCGATCGCCGTCACCGGGATCATCGCCGGGCTCGCTTCCGATCCGCGTCGCCTCGAGCGCACCACCACGGATACGCGCACCGCCTGATCTTCGCTAGCTTCGTCGGTCGCGATGGCCGAGTTCATCTACACGATGCGGGAGCTGACGAAAGTCCACCCGCCGGACAAGGAGGTCCTCAAGGACGTCACGCTCGCCTACCTGCGCGGAGCGAAGATCGGCGTCCTGGGGCCGAACGGCTCGGGCAAGTCGACGCTGCTGCGGATCATGGCGGGCGTCGACACCGAGTTCCGCGGCGACGCGCAGCTCGCCGATGGCGCGACGGTCGGGCTGCTCGAGCAGGAGCCGGTGCTCGACCCGTCCAAGGACGTGCGCGGCAATGTCGAGGACGGCGTGCGCGAGCTGCGCGACCTGCTCGACCGCTTCAACGAGCTGGCCGCGAACTACTCCGACGACACGGCCGACGAGTTCGCGCGGCTGCAGAAGGAGATCGACGCGGCCGACGCCTGGAACCTCGACACGCTGCTCGACACCGCGATGGACGCGCTGCGCTGCCCGCCCGGCGACGCCAGCGTCGAAAAGCTGTCCGGCGGTGAGCGCCGTCGCGTAGCGCTCTGCCGGCTGCTGCTCGGCCGCCCCGACCTGCTGCTGCTCGACGAGCCGACCAACCACCTCGACGCCGAGTCGGTCGCCTGGCTCGAGCGCCACCTCGCCGGCTACCCCGGCGCGATCGTCGCCGTGACCCACGATCGCTATTTCCTCGACAACGTCGCCGGCTGGATCCTCGAGCTCGACCGCGGCCGCACGCTGCCGTTCGAGGGCAACTACTCGTCCTGGCTCGAGCAGAAGCAAGCGCGGCTCCAACAGGAGGAGAAGGAGGAGTCGGCGCGCCAGCGCACGCTCGCCTCGGAGCTCGAGTGGGTGCGGATGAACGCCTCCTCGCGGCTGACCAAGAACAAGGCGCGCCTCTCGCGCTACGACGCGCTGCTCGCCGAGGAGCGCAACGTCAAGCTCGACAACGTCGAGATCCACATCCCGGCGGGCCAGCGGCTCGGTGACGTCGTCGTCGAAGCGCAGAACGTGACCAAGAGCTACGGCGACCGCATGCTGATCGACGACCTGTCGTTCAAGCTGCCGCCGGCGGGGATCGTCGGCATCATCGGCGGCAACGGCGCCGGCAAGACGACGCTGCTGCGGATGATCACCGGCGAGGAGCAGCCGGACTCAGGCACGCTGAAGGTGGGGGAGACCGTCGAGCTCTCTTACGTCGACCAGTCGCGCGACGCGCTCGACCCCGACAAGAACGTCTGGGAGGAGATCTCAGGCGGCGACGACCAGCTGACGGTCGGCGACCAGAGCATCAACTCACGCCGCTATGTCTCGTCGTTCAACTTCCGGGGCTCAGACCAGCAGAAGAAGGTCGGCTCGCTCTCCGGCGGCGAGCGCAACCGCCTCCACATGGCGAAGCTGCTGCGCACGGCCGGCAACCTGCTGCTGCTCGACGAGCCCTCCAACGACCTCGACGTCGACACGCTGCGCGCGCTCGAGGAGGCGCTGCTCTCGTTCCCCGGCTGTGCCGTCGTCGTATCGCACGATCGCTGGTTCCTCGACCGCGTCGCGACGCACGTGCTCGCCTTCGAGGGCGACTCGAAGGTCACCTGGTTCGAGGGCAACTTCGAGGCCTATGAGGCCTGGCGCCGCGAGCAGCTCGGCGACGCCGCCGACCATCCGCACCGCATGACCTACAAGAAGCTGATCGCCCGCGACTAGAGCCGCCGCAACCCGGCTACGTGTGGTCATGGCGCGGCGGCCTACGGGGCTGCGACGTCGATCACCGAGACGAGGTACTCGGCGGGTGCGTTGAGGCTGCCGTCAGTGGCCTCGTTGTAGCGCTCGTAGAGCGCGACCAGGTCGGCGCGGGCGGCGTCCCACTCGCCCTGCGGCTCGAGCATGGCCTTGGCGAGCACGGTCGGGCCGAGCTTCTGCTCGCAGTGGGCGACCCAGCTTTCGATCGAATCCCAGGCAACGGAGATCGTGTGTCGCTCAAAGCTCAGCTCGAGACGGGAGTCGGAGAAGAGGTCGCGCACGTACTCCTCGTCGCCCCACAGCACCGGCGGCTTCAGCTCCGGGGGTGGCGGCGGAAGGTGAGCAGCGAGCGTCTTGAACATCTGACCGTTGAGGCCCTCGGCCGTCCAGGCGGCGACCGCGATGCGTCCGCCAGCGCGGGTCACTCGGACCAGCTCGTCGGCGGCCTGCTGGTGGCGGGGGGCGAACATCACGCCGAAGACCGAGCTGACGCGGTCGAATAGGGCGCTGTCGAACGGCAACGCCTCAGCATCGCCCTCGACCCATTCGATATCAACGCCCGCATCGGCGGCGCGGGCGCGCGCGGCGTCGAGCAGCTCCGGAACCTGGTCGAGCCCGACGACATGTGCGCCGCGCTGGGCGGCGGGGATCGCGGCATTGCCGCTACCGGTCGCGACGTCGAGGACATCGTGCCCCGATTCAACGCCGAGCCGGTCGATCGTCACGTCGGAGGCTTCCTGGATCGTCGTCGCGATCGCCGGAAAGTCGCCCGCGGCCCACATCGCGCGCTGGCGCTGCTTGAAGTCATCGGCTACGTCCATCTGCGGCTCCTCTCTAGACCTCGACGAACAGCGTAACCGGCCCGTCGTTGACAAGCGAGACATTCATGTGAGCGCCGAACACGCCGCCCGCGGCACCGAGCTTCGTGCACACACGCTCGTAGAGCGGCTCGGCGATCTCAGCGGGCGCCGCCTGGCCGAAGCTCGGCCGCGTGCCCTTGCGCGTGTCGCCGTAGAGCGTGAACTGGCTGACGCACAGGACCTCGCCGCCCGTGTCGACCACAGACCTGTTCATGCGCCCCTCACCGTCGGGGAACACTCGCAGCGCCAGCAGCTTCTCGGCGATCCGGTCCGCCTGCTGCTCGCTGTCCTCCCGATTGACGCCGAGCAGCACCAGCAGTCCCGCACCGATCTCCCCGACTATCGCGCCATCGACTGTCACCGACGCCTCGCTGACGCGCTGAACCACCGCTCGCACGCGGCCTAGGCTAGTTAGCGGCCGCGTCAGGCGCCGTGCGGAATTCGGCATACGTGTAGATCGACCCGCGGTGCGGCGGTCGCCAGGAACGGGACGCCCTCGGCATCGAGCAGAGCACGTTGGCGCTCGCCCTGGGCGAGCGATCCGTCGGCGCGGTGTTGTCGGGTGGTTGGCCGGCCACGGGGTTCTCGCGAATCGTTTCAGGCAGGATGTGGGCATGCCCACTCCTCCCAGCGGACGCAGCGTCAAGATCGACCAGGACGAGCGCGGGGGCTGGTCCTCCGACCGCCCGCGCCGCGACGGGGCGCCGCCGCGGCCGGCCGACCTGTCGGTGCGCTGTCGGGTGTTGCGCCCGATCGATCAACTGCGCTACTCGCCCGGCAGCCTGGTGATCGTCGTCGCGCCGGTAGTCGAGGAGGGCGAGCGCTTCGCCGAGCGGCTGATCGAGGAGCGTGGCGCGCTGCTGTCACCCGGCAAGGTGCGCGGTCTGCTTGCTGGCCGAGTTGCCGACGAGGAGATCGACACGCGCGCCGAGGAGCTTCTGCACGCCGCGGCGCTGAAGCGGATCGAGGCACGCGAGAGCGTGGTGGTCGTGACGGGTGACCTGTCGCCAGAGGAACGCGAGCGCTACGTACGCCCGGCGGCTACCCAGAAGCGTCCGTGCCATCTGATCCTCGTTGAGCCAGCCCGTGACCAGATCGACGAGGACGATCGGCCGGCGCTCAACAAGCTGCGCACTGCGCTCGACGCCGGCAATCTCGGGGCGGAGGGCTTCAACACCGCCTTGCGACTTGGGCCGGGCTCGGTCGGCGACGTCAAGCGGATCGTCTTCAGGCCGCCGCCGAAGGACGATTAGCGCCTGCGAGAGCCATTTTCACGGTGTTTGCGGGTTCGTGCATTGGTTGCTTGCGATAACTGATGCAAGCAACCCAAGCGTGTGCAATACTTCTAAGCGATCCCTAGGGATCAGCGCCCCCGGCCGCTCCCTCCAATTGCGGTCGGGGGCTTTTACGTTCGTGTTGGTCTTCGGAGGCGTGGGTGCGGCGGTGATCGCCGGCGACTGGGCGATCGAGCAGCTGTGGCTGTTCATACTCGCGCCGCTCGCTGGTGGCATCCTGGCGGCGGTGGTCCATCGCTTCCTGTTCTCCGGCATGCCACCGGTCGATCTCGAGGAGTCGGCGGTAGCTGCGCAGTAGCGCTAATTGAGAGTCGCGAGCGCCAGCGGGACGATCGCATCGGCGCCGGCCTTGCGGAGCTGGCCGCCGGCCATCGCCATGGTCCAGCCGGATAGCCGGCGGTCGTCGATCAGCAGGCCGGTGCCGGGTGGGGGCGTGTCGACGACCTTGAAGGCGCCGCGCACGTTCGCCGCCTGTTGGACGGCGTTCGCCATGTCACGTTGCGGCGGCCGGTCGGCGGTCCGCTCGACGAGCGCGACGTGCGGCACGCCAAGCTCGTTCGCCACCTGCTCCGCCAACCGGTCGAGCACTCCGCCGGCGAGGCGAGCCGACGGGATCGCCGACACCCAACCGACCCGTACCCCGGCGCCGCGAACGATGTCCGCCAGCGCGACCGCGATCTCGTCGCCGAGCTGGCCGGCCGCCAGGCCGCGCTCGATCGCCGGCCACCAGCCACCGTCGCCAATTCGTGCCAGCGCCCAGCCCGGCTCGGTGCGCGCGTTCTCGGCGATCTTGCGCATCGCTCCGGTCTCGGGGTCGGGCGCCATCTTCTTCGCGTCGAGCTCGATCGGCCGTGAGCGCAGGTGGCGCTGCGCCAGCTCGACCAGCCCTGAGTCCGGCGGTGCCGCGAAACGCGGCGCCGTGCAGACCGAGCAGCGACCGCAGTCCTGCGGATCGGGGTCGTCGAGCTCCTCCTGCAGGACGCGCATCAGACAGCGCCCGTTGGCACCGTAGGCGGCCATCGCCTCCTGCTCGGACCGGCGCAGCGCGGTTACCTGCTCGTAGCGCGTCGCGTCGTAGACCCAGTCGCTTCCGGAGACGACCTGCCAGCTCCTGCCCGAGCGGCGCACCGCGCCCTCGACGTCGAGGATCTTCAGCATCGCCTCGATACGGCCCATGCCGAGGTTGACGACGGCCATCAGCTGGCGCGTTGTCCGCCCGCTGGCGCCCGCCGCTTCGAGCTCGGCTAGCACCGCGCGCACGCGCTCCTCGGACGGGAACGCCTGCTCGATGAAGAAGTCCTGGATCTTGCGATCCTCGCCGCCGCGCAGCAGCACCACGTCGGCGTGGTCGACGCCGCGCCCGGCGCGCCCGACCTGCTGGTAGTAGGAGACGACCGAGCCCGGCGCCTGGAAGTGGACGACGAAGGTCAGGTCGGACTTGTCGTAGCCCATCCCGAGCGCGCTGGTTGCGACGACCGCCTTGACCTCGTTGCGCAGCAACTGCTCCTCGGTCGCGATCCGTTGCTCCGAGTCCTGCTCGCCGCTGTAGGCGAGCGCCGGCACGCCCTGCGCGGTCAGAAAGCTCGCAACCTGCTCGGCATCGCGCTTGGTCAGCGTGTAGACGATCCCCGAGCCCTCCAGCTGCGGCAGGTTCTCGACCAGCCAGGCGAGCCGCTCCGCCGGCCGTGACAGGTCGAGCGTCTCGAGCCGCAGACTGGTTCGCGCCAGCGGACCGCGGTAGGACCGCAGCGGCTCGCCATTGGCGCGCGCCAGCTGCTCGATCACGTCGGCCACCACCCGGTCGTTGGCCGTCGCCGTCGTCCCGAGCACCGCCACGCCGGGCGCGAGCGCGTCCAGCATGTCCTTGACGCGCCGGTAGTCGGGACGGAAGTCGTGTCCCCAGTCGGAGATGCAGTGCGCCTCGTCGATCACCAGCAGCCCGACCGACGCTGCGAACAGCGGCAGCATGTCGTCGCGGAAGCGTGGGTTGTTCAGCCGCTCCGGACTGATCAGCAGCAGGTCGACGGTGCCGTCGGCGAGCATCGCCCTCACGTCCTCCCACTCATCCTGGTTGGTGCTGTTGACCGTGTGGGCTCGCAACCCCAGCCGCTCCGCCGCTGCGATCTGGTTGCGCATCAGCGCCAGCAGCGGACTGACGATCAACGTCGGTCCCGCACCCGCCTCCCGCAGCAGCGCCGTCGCCACGAAGTACACGGCCGATTTCCCCCAACCCGTCCGCTGCACGCACAGCACCCGCGCCCGATCCTCCACCACATCCCGAATCGCCTCCAACTGATCCGGCCTGAACTCCGCGCCGGCGACGCCTGTCAGCGTGCGCAGCCGGTCGAGGGCTGTATCGGCAAACGCCTGAGGTGGGGCGGAGGAGGTCACCCGCCCATCGTGTCAGGCGCGGCAGCGTAACGCCGGAGCTCCAGCCGATAATCGGTCTCGAGGAAAGCCCTAAACCGGCACGTACGGCTGACACCGTGTTGACAAACAGGACCTTGACGTCCTGTTGCGAAATTGCATAGCATGACGCCTAAGGGTTCGCAGGACGCAGCGCATGTTCACGTGGAGCCCGGGTTTGCTAACCATCCGGCATGACGACAAGGGGGACGCGTGAGGACTCGCAATGGCCTTACCGGCATCCGCATTCTGGCCGCAATAGGCGCAGTGCTAATCGGAACCACGGTGATCGGTGAGACGACGTTTGCAGACGAGGACCCACACCGGCCCAGCAGCATGGAGCAGCGGTATATCGTGATCCTCGAGGATGGCGCGGTGGGTCGTCCAGGTGTCGTGGCCGAGCGCCATGCGCAGCGCTACGGAGCCGAAGTCGAGCGCGTCATGAACCGGTCGGTAGATGGCTATGCGGCCGAGATGACCTCGGCGGAGGCTGGGGTCGTGGCCGAGCAGCCTGGGGTCGCGGCGGTTGGGCTAGATCCGGTCGGGGCGCCGGCTGGCGTTCCAGGGCCTCTTGACAAGAGCGAGCGTATCTACGGCTCCAGGCACGGATGCGCGACGCCGCTTGGCGAGGAGGTGAATCCTATGTTGGATCTCGATTGTCTGGACGACGTTCGAGCGGATGTCGATGTCGCTGTGCTGGACACTTCCATCGATCCCGGCAATGCCGATCTGGATGTGTTTAGGAGCGTCAACTGCTTCGACTATGACCCCCAGGTTGGTTGTGAGCTCGGGCCTGGCAACGTCGGTAACGCTTGCCTTCAAGCGCACGGGAGGATTGTCGCGGACTCGATAGCCAGGTTCGACAACGAGGGCGGCGAGGTCGGCGTCGCAGCCGGTGCGCGGATCTGGAGTGTCGCCGTGGCCGAGAAGGATGTGTCCTTGGAGCCGAGTTGTGGTTCTCCTCATCCGTTCTTCATGTCGGATGTGATTGCTGGTGTGGAATGGGTGACCGCAAATGCGGAGGACATTGAGGTCGCGAACATGAGCATGCAGTTCCCTCTCCCCTCCGATCCCGCGGGGGAGGCGCTGGATGAGGCGCTTGAAGACGCGATCGACGCATCGATCGATGCTGGGGTGGTCTACGTCGTTGCAGCCGGCAACAAAGCCGGCCCGGCTGCCGAGACGATCCCCGCCAAGTACGACCGTGTAATCACTGCATCGGCCATATTCGACAGCGATGGCGAGTCGGGTGGAACCGGTGGCAGCTTCGAGGGTTGTCGGTGGCCGTTGGGCTCTAATCCGCCTGTCGACCATGACGACACGAGTTCTGATCGGTCTAACTATGGGCCTGCGGCGGCCGTCAATGACTTAGCTGCTCCGGGTGTTGATATCGCGGCTCCTGGTACCTGCACGTCTACTGCGGCAGCTCTGACGTCGGGGGCTGCTGCGGTCTTGGCGAGTCGCTATGACCCTGAGGCTTCGAAGGATGAGGGTCGTGTGGCAGAGATCCGCACTGCGCTTCTGACTGCGGCTGACCCAAATGACCGAGATCACGGCGGCTATGACGACCAGCACCTCGACAATGACCCTCAGACTCCGGCGACCGATGATCGGGAACCGCTACTCGACGTCCACGACGAGGGCATCTTCGATCCGCGTCTGGTCTCTACCTATGAGCCAATCCCTGGGGCTGAGCCGATAGTCGAGGTGCGCGACGCCGACACCGGGCAACCCTGTGGGGAAGTCGTGGTGTTCGACTCCGAAGTCTTCGGGGGGTGCGTTGTCAACGACCTCTTCTCGCAGTGGTATGGGGCAAGCGTCCAGGGGTACACCATCTTCTCGTGCGGCGGGGGCAGCATCCCAATATGGCTCAACCAATTACACGTCGGCAGCGACGGCACTTTCGCCGCCGACGCGAGCGACATCGATACGAGCTGCGCGGGGTCGTTCATCGCCGGCACGCCATGCCACACCGAGCCGAGCAGCGTTGAAAAGGACATGCTCCACGCGCAGCCCTGGAACGGAAGGTTCTTTAATACGTCCAATGGCGCGCCGCGTGCCTACCTGGGCTTGTGCATCGAGCTCGGCAGCAGCTATCAGGACTGGATCGACGGGATAACCGCGTCGGTCACGTCCGAG
>Ga0190265_10000888_pt1 | contig 19713 bp, 17 predicted proteins | sample Popmic124T_FD_133135 | JGI IMG/M metagenome (GOLD analysis project Ga0190265, IMG submission 133135) | Populus adjacent soil microbial communities from riparian zone of Indian Creek, Utah, USA - 124 T | ecosystem: Environmental > Terrestrial > Soil > Riparian zone | place: USA: Utah | collected...
GTACGTCGGAGCGGTGGAGAAGCTGGTCGGGCTCGTGATCCCGCCGCGGGCGCGCTACATCCGGACGATCCTCTGCGAGCTGCAGCGCATCTCCTCGCACCTGCTCTGGCTCGCCACCCATGCCATCGACATCGGCGCCATGACGCCGTTCTTCTACTGCTTCCGCGAGCGCGAGCTGGTCCTCGACCTCTTCGAGCAGTTCTGCGGTGCCCGGCTGACCCTCAATTGCATGCGTCCCGGCGGCCTGCCGCATGACCTGCCCGTGGGCTGGACCGACAAGTGCCGCGAGCTGGTCGAGCTGTTCCCCGCCGCGGTCGACGAGTACGAGGGGCTGCTCACCAACAACCGCATCTGGAAGCTGCGCACCGTCGGCATCGGAATCCTGCCCCCGGCCGTGGCGATCGACTACGGCATCACCGGCCCGATGCTGCGCGGCAGCGGCATCGGATGGGACATGCGCAAGGCCATGCCCTACGAGGCGTACGGCGAGGTGGACTTCGAGGTCCCGGTGCGCCACAACGGCGACACCTACGACCGCTACATCGTGCGCATGGAAGAGATGCGGCAGTCCAACCGCATCATCGCCCAGTGCCTGGACAAGCTCCCCGAGGGGCCGATCATGGCCAAGCGGCAGCGCGTGTTGAAAGCCGGCAAGGAAACCGAGGTCTACCACGGTATCGAGGGACCCAAAGGCGAGATCGGCTTCTACATCGTCGGCGACGGCACCCCGAACCCCTACCGCTGCCACGTCCGGGCGCCCTCGTTCATCAACCTGCAGTCGCTGCCGGAGCTGACCCAGGGACACCTGCTCGCCGATCTCGTGGCCCTGATCGGCACCACCGACATCGTGCTCGGGGAGGTCGACCGCTGAGATGGATGCGATCCGCGAGTTCTTCGGTCCGTTCCTTTTCGAGTACGCCTTCTCTCCGGCGATCAAGATCATGGCCCTCCTGTTCCTGGGGGTCCTGCCGCTCATCACCTACCTGGTGCTGGCCGAGCGCAAGATCCTGGGCTACATGCAGGCCCGCGTCGGTCCGAACCGCGTGGGACCGTGGGGCATCCTGCAGCCCATCGCCGACGTGATGAAGCTGCTGGTCAAGGGAGACAACATCCCCAACCAGGCGGTCAAGTGGGCGTTCGTGCTCGCCCCCTGTCTGGTCGTGGGGCCGGCGTTCATCATCTTCGCCGTCGTCCCCTTCGGACCGGAGGCCACCACCCAGGAGGGCCTGAACTGGTTCATCACCGACATCAACGCGGGCGCGCTGTTCGTGATCGCGCTCGCCACGATCGGCGTCTATGGCCTGATCATCGGCGGCTGGGCGTCGAACAACAAGTTCTCGCTCATGGGCGGCCTGCGCTCGGCCGCGCAGATGATCTCCTACGAGGTGCCGCAGGGTCTCTCACTCGTCCCCGCCCTCATGCTCGCCGGCACCATGTCGCTGGTCGGGATCGTCGAGGCGCAGCGGGATATGGGGGTGTGGTTCGTCTTCCCCCAGATCGTCGGCTTCTTCATCTACCTGGTGGCGGGCGTGGCGGAGTCGAACCGCAACCCGTTCGACCTGCCCGAGGCCGAGTCCGAGCTGGTTGCCGGCTTCCACACCGAGTACAGCGGCATGCGCTTCGCCCTGTTCTTCCTGGGCGAGTACGCGAACATGATCGTCGTCTCGGCGGTGGCCGTGACGCTGTTCCTCGGCGGCTGGCTGCCCCCGTTCCCGAACGCGCTCCCGTTCCTCGGCGTAGTGCCCGGCGTCATCTGGTTCTCGCTCAAGGTCTTCGCGTTCCTGTTCGTCTACATCTGGTTCCGCGGCACGTTCCCGCGCTACCGCTTCGACCAGCTCATGGACCTGGGCTGGAAGTGGATGATCCCGCTCGCGCTGGCGAACATTGCCATCACCGCCGCGATCAAGCTCTGGCTCCTCTACCGGGGGTGAGTTTCATGTCTGCGATCACGCGCTTCCTCAAGAATTTCATACTCTGGGACCTGGTCGCCGGCCTTACGATCACCGGCAGGAACATGTTCAAGAAGAAGGTGACGATCCAGTATCCGGAGGAGCGCTGGGAGCCCGCGCACCGGTTCCGCGGCATGTTTCGCCTGGACGAGGACCGGTGCATCAAGTGCACCATCTGCGCCAAGGACTGCCCGATCGACATCATCTACATCGACTGGCACCAGGAGGTGAACCCGGAGACGAACAAGAAGGAGAAGGTCCTGGACCGGTTCGACATCGACGTGCAGCGCTGCATGTTCTGCGGCCTGTGCGAGGAGGGCTGCCCGACCGAGCCCAAGTCGATCTGGCTCACGACCAAGACCTACGAGCTCGCCTCCTACGACCGCTGGTCGAACCTGTATGTGGACATGGACGAGCTGCAGGAGTGGAAGGTGCGGCCGGCCTACACGGACGAGGAGATCGCCTAAGTGGAAGCCTTAGTGGCCAACGGCCCGTCGATCCTCTTCTTCGTCTTCGCCTCGCTGGCCGTGGTGTCGGCCCTGTGCGTGGTGCTGATGCGGAACCCGATGTACGGCGCGATCTCGCTGCTGACCTCGTTCCTGTGCGTGGCGGTGCTCTTCCTGCTGCGCCACGCCGAGTTCGTGGCCATCGTCCAGATCTTCGTCTACGGCGGCGGCATCATGGTGCTGTTCCTGTTCGTCATCATGCTGATCAACCTCCACCGGCTGCCCGAGGTGCGGAAGTTCGCCGGGCAATCGCCCGTGGTGATCGTGCTCGCCTTGCTGCTGATGGGCTTCTTCGGATGGTTCTTCCTGCAGGTCGAGTTCGACCAGCCCTTCACGCGGCCGGAGACCTTCACGATGGCCGACGGAGAGGATCTCGGCAACTCGCAGGCCGTGGCCTGGGCGCTGTTCACCCGCCACCTGCTGCCGTTCGAGATCGCTTCGATCTTCCTGCTGATCGCGATGATCGGCGCCGTGGTCCTGGGGAGGAGGCAGTAATGCTTGAAGTGACCACCACGCACTACCTGGTGCTGAGCTTCGTGCTCTTCACCATCGGCCTGTTCGGCATCGCGGCGCGGCGGAACATGATCACCGTGCTGATGTCGATCGAGCTGGTCCTGAACTCGGTCAACCTGAACCTGATCGCGTTCTCCTACCAGCTTTCCGACCTGACCGGCCAGATCTTCGCGGTCTTCACGATCACCGTCGCGGCGGGCGAGGCGGCCGTGGGCCTGGGGATCCTGATCGCCCTGTTCCGCCTGCGCGAGACCACTCAGCTCGACGAGGCCACGGAGCTACGGGGATGAAAGATTACGTCTGGCTCATCCCGCTCCTCCCCTTCGTGGGCGCACTGCTCAACGGCGTCCTGCTCAAGGGGCGGATCAACAAGAAGGCGGTGGCGGGCATCGCCTGCGCGGTGACCGGCATCGCCGCGGCCCTCGCCATCGGGATCATCCTCGACTACACAGGCGACCCGGCCTACGCCGGCGGACAGCCCTTCGAGAAGGACTATTACGTCTGGATGCCCGCCGGCCCGATCCACACGGTGGTCGAGGGGGTGAAGGACTTCAACGTCCCGTTCGGCTTCCTGATCGATCCGCTCTCGTGCGTGATGCTGTGCGTGGTGACGTTCGTGGGCTTCCTGATCCACCTCTACTCGGCGGGCTACATGGCTCACGAGGAGGGGTTCCAGCGCTACTTCACCTATCTCAACCTGTTCATGGGCGCCATGCTGCTGCTGATCCTCGGCAACAACTACGCGGTCATGTTCGTGGGCTGGGAGGGGGTGGGCCTCTGCTCCTACCTGCTGATCGGTTTTTACTTCAAGGAGGAGTTCCCGCCCTACGCCGGACGCAAGGCGTTCATCGTCAACCGCATCGGCGACTTCGCCTTCGTGATCGGCGTGTTCGCCCTGATCTCGACCTTCGGCACGGTCAAGTACACCGAGCTGTTCCCGGCGATCGAAGCGAACGAGCCGCTGATGACGGGGGCGTCGTGGATCGGCCTTTCTCTCGCCGGGTTCATCGCGCTCTGTCTGTTCATCGGCGCCACCGGCAAGAGCGCGCAGCTCCCGCTCTACGTCTGGCTGCCCGACGCCATGGCCGGCCCGACCCCGGTTTCGGCCCTGATCCACGCGGCCACCATGGTCACGGCCGGCGTCTACATGGTGGTGCGCTCCAACGCGATCTATGAGCTCGCGGGCGAGGTCTCGGCGGTCGTGGCCATCATCGGCGCGGCCACGGCGCTCTTCGCCGCCACGATTGCCATCGCGCAGAACGACATCAAGAAGGTGCTGGCCTACTCGACCGTGTCGCAGCTCGGCTACATGTTCCTGGCCGCGGGCCTGGGCGCGTACACGGCGGCGATCTTCCACGTCATGACCCACGCCTTCTTCAAGGCACTGCTCTTCCTCGGTTCGGGCTCGGTGATCCACGCCATGGGCGGCGAGCAGGACATGCGGAAGATGGGCGGGCTCAAGAAGCACCTTCCGCACACGAGCCGCACCTACTTCATCGGCGCGCTCGCCATCGCCGGCATCCCGCCGCTGGCCGGGTTCTTCAGCAAGGACGAGATCCTGCATAACGCGGCGGCGGGCCACCACTGGATCCTGTGGACGGTCGGAATCCTGACCGCGGCCCTGACTGCGGTGTACATGTTCCGCTCGTACTACCTGACGTTCGAAGGCCGTTTCCGGGGCACGCACGAGCAGGAGCACCACCTCCACGAGTCGCCGCCGATCATGACCGGTCCGCTTTACGTCCTGGCGGTCGGGGCCGTGCTGGCGGGCTTCGTGGGAATCCCGAAGCTCCTCACGTTCGGCTTCCTGCCCGAGAACGTGTTCGGCCATTTCCTCCAGCCGGTGGTCGGACCGCACGAGGCGCATCACGTGTCCCCCGCGCTGGAGTGGGGGCTCCTCGGCGTCGCCCTCGCCATCGCCTTCGGCGGCTGGCTGATCGCGCGCCGGATCTACGGCGGGGAGCGCGGGCTGTCCACGGACCAGGCTTTTGAGGCGCGCCTGCCGGCCGTGCAGCGGACGCTCGCCAACAAGTACTACGTGGACGAGCTCTACGACGCCACGGTCGTGCGCGGCTTCTGGGCGGCCTGCCGCAGGCTCTTCCAGTTCGACGCCGGGTTCATCGACGGCGTGCTGGTCAACGGCACGCGCAACGTCACGGTCGAGTTCCTGTCCCTGCTCTCCGGCCTGTTCGACAAGTTCGTGGTCGACGGCCTGGTCAATGGAGTGGGCAACACCCTGGCCTGGGGCTCGCGCCAGCTCCGGCGCATCCAGACCGGGTTCGTTTCCAACTACGCGCTGGTGCTCGCCGCGGGCATGTTTGCCCTGGTCTGCGCCTTCCTGCTGCTGCGGATGAGATGAGCTAGAGGGAGAGACATGTTCGACAACCTTCCGATCCTGAGCATCCTCTGCTACGTGCCGCTCTTCGGCGCCATCCCCATCCTCTGGATGAAGGACCCGGCGCTCATCCGCAAGTACGCGACCGGCGTGGTGATGCTCGACTTCCTGCTGTCGCTGCCCCTCTGGTTCACGTTCGACCGCGACGGCGCCCTGTTCCAGTTCGTCGAGGGTCCGTTCGAGTGGATCCCGTCCATCGGGGTGGACTACCACTTCGGCATCGACGGCATGGCGCTGCTCCTGGTGCTCCTGACCACGCTGCTGGGCGTGCTCGCCTTCGTCTCCTCCTGGAGCGCGATCCACCACCGCGAGAAGGAGTACTACATCTTCATGCTCCTCCTCCAGACGGGCATGCTCGGCGTGTTCATGTCCCTGGACTTCTTCCTGTTCTACGTCTTCTGGGAAGTGATGCTGGTGCCGATGTACTTCCTCATCGGCATCTGGGGCGGCCCGCGCAAGCTGTACGCGGCGATCAAGTTCTTCCTCTACACCCTGGCCGGCTCGGTGCTGATGCTGCTCGGCATCCTGGCGCTGTACTTCTACAACTCGACCGGCCTGCTCGGCTACGCGGGGCTCGGGCATCGGCCGACCTTCTCGGTCGAGCAGTTCCACGACATCGGCGCCTCGATCCCGCCGGATCTCCAGTTCTGGATCTTCCTCGGCTTCTTCCTGAGCTTCGCCATCAAGGTGCCGATGTTCCCGTTCCACACCTGGCTGCCGGACGCCCATGTGGAGGCGCCCACGGCCGGATCGGTGATCCTGGCCGGCGTCCTGCTCAAGATGGGCACCTACGGCTTCGTCCGCTTCTCGCTGCCGATCCTGCCTGATGCCACCGTGCAGCTCCTGCCCTGGATGGCGGCGCTTTCGATCATCGGCATCGTCTACGGCGCGCTGGTGGCCATGGCGCAGAAGGACATGAAGAAGCTCGTGGCCTACTCGTCGGTGAGCCACCTGGGCTTCGTCATGCTCGGCGTGTTCGCGCTGAACGGCCCGGGCTTGAACGGTGGCATCCTCCAGATGATCAACCACGGCATCTCGACGGGCGCGCTCTTCCTCCTCGTGGGCATCATCTACGAGCGGCGGCACACGCGCATGATCGCCGAGTACGGCGGCCTGTCCGCGGTGATGCCGGTCTTCGCCACGATCTTCCTGATCATCACCATGTCCTCGATCGGGCTGCCGGCGCTCAACGGCTTCGTCGGCGAGTTCACGATCCTGGTGGGAGCGTTCAACCGCGTGTGGTGGTGGGCGGTGTTCGCGGCGCTCGGCATCGTGCTCGGCGCGGCGTACATGCTCTGGCTGTTCCAGCGGGTCTTCTTCGGTCCGCTGACCAACCCGGAGAACAAGAACCTCAAGGACCTGAGCTTCCGCGAGATCGCCTACCTGGCGCCGCTGGTCCTGCTCTGCTTCTGGATCGGCCTCTACCCGAAGCCCTTCTTCCGCATCCTGGAGCGGTCGGTCGAGCACGTGATCGCCAAGGTCGACCCGAGCCTGGCGCAGGATCAGGTCGCGGGCCAGCCTGCCCCGGCGGCTGCCGCCCCGGCGGTGGGGGAGTAGCCCGTGCCCGGTATCGATCCGCGGGAGTTCTTGCTCCTGTCGCCGGAGATCCTGCTCTCCGCGGCCGGCCTGCTGCTGCTCCTCGTCGGAACGATCGGCCGCGGCTTCCGCAACCTGGAGGCGGCGTTCGTCTCGATCTTCAGCCTGGTGCTCACCGGGGCCATCCTCGTCGTCGTCCACTCGCGGCTGGACTGGGGAGGAAGGCTGATCCTGGGCAACACGTTCGTTCTCGACGGCTTCGCCTTCTTCTGGAAGATGCTGATCCTCGTGGCCACCATCCTGACCGTGCTCATCTCCTATCGCTTCATCGAGGAGGGGGGCTACCGGGCCACGGAGTACTACTCGCTGATCCTCCTGGCCACGGCTGGCATGATGTTCATGGCCAGCGGCTACACCCTGCTGACGATCTGGATCGGGCTGGAGACCATGGCCCTGGCGAGCTACATCCTGGCCGGCTACTTCAAGCGCGAGGTGCGCTCGAACGAGGCGGCCATGAAGTACTTCATCCTCGGGGCCATGTCGAGCGGCATCCTGCTCTACGGCATCTCGCTCCTGTACGGCGCCACCGGCACCATCCAACTCGAAAGCCTCGCCAGAATGCTCAACCAGCCGGCGGTGGCGGCGAACATCCTCGTCCCCCTGGGATGGATCCTGCTGGCGGCCGGCCTCTTCTTCAAGGTGGCGGCGGTCCCCTTCCATATCTGGACGCCGGACGTCTACGTGGGCGCGCCCACCCCGATCACCGCCTGGCTGGCGGTGGCCTCCAAGGGCGCCTCCTTCGCGATCCTGGTCCGCATCTTCTTCGAGGGGCTCTGGCCCCTGGCCGTCGACTGGCAGTGGATCGTGGCGCTCGTGGCGTCGGCGAGCATGATCTGGGGGAACCTGGCTGCGCTGACCCAGAACAACGTCAAGCGCCTGCTGGCCTACAGCTCCATCGCCAATGCCGGGTACGTGCTGATCGGCATGCTGGCGGTGTCGGAGATGGGGCTCCAGTCGATCCTCTTCTACCTGCTCTCCTATACCTTCATCACCCTGGGGGCGTTCGGCACGGTGATCCTCCTGGAGCGCCGCGAGTACGCGGGGGAGACGGCCGAGGACTACGCCGGGCTCTCCAAGCGCTCGCCGTTCCTTGCCGCCATGATGCTCCTCTTCCTCCTGGCTCTGACCGGCATCCCGCTGACCGGCGGCTTCGTGGGCAAGCTCTACCTGTTCGCCGCGGCCATCGAGAAGGGCTGGACCTGGGTGGCGGTGATCGGCGTGATCACCAGCGCGATCTCGCTCTATTACTACTTCCGGATCGTGGTCTACATGTACCAGCGCGACTCGACCCAGGCGACGCCGGTCGCTCTGCGGTCGCCGGCCCTGGTGGCGGTCATCTCCCTGTGCGCCCTGGTCACGCTCCTCCTCGGCATCGTGCCCGGCCCCTTCCTCGGCATGGCCGAACGGAGCCTGGACGCGAGCCGGCTCCTGCAGGAGCAAGTGACGACCCGGCTGGCGCCTTGAGTCCGGGATTTCATACACCTCCTGTATGATCCCGCCGTCCTTTCTGGCACCCTGAGTGCCGAATAGGCACCGGCGAACAACGGGGGCCTGTCCTCCATTCCCACACCTGGGCGTCCTCCTCCTTCGGTGGAGGTCCGTCCCCCGCAGGGGACAAAGTTCCTTGTTCGCCTGGACGCGCCTCCCCTCTCTTGCGTAAATCCGTTGGCACCATCTATGCGTATCCACGCAGTGGAAGAGGAATCGATGAAGGGGGTGAGCATGCCCAGAGCCAGCGCAAACCACCAGAAAGGGTGGGACTTCGAGGCGGCCGCGATGCCGTTCGTGGATGCGCTTTACAACACTGCGTACCGGATGACCCGGAACGCCGAAGACGCCGAGGACTTGGTCCAGGAGACCTACCTCAAGGCATACCGGTACTACGACAAGTTCGAGGAAGGGACCAACTTCAAGGCGTGGTTGTTCAAGATCATGAAGAATACCTTCATCAACAACTACCGCAAGAAGCAGCAGGCCCCTGCCCTGAGTGATTTTGCCGAGATCGAGGAGTCCTTCGAGACCCAGGTCAACGAAGAGACCGGCCGTCAGATCAAGAACCCCGAGGACGAGCTGCTGGAGAACGTCCTGGACGAGGACGTGCAGAAGGCCCTCGACAAGCTGCCGCCCGACTACCGTATGGTGGTCCTGCTGGCCGACCTGGAAGGGTTCTCCTACAAGGAGATCGCCGAGATCCTCGAGGTCCCCGTAGGGACCGTCATGAGCCGCCTCTACCGCGGACGCCGGTTGATGGAAGCCGCCATGCTGGAGTTCGCCCGCGACCACGGGTACCTCCGGGAGGGCGAGCCCGTCAAGATGCGCAGCCGGACCGTGAGCTCCAAGTAAACTTCCTGTAAACGCCCGGAAATATCCTGCCGACCCCGGCAGTTGATCTAGACGGTTGCAAGGAGGGCGTCACATGACACACTTGGTAGGGGCTTCCGGAGGCTGATGATGGACTGTAAAGAGGTCAGCACTGTACTGTTCCTGTTTTTCGACAATGAGATGGAAGACGATCTGCTGACCCCTTTCCGAGACCACGTCGCCCTCTGTGGCGAGTGCGCCCGTCGGATGGACTACACGCGGAAGCTTCTCCTGGTCGTGCGCGAGCGCTGCATCCGCTGTACCGCGCCCGAAGGTTTGCGGCTCCGCATCCTGACCAACTTCCCGCACCGCACCGCGCCCGGACCCCACTGACCACTCCTGGAAGACCACGAATCATGAGATGCCGCCGCGCGACCGCGCTCGCCCTGGTGCTGGCCTTCCTGGCCGGCGCGGCGGTATCGTCAGCATTCGCCCAGGGTCCGGTGCTCCAGGGATTGCGCGGCGAGCGGCTCAGCGAGGCCGATCTCGCCCAGGGCACGACGATCTTCATCGTCTGGGCCTCGTGGTCCCCCCACTCCCGCGACGTGGTCGACCGCGCCAACCGGGTGGCCCAGCGCTGGAGCGGCAAGGCCCGCGTCGTGACCGTGAACTTCCAGGAGGACCGGGGAGCGGTCGAGGGCTTCCTCGCCGGCAAGAGCCTGAGCCCCGCCGTGTTCCTGGATGGCGACGGAGCCTTTTCCAAGAAGTACGCCGTGGCCACCCTTCCCGGCCTGCTCGTCATCAAAGACGGGCGGGTCGCCTACCGCGGCAAGCTGCCCGAAGACCCCGACCGGGTCATCGTCGAAATCCTGCCCTGACTCCTGGTACCTTGAGCCAAACGAGGTGCCATTCCGAATGGCTCGGAGCCTTTCTGAGCTGCTCAGGACGACTCTGAGGCTTTCAGATCCATGATTTTGCACCAGGAGCGGCCCCCGAGCGTTCAGCGCCGCTCGGAAAACTTCGGAGGCATTCTGAGCCGCTCGGAATGACTCTGAGATTTTCAGAGCGACTCTCAGCCGCTCAGAACGGCTCCCAAGCGCTTCCGAGACGCTCTGAAGTTTTCGGAACGGCTCCCAACGGCTCAGCGCTGCTCTGAACCGTTCAGAACGGCTCTGAAAATCTCCGAGCCGTTCCGAGCCGCTCAGAATGGCTCCTCACCGGTTCAGAATCATTCCGAGCCGCTCGGCATCGCTCCGAAACTTTCAGATTCGTTATTTCGGATTCGGAATGGCCTTCGAGAATCTCGAAGCCGCTCCCAAAGCTTCAGCATCGTTCCGAGCCAGCTGTCCTGTCCGTTTCTTTCCGCCGCACTTTCTCCCTTTCTTCAATCCTCTCCCCCGAGGGCGCATGTACGGGTTGCAATGCCCCTTGCGTCCTTGTTACTATCCGCCCGCGTAGTCAGAGACAGAGCCTGAGAGCCTGAAGCCACCCTTTCGTCAAGCAGGGAGGTCCGCACGGGATGGAGTTGAAGAGGGTCAAGCTTGCTCCGCATTTTGTACGCCTGGCGCTCCCGCTCGGGCTGATCCTCCTGGGTGTAGGGCTCTTCCTCACCACCCGGGACCTCGAAGCCTACAACCAGTCTCCCTACCCCCTTCCTCCCACTCTCAGATATCACCAGCGGATCGCGCTCCCGACCGAAGCCTCCGGCCTGATCGACCAGGCCCGGATCCCGGTCGAGTTCAAGCTGATGCGCGGGGAGACGGTCGCCGATGTCTTCGAGAAGCTCGGCCTGGACAGGGTGGAGGCGCGGCAGGCCACGGACGCGCTCGGAGAGCGGCTGAACCTCCGCAGGCTGAAGGCGGGCAACCAGTACTCGGCCTTCTTCAACCCCGATTCCACGCTGGACTCGTTCCATCTGACGCTGGAGGGCAGCGGCCGGATCGCGATGACCCGCGCCAGCAGTGCCGCCAGTGCCGCCAATACCGCCTGGCGGGTGGACTGGCAGCCCTTCGAGCGCACCGTCCGGATGCGCGCCCTCCGCGGGAACCTGGACGGCTCGCTGGACACGTCGATCCGCCGGGCCGGCGGCCCCGCCGGGCTCTCCTTCCGCATGGCGGACGTGCTGCAATGGGACCTGGACTTCAGCCGCGACCTCAAGAGAGGGGACCAGTTCGAGATCCTCTATGAAGAGGTCCTCCTGGAGGGCGAGCCCCACGCCGTGGGCCAGATCTACGCCCTGGTCTACGACGACAGCCGCGGCCGGCGCCACGAGGCCTACCGTTACGGCGACTCGGGCACCTACTACGACGGAGAGGGACGGCCTCTCAAGAAGATGTTCCTCCGCTCGCCCCTGCGCTACTCCCGGATCACCTCCGGCTTCACCACCCGCCGTTTCCACCCGGTCCTCAAGTCGTACCGGCCGCACTGGGGTGTCGACTACGGCGCGCCCGTGGGGACGCCGGTCCAGGTGACGGCCAGCGGCGTGGTCACGTCCACGGGCTGGGACCGGGGCGGGGGCAACGTGGTGAAGGTCCGGCATGCCGGCGGCTATGTCACGGCCTACCTCCACCTGTCGCGCTTCGCCAAGGGCATCCGCCCGGGCGTCCGCGTGCGCCAGGGGGACATCGTGGCCTACACCGGCGCCACCGGCCTGGCCTCCGGCCCCCACCTGGACTACCGGGTCCAGCACAACGGGCGCTGGATCGACCCGCTGACGCTGAAGAGCGTTCGCGACGAGCCGATCCCCAGCAGCCAGCTCGCCTCCTTCCGCTCCTGGCGGAACGAGGTGCTGTCCAGCTTGCAGCGCGGCACGCCGTCACCCAAGCTGCAGCTCCCCGGAGGCGCGCCGGAGACCCTGCTCGCGGTCCAGGATGCAGAGCTCGAACAGCCGGCCGGGCAGGTCGCCCGCTGACGAGCTGCTGACGAGCTGATGACCACCACTGCGCGGGCCTGGTGCCGTGTCGACCTGGCCGGCGGCACTCTCGACATCTGGCCGCTGGGCCTCTTCCATCCCGGGGCCCGCACCGTCAACGTCGCCATCGATCTCGCCGCCACCGTCCGCCTCTCGCGGAGCGGCGGCGGCTATGCCGTGAAGCAGGGGAGCAGCGTCGTCCGCGCCAGCTCGGTGGAGGAGCTGTCCTCCCACCCCGAGGGGGCGCTGGTCGGCGTCGTGGCCGGGGCCTTCGGACTCCCTCCCGTCGAGGTGGAGCTCGCCAGCGACTCACCCCGGGGCGGCGGCCTGGGGGGGAGCTCGGCGCTGGCCGTGGCCCTGATCGCCGCCGCCGAGGAGGAGATGGACCTGCCCCGGACGGAGCCGCACCAGAAGGTCCGCCTGGCGCGGGACCTGGAGGCACGGCTCATGAGTCTGCCCACGGGGATCCAGGATCATTATCCAGCACTGCTCGGCGGAGCGCTGGAGATCCGGCAGGAGCCCGGAGGCGAGCGGGTGCGCCGCCTCGATGTGGACCTGGAGCGGCTCGGAGACAGTCTCGTGGTGGTCTACTCGGGTGCCAGCCACTTCTCGGCAGGCAACAACTGGCAGGTGGTGCGGCGGCGGCTGGACGGAGAGGCGGAGGTCACGGAGCTGTTCCGCGGTATCGCGGACTCGGCGGCCGAGCTGGTGCCGGCCCTGGAATCGGGTGACCTTCCGCGGGCCGGAAAGCTGATGAGCCGCGAGTGGAGCTTCCGCCGCCGTCTCGCGGAGGGGATCTCCACACCGCTTCTGGAGAGTCTGATCGAGCGGGCCCTCGCCCTGGGGGCCTGGGGAGGCAAGGCGTGCGGCGCGGGTGGGGGAGGCTGCCTGGCCTTCCTCTGTCCTCCCGAAAGGAAGAGCGGTATTGCCCAAGGGTTGGAAGAGCTGAGGGGGCAGGTGCTGCCGGCGCGCCCGACGGGGGAGCCCCTGTCGATCGGGCGCGCCTGAAGAGGAGGGTCAGCGGTTCCGCATCTTCTGCTCGAGGATCTCGTAGGCGCGCTCGACGCCGATCCCCGCGGAGAAGACGATCTGATGGACGTCGGACCAGCCGTCATCCTGGCTGACGCGGTAGCTCACACGGTCCTTCCCGGCCCAGGCGATCAGGATGTCCTCGCCGGTCTTCGATGCGATGAAGGTGACCGCGCCGGTTCCGACCTCGGGCACCGGACGGCTGCTCGCGGCGCGGAACTGGATGAAGTGAGACAGGGGGAGCTGATCGCCGTTCGGCCCCATCGGGACCGTGGCGCTGCCCGCGATCTCCTCGGTCCGGACCGAGGCCGCACTGGAAGCCGAGCGCAGGCCGCGTCCCGAGAGCTTGGCGCCGATGTCGATGATGTGGATGCGGGCGCCGTCCGCGACCTTTTTGAGGTCCGTCTTCTTGCCGTCGCTGGCCAGGATCAGCTCCTGGACCTGCTGCGCCAGCGCCCCGGCGATCTCGGGATAGAACGACCGCCCGATGTCGATGATGTGGATGCGGGCGATATCCGCGATCTGCTTGAGCTGGGCCGGGTAGGTATGGCGGTTGCCGATGTCGATGATGTGGATGCGGGCCTCGTCGGCGAGCTGGCTGAGCTGGGCGGGCAGGACGTCGATCTCCACCGAGACCACCCGCCGGGTGTCCGGCGAGATGAAGGTGGCGACCACGGTCTGGCCGTCGCGGCCGGGCTGGATGCGCAGGCTGCGCAGCAGAGGCTCGGACGGCTCGGGAGAGCTTGCCGCCTCCAGGCCCTCGAGGCCGGTCAGCAGGAATACCGGGTTCTTGCCGACGAACTTCCCGTTCTCGAGCACGATCGGGCTGTAGAACGCCTCGTGACCTTCCTCCGCCCAGAGCAGGTGGAGGATCGTCCGGTGGCGCGCTTCGTCCTCGCCGGCCACGCGGTAGGTGTCGTGCGTGACGGCGATCTGGGACGAGGTCTTCTCCGCCATCGGGTTGTTGAGGATCTCGAGCGGCTCGGTCCACCGCCTGCCGTCGAACCCGGTGAGCATCAGGGTCGGATGCACGCCGTTCTGGCTCTTCCAGACGAGGTAGGTCGTCTCCGACGCCTCCTCGAAGTACAGGAAGGGGAGGTCCTCGATCTCGAATCCGTCCGTCCCCGGGACCAGGTAGCGCTCGGTGGCGGCGCCGGGCCGGATAACTTCCAGGGCGAGCACCGGGGCGTCGACGTGGGGACGGGTCCCCTTGGGGAACAGCTCGGCGTAGGTGCCCGACTTGGCGGCGTAGATCTCTCCGTGGCTGCCCACGATCTCGCGCTGGGCGCAGAGGCTGCCGGCGAGCGTGAGGCCGACGGTCAGGGCGAGGGCTGGAACTGGAGCTCGCATCTTCATGACCTCACGCGTGCAGGTTCACCAGGTTGCGGACGTCCACGGCCAGCAGGAACCCCGGCAGGTACGAGGCCTCGGGGAAGAACTCCCGCTGAAGACGTGTGAAGTGGGCCCGTGCGGCCACGACGTTGCCTTCGAGGCTCTCGACCTCTCCGACCAGGTAGAGAGCGTTCTTGATCTGGTGGGTGTTGCCGAGCTTCTCCGCGATCTCCAGGGCGCGCATGCCCTGGTGGCGCGCGGAACGGTTGCGGCCGGTCTCCAGGTGGGCGAAGCAGAGGTCGAGCCGGACGGTCGCCTCGTGCTGCTCGTTCCCGAGCCGCCTCATGAGATGGAGGCTGCGGTAGAGGAGCGTGTAGCCCTCGCGCCGCCTCCCTTGCAGGATGCGGCAGTATCCCAGGTTGTCCAGGATGCCGGCGAGCGCGAGGCTGGGCTCTTCGGGCATCAGCGCCAAGGCCTGCTCGTACTCCTCGGAGGCCTGCTCCACGAAGCTCTCGGCCAGAAGGGTGTTGCCGATCAGGTTGTAGCTCGACGCGAGCCAGTCGCGCCGGCCGAGCGCCTCGGAGCGCTCGCGGGCGATGCGCGCGTAGAACAGCGCCTTCTTGTAGCTCTTGGCCAGCTCGTAGTGGCGGGCGATGTTGTACGCCGCGACACGGCAGTTGACCGGGTCGCCGTTGCGCATCAGGATCTCGCGCAGGCGCGGCAGCTCTCCCTCTCCACGGCCCAGGTCGATCGCCGCCGCAGCCCGGTTGCAGACGGCGAGGTCGATCTGCCGGCCGTCGCCTTGCTCCCGCGCCCAGGCAAGAGCGCGGTCAAAGAAGGTCGCGGCCTCCTCGATGCGGCCGGCCTCGATCGCCTGAACTCCCTGTTCGCGAAACTCGTCGAAGATAGAGCGGAGCCCCTCTCCGTGCATACGTTCTCCCTCCTGAGCACACGGCCGGTCAAGACTCGTCGGAGCCGTCGCCGTTGTGCCTGTCCCTGTCCAGAGCCTGCTTGAACGCGATGAAGTCTTCGACCTCCCGCTGTGCGTCTTCCGAGAGGGCGTTGAACTTCTGGACGAGCTGGATTTCGCGGGGCTGGACGGACTCTTCGGCCATCTCCCCAAAGAACTCGCCGATGCTCATCTGGAACTCGGCGAGGATTCGGAACAGGGTGTCCAGGCTGACCCGGTATTCTCCCTTTTCCATCCGAGACAGGTCCGACTGCTGGATCCCCAGGCGCTGGGACAGCTCGACCTGGGTCAGCTTGTGCTCCTTGCGGAGCTGCCGGATCTTCTGCCCGACCAGTTTGACCTGGCGGATCTTCTCGATTTGGGCCATGGCGGGTTGCCTGCTTCTATCCTGTATGTCAGAATCGCATTTCGTTAGCTGGTCGATCTTACCCCCGGAGCGACGGGGTGTCAATCGGATGTCGGCGGACATCGGAAGAGCAAGAGGCGAAAGAGAGAGGGCTGACCGGTTCAGTGAAAGCCGATGCGGCATAACCTGTTGCTCCTCAAGGAGCTCGTCAAGAGAGACTTCCAGGGCCGGTACGCGGGCTCGATGCTGGGTCTCGTCTGGTCGCTGCTGCAGCCGCTCTGGCAGCTCGTCCTCTTCACCTTCATCTTCTCGACGGTGATGAAGATCACGCCGGTCGGGGCCCGCACCGAGCACTTCGCCATCTTCCTGTTCAGCGGCCTGCTGCCCTGGATGGCGATGCAGGAGGGCGTGCTGCGCTCCTCGACCGCCATCACCGACAACGCGGGCCTGGTCAAGAAGCTCCGCTTCCCATCCGAGGTCCTGGTGGTGGCGGTGGTGCTCGCCGCCCTCGTGCACGAGGCGATCGCGGTGGTGATCTTCCTGGTGGCGCTCGCCTGGGTGGGAGAGCTGTCCTGGGGCGGGCTGCCGCTGCTGCTGGTGGCGGCGCCGCTGCAGGTCGGTCTGACGCTGGGCCTGGGGCTGCTCGCGGCCTCGGCCCAGGTCTTCCTCCGCGACACGTCCCAGATCCTCGGCATCCTCCTGAACGCCTGGTTCTATCTGACGCCGATCGTCTATCCTCTGCCCCTGGTGCCGGAGAGGTTCCGGTGGTGGCTCGAGCTGAACCCCCTCACCACGCTGGTGGGGCTCTACCGGCAGGCGCTGCTCGAGGGCCGGGTCGTCCTGGTGCCCCGCACTGCGCCTCTCGCCCTGGGGACCGCCGTGGTACTATGCGCCGGCTTCTGGCTCTTCCGCCGCCTCAAGCCGGCCTTTGTCGATGAGATCTGACCGGGAGAGCCGTCGTTGTGAATCCGTTTCGAAGAAGGAGCTTTGCGATGCGCAAGTCGTTGATCCCGGGAGGCGTGTGCCAGGCGGCGTCTTTCGCCCTGGTGCTCTCCCTCCTGGGTTGCGCCTCGAACCCCCGGCCGGGCACGGGCACCCCTGCCGCGGCAGGGGAAGAGACGCCTGCCGATAACTCCGCCAAGCCGGCCGCCTCGGTGCCCGGGGTGCCGGCCGCGAGCGAGACCGAGACGATCCCCCAGTTCGACGGCGCGCTGGAGCCGCCCGACGGCAAATGGCTGCGCGACGAGGAGGGGCGGGAGTACTTCGCCGCCGAGGTGCCGCGGGTCGAGGGGCAGTACAAGTGGGAAGGGGAGGGGAACAAGCAGGTGCGGCTGGCCTACGGCCTGATCTTCGACGTCCTCTCCTACGACGACTCCAGTTTCGTGATCAAGGTGTACCGTCCGGTCGAGCGCGTCCGGCGGCCGGCCAGGGTGGAGGCGGATCCGGAGGCCGTGGCGGCCACCTACCGGTCCAGCCTGGCCGAGGCCGACCGCCTGGCCTTCGTCCCCTTCGGCAACGGGCTGCCGGCCGAGGGGCAGTGGCGGCACGGCTTCGACATGGTCGACATGGACGGCGACGGGCAACTCGACATCGTGCACGGACCGGCGCGCAAGGCCGGCAGCCGGCCGGTCATCTTCCTTGGCGATGGAAAGGGAGGCTGGAAGCGGTGGGCGGCCGCCCGTTTCCCCCAGGTGGCCTTCGACTACGGCGACGCCGCCTCCGCGGACCTCGACGGCGACGGCGACTTCGACCTGGTGCTGGGCAACCATCTCAAGGGTGTCGCCGCGCTGGTCAACGACGGCAAGGGGACCTTTACGATGTGGAACCAGGGGATCGAGTTCCAGGCGAGCCCCGATCCCGACGCGCCCGCCCCGGCATTCTCCTCGCGGGAGGTCGAGATCGCGGACTGGAACCGCGACGGCAGGCCCGACATCATCGCGCTCGGCGAGGGGCCCCGCATGACGCCCTCCCGCGGGCCGGCCGACGCCAACTTCCGCTCCGGCTCGCGCGGCTTCGTCATCTACCTCAACCGGGGGGACGGGACCTGGACCAAGACGGGCGGGCCCCAGAGCGACGACGCCGTGTTCGGCGACGACCTGGCGCTGGGCGACGTCAACGGCGACGGCATCACCGACCTCTTCACCGGCTCTTCCGTGATGGGCCTGAGGAGCGCGCTCCACCTGGGGCGGGAGGACGGGACCTGGCAGACGGTCGTCGTCGACCCGCTGCGTCCGAACGCCATCTTCCGCGGGGCCGGCCTCGGCGACTTCGACGGCGACGGCCGTCTCGACATCGCGGTGGGCTACCTCAACTTCGAGGCGCTGGTGTGGCGGACCGGTGTGGACGCGCTGCTGCAGCGCGACGGCTCCTGGGAGCGGCGCCCGCTGGCCCACGAGGAGGGCAAGGACGGGATGTACGGCCTGGCCGTGGGCGACGTCGACGGCGACCGGGCGCTCGACATCGTCGCCCTGACGGGCGCCGGCAAGAGCCTCGTCTTCCTGGGCGATGGCAAGGGCGGGTTTACGCGCGAGGAGTCTTCCGACCTCGGCCATCCCGGCTGCTCGGGATATCATGTGGAGCTGGTCGACCTCGACGGCGACGGCGCCGCCGAGGTGGTGGCCGGCTTCGGGGGAGAGGGCTCCGAGCTGCTGGGGCCCGAGCTCTGCCCCTCCGGCGGGAGCCTCCGCGCCTGGAAGGCCGTGCCGGGGAAGGGCGCGAAGAGGGCGAAGTGAAGTGAGAAAAACGAGAAAAACAGAGCCGCGGAATTTATGCCCCCTTGACAAGACCCGCGGCGAGAGGATATGAACTTGCGGAGTACTGTTACCTCGCAGGACTGGTTTAGAGCGGAAGGTGGTCTGCCGGCCCTAGGGGCGCGGGTCTCACGTCTTCCGGTGTCAACGATCTGTCAACCTTTGAGGAGAGTCGGAGTCCCTATGAAAAAGATCTGTCTCGGTCTGGCCCTGATCGGCCTGCTGGCATTCGGCGGGTCGGCGGTCGCGGAGATCGGCACCATCGATGACGTGCCGGCGGCGACCCTGCTGCTGCCCTACTTCGAGTGCGAGCTCGGCCCCAGCCTCGTCCCCGCCCCGGGTGGAGTGACGACCCTGTTCTCGATCAACAACGCGTCGGCCACCGCAGTCCTGGCGCACGTGACCCTGTGGACCGACGAGTCGATCCCCACGCTCGACTTCGACATCTACCTGACGGGTTACGACGTCCAGACCCTCAACGTCTGCGACATCTTCAACGGCAACCTGCCGGTGACCGCGTCCGACGGCCAGGATCAGGACCTGGACGACGATGGCAATGCCGACGACATCAGCCCGCAGGGCGACCTCTCGCAGGACATCAACTTCGCCTCCTGCAACGGCCGCCTGCCGTATGACAACCCGGTGCTGGGCGCGACGCTGCTGAACCACATCCGCAACGCGCACACCGGCGGTCCGTCGACGGTGTTCGGCGGCCGGTGCTCCGGCTTCGACTACGGTGACACGATCGCCCGCGGCTACATCACCGTGGACACCACGACCCAGTGCTCGCTCGACTTCCCGAGCAGCCCGGGCTACTTCTCGGGCGTGGCCAGCTTCCAGAACGTGCTCTGGGGCGACTACTTCCACGTCAACTCGTCCGAGAACTTCGCCAGCGGCGAGACGCTGGTCCACATCGAGGCCTGCACCCCGGGCAACGGCTACATCGGCTACGTGGGCACCGGCACCTCGGGCGTGAACACCTGCCCGATGGCTCCCGGCGACTACACCTTCTACGGCCGTTACGTGGGCGGCCTGGGCACCGACCAGCGCGAGTCGCTGGCGACCCAGTTCGGCGTGCGTTATCTGAACGGCGGTGCGTTCGACGGTGGCACGGA
>Ga0190265_10000889_pt1 | contig 19701 bp, 21 predicted proteins | sample Popmic124T_FD_133135 | JGI IMG/M metagenome (GOLD analysis project Ga0190265, IMG submission 133135) | Populus adjacent soil microbial communities from riparian zone of Indian Creek, Utah, USA - 124 T | ecosystem: Environmental > Terrestrial > Soil > Riparian zone | place: USA: Utah | collected...
CGCGCTGCCGATCATGGTCAGCGCGCTGCCGTCGACGATGCCGGAGGAGTTGCCCGCGTGGTGGACGTGGTCGATCTCCTCCACCCAGTGGTACTTCTGCAGCGCCACCGCGTCGAAGCCGCCCAGTTCACCGATGTCGGCGAAGGAGGGCTTCAGCCCGGCGAGGGAGTCGGCGGTGGTGCCGGGGCGGATGTGCTCGTCGCGGTCGAGCACCGTGAGGCCGTTGCGGTCGGCGACGGGGACGACGGAACGGTCGAAGCGGCCGTCCTTCCAGGCTTCGGCGGCCAACTCCTGTGAACGGGCGGCGTACTCGTCCACGTCGCGACGGGAGTAACCCTCGATGGTCGCGATGAGGTCGGCGCCGATGCCCTGCGGCACGAAGCCCGTCTCGAGGCTGGTCATGGGGTCCATCGCCCAGGCACCGCCGTCGGAACCCATCGGCACACGGGACATGGACTCGACGCCGCCCGCGAGGACGAGGTCCTCCCAGCCTGAACGCACCTTCGCCGCGGCGAGGTTGACTGCTTCGAGGCCCGAGGCACAGAAGCGGTTCTCCTGTACGCCCGCGACCGTGTCGGGCAGACCGGCTGCGATCGCGGCGGTCTTGGCGATGTCGGAGCCCTGGTCGCCCAGGGGGCTGACGACGCCGAGTACGACGTCGTCGATCGCGGCGGGGTCGAGGCCGGGATAGCGGCGGCGCAGTTCGTGGATGAGGCCGACGACGAGGTCGATCGGCTTGGTTCCGTGCAGGGCGCCGTTGGCCTTCCCGCGACCGCGCGGGGTGCGGATGGCGTCGTAGATATACGCTTCGGTGCTCAAGATCAGCAGCCTTTCGGTGCGTACGGGCTGAGGTCGGGGGCCGGTCTCAGTTCAGTTCAGTTCAGTCGAGGATCGACCGGCCGATGATCTCCTTCATGATCTCGGTCGTACCTCCGTAGATGGTCTGGATGCGTCCGTCCGTGAAGGCGCGGGCCACGGGGAACTCGTTCATGTAGCCGTAGCCGCCGTGAAGTTGGAGGCAGCGGTCGGTGACGCGCTTCTGCAGCTCCGTCACCCACCACTTGGCCATGGAGGCGTGTGCGGCGTCCAGTTCACCGTTCGCGTGGTCCTCGATGCAGCGGTCGAGGAAACTGCGGGCGACGGCACACTCCGTGGCCATCTCGGCGATCTCGAAGCGGATGTGCTGAAGCTTGGCGAGCGGCCGGTTGAACGCCTTGCGCTCCTTCACATACGCGGTGGTCTGCGCCAGCACCTCCTCGGCGCCGGCCATCGCCCCGACGGCGATGGTCAGCCGTTCCTGGGCGAGGTTGTCCATCAGGTGGACGAATGCGCCGTCCTGCTCACCGAGCAGGTTCTCCTTGGGGACCCGCACGTCGTTGAAGAAGAGCTCGGCGGTGTCCTGCGACTTCTGGCCGATCTTGTCGAGGTTGCGGCCCCGCTCGAATCCGGCCGTTCCGCGCTCGACGACGAGGAGGCTGAGCCCCTTCGCCCCGCCTTCGGGCCTCGTCCTGGCGACGACGATGACCAGGTCGGCGAGGATGCCGTTGGAGATGAAGGTCTTCGAGCCGTTCAGCAGCCAGTGGTCACCCTTGTCCTCCGCGCTGGTGAGGATGCCCTGAAGGTCCGATCCGGCGCCCGGTTCGGTCATGGCGATGGCGGAGATGAGCTCACCCGAGCTGAAACCGGGCAGCCAGCGGCGCTTCTGCTCCTCGGTGGCGAGGGACGTCAGGTAGGGCCCGATGATGTCGTTGTGCAGGCCGACGGCGATGCCGGCAGCGCCTTTGCGTGCGAACTCCTCGGCGAGCACGGCCGCGTAGCGGAAGTCGTCCACGCCTCCGCCGCCGTACTCCTCGGGCACCGCGAGCCCGAGCAGGCCCTGCCTGCCGGCCGCCAGCCACGCGTCGCGGGAGACGATTCCGTCCTTCTCCCACTGCTCGTAGTGCGGCTCGACCTCCTTGGCGAGGAACGTACGGACGGTCTGCCGGAACGCTTCGTGGTCCTCGTTGAAGATCTGGCGCTTCATGTGGTGGGTGCTCCCCTTCGAGCCTCTGCGTCTCGTCTCGCCTGTTCGCGTCTTGGCCTCACGGCCGGTTCTGCAGGCCTCAGAGCCAGCTCTTGACCTGTTCGATCAGCCTGGCCGGGTCGGAGGCGACGGGGACGACGTTGAGCATGGTGACTCCGGCCTCGCGGAACGCCTCGATGCGCTCGCGCACGTAGCTCTCGGGGCCGCACAGGGAGACCAGCTCGCAGAATTCGGCGGGGACCGCGGCTTCCGCCTCCCGCTTCTTGCCCGCGAGGTAGAGGTCCTGCACCTTCTCGGCGGCCTCCTCATAACCGTACGCCCGGGCCACGTCGTTGTAGAAGTTCCTGCCCTTGGCACCCATGCCGCCGATGTACAGGGCGATCAGGGGCCGCACCGTCTCCCGTACGGCCGCCGCGTCCTCGCCCACGGACAGGACCGTGCCCGCGGAGATCTCCAGCGGGCCTCGCTCCGGTGAGCGCTTGGCCGTCCCCTCGGCCAGCGCGGTGCCCCAGACCTGCTTCGACTTCTCGGGCACGAACAGGTGCGGCAGCCAGCCGTCGGCGATCTCGGCGGTCATCCGTACGTTCGCCGGGCCGAGCGCCGCGACATGAATCGGGATCTCCTCGCGCACAGGGTGGTTGAGGAACTTCAGCGGCTTGCCGAGCTTGCCGCCCTTCTCCGCGGGCAGCGGCATGTCGGTGATGCCGTGGTGGTCGATGACCTCACGGCGCCAGATGCGTCGGCACAGCTCGACGGTCTCGCGGGTACGGCCGAGCGGCTTGTCGTACGGCTTGCCGTGCCAGCCTTCGACGACCTGCGGCCCGGAGGCGCCGAGTCCGAGCAGGGCGCGCCCGTCGGAGAGGACGTCGAGGCCCGCGCCGGTCTGGGCGATGAGCGCCGGAGTGCGGGAGTAGACGTTGATGATGCCCGCGCCGATCTGCATCCGCTCGGTACGTGCGGCGAGATAGCCCATGACGGTGGGCGAGTCGAAGCCGTACGCCTCCGCGACCCAGACCGCGTCGAGACCCGCGGCCTCCAGCTTCACGACCTCGTCGGCGGCGGTACGGGGGTTGTCGGCGTACTGGAGCGGAGTGGCGATCTTCATGCGTCGGCGTCCTTGGCGGGGTCGGGAGCGGAATCGGCAGCAGGGTCGGCAACGGGGTCGGCAGCGGGGCCGGCTGGTGCGAGGGCGGGCAGGCCCCAGTCGCGCGCCACCTCGGCGCCGTCCGCGCCGGGCAGTGCGGGCGCCCGTACGATGCACGTGGGCGTCGCCGAGAAGCGGGGCGCGGGTGCGGGCTGGGTGATCCCGCCGTGTTCGACGAAGGTGCCGCGTGCGGCGAGGTGCGGATGCCGGGGAGCTTCGCGGAGGGAGAGCACGGGCGAGACGCAGGCGTCCGAGTCCTGGAAGACCTCGCTCCACTCGTCCCTCGTACGTGCCGTGAAGCGGGTGGCCACGGCGGCTCGCAACTCACCCCAGGCGTGCGGGTCTTCGCGGTCCGGCGCTTGGTCCTCGATACCGAGCAGGCGCACGAACTCGCGGTAGAACTGCGGTTCCAGCGCACCGACGGCCATGAATCCGCCATCCGCCGTCTCGTAGGTGCCGTAGAAGGGCGCGCCGCCGTCGAGCAGGTTCGTCCCGCGCTTGTCCTGCCAGGCACCGGCGGCGAGCATCCCGTGGATCATCGCGGACAGATGGCTCGTACCGTCCACGATCGCGGCGTCCACGACCTGGCCCGCGCCCCCTTCGGCGCGTGCGTGCTGGAGCGCGGCGAGCACGCCGATCACCAGGTAGAGCGAGCCGCCGGCGTAGTCGCCGAGCAGGTTGGCGGGCGCGTACGGGGGGCCTTCGGCCGGGCCGGTGATGCCGAGGGCGCCGGTGAGCGCGATGTAGCCGATGTCGTGGCCGGCGCGCTGGGCGAGCGGTCCGTCCTGGCCCCAGCCGGTCATCCGCCCGTAGACAAGGCCGGGGTTGCGGGCCAGGCAGGTGTCGGGGCCGACTCCGAGGCGTTCGGCGACTCCCGGGCGGTTCCCCTCGATGAGGATGTCGGCGCGTGCGACGAGGTCGAGCACTGCCGCGACGCCGCCCTCGTCCTTCAGATCGAGGGTCACGGAGCGCTTGTTGCGATTGGTGATGTCGGAGGAGGGATCGATACCCAAGGCGGCTCCGCCGGGACGGTCCACGCGTACGACATCGGCGCCCAGGTCGGCGAGCACCATCCCCGCGAAAGGCCCGGGGCCGATTCCGGCCAGCTCCACGACGCGTACTCCGCGAAGTGGGCCGTCCCCGTTCTCCGCCGTTGTTGTCATCAAGTCCCCAGTCAGCGTGACACAACTGATGTAACACCAACGATGCTAAGAACGCGTTGCACTTTCCACAACCCCGTGAGCGCGGGCGGGTCACCGCGGCGGCGGTGGCGTGCACCACACGGAACCGGTCTCCCAGGGGCACCTCGGGCACCGTCGGCGGCGGCCACCCTTCCGAGTGATGACACCTCGGGATTTCTGCGTGATACTGACTGCGAAGGAGCTTCATCGAGCAGTTTCACGCATTCCGGTTTTTCGCGAAGCGCGGGGCGGCGCGAGGGCTGGACACAGCGCGAGTACGGAGAGGGTGGGTGGGGGCCATGAGCGAAACCGCGCACATGGAGCGGGAGTTGAGCAGCCAGCCGCAGTCCTGGCGGTCTGCTGTGCGGCTGGCTGCTGCCGGGACGCCGCTTCCCGAGGCAGGCAGGCGGGTGGCCGTCGTGGGGTGCGGCACCTCATGGTTCATGGCGCAGGCCTACGCCGCGCTGCGCGAGAGGGCGGGGCTCGGGGTGACGGACGCCTTCGCCGCATCGGAGGCGCTGCTCGGAGCCGAGCGGGAGTACGACGTGGTGCTGGCCATCACCCGCTCCGGCACCACGACCGAGGTGCTCCGTCTGCTCGAGGCCGTACGGGGCCGCATCCCCACGGTCACCGTGCTCGGCGATCCGGACACCCCGGCCACGGAGCTCTCGGACGAGACCGTGGCTCTGCCCTTCGCCGACGAACTCTCCGTCGTTCAGACCCGCTTCGCCACGAGCGCACTCGCTCTTCTCCGCTCGCATCTGGGGGAGGACGTCTCGGGGGCGGTGTGCGACGCCGAGGAGGCGCTGTCGGTGCCGGTGCGTCAAGAGTGGGTGGAAGCGGAGCAGTTCAGCTTCCTGGGCACGGGGTGGACGGTCGGACTGGCGCACGAGGCCGCGCTGAAGATGCGGGAGGCATCACAGTCCTGGACGGAGTCGTATCCGGCCATGGAGTACAGACACGGGCCCATATCCATCGCCGCACCCGGTCGCGTCACATGGCTTTTCGGCCCTTCGCCGGAAGGGTTGGAGGAGGAAGTGGCGCGCACCGGCGCGGTGTTCGTGCACCACGAGCGGCGTGATCCGCTGGCGGAACTGGTGCTGGTGCAGCGGGTGGCGCTGGAGCGTGCGCGCTCACGCGGTCTTGACCCTGACGCCCCGCGCAGCCTGACGCGCTCGGTGATGCTGGACGACACCCCTTGACCGACCCGACAGAGCCTCCCGGCTCCCCTGGCCAGCTTGGCTCCCTGGCTCCCTGTCTCCCGGGGTCCGGCGCCGGGGCGTCCCGTACTGAACTGTCCTCCTGACCGTCCGTTCTCAAGGAAGTCGGAGCATGCCCCTCGTCACCACCGCGTCCATCGTCGATGCAGCCCGGTCGTCGGGCGCCGGCGCCCCGGCCTTCAACGTCCTTCATCTGGAGACCGCTGAAGCGCTCGTCGCCTCGGCGGAGCGCGCCGGTGTGCCGCTCATCCTTCAGATCAGTGAGAACTGCGTCCGGTATCACGGGCGTCTGCTGCCGCTGCTCCGTGCCACCCAGGCCCTGGCCGAGGAGTCCCGCGTGGGGATCTCCGTGCACCTGGACCACATCATGGACTCCGCTCTGCTGCGGGAAGGAGTCGGAGCGGGGGTGCGCTCGGTGATGATCGACGCCTCCGCGCTGCCGTACGAGGAGAACGTGGCCGTCACCGCCGAGCTCAGCGCCTGGTGCCACCGGCAACAGGTGTATGTCGAGGCCGAGTTGGGAGAGGTGGGAGGCAAGGACGGGGTGCACGCGCCCGGCGCCCGTACGGACCCTGAGGAAGCGCTCGCCTTCGTCCGTGCGACGGAGGTTGACGCCCTCGCCGTCGCCGTGGGTTCCTCGCACGCGATGAGGGAGCGTACGGCCGTGCTCGACAAGGAGCTCATCCGGACGTTGCGCGAGCGGCTTCCCGTTCCGCTGGTGCTGCACGGATCGTCGGGGGTGCCGGACGAGGAGCTGCGCGCGGCGGTCGCTGCCGGCATGACGAAGATCAACATCTCCACGCATCTTGTGTCGGTCTTCACCGGCGAGGTGCGCCGGATACTGGCGGAGAGTCCCGGACTCGTCGACTCGCGAAAGTACGTGGGCCCGGCGAGGGAGGCGGTCTCGCGCGAGGCGGAGCGGCTGCTGGGCGTTCTCGGGACACCGGCCCCGTGAAGCGGCCCGAGCGGATGAACGCCCTGCTGGAGCTGCTCGGTGAGCGCGGGCGGCTCGATGTGGAGGAGGCCGCGACCGTGCTTGAGGTGTCGGCCGCGACCATGCGCCGCGACATGGACGCCCTCGCGGAGCAGCAGTTGCTCAAGCGCACGCGTGGCGGTGCGGTGCTCAGTTCCGTGGCCTACGACCTGCCGATCCGATACAAGCGGGGGCATCACGCCGTTCAGAAGCAGGCCGTCGCGGAGGCTGCGGCGGGCATGGTCGGACGCGGCGACGTCGTCGGCCTCAGCGGTGGCACGACCACCACCGAGATCGCCCGTGTCCTCGCCACCCGCCCGGAGTTCGCCGAGCCCGGCCCCAGCGCGCATCTGACGATCGTGACCAACTCCCTCAACATCGCCAATGAGCTGGCGGTGCGCCCTCAGATCAAGATCGTGCTGACGGGCGGCGTGGCCCACTCCCGTTCCTTCGAACTCACCGGGCCCTTCAGCGAACTGGTGCTGCGGCAACTCACCCTGGACATCGCCTTCATCGGCGTGAACGGAATCGACCCGCGGTGGGGCGCGACGGTCCACGACGAAGCGGAGGCGACGACGAACCGGCTGATGGCGGAGCGGGCAGCTCGTGCGGTGGTGGTCGCGGACTCCTCCAAGCTCGGCCTCCGCTGCTTCGCCCACGTCGGAGGTGCGGATGTCTTCGGCGCATTCATCACCGACGACGGGGTGGATGAGGCTTCGCGGGCGGAGTTCACGGAGGGCGGCCTGAAGGTGGTGACGGCCGCGGTGTCCACCGTCGACGACAGCTGAGCCGCCCCTGGGCGATCCATCCCCGACGGTGGTTTCGCGCACTCCGGCCCAGTACAGACGATCTGGTCGTCGGGAGCTGCCGCGGAATCACTCAGGATCGGGTTGTCTCCGTTTTGTCATGACCGTTTCCACGTTGTCGCGGGTTCGTTCCCGTGTGCACGGGAATCCCCATCGCGGCTCACTTGGCTGTCACGGTTCCCGAAGAACCGGATCGACCAAGGGGAGTGAGATCTGATGTTCCGTATTCGTCATCGTGCAGCCGTGCTGACGACGGTAACCGCGACGAGTGCTCTGCTGCTCACCGCATGCGGGAGCAGTGGTGGGGGTGACGCAGGAGGCGACGAGAGCGGAAAGAAGCCGTCGTCGTTAGCGTCGAAGAATCAGAAGGCGGACGGCGCCACAGAGGAGGGAAAGGCGGGCATCGGCACCCTGAACGAGCCCCTCAAGGAAGGCGGGGCGAAAATGCAGGACTTCGCCAAGGCGTCCACACCGGAGTGGAATTACCCCCGCGCCAACAACAACGATCCGTGCTGGCCTGAGAACCCGTTCGACGAGAACGGTGATCCGAGGCCGGGCGGCGACGTGAAGGACTGGCCGGACAGCGACGGCGGCTGTGCCGAGCACGGCGGCGACTTCCCGACCTTCTGGACCGGCCGGAAGTGCACGGCCGACGAGATCCGGATCACCTACAGCATGTACCAGGCCACCAGCGGTTTCGAACCGAGCGGCCACCCGCACGACTTCGAGCACATCGACGTGATCTGGAAGAAGGACGGCTCGGACTGGAAGCGCTCCGACCTGTGGCTGAGCCAGCACAAGGGGCACGAAAAGAAGGCCTGGAAGGACGCCGAGAGCTCGAGCGCGGACCGCAAGAGCGCCGGAGAGGGGCTTGAATTCCCGCGCGTCTTCGTCGGGTTCGGCGCGCACGCCCTCTTCAACGACCAGGAGGAAGGTCTGAAGGACGTCCTGTCGGCCTACACCGACCTGGAATACCGCCAGGACGATTACCCGTCCTGGTCCGACGAAGGCGGCGGCCTCGTGGAGGTCCATCCGGACGGCGATATGTACAAGAAGTTCAAGAAGAACAGCGACAAGAAGGCGTGGGGAGGCACGGCCGACCCCTCCGTACTGGCCGACCTCATGTGCGGCGAGAAGCACACACGCCCCGAGGAGTGACCGACCGGGCCCGGCACGTCCAATGTGCCGGCGATGTCGCGCTGCCCGAGCCGGACTTGTGGACCGTCTCGACCAGCAGCACCGAGCCGGCCTGGGAAACCGCCCCGCGACCGCCGCCCTCCACGCGGACGCGCGGGTAGGACCCGCTGCCCTTCTTCACCTGGGAAGTGCCCTTCCGCTGCCACGTACAGGACCCTCAGAAAGTCCTGTCGTTGCAGCTCAAGGGCACTTTCTGCTTTCTCGGCCAGCTACCGGACGGCACCCCTCGTGAAAGCCCGGGGCCAGCGCTCCTTCCACCACCCGGCCGTGACGTTCCCACCGCCGCGGCCCGGCGGCAGACGGACGGCCGTCACTGGGGCTGTGGTTGCTCGGGTGATCGTGGCTGCTTGGGCGCGGCAGCAGCCAGGTGGTCCTCCGTGTGGTCCCGGTCGATCAGCCTGTTGAGGCGGTTCGGGACGTTGAAACCGACGAGCACGATGACGACCGCGGTAAGACCGGAGGTGAGGATCGCGAGGGACTGGGCGAGTGTCATGCCCTCCGCGAGGCGGGCTCCCAGAACCGGTGCCACTGCGCCGCCGAGCGCGCCGACGTTGTAGACGAAGCCGAGCGAGGCGGCGCGCGTCTCCACCGGGAAGTGCCCCGCTATGTACTTCGGCAGGATGCCCGAGATGCCCTGGCTGAGAGCCAGCAGGCCGAACAGCAGGACGCCGAGCCCCACCAGGCTGTCCCGGACGGCGAAGACGGGGAAGACGAAGGCGAGGGAAGCGATGAGGGAGACGGCGTAGGCGCGCCGAGTGCCGAGCCAGTCCCCGACGAAACCGGCAAGCCAGCAGCCGATCATGGTGCCGAAGCCGGCGTAATACATGACGTCGGTGACCTGCCCGGCCCCGTAACCGAGTTCGGTCTTCAGATAGGTGGGGAGCAGCGCCTGGATGGGCCACGAGTAGAGGAAGGCGCAGAAGACGGTCACCATCAGCGACAGGTACAGCAGCCAGCTGCGGCGGCCCCCCATCTGCACGGCGAAGGCAGCCAGACAGCCGGCGGCAGCGAGAGACAGCGGCAAGGTCAGCCCACCCCCGAGCGGGGTGAACACCACGAAGAGCGAGACGGTCGCGATCGCCGCGAGCAGACAATTGACCGCGGAGCGCGGCACGTTGGAGAAGAGCGGGCGGAAGGGGTTCGGACGCGCACCGCGTACGGGACGAGCCTTGCCGGCAGTCCCAAGAGCACCCTCCGCGGTGGCGCCTCCGGCGTCGTCTCCGATCTCCGCATCCCAGTCCGCCGCCTCCGGCAGGGATTTGCGCACCCACAGCGCAACGAGTACGGGCAGCACACCTATCCAGAACATCCATCGCCAGCCCAGCGAAGGGACGATCCATTTGTAGGCTTCAGCCGCCAGCACCGAACCTGCGGCGTAGCCCGAAATGAGAAAGCCCGAGGCCCTGTTGCGCACCCGCACGGGCCAGCTCTCCAGTACATAAGTGGCACTGGCGCTGTATTCACCTGCCATTCCCATGCCCAGGGCGAGCCGGGCCGCGAACAGGCTGTGGTAGTTCCAGGCGAATCCGCAGGCGAAGGTCCCCAGCGAGTACAGCAGGATGCTCGCGATCATCGCGGGCTTGCGTCCGTAGCGGTCCCCCATCGCTCCCAGCAGGGCGCCGCCGAGCCACCGGGTGATGAACGCGCCCGAGACGAGGCTCGCGGCCTGCACCGTGGTCAGCCCGAAGTCGTCGGCTATCTCGGTCAGTACGAGTGTGATGAGGACGAAGTCGAAGCCGTCCAGGAGATAGCCGAGCCACGCTCCGAGCAGCGATTTCCACTGCGTGGCCGTGACATCAAGCTTCCAACTTGAGGCACAGGAGCTGGGCCATGGCGAGCTTGTACGAGAGCGACGACCCATCCACTGACTTTGACATCGCGAACGGCTCTGGGCCCAGCGCGGCGGAGAGTTGACCGAATCCAATGGTGGCCAGGCCGGCTGGCGGCCCAAGTGACGGCGGACTACCCCAGCGGCGCAACCATTCGCAGTGCTCGCAAGTCAGACATCCACACCCAGGAGGGGGCTAACGCTATGAAGAAGGCTATTGCCGCAGCAGCAGCCGTCGCCGTCACGCTGCTGACTCTCGTCGGCTGCTCGACAGCGTCAGCCGAGAAGCCCGCGCCGTCCAAGACGACCAAGCTCCCGAAGAAGTCGGCTCCGAAGAAGGAGGGCGGCAATGAGGTCGTGGACTTCGGCCAGGCCGTCGAGCACAACGGGGTTCGGGTCTCGATCAAGCCGGTCAAGCGGGCCGTCAGCGGAGAGTTTGATCAGCCCGCAGGTAAGGGCTACGTAGAGCTGGCCATGTCCGTCCGCAATGGGGCCAAGCAGCAGATCGATGCCTCGCAGCTGACGATCGTCTGCACGATAAACGAGGGCCAGGACCAGGCCGAAGAGGTCTTCGGAGCTAGCAAGCTGGGCAACTACGACGCCCGGATTCTGCTGCCCGGTCAGACGGCCGAGCTGACGCGGGGCTGCGTCGTCCCGAAGGGGGAGCAGGACCTTCAGGTGAGTGCTCAGGGTGGAGAGGGCACGGCCATGTGGAAGGGGACGGTCAAGTGATCGACAGGTACACGATCTACTACAAGCGTCGACCCATCGGCGAGGCCAAGCCCCGTGCAGACGGCAAGGGTTGGATGTGGAAGGCAGATCGCGGAGGGCGAGCCTGGACTGGAGCCGCTTCCTTCGAAGAGGCAGAGGCAGCAGTGATCAAGCTGCACCTTCAGCGTGGCCAAGGCATCAAGCGAGCCAGCGTGACGTCTGTGCCCATGGGTGGCAAACCGGCGTGGAGGCGCGAGTGAGCATCGTCGGACTCGTCCTCTCGACCATCGCAGCAGGCACCGTGTACCTGCTGATCGCACGTCCGCCTGAGTGACACAGACAGCAGAAGAGGCCCGGCCCCAGGACAGTTGGGGGTCGGGCCTCTGTCGTGCGTCAGCGCTGAGCCAGCGAGTACACCACCAGCGCCACACCAAGCGCCATGATCAGGGCGAAGGCGACTGCCCAAGACGGCACGCCTGCGATCTTGTGGTCAGGGGGCGAACACTCAGGGTCGCCGCACTGCGGGCATGCGTGCTGCGTCTTGGTCATCGACGTCCCTTCCTTCGCAGTGCTAAGCCCACGGTAGCGGCTAGCAGCAGCGCGGGAAGCGGAGCGACGACCATGCAGCCTGACGTGTTCCCGTTGCCCTCATCTCCGCCGGGTCCAGGCTTCTTGTGCCCCTTCTCTCCTGCCTTGCTGCCGTACTCGCTGTACTCGCTCACGTCGCCCTCCTAGTCGGGTGTGCTCATGAAGATCAGCGCGACGACCAGGCCGGTGCCTAGTACGACAGTGCAGCCGTAGATGGGGCCTGCGAACCTGGCCATCACTGGCGTCCTTTGGCCTTGCAGACGGAGCAGGTGAATGGGCACGGGGGTGGGCTCACCACGGCCATGGAAGCTCGCGCCCGTGTGTCTCCCGTACGTGTCTGCGTAACTTCACGCGTGCGTCCGCTTCCGCGCTCCGGTCGCACTCTCGCGTCGCCCGCTCCATCTGCTGTGTGATCCGGGCGCATGCTGCGCACCCCCTGTTGTCGGCATCCATCGCTGCCTGCCTTCCGGGCCGCTCGTAGCGGCAAGCCTGAGGCTGTTTCAGGGGACGTTGAAACCATGGACAATGGGCACTTCAGGACGTCCCAGCACGGACAGAACGTCCCTACCGACGTCCTGTGTTCAGGGGTGAGACTGCGTGGCGAACGAACGACTACGGGCCGCCATGGCGGCAGGGGGATGGACGCACGCCGGTTTGGCGACAAAGGCGGACGTTGATCCCAAGTCGGTGGAGCGATGGGTGAATCTAGGTCGCACCCCGCGCCGGGAAACCGCCATGCGTGCCGCTGAGGCGATAGGGGAAGACGTGTTCGCTCTCTGGCCTGCATTGCGGCAGGCACGCGCAGCACGGGCGGTGAGTCCCGAACTGATCGCGCTGTACGAGCAACGGGCCGACGTGCCGACCACAGCCTTTGTGGACTTGCTTGCGGCAGCGCGGGAGCGCATTGACATTCTCGTCTACGCCGCAGTCTTCCTGCATGAGGCGTATCCGAGACTCAATGAGCTGTTGCGGGAGCGTGCCGCAGACGGTTGCGCCATCCGCATTGCCATCGGGGACGCAGAGAGCGAGAACGTCCAACAGCGCGGGCGGGAAGAGAAGTTCGGCCATGGGATCGAATCCCGCTGTCGCCTTGCCGCAATGCACTACCGGTCCATCGTCGGGGTGCCCGGTGTTGAGCTGCGGACCCACGGAACGACTCTCTACAACAGCATCTATCGCGCTGACGATCAGATGTTGGCCAACGCGCACGTGTGGGGCGTGAACGCCTACGGGGCACCTGTGTGGCACCTTCGTAGAAACGAGGGGAGCCGAATGTTCGACGCCTACGCTGAGAGCTTCGACGCTGTCTGGGAAGCCGCGCAGCCGGTACAGGAAGTTACTCAGTGACACGCACGGAGCATTACGACGACCCCAACGCACCGCAGCCCAACAGTCTGGTTGTTGCTGCCTCAGCCGTCGTTGCGGATGAGCGCGGGCGCATTCTCTTGCACCGCCGGACAGACAACGATCTGTGGGCGTTGCCCGGTGGCGGAATGGAAATGGACGACTCGCTACCCGGAACGGCCGTGCGGGAAGTCAAAGAAGAGACCGGCCTTGACGTTGAGATCACGGGTCTTGTCGGCACGTACACGGACCCCCGGCACGTCATCACATACAGCGATGGGGAAGTTCGGCGACAGTTCAACGTGTGTTTCACAGCGCGGGTTGTCGGCGGTGAGCTTGCGATCTCGAACGAGTCCAAGGAACTGCGGTTCGTTGCGCCGGAGGATGTTGACGGGCTGCCCATGCACCACACTCAGCGGCTCCGATTGAGGCACTTCCTAGAGAGGCGCCCGACACCCTACTTGGGCTAGCCCATGGCGCACGGCGGGCAGCTGGCAAGGGCGCTGGCGGTCAAGGCGGACTGGCCGTGACCTCCCGGTACCACGGAAGGCGAGCGCCCGCTCCGGCGGACGGGGACGCGCTCACGTCAGGCCCGCCTGTTCCAGCAGGGTGCGCACCCGCTTCACGGCAGCAGCGTCCAGTGGCGTCTGTGGCGCGGCCGTCGCCGGGCAGTCGATGACGCCGAGCAGATGCAGCGCGGCTTTGAAGGCCCCGATGGCCGAGGAGTTGCGCCCCATCGCTTCCTCGGGCCCCACGTCGACGATCGAGAAGAGCGCCGCCAGCCTGTCCTGTTCGGCGGCGGCCTCCCCCCACCGTCCCGCCCGCGCGTGTTCGTAGAGCCGGAGATAGCCGCCGGGGTCGACGTTGCCCAGCCCCGGCACGACACCGTGCGCGCCGGCCAACAGGGCGCCGTCGACGGCGAGTTCGGAACCGGTGAGTACGGAGAAGTTCTCCAGCAGTCCGCGCCCGCGCAGGGCGACGAGCAGCCGGCGCAGCCCCGCGTCGTCACCGCTGCTGTCCTTGAGCCCGGCCAGCGTGCCCTCCTCGGCCAGTTCCAGCACGGTGCCGGCGGCGAGCTTGGTGTGTACGGCGACGGGGATGTCGTAGGCGAAGAGCGGCAGCGGCACCCCGGCGCGTACACGGCGGAAGTGGCGGGCGATCTCGACGGGGTGGGTGCGGGTGTAGAACGGCGCGGTGACGACGAGGCCGTCGGCGCCCGCATCCGCTGCCGCCCGGGCATGGTCCAGGACGCGGGCCGTCGTCATGTCGATGGCCCCGGCGAGCACCGGCACCCTGCCGCCGGCCGCCTCGGTCACGGTGTCCAGGACCGTACGGCGCTGCGCATCGCTGAGGTAGGCGACCTCACCGGTCGAGCCGAGCACGAACAGCGCATGTGTTCCCGCGGAGAGAAGCCGTTCGGTGAGCGCGCGCAGCGCACCGGCGTCCACCTCCCCCTCGGGGGTCAGCGGGGTGCACAGCGGCGGTACGACCCCGGTGAGCGGTACGGGAAGTGCGCCGCGGCTCTGAGCCTCAGAGCCGCCCGTGTGGCCCGCGGGCGCCGTGTCGGTCTTGCGAGCCGTACGCGGATTCGGACGCGGCATGGCGGCTCCAGCAGCGAGGGGAGAGCACATGTGCCGTGGGGCTCCATGGCACATGCACGAGTCTCCCGGCCCGCGGGTGGTCCCTCAAGGCCGCCTGCCGCCGTACGCCTCACGCAGCGTCTGTCTGCACAGCGCATCCGCATGCCGCGTCGTCTCCGGCAGCCGGTAGCGCGGCGTGAGACTCAACGTGTGTGCGCAGGCCCGTTCCAGGCTCACGCGGTGTCCGGCCGAGACGAAGACGGGCTTGACGCCCTCGCGCGTACGCAGGGCCCGGCCGACCTCGTCCGCACCGTCACCGTCCACGCCATCCGCCCCGTCCGCCCCGTCCGTGCCACGGGAACTGTCCACCAGGGCGGCCGAGTCACCCCGCAGGGGTCCGACCTCCCCGTGCGTGAAGACGAACGGGTTCTTGGCCACGCCCACCGACGGCACCCCCGTGAGCACCCCCAGATGGCTGGCCAGTCCGAACCGGCGCGGGTGCGCACGCCCGTATCCGTCGCACACGAGCAGGTCGGGGTCGCGTCCCAACTGCCCCTGCAACGCGCTGAGAGCGTCGAGCAGCGCGGGGATCTCGCGGAAGGCGAGGAGCCCCGGCACGTAGGGAAAGGCGACACGTCCGAGCGCGGTCGCCCGGGCCACCACCCGCAGGGACTGCGCCTCCAGCGCGACCGCGGCGGCGGCGACCACGTTCCGGTCGTCGTCGTAGGCGACATCGAGTCCTGCGAGCAGCGAGCCCGGCGCGCCCGGCTCAGGGCTGTGGTCCGTCTCGTCCACCCGGGCGCGCAGCGCATCCTGCACGGCCAGCGCCTCGGCCTCGGTACGCGGCCATGTCGTGGGGCCCGAGGGAGTGTTCATGGGGACGTCACGTTATCGCGGGCGTTCTCACGCACCGATGAGCCGGCCGCCGCAGCCTGGGACGGAGGGACGCGACGACCGTTTTTGCCGGTTCCGTTAACGGCCGACTCACGACGCCGAGTGCCAGAATGCGCTTCATGGAACGATCTTCACCAGCAGCGGTGGGTGCGGCATGCTCGGTCAGCGCCGCCGATCAGGCGCGCGCAGCCGGGGCGGACGGGCCGGACCGGATGGAGCGTGCCGGCGGCGGCACGCAGGCCCCACCGGCGGTACGGCCCGCGACCGAGCTGCCCGGGATGGCGCACGCCTGGGCCGCCCTCGGCGGCGACGGCGCCCTCCTGGAACGGGTCTCCTGCAGCCTGCGTCCTGATCTGCTGCCTGCCCGGCTGCCCGTACTGGAGCTGGGCCGCGCCACGGTGGCGGTGTGCTCGCTCGCCGCGGCCGAGCTGTCGTCCCTCTGGTCGGAAGGCTCCCCTTCCGGCACGGCCGCCACGTCCGGCACGTCCGGCACGTCCGCGACGTCCGCCACATCCGCCACGTCCCCTGCGGCCGGCGCCTCCCGAGTCCCGTCCGTACGCCTGGACGACGGCGCGGTGGCGACTGCCTTCACCAGCGAACGTCACCTGCGGACCGACGGCCGCTCCCCCGTGAATTTCGCCCCCCTCTCCCGCTTCTGGCGCACGGCCGACGGCTGGCTGCGCACCCACGCCAACTATCCGCACCACCGCGCCCGCCTGCTCTCCTCACTCGGCATTCCGCAGCAGGACCGCGACGAGCAAACCCTCGCCGAAGCGGTCGCCGCCGAACTGGCGCAGCGCCAGGCGGCAGAGGTCGAGGAGACCGTACACGCGGCGGGCGGCCTCGCTGTCGCGGCCCGCGCGGCGCAGGAGTGGGCGGTGCATCCGCAGGGCGCGGAGGCCGCCCGGCGTCCGCTGCTGAGCACGGCCCGTCTGGACCAGGCGCCGCCGCTCCCCTTGACGGAGGCGTCCAGGAGCAGGCCCCTGCAGTCCGTACGCGTACTGGACCTCACCCGGGTCATCGCCGGCCCGGTCGCCACCCGCGCGCTTGCCCTCTTCGGCGCCGCTGTGCTGCGCATCGACTCCCCTCAGCTCCCCGAGCGCCTGGACGCGCACGCCGACACCGGCCTGGGCAAGCGCTCCACGCTGCTCGACCTGTCCACCCGTGCGGGCCAGGCCACCTTCGAGGAGCTGCTGTCGGCGGCGGACATCGTCATCACCGGCTACCGGCCCGGCGCCCTGGACCGTTTCGGGCTCGCCCCCGAGTCGCTGGCCGACCGGCGGCCCGGTGTGGTCGTGGGACAGCTGAGTGCCTGGGGCCCTTACGGGCCGTGGCGCAGGCGGCGCGGTTTCGACAGCCTCGTACAGACGGCGAGCGGCATCGCCCTCGCCGAGCGGCAAATCGAGCGGCGATCCGAGCGGCGGGAGGACGCCGGCGGTGAGGCCCCGGGCGTACTGCCCGCGCAGGCGCTGGACCACGGCACCGGTTATCTGCTCGCCGCGGCGGTGCTCCGTGCCCTGACCGAGCAGCGGCGTGGACGGTGCGGTTCGAGGCTCGTACGGCTGTCGCTCGCGCAGACCGCGAACTGGCTGCTCGGCGGGCTGTCTTCACAGCGGGAGAGCGCCTCCGCGCCGGCCGCCCTCGACGGCGTGCCCCACGATCCGGCTCCCTGGCTCACGGAGACTGACAGCTCGATGGGACGGCTTCGGTACGCCCTGCCGCCCGTCGGCTACGACGGTGCCCCGGCCGACTGGTCACGCCCGCCGGAAGTGCCCGGTTCCGATCCCGCCGTGTGGTGGTGAGCGGCGCGGAGTTGCGCCGGCGACAGGCCCAACGGCCCGCCCTCTACAGCGACTTGCCCTCGCCCCCGCCGTGCGGGCCGTGGGAGCCACCGTGCGGGCCGCCGTCCTCGCGCCGTCGTTCGCGGTCCTCCCTGCGCTGACGGCGCTCCAGTTCCCTCAGTTCGCGCCGCTCCTCGCGGAGCTGCAGCTTCTCCTCGCGCGGGACCTTCCGCACGACGCCGACCCCGCCCATGACGGTGAAGCCCGTGATCACCACACGCGGAGCGTCCGGATCGCCGATACCCGCCCATGAGTTGTCGAATCCGCCCATGATGCCGACGCCGCGCACCTCGACCCTGAGACCCGGCGGCACGGTGACGCTCATCCCGCCCATCAGCGCGAAGCAGCGGATGACGACTTCCCGATCCTCGAAGCGCGCGTCGCGCAGGTCGAGTTCGCCACCGCCCATGATTCCGATGCCGGTGAAGACGCGCGGCACCGTCCACTGTCCCTTGCGGCCGAAGCCGCCCATGATCCCGATGCCCCAGCGGGAGGAGCCAGTGCCGCCGATCCGCTCCGCCCAGCGGCGCTTCTTGCGGAGCGACGGAGCTGCTTCGTCCTCTTCATCCTGCAGCCTGCTCAGGGAGGCCCGGGCCTCCTCGGTTCCGGGCTGCGGCAGATCACGTACGAGCGGGACCAACTCACCGCGCGTACGGGCCGCGTAGGCGCCGTCCAGACGCTCCTGGAACTCGTCCATCCCGAGCCGTCCCTCGGCCAGCGCGTCGCGCAGCACCTCGGCGATGCGCTCTCTTTCCGCGTCCGAGGCGCGCATCTCCGGCAGGTCATCCGTCATGCGGTCACCCTAGTACGCGCTCGGGTCACTGGACTGAGGCAAGAAGCCACTCGGCCAGGGCCACCGCGCCGAAGCCCAGCACCAGGACCGCACTGGCCACCCGGGTGCGGCCACGGCGGCTGAGCACGATGGCGGTGCCGGAAAGGATCAGCGCGATCCCGTAGAAGCCCATGGTCAGGACGGAGGGTGCGCTGCCCAGCCGTACGACGAGAGCCACGGCCACTGCGGCCATGACGACACCGGAGACGACGATGCGGACCCTGCGGGCCTGCCGGGGTGTCAGTCCCTCACGCGGCGGGACGTGATCCGGCGTCCCCTCTTCTGCGTGGGCTCTCTCCTCATCGGGGGCGACCTCGGTGGCTTCGGAGGCGGCCGTCTTCTCATCGGTCGGCTGGCCTATGTTGGTTTCCGGCATGTCGGGAGGTTATCCGCAGTCGCCGCCGCCTGTCGCCGCGCCCGCCCAACCACGTGGCGCACAAGGGCAGTTCCGCGTCATGCGCGGGGGCGAGCCGGACCGCGGAGGCCCGGCCCGCGTGCCCGTCCCCTGCCTCTGCCCCTGTTCCCTGCCCCGTGGTCGTGCTCGCGCCGGAGCGCGCTGCCTATTTCCGCGTCCAGTCGCGCAGCTTGGAACGGCTGTCGAACCTGCCGAGGTTGGTGTCGATGGGATCGTCCGTGTACTGGTGGAAGCGCCAGTAGTGCTCGATGCCGGGCTTGCCCGGCTTGCCGTTGTAGTGGGCTATCCACAGGCCGTCGCCCGCAAAGGACGTCGTGTCGTGGTTGAGCCAGAAGTTGGTGTTGCAGTAGAGCAGCACCCTGGTGTTGGGACGTTCCTTCTGGACGTACTTGATCCAGGAGTCCTTCTCCGCGTTGCTGACGGCCGAGTCCTCCCAGTCCAGGACGAGCATGTCGCCACGGACGAGGTTGATCTTCGACATGAAGTAGTCGGCCTGCGCCTTCATGCTGCCCGAGCGTGCGAAATGGTAGAAGCCGGTGACGAGTTCGGCGTCGCGCGCGGTCTTGCGCTGATCGACCCACTTGGGGTTGGTGTACGAAGTGCCCTCCGTGATCTTGATGAAGACGAAGTCCAGGCCCTTCGTGCTGTAGTCGGACGGTTGGTACGACGAGACATCGACGCCTTTGATCACCATGCGCTCCTTCTGCCCTCACGACGCGTTCGGTTGCGCCCTGAACCATCCCGTACCCGTAGCACGGTGTCCCGTATCCCGAACAGACCGTGCTGCGACGGGGATGCGCCGGTGATGCGCCGGGCGTGGGAAACGGCCCCGGCGGCGGGAGCCCCGGCGCGTCGTCGCGGCCACATCGGCCCACCGGGGCGGAGGATCGGTGCGGAACGGGTACGGGGCGGCGCCCCACCCCTGACACTTGAACGAGAGACCACCGGTCGACAGGAGAGAACCACCATGGCGACGACACGCAGCGCGCACACCGTGTGGAACGGCGACCTGAAGAAGGGCTCGGGCGAGATCACCTTCGACTCGTCCGGCATCGGCAAGCAGTCCGTCTCCTGGGCCGCACGCGCGGAGGAGCCGAACGGCAAGACCAGCCCCGAGGAGCTGA
>Ga0190265_10000890_pt1 | contig 19694 bp, 6 predicted proteins | sample Popmic124T_FD_133135 | JGI IMG/M metagenome (GOLD analysis project Ga0190265, IMG submission 133135) | Populus adjacent soil microbial communities from riparian zone of Indian Creek, Utah, USA - 124 T | ecosystem: Environmental > Terrestrial > Soil > Riparian zone | place: USA: Utah | collected...
ACCGATGCGTTCGGCCCCGAGATCCGCAAGCAAGCCCGGGCCGCGATCGAGGAGGCCGACCTCGTCCTCTTCGTCGTCGACGCCCGGCACGGCATCACGCCCGGCGACGAGGAGCTCGCCGCCACGCTGCGCGCCGCGAAGCGCCCCGTCATCGTGCTCGCGAACAAGATCGACGACCCGCGCCGCGACCTCGAGGCGGTCGAGTTCCACCGGCTCGGCCTCGGCGATCCTCAGCCGCTCTCGGCACTGCACGGCCATGGCACCGGCGACCTGCTCGACGAGATCGTCGCGCGCCTGCCCGGCGAGGGGAGAAGACCGGTCGGCGAGGAGGCGATCCGCGTCGCCATCCTCGGCCGCCCGAACGTCGGCAAGTCCTCGCTCCTGAACGCGCTCGTCGGGCGGGAGCGCGTGATCGTCTCCGACGTCCCGGGCACGACGCGCGACGCCATCGACACGATCCTCGAGCGCGACGGCCGCACCTACCTGCTCGTCGACACGGCCGGGCTCCGCCGCAAGCGCAAGCAGCGCCAGGGCATCGAGTACTACTCCGAGCTCCGCGCGCTCGAGGCGGCCGAGCGCGCCGACGTGGCGCTCGTCCTCATCGACGCGAGCGAGGGCATCGTCGATCAGGACCTCGCCGTCGCCGACGTCGCACGGAAAGCCTCCTGCTCGACGCTCGTCGTCCTCTCCAAATGGGACGCCAACGAGGTGACGCTCGAGGACGTGAAGCCGCGGCTCGCCGCCCGGCTGCGCCAGCGGCCGCCCGTCATCGCCGTCTCCGCGCGCACCGGTCGTGGGCTCGACCGGCTGCTCGACCACGTCGTCGTGCTCTTCGAGAAGCACACGGCGCGGATCCCGACACCGAAGCTGAACAACGCGCTGGCGGAGCTGCGGGAGGCGCGGCAGCCGCCGTCGCGGCGCGGCAAGCGGCTGAACCTCCTCTACGGCGCGCAGGTCTCGACGAGACCGCCGCGCATCCGCATCCACGTGAACGATCCGGGCCTCGTCACACGCGACTACGCGTACTGGGTCGAGAACGAGCTGCGGAAACGGTTTAGCCTCGACGGCGTGCCGGTCTCGATCGACTTCGTCGAGCGCTCGTGAAAGTCGTCGTCGTCGGAGGCGGTTCCTGGGGGACCGCGTTCTCGCAGGTGCTCGCGAAGCGCGAGCACGACGTCACGCTCGCCTGCCGAGACGCCGAGCAGGCGGCGGAGATCGCGCGCACGCGCCGCAACCCGCGCTACCTCCGGCACGCCGACCTGAGCGGCGTCGCGGCGACCGCGCTGGACGAGGCGCCGTTCGACGTGGCGGAGCTCGTCGTCGTCGCGGTGCCGAGCGCGATGTTCGCGTCAGTCGTCGCCGCGATTCCCGGCCGCGCGCCGATCCTCTCGCTCACGAAGGGGCTCCATCCTGGCTCCGGGCAGCGTCTCTCGACGCTCGTCGAGGGCCGGCCCGTCGCCGTCCTCTCCGGCCCCAACATTGCGGACGAGATCGCGCGCGACCTCCCGGCCGCAGCCGTCATCGCGAGCGAGGACCCGCAGCTCTCGCTCGACCTGCAGACCGCGATCAACTCGCTGACGTTCCGCGTCTACGTGAACGACGACATCGTCGGCGTCGAGCTCTGCGCGGCCGCGAAGAACGTCGTCGCGCTCGCCGCAGGCGGGGCGGACGGCCTGCGCCTCGGCGACAACGCCAAGGCGGCGCTCGTCGCCCGCGGCCTCGCCGAGATGGGGCGTCTGGCCGACGCGGCCGGCGCCCGCCCGGAGACGTTCGCCGGCCTTGCGGGCATGGGCGATCTCATCGTCACGTGCTGGTCGCAGGCGGGCCGCAACCGGCGCGCCGGCGAGCTGATCGCGCAAGGCGCGACCCCGGAGGACGCCGTCCGGGAGATCGGCATGGTGGTCGAGGGCCTGACGACGGCGCCGGTGGTGCGCGACCTGTCGCGGCGGCTCGGCATCGAGCTTCCGATCACGGAGGGCGTCTGCGCCGTTCTCGAGGGGGTGCCGCTGGCCGAGCTCGTGGTGCAGCTGATGGGCCGCCGCCCCACCTTCGAGTCGTAGCCAGCCCGCGAAGCCGACGGAAACGCGGAAACCTGCCGCCGGAATCCAAGACTAGACCTTTTTATCTTTTGAAACCCGTTGAAATCTGCCGGGGGCATTGCTAGCGTCCGGCTCCTACGGCGACCGGGTCAGAGTCGTCAGGGCACGAAAGGGCGGACAATTGAGGGGGCAACCGAGCTGCTGCGGCTCGCTGGGAGACGCGCTTCGGCGCGCGCCCGCCTGCGCACGGCTTCCGGTCGCCGGTCAACTCGAGGGCAGCGAGTTAGGAGGCAAGGGGCATGTCACCATGGACCGTGAAGGACCGGCGCAGGCGCAACTACGCGCGCCTCGTCGTCATGCTTGCGATGGGCATCGCCATCGTCGGCGTCATGGGCGCAGCGCAGGCCACGCCGGACAGCGAGGACATCGAGGCGGTCGGCAACGCGATCGAAAGCTTCTCCGACCGGCTCGCATCCGCGAGTGACGCGCTCGGCGAGTACCAAGATCTCGCGAACAACCTGCCGCTGACCGATCTCGCGCCCGGCGACCCGGAAGGGCTCGATCTCAGCAACCTGCTCGACGACGCGTTCGGCCCCCTCGGGAGTCACGCGAACATGGCCGCCCTCGCGACCGCCATCGAGGCGCGCGACGGCACCTATGGCGGCGTCACGGTCCAGTTCGGCACCGGCGCGTTCTCGCAGCCGGCCGTCACCGCCGTGGACGAGGACACGATCTCGATCCCGATCCACGCGACGCGGATCGTCAACGAGCCGCTCGAATTCGCCTTCGGCCCCGTGAGCATGGATGGCGGCAGCCTCGCCGTCGACTTCGTTCTCGACACCACCCTCGTCTTCAACGTCGACTCCGACGCGATCACGACCGCGGCAACTGCTCCTGCCACGGCGCTCTCGCTCGTGCCGCCGACGATTGCGCTCTGCGCGCACGCGACCGGCTCCGTCGGCGTCTTCACTGCCCGCTTCGGCTTCACCGACGTCAAGGTCTCGACGGACGATCCCGACACGCCCGCGACGGAGACCGCGCAGCTGCACGCTTGCGCGAACGTCGCTTTCCAGGATCCCGACTCGACGGGCGGCATCACGCTCGACGAGTGGAGCTCCCACGCGCTGACCGAGCTCGCCACCGCGAGCATCGTCGACGGCGCCGCCGACCCGGCGAACGACGTCGACGTGAAGCTCTTCGCGGACGCGTCGCTCATCGACGGCGACGCGTTCACCACCGGCGACCCGGCCGACGCCTCCGTCCGGTTCACCGACCAGAACCTGGCAGCGGCCGCGGGAGGCTTCAACCCGACGACGGATCTCGACCTCGGCGCGCTCGACGACTGGGACAACATCAACGCCGGCGACATCGCCAACGGTCTCGCCCAGTTCGTCTCGTCGCTCGCGGGCGCCCAGGGCGAAGGGCAGGGGCCGCTGCCGTTCCTGAAGGAGCGGCTCAGCCAGGAGAGCGAGGCGCTGGAGCCGCTGTTCGACGTCGTCGCCCCGCTGACGGAGTACACGTCGCTGCTGACGAACGCCGAGGTCGGCTGCGGCAGCGAGCCGGGCGACACGGACAGCTTCCCCGAGGGCAACATCGACAGCCTCGCGCCCGGCGCGTTCGTCTATTGCCGCGCGAGAACCCAGCAGCAGAAGCAGGGCGGGACCGTTCTCTGGACGCCTGGCACGGACGTGACGACCTGTTCGGCGACCCCGGCCGACTGCACGAACCTGAGCGGCGGCGGCGCGGACGCCACCCTCGGCGCCGGAGGCGCGCTTCCGAGCGCGGACGCGGTCTTCAAGATGGGGCCGGCCGGCGGCACGTTCACGGTCGAGCTGAGCTGGGACTCCGACCCAGGGGCCGGCACGGTGACGAGGAAGGCGATTCCGCTGCCGAGCACCGCGCAAGAGCTCTTCGCGAGGCTCGCCGATGCGGCCGGGCTCGCCGACGGCGCGGCCAACCTCGGGTACTCGTCGGCAACGAAGTCGCTGTCGCTGCGGCTGCAGAAGGACAACTTCGACCCCGACCCGATCGACATGAACGCGAGCTTCGGCGACCTGCTTCGCAGCGAGACGAACCTCGCCGGCCTGCAGGACGTGCTCGAAGGCAGCGGCGGCGCGAGCTTCGAGGCCGACGTCTCGAACCTCGACTTCGACGTCACGTTCGGCGTCATCCTCGTCCCCCAGACGACGGACATCACTCCGCTTCGCGGCACCGCGACGGCCGGCTCCTCCGGGACGACGCTCGCGGACACCGGCGCGAACTTCACGGACGGCGCGAACGACCCACGGCTCGGGCAGGTCGTCAAGAAGACGAGCGCGCCCCTGGGGCAATGCACGATCGCGTCCATCACTGCCACGACGCTGACCTGCGCGACCCCGACGAGCGTGTCGTGGGCGAGCGGCGACTCGTACGACGTCGACGGCGGACTCGCGGATCGCTTCTTCCTCAAGTTCAACCCGGCCGCCGCCGAGTTCTCCGTCGAGGACATCAGCGTCACCGGCTCGCTCTCCCTGACCGGCAAGGTCGGCTTCCTCGAGATCGAAGCCGGAGGCGACGGGGGCGTCAACACCCTGGACGCGTCGAACGGGTTCGCCGACGGCACCGCCTTCGGCATCGCGCGGGCGAACGCGTCGGTGCCGTTCGTGCGGGTCGACATCAAGAAGCCCGCGGGCGACTCCTTCGTCGTCGACACGAACGGCTCGACCACGGGTGGCGAGCAGACGCTGGCCGACACGATCGGCGTCTCGGAATTGCTCTTCCACCTCGACGACGCGCACCTCGATGCCGTCTGCAACCTGAAGGCGACCGCCGGGCTCGGCATCAGCGCCTCGGTCGACGGCACCGAGCTGGCGTCCGGCGGCGTCTCCGCCGGCTGGGCCAAGGTCTTCAAGGACGACAGCTGCGACCTGAACATCGACGGCCCGCAGGGCCTTCAGGTCGATGCCGACACCGACTTCAACACGAGCCTCAAGGACTTCGATCCGTACCCGTCGGTGAGCGGCGTGCACGACGGCGGCGACGACGAGGAGAACCTCGAGGACACGACGAAGGACTTCGACGCCAACGCCCTCAGCGGCGGGAACCTCGTCAACCTGACGCTGCGGAACAAGACGACGGGCGCAAGCTGCACCATCATCACGGTCGACTCGACGCACCTCAACTGCGAGCTCTCCGGCGGCAACCGCCCGGGCAACCCCAGCAAGGCGAACCGGTGGATGAACGGGGACGAGTACGAGACCGAGGGCAACGTCCTCGCGCTGCTCGGCATCATCCTCGACCACCTCGACGAGCTCGTCGAGAAGGTCGACCAGATCGACCCGTCGCTGACCGAGAAGGAGATCCCGCTCGTCGGCATCTCGACGAAGGAGCTCGTCGGCAAGATCCAGTCGGTCAAGCAGACGATCGACGAGCTGCGCGGCTCGCCGCTCGCCGAGATCGACTGCTCGAAGAACCCCGACGGCACCAATCCGTCCGGATTCAACGTCGAGGTCTTCCCGGACAACACGGCCCTGTACTGCCGCGCCATCTCGACGGTCGAGCCCGACTCGGTCGTCTGGACCGCGAAGGAGCTCGTCGGCGGCGAGTCGGCGCTGACGGTCACGCCCGGGGCGTTCCTCCCCGGCCCCGGCCTGGGCGGGACCCCGCCCATCGGCGGCAACCTCCTCGAGACGGTCGGCCCCGACGCCGCGGGCACGAACCAGGACGACCGCGTCGAGGTCTTCGTCACGGACCACGACGCCAGCGATCCCACCACGTCGATCGACGAGTGGCAGGTGAAGGCCGAGTTCACCGACGCGGCCGGTAACCATACGGTCGAGTTCCCGTCGACGACGCCGCCGCAGACCCTGCAGGAGCTCGAGAAGACGATCGGCGAGAAGCTCGGCATCCCGAACGTCCTGCACCTCGACCTGCTCGATCTTCCGCCTGCGGGCGCCGGCCCGATCACGACCGGCACCGCGCTCGGTACAAGTGATGCGAACACGCTGCAGAGCAGCGAGAACTTCACGAACGGCACGGCCGACCCGGTCGTCGGCAACACGCTGATCAACAAGGATGCCGACGGCGGCCCGCGCCACTGCACCATCACGGCCGTCGCGACCAACAGCCTCGAGTGCGGGGCCGCCGGCCTCGACATGGACTGGGGCGCCGGCGACGACTACGAGATCGTCGGCGACAGCGACGCGACGAAGGACCTCGTCGTCAGCCTCGCGGTCGGCTTCTGCTCGGGCGGCGGGCTCTGCGAGACCTCCGACCGGACGGTCGACCCGCTCAGCGCGCCGCTCAACATCGCGGACGACTTCGCGGACATCATCGCGGTCGAGACGGAAGGCGACGTGACGCTCCACTTCGACGCGAGCGCCAACCTCGACATCGGCATCCCGATCAAGCTCGACCTCACGCCTGACGTGGTCGTGCTCGACACGACGGGTGCCGACATCGAGGCCAAGCTCGACGCGAACGACATCGGCCTGAACGCCGCGACCGGCCCGATCAGCGTCAAGCTCGGCACGACGATCGTGGACACGGATCCCGTCACCGACGGCGACCAGCCCGGCGTCGGCGTCGGGAAGATCGGCGCCAAGCTCTCGGTCGGCGAGACGGTCGACGACGAGGTGCCGTTCAACAACACCTTCACCTTCGGCGTCTCGGACCCGGAGGACTACTTCAACCCGTCCAACCTCGACGTCGAGTTCGCCGGCGAGTCGCAGGACTGCGACGCGCCGTCCGGCGGCTCGGTCGAGGCGAGCGGGCACGCGTGCGCGGTCATCAACGTCGAGGCGGTCGGCCAGAACTTCGCGGACCCGATCACGATCGAGTGCAACCTCGGCACCGACCCGATCTGCGACGCGGACCTGCCGCCGCTCCTGGAGGGCCTCATCAGCGGCGAGCCGCTCGACTGGGCGCTGCTCATCCAGGCGCTGCCGGAGATCCTGGCGAACCTCGAGGACACGCTCGACGGCGCCGCGCAGGACGTCCACATCCCGCTCGTCGGCGACACGCTCGACGCAGGGGCGGAGGTCGTGGGCACGTTCAACGAGAACGTCGTCGTGCCGTTCGCGGACCTCGCGGCACAGCTCACCGCCGCCGGCGACCAGGACGGCGACAGCGACGTCGACGCCTGGGATCTCGCGAAGCTCACCAGACAGTTCGTCCACGAGCAGCTCGGCGCCGCAGGCGGCGTCGACCTGCTGCGCAACACGAACGGGATCCCGGCCGACCCGAATGCCGACGGCGACCTCGACGACATCGTCGTCACGCCGCTCTGCGGAGCGGGCCCGTCGGTCTGCGCCGACGGCGACGGCGTCACCGGCTCGAACCTGATCAAGGACTTCCGCGTCACCTTCAAGCTCGGCCAGGCCATCGACGCCGACGTGCCGTTCGACATCGGCCTGCGGGGCCTGCCGGTCCGGCTCCAGGGCGGCGTGCACGGCTCCGGCTCGTGGAGCCTGCTCGTCGACTTCGGCCTCTCCTTCGAGGACGGCGCCTACATCGTCGCGAACGGCAAGGCGGGGGCCACCGGCTCCGAGGATCGTCCCTTCGACCTCGACCTCGAGCCCGAGGGCGCCCCGGACGGCACGCCCGACGCGCACTCGGTGCAGAAGTACCTCCAGGACGACGGCACGAACTTCAACAACGTGGCCGAGTACGGGATGTGGCTGCACAACACGACCACGGACGAGGGCTGTCGCGTCACGAACATCGAGCTGCACAAGCTCCATTGCGACGACCTCGGCACCGCCGCCACCGTCGAAGGCGTCGACTGGAACGGCACCGACGACTGGGAGCTGCGGCCCCGCCATGCGCCGGACACCCCGGCGACCGGCGGCGAGCCCGAGCTCAACCTGACGGCCTCGGTCGGCATGGCCGACCTGCCCGGCGGCAACCTGCCCGGCGGCGGGACCTGCACCGACGACCAGCACGACTACACGTCGGGCGACGGCGATCCTGCCTACCTGCAGGGATTCTCGGCGACCAAGTGCCTCGCGGGCGAGCTGGCCTTCCTGGCCGTCACCATCCGCGACACCGAGAGCGGCGACCCGTGCGGCAGCCCGGGGCTCGCCACCGGCGAGGACCCGACCACCCTCTGCCTGGCAGCGTCGCTCGACTTCAAGAAGACGGGCGGCGACCGTGTCACCCTCTCGGATCTCATCTCCGGGCAGTTCGGCCTCTTCCCGTCGATCTCAGGCACCGCGAACGTCGACGTGCGCTTCCGGACCGGTCTGAACGTGAACCAGAGCGCGGGCTTCCCGAGCGTGCTCGGGAAGTTCCACCTGTTCTGGGGCTTCTCGGCCAACCCGGACGACGGGATCGACTTCGCCTCGCTGGCCGTCAGCTTCGACGGCCTGAACCTCGACGCGGGCAAGTTCATCACCCAGTTCCTGAGCCCGATCGTCAAGCAGGTGAAGAAGATCACCGGGCCGCTCATGCCGGTCGTGGAACTGCTTCAGGGCGAGATACCGATCATCTCCGACCTCTCGAAGCTGATCGGCGAAGGGCCGGTGACGGTGCTCGACGTGCTCGAGGAGGTGAGCGGCAACGACCTCTCGCTCCTGAGATCGATCCTCCAGTTCATCCAATTCGTCAACAACATCCCGGACGACGGGAACCTGCTCATCTCGCTCGGCGGCGCCAACGGCGGCAGCTTCACGGTCACGAGCGACCGGGCCGGAAACGACCAGCCGATACCGGAGGAAGCCGGTGCCGGCCTCACCAAGGCCGGTGATACGCAGGCGAACCTGGTCGACGACTTCGCCGGCGACTCCGACTACGAAGACATCGACAAGACCCCGGACGAGTGCGACCCCGACCGGGGCTCGACCTTCGGCGTCTGCGGGCTGACGTTCCCGTTCCTCGGCGATGCGGGTCAGATCTTCGGCACGCTGATGGGCAAGGACGCGACCCTCGTCCGCTACGACGCGGGCACGTTCGGCGCGGGAGCCGGCTTCGGCTTCTGCTTCCCGCCGATCCTGATCGGGCCTGTGCCGGTGCAGATCTGCATCGGCGGCTCCTTCCGCGTCGAGGGCCGGTTCGCGATGGGCTACGACACGAGCGGCCTGCGCAAGGTGCTCGAGGGTGGCTCGGGCACGCACCTGCTCGACGGCATCTTCCTCGACGACTACAACGCCCAAGGCCAGGAGGTGCCGGAGGTCAAGTTCATCGGCACCGTCTATGCCGAGGGCGCCGTCAGCGTCTACATCTTCAAGGTCGGCATCCGCGGCGAGATCATCTTCACGACCGCACTCGACCTGCACGAAGACGACCCGCAGGACGGCAAGCTCCGTATCGAGGAGATCATCTCGAGGCTGGCGAACCCGCTCTGTCTCTTCGACGTGACAGGGAAGATCGAAGCGGCGCTCTCGGCCTTCGTCGAGATAGACCTCTTCATAACCTCGGTGGAGTTCTCCATCGAGATCGTCCGTATCACCCTGCTCGAATTCGATCTCGACGTCTGCTCGCCAGAGCCGCCGAACCTGGCGGATGTGGTCGACGGGCCCGGTCCGGGCGACAAGGACGAGCTCGTCCTGAACGTCGGACCGCGCGCGCACCTGCGCAACGTCGCCGAAGGGGAGCCGGCCGAGCTCTACACGGTCCGGCAGATGGAGTCGTTCACGGAGGGTCCGAACGAGGGCCTGACGCGGTTCTCCATCACGGCCTACGGGATCCAGGAAGACGAGTTCCTGTCGACCGCCCAGGTCAACAACGGCGAGGCGCGGCTCTTTGCCGACTCCGCGGCCGGCGACGACACGATCTCGCTGCTGCCCGGTGCTGTTGGCGGCACCCAGTCCGCGCCGAACCAGCAGAACCCGCCGGTGCCGTTCAGGCTGAATGCGGTCATCCGCGCGGGTGCGGACCTGGACGAGATCACGACCGGCGACGGCAACGACGACGTCGAGGGCGGCTCCGGGGACGACCGGCTCATCACCGGCATCCGGGCCGACCGCATCCGTGGTGACGAAGGCAACGACAACATCGACGCAGGCGACGACAACGACACGGACGTCGAGGGCGGTGCCGACAACGACACGATCAACGGCGGCAAGGGCGGCGACACGCTGAAGGGCAACGGCGGCAACGACGTCGTCTCGGCCGGCCCCGACAACGGCATCCATGTCGACGTGCTTCACGGTAACGACGGCAGCGACACGCTGACAGGCGACCTCGGCGACGACGATCTGTACGGCGACGAGGTGCTGAGCTTCGACTGCTCGAGCGACGGCGTCGATAGCGGCTCCCTGGACAGCGGGCCGGGCGGCGACAACTCCGACACGCTGATCGGCGGCGACGGTGACGACGAGATGCACGGCGGCGCCGAGGAGGACTCGCTCGACGGCGGCAACGGCAACGACACCATGTGCGGCGGCGGCGACGACGACGAGATGGCCGGCGGTGCCCAGAAGGACACGATGGAGGGAGGCGGCGGCGACGACAACATGGTCGGCGGCACCGACAACTCTCCGGCTGCGAGCGGCGGCGACTCGATGAACGGCGACGCCGGTCGCGACTACATGCTCGGCGACGAGGGCACCCTCACCCGCGACGGGTCGTCGGTGGCCGTCTCTCCCACCGGCTCATTCGCCGGCAACGACACGATGAACGGCGGCGACGGCGACGACTTCATGTGGGGCCAGGGCGGCCTCGACGCCATGAACGGCGACGCCAACGACGACGAGATGCGCGGCGGCGCCGAGGTCGACACGATGAACGGCAACGGCGGCGACGACGAGATGTACGGCGAGCTCGGTGCCGACCTCATGCACGGCAACGCCGACAACGACCTCATGCGCGGCGGGCCGCAGAACGACACGATGGACGGCGACGAGGACACCGACGAGATGTACGGTGACGGCGAGCCGGACATCATGCGCGGCGGCGCGGCCGACGACCTCATGCGCGGCGGCGGCGGCGACGACGAGATGGAGGGCAACGCGAACTCCGCCGGCTCCTCGGCTCTTCCGCTCGACAACGCCGATCCGTACAACGCGGCGAACTTCGACCTCCACCTCGTGCCCTCCGGCACGAACGGGTGGGCTCCGTCCGGCGGCACGGACGGCGATCTCATGTACGGCGACGCCGACCAGGACGACATCGTCGGCGGCTCGCAGGGCGGCTCGCCTCCGGCCGACGGCGGCGACACCATCCTGGGCAACCACGCCCAGGACGTGATCGTCGGCGACAACGGCGACGTCTCGCGGTCCGGCGGGAGCGATCCCGACGGGACGACGACCCGGAGCGTCATGCTCGACGATCCGGGTGCCGGCGGCGGCGGCGACTGGATCCAGGGCAACGACGAGAACGACGACGTCTACGCCGGCGGCGGCGGCGACCTCGTGCACGGCGATGCCGGCGACGACTACGTCGAGGGCAACGGCGGCTCGGACGGCGAGGGCGACACCGACGACGTGACGCCGCTCGCGGGGATCGGCCTCTACGGCGACTCCGGCCAGGACGACCTCATCGGCGGCACCTCGCAGGGTGACGGCGGCGTGGGCGACGGCGCGGACGACCTCTGGGGCGGCCAGGGCCACGACGTGGCGACGGGCGACAACGCCGAAGTCACGCGCACGGGCGGCGGCACCTGCGACGGGTACGTATGCAACACGTTCCGCGCAGGTGACGTCGAGAACGTCGTCATCCGCGTGGTCAAGATCTGGGACGTCGACACGACGACGTTCGACCCGGTCGCGGGTACGAGCGGCGGCGACACGATCGGCGGCCAGGATGCGCACGACCGCCTGTACGGCCAGGGTGGCGGCGACCGCATCGAGGGCGGACTGAACGACGACTTCGCCTTCGGCAACGCCGGCGCCGACACGATCAACGGCAACGACGGCCAGGACGACCTCGTCGGCGGCACCGGCCGCACCGACTCCAGCTCGCCGAGCTCGGCGGAGGACGGCCGCATCGACACGGGCGACGTCATCCAGGGTCAGGACGACTACGACGCCATCTCGGGCGACAACGCCCGCGTGGTGCGGCAGACCGACGACGCGGACGGGAACGACAACACCGGCGAGTGGACGGCAAACACGTTCAACGACGCGGTCGACCGGCTGATCGCGCTGATGGACATCGCCACGACCGCGGACGACGAGGCCCTCACGAACGGCACCAGCGGCAACGACGAACTGCTCGGCGGTGACGAGGACGACGTCGTCTACGGCCAGGGCGGCAACGACGGCATCTCGGGCGGCCTCGAGCAGGATCTGCTCGAGGGCAACGCCAACGGCACCGGCGACGCCCCCGACCCGGCCGGCACGTACGGCACGGACTGGCCTGCCTTCGCGGGCGACGTCATCCACGGCGACGAAGGCGCGGACGACGCGAGCGGCGGCACCGGGCGGATCTACCGCATGGTGCTCGGCGACGAGGTACAGGATCCAGCCAGCGGCGTCGACGGTCGCAAGGACGGCGCCGACACGATCTTCGGTGACGGAGGCGGCGACGCGCTCGCCGGCGACAACACCGTGATCGAGCGGGCGCTCCAGGCCGGCGAGTGGATCCTGGACGACCTGCACAGCCCGGATGCCGAGGGCGTCGTGCGGCGGGTCATGCGCGAGCGTGACGTCGCCACCACGCTCGACCTCGCGCCGCTCACGAACGACACGAACGGCGCCGACACGATCTACGGCAACGACGGCGTCGACGTGGCGTACGGCCAGGGTGCCGACGACACAATCGAGGGCAACGCCCACGACGACCACCTCGAGGGCAACGCCGGCGACGACACGATCACCGGCAACGAGGGCCAGGACGACGTGATCGGCGGCACGGGCCGAACGTTCTCGAACGACGAGGCGACGGCAGTCGGCGGACGCATCGACAACCCGGTGGGCGACGACGCTCCGAACGACACGCTGCACGGCGGTGACGGGCTCGGCGGCGTGGCCGCCGACGACGACGACGTCGTGGTCGGCGACAACGCAACGGTCGACCGTGTCCTCGGCACGCTCGGCACGGCCGGCGCGGAGCTCAACCGGCTGCCGTTCAACGGCGAGTGGGGCGAGGCGACGTGGGACGAGCCGAACATCCTGCGTGTCGTCCGGCTGCTGGACGTGTCCGTCACGGGCGCGGCCACGCCGGAGACGAACGGCACGAACGGCGCCGACACGTTGAACGGCGAGGCGAACGAGGACGTCATCTTCGGGCAGGGCGGCAACGACGCCATCACCGGCGATGACGCCGACCTCGTGGCTGCGTCGGCGGCCGACGCCAACCCGGGTGACGACTACATCGAGGGCAACGGCGGGCAGGACACGATCCGCGGCGACCTCGGGCAGGACGACATCACGGGCGGCGGCTCAGCCGCGAACGGTGTCCTCGACGCGAACCGTGACGGTCGCTTCGACGACACCCGGAGCGGCGAGACGCTGCGCGATGCCGGCGACACGATCGAGGGCGACTCCAACGACGGAGCCGTGGGAGACGGCGACGTGGTCGCGGGTGACAATGCGAGGATCCAGCGCAAGCTCGAGACCGCCGTAGGTCCGACGCTGGGCGACTGGCGGGTCGACGCCGCCCGCGGGATCCGGCTCCGCGACGTCGTGCTCTTCGACATCCGCATCGTCGGCAACGCCGAGCCGGGCAACGCCGATCCGGGCGAGAGCGGCGTCGACGCGATCGACGGCAACGGCGGCAACGACGTCCTGCTCGGCCAGGACAACGGTCAGGCAGACGACGTGCTCGCCAATGCGTACGGCACCGAGAGCGGTGCGCCGGGCACTGCGAACTGCCAGGACGCCACCGGCGGCCCGGGCAGCGGCACGCTCGCCGGCACCGAGGAGGCGCCGAACGGCGACAACGACGACGACGACCTGCCCGACCTGAACGATCCGGAGTGCCGCGTCTCGGCGCCGGGCGACACGATCCACGGCGAGGGCGGTCAGGACTACATCGAGGGCAACGCGGGGTCCGACACCCTCGAGGGCAACGACGGCGAGGACGACGTGGTCGGCGGCTCGTCGGCGAATACGGGTCACCTGAACGTGATCCTGCCGCCGAGCGACCGCGACGCCGGGTTCACGCCGACGGCGCTGACGCCTGAGGCGACCCCGGCGAACCTGAACGACGGCCACGACGCCATCCAGGGCAACGCGGAGGACGACACCGTGCTCGGCGACAACGGGTTCGTCGACCGGTACCTGACGCCGACGACCGGCGCGTGGATCGCGATCGCGGGGGCCGGCAGCCTCGGCGTGGGCGAGATCGCGGTCCCGGCCCCGGAGCCGGAGAAGGCTGCCTTCGAGCCGTCGGACCTCGTCCGTCGCGACGTCACGACGAGGCCGACGAGGGAGGACGCCGGCGCCTTCGGCAACGACTACGTCCGTGGCGGCACCGGTCAGGACGACGTCTACGGCACCCTCGGCAACGACTGGCTCGAGGGGAACGAGAACGAGGACGCGATCGTCGGCGACATGGGCAAGATCGTCGACAACGTCCTCGGCCTCGACGACCCGATCGACCCGCCGGATCCGCCCGAGCAGTTCGTCCGGCCGCAGCAGCCGTTCCTCGGCGCGACCATCGACCGGATGGGTGTGCTGAAGCGGGAGGTGACGCTGTACGCGTTCGACCAGTCGGTGGCGGCGACGGCCGGAATCGGCCACGACGTGGCACTCGGCGGCGACGGCAACGACTGGATCCACACCGGGCCGGGCGAGGACCTCGCCAACGGCAACGCCGGCGACGACCGGCTCTTCCTCGGCGACAACGCCACCGCGACGACGGCCCCGTCGAGCAAGAACGGCGAGGCCCGGCTCGCGCACGACAAGGTGGACGCGGGCTGGGGCGGCACCGGCTACGACCACGTCTGGGGCGGCTACGGAGCCGACTACAGCGACGTCCGGCCTCGCACCGTGGCCGACGTACCGGGCCTCTTCCCGGCCAGCGATCCCGAGACGTGGTTCCAGATCGCAGGTGCCGGCCCGACGGCCGGGTTCCCGCCGCCGGCCATCCAGGAGCTGTCGCAGAACGGCGTCGACTACGGTCACGGCGACGACAACTTCGGCGACAAGGACTACCACTACGGTGGCTGGGACCAGGACACGCTGCAGGCCAACGTCAGCGACAACGGCCCGCACGTCGGCGACCGCCTGCTCGACTGGGGCGGCAGCTACAACGGCTACTACCTCTGCGCCTCGACCTACGGCGACTGGGTCTCGACGCGGGCGCTCGCGCCCGGCGTGATCGCGTTCCTGCAGGCGATGTCGCAGGGCGACGGAGCGACGACGACGGCCACGACCGGCACCTCCGGGTTCCGCGAGACGGCCATCGTCTTCACGAACGAGCAGAAGGACAACACGAAGCCGATCCACGTGGACACGCCCGCGCACTTCACGTGCGGGCCTGGTATCACGGATCCGTGAGATCGACTCTCTCCGTGCTGGCGGCGATCCTCGTGCTCGCCGCCGGCACGGGTTGCGGTGACGACGACGAGCCGGCGGCGGTCGCGACCGCCGCCTCGACGACGGCGGACGACTACACCCGGCCGGAGCCCCCGCCCGAGCAGAGCCGCTGGGCGATGCAGGTCGACGACGCCTGCGGGCCGGTGCAACGGCAGATCGACGCCCTGCCGGCGCCGACCGACGAGGCGTCGCTCGAGCGGTGGGTGGCGCAGGTCCTGCCGCTCGTGGGCAAGGAGGTCGCGGCCGTGAAGGCCGTCAAGCCTTCGACCAAGGACGACGAGGTCCGGAACGCGAACCTGTTCATAGGGAGCCTCGAGGGCATCGAGAGCGCGCTGACGAAGTACCTGGCAGCGCTGCAGGAGGACGACGCAGCCGCCATCGAGAAGGCGCTGATGGAGGCGAACGCGGCCGGGGCGCAGGCCCGTGCCTACGCCGTCTCGCTGGACGTCACCGAGTGCGGCGGGTATTCGGGCTCCTGAGCGGGCGCTAGCATTGACCGCGATGCGCGTCACCCTGCTTGCCTGCATGTCCGCGCTGCTGCTCGCCGCCGGGGGCTGCGGCGGCGATTCCACGACCTCCGCCGCCGGCGGCGACCCGGGCGCGGCAGCGCTCGTCCCCGCCGACGTCGTCGCGTTCGTCTCGCTCAACACCGACCGCGACTCCGACCAGGTCGAACAGCTGCGCGAGGTCGCGAACCGCTTCCCGATCGCCCGCGACGGACTCGACCGGCTCCTGCGGGAGCTCACGGCCGAGGACGAACTGACCTGGAACGAGGACGTCGAGCCGGCGGTCGGAGACGAGGTCGCATTCGCGGTGCTGGCCGGCCACGACGGCGTCGTCGGGCTCACGCAGCCGGACGACCCGGCGAAGCTGGACGCCCTCCTCTCGACGACGGACGTCGAGGTCGAGACGCGCGAGGTCGAGGGCTGGCACGTGTTCGGCGAGCCGGGCGACCTCGACGCGTTCGAGGCCGCGCGCGGCGGCGACACGCTCGACGACAGCGACGCGTACGCGGACGCCTTCGACGACCTCGCCGACGAGGCGCTCGCCAAGTTCTACGCGAGCGGCGCAGCCCTCGAGGGCCTGTCGGAGCAGTTCGGAACGCCGGTCGAGGGCGCCGGCAGCTTCGACACCGCAGGCGTCGTCTTCGAGGCTGTGGACGACGGCATCCGCGTCGACGGCCGCGCCACCGGCGTCGAAGGCCTCCCCGCCGCTTTCGAGCCGGAGCTGCTGGGGCGCGTGCCCGACGACGCATTTCTCGCGATCTCGTTCAGCGGTCTCGACGAGCTGCTCTCGGACCTGCGCTCGGGCAGCATCCCGTTCCTGCCGGATGTCGAGCAGGCGCTCGGCGTGACGCTCGACGAGCTCGGCGCCGTGTTCTCCGGCGAGGGCGTCCTTTACGCGCGCTCCGGGGTGCCGATCCCCGAGGTGACACTCGCCGTCCGGCCCGAGAACCCGGCCGGCGCGCTCGCGACGCTGCGCAAGCTCGCCGAGACCCTCGCCGGCGTGACCGGCTCGTCGGTGCAGCGCACCGAGGTCGACGGCGTCCAGGTGGAGTACCTCGAGATCGAGGGCGTTCGCGTGCAGCTGGCGAGCGTCGACGGCACCGTGATCGTGACGACCGGTATCGCCGGCATCCGCGACTTTCGTGCCGACGACGACAAGCTGACGGGCAGCGATGAGTTCGAGAGCGCGGCCGACGCCGCCGGCTTCGAGGAGCACACGAACGGCCTCTTCTACGTGAACTTCGCCGAGGCGCTGCCGGTGATCGAGGGCCTCGCCGGGCTCGCCGGCGAGCCGCTGCCGACGGAGGTGCGCGAGAACCTCGAGCCTCTCCGGACGCTCTTCGTGCACGGGCACGCGGCGGACGGCGAGGTCCGGTTCAGCGGTGTCCTCGAGACCGGCTGACGCCGCGCTCGGGTAGCGTTCCGCCGCATGGCCAGCCGTTCCTTCTCGTTCACCTCCGAGTCCGTCACGGAGGGGCACCCGGACAAGATCGCCGACCAGGTCTCGGACGCGGTCCTCGACGCGGTGCTCCACGACGACCCGAACAGCCGCGTCGCCTGCGAGACCCTGATCACGACCGGCCTCGTCATCGTGGCCGGCGAGATCACGACCGAGACGTACGTCGACATCCCGCGCCTCGTGCGCAAGACGATCGCCGACATCGGCTACACGCGCGCGAAGTACGGCTTCGACGCGGAGACGTGCGGCGTCATCGTGGCGATCGACGAGCAGTCGCCGGACATCGCGCAGGGGGTCGACGAGTCCTACGAGGTGCAGCACGGCGACGACGACCCGCTCGACCGGGTGGGTGCGGGCGACCAGGGGATGATGTTCGGCTACGCCTCGAACGAGAGCGACGAGCTCATGCCGCTGCCGATCATGCTCGCCCACCGGATCACGCGGCGGCTGTCGGAGGTGCGCAAGGCGGACGTCCTGCCGTACCTGCGCCCCGACGGCAAGTCGCAGGTGACGGTGCGCTACGAGGTGGACGGGAACGGCGCCCAGCGGCCGGTCGAGATCGAGCGCGTGCTGATCTCCACCCAGCACCGGGACGGGCTCGACGTCGACGCGCTCGTCAAGCCGGACCTGATCGAGCACGTCCTGCGCCCGATCCTGCCCCACGACCTCTACGACGAGCGGCGCTTCGAGCACGACCGCGACTTCGTCTACGTGAACCCGACAGGCAAGTTCGTGATCGGCGGGCCGATGGGCGACACCGGCCTCACGGGGCGCAAGATCATCGTCGACACGTACGGCGGCGCGGCACCGCACGGCGGCGGCGCGTTCTCCGGCAAGGATCCGACGAAGGTCGACCGCTCGGCCGCCTACGCCGCGCGCTACGTGGCCAAGAACGTCGTCGCGGCCGGGCTCGCCGACCGCTGCCAGCTCCAGGTCGCCTACGCCATCGGCGTGGCGCATCCGATGTCGGTGCTCGTCGACTGCTTCGGCACGGAGAAGATCCCGCAGCCGCAGCTCGAGGAGCTGGTGCGGGAGCACTTCGACCTTCGGCCGGCCGCGATCCTCCGCGACCTCGACCTGCGCCGGCCGATCTACCGCAAGACCGCGGCGTACGGCCACTTCGGCCGCGAGGACCGCGACTTCACCTGGGAGCGCACCGACCGGGCCCAGGCGCTCCGCGACGCGGCAGGCCTCGCCGCCGCCACTGCGTAACAAGTCGCGCTACCGTGTCCGCGCCATGAGCGCGCCCGAGACCGAGACCACGACGGCGCCGCCCGCTGCCCCGCCGCCGGCACCCGCGCCTCCCGAGCCGCCGCCCAAGCAACCGAGGGGGCGCGAGTTCCCGACCGGCCTCGTCGTGCTCGCGCTGCTCACGCTCGGCGGCTTCTGGTTCGTCGGCTGGGTGGGCGGGCTCCTGCCCGACTTCGCGAACCCGTTCAAGGAGGAGACGATCGACCGCACCGGACCGGCGGTCCTGAAGGCAGTGCGCGACCTGGAGGACTACCGCGCCGCGAGCGGCCACTTCGAAGTGATCGTCGACGTCGAGAAGGACACGCGCTTCGTGCCCGACGCCATCAAGGGAGAGCGCGTCCTCTTCGTCTCGGTCGGCTCCGTGGACGCGGGCATCGACTTCTCCGGGCTCGAGGAGGGCGCGGTCGAGGTGTCCGACGACCGCCGCTCCGTCTCGCTCGTCCTGCCGCCGGCGACATTCCGCGACCCGGATCTCGACCTCGAGCGCAGCTACGTGTACGACCGCGACCGCGGCGCCATCGACCGGCTCCAGTCGCTCTTCGGCGACGACGCAGGTCTCGAGCCCGAGCTCTACCGGCTCGCCGAGCGCAAGCTGGCCGCGGCGGCCCGCGACGGCTCGGGCCTGCTCGCGCGCGCCGAGCGCAACACGCGCACGATGCTGACGGGCCTGCTGCGCGCGCTCGGCTTCACGCGGATCGACATCCGCTTCGCCGACGTGTAGCGGGCGGGCTAGACGGTGCGGACGTAGAGGCCCGCGGCGGCCTTCTCGCTGATGGCGCGCTCGCTGCCGCCGAGAGAGACCTTGAGCTGGCCCGCCGCCGGCTGCGCCTCGCGCAGCTCCACGCGGGCGCCGGGCACGAAGCCCTCGTCGTAGAACCAGTGCAGGAGGGCGCCGTCGTGCTCCGCGAGGCGGACGATCTCGCTCTCCCGCCCGGGTGTGAGGTCGGTGAGCGGCGCGAGGTCGCGGTTCTCGGCCTGCTCGAACTGGGGGTCGACCGGCCAGCCGTGGGGGCAGCGCTCCGGGTTGCCGAGCCGCTCG
>Ga0190265_10000891_pt1 | contig 19690 bp, 15 predicted proteins | sample Popmic124T_FD_133135 | JGI IMG/M metagenome (GOLD analysis project Ga0190265, IMG submission 133135) | Populus adjacent soil microbial communities from riparian zone of Indian Creek, Utah, USA - 124 T | ecosystem: Environmental > Terrestrial > Soil > Riparian zone | place: USA: Utah | collected...
GAGAATGCCCTTGTCCAGCCGATGATATGGTGCAGCGACCACGCGGTGCGCGGTCGTGGCCACGATGAAGGGACCCAGATCGATGTCGGCGGCGATGAGACCCGGGGGCAGCGCCGAGAGTGGTCGAAGCATGGAAGAGCGATAACAGGGATCGGTATCCGCACCCCGCGCAGCGTGCGCCGGGAGTGTGACATGGCGGACCGCGGCAACCGCACTGCCGATGATCAGGCCGAGGCCCATCTGACTGAGGACGACAACAGCGCTCAGTGTCGCCACCGGACGCGAGACTGATGCGCTACCGCGCAGGCTCGCGCACCAGATGGCAAGCGCGGGAATGACCAGCCAGCTCGCGTAGGACATCAGCCGAATCTGCCAGCAGCCCAGCAGTACCGCGAGCAGAACCATGGCAGTGCGATAGCCTGCTTCCATGTCGGGTTGCCGGTGCAAAAGGGCGAGTTGAGCGGCCGCGCCGACGGCGACGAAGGCAAGGAACGACAAGCCGGCAGCCGAATGGTTGGAGATGAGCCAGAAGACGCTGCGCGTTTCCATAACCTCGCCCAGCCAGGCGTTGAGGCCGGGATTGAGCTGGCCCATCGGGCCCGCCAGACACGCCGGTTCAAGCCAGGCATAAAGGCCCACCCCGGCGACGGCGGCGCCACCCGCTGCGGCATATCGCGAGACCAAGTTGGGTGCGAGGGACGTTCGCAACGCTGCCCAAAGCCCGCCGGTGCAGAAGAGAGCCAGAAGTGGAAGGTTGAGCGCGAGCGTATCGCAGCGCATGTCCAGCCATCGCGATGGCGGAGTGGTCGCGAGTAGCGTGACGAAAAGAACGGCGGTGGCGGAGGTGGCTGCGGTCAGCACACCCGGCGCAAAGCGCCGATCACTAAGCGCGAGAAAAGCGGCGAGCGCGAGAGCGGGGACAACGAGCGCAAGCGCCTCCAACCCACAGGCCAAACCGAGACCAAAGGAAAGGCGAGCACTCCTAGCCGCCATTCCTCAAGCCCCCGTGCAAGCAGCAGCACGCCCGCCACGGCACAAAGTATTTGCACGTTGTGATGATCGATCCGACCCGGCCGGAACTGCACGAGTGCCGTCTTGCACGTCACGACGAGCAACACGGCAAACGCAGCGGCGACGGTGCCCGCCCGCAACTGGACGTCTCGTGTCCCGACCAGCGTCAAAGCGAACAGCAGGATCGTGGGCCAAATGACGCGTGTTGCCAGTTCTGCACCGTCGACACCGAGGAAAGGTCGCATGGCAACGATGCCGGTCGCGAGCGGCAGGTCGATCACCCGCGACCAATGCGAAAGAAGGGGCTCGGGCGCACCGATGCGCGGGAGTGTCGTATCGAACCATGGGGCGCCGGCGAGGAGATCGCGCACGATAATGAGGCGGGTCGCATCGTCGCAGCCACCGAGGTGCTCGATGAGGGCGCCCGGCCCTTGGCCCAGCTTCGCAAGCAGAACGTAGGCAGTCGCAAGCACACACCACGCCGCCGGATGGGCAGCAAGCCGCAACGCTGCGTGGGCGTGCCGACCGATAAGGTTGTAAGATGACACCGCCGCAATCCCGGCCTGACCAACAAAGTGTGAAGCTATCTCCAACCATTGAACGCCCGTTAACACGGCGCAAACGTTTGGGAGATCAGCACGAAAAGCCCATGCTGGAAGCGGCTACAATTGCCGATCCACCGCCGTGTGCCGCACTTGCGGAATGAACAGAGGTGGGTTCATATCAAGATAGGCAGGCTGGCTTGAGCGAAGTCATACCCGGTAAGACGAGAATCCAATGGAGGTCCCGCATGCCGATCTTTGTTACGCGCCGGGAAGCTTTGGCCGGCTTCGGGGCGACGCTGGCGATTGCCGGACTTCCGAACTTTCTCACGTCGCGCGCCCTGGCTAGCCCGCAGACGGGCGTGCCCGCGCCGGAATTCACAGCGATGGACTCCCAGGGCAAACCGCACAAGCTTTCCGACTATCGCGGCAAGACCATCGTGCTCGAGTGGACCAACCACGAGTGCCCGTACACGGTGAAGCACTACGTGACCGGAAACATGCAGGCGCTCCAACGGTCTGCGACCGACGCGGGCTCGATATGGCTGACGGTGATCTCGTCGCGACCGGGCTCACAGGGCCATGTCGAGGGCATCGAGGCCGACAAGCTGACCGACGACCGGCAGGCTAAGCCAACGGCCGTGATCCTCGATCCCAAGGGCGACCTCGGACGGCTCTACGGCGCGGCGACAACACCGCATATGTACGTCATCAACGGCAATGGCGTGCTGGTCTACATGGGCGGGATCGACGACCAGCCGTCCTCAAGCCAAGCGAGTGTGAAACGCGCCCGCAACTATGTGCGCGAGGCACTCGATGCGGTCGCAGCAGGCCGGCCGGTCGCGCTAGCGTCGACCCGTCCGTACGGGTGCTCTGTCAAATACTAGACCGCTGATCGGGCACGGAATTGTTGCGCGAACGGCCGCTTCGCGACGGCGCAGACGTCAGCTGCGCCTTCATGATTTCTGACGAAACGTAAATCGCGCGGCCATCTTGGCGCCGCGAATGGGCGCGATTTCCTTTCCGTTGTCGGATCACGACACGATTTTTTTCGACCATGGAGGTTTCTATGCGTGGGAAGCGTTTCTGGACGCTTGCCTTAGTGCTGTTGCTCGCCGGCGCCTTTGCGGCAGATACCGTGGCCCAGCGCCGCGACCGCGATGACCGGCGCGGTTACCGGGGAGAGTGGCAGTTTCTTGGCGAGAAGCGGGTGGGCTTCAGGGTCGACCGCGACATCGTCAGGATCAATCAACCCGAGGAGTGGTTCAGGACGCGCGCCTTCCGCCGTATCCACCTCGTAGCCGAGGACAACGACATCTTCCTGATCAACGTGCGGCTCGTCTATCTCAACGGCTTCGGCGAGGATTTCCGCGTCGATCGCGAGATCAGGCAGGGCGACGATCTGCCGATCGATCTGCGCGGCGACCGCAGCTTCTTGCGCGAAATCGAGTTCGTCTATCGCTCGCGACCGAGCTTCGCCGGCCAGGCGACAATGAAGATCTACGGCGAACCCTCGCGGCGCGGGGGCGGCCCGGGCGTCATGATCGGCGGCGGCGGAGGTGTTGGCGGCGGCGAACGCGAGTGGGCCGAGCTTGGTTGCAAACAGGTCTCCCTGTTCGGTCGCGATCGCGACAGCATCGGCGTGGGACGCCGCGAAGGACGCTTCAAGTCTATTCGCGTGCTCGTGCGCGGTGCGGATGTGGAGATGCTCGACCTGCGCGTGATCTACGCCAACGGCGCGCCGGACGACATTCCCGTTCGCCGCGTCATCCGGCAGGGTGATCGCACTGCGCCTCTCGATCTAAGGGGCTTTGAGCGCTCGATCAGCCGCATCGACATGGTGTATCGCACGATCCCGAACTTCAAAGGTCTGGCCACTGTGTGCGTCGAAGGCCTGCAATAGGCGAAAGCCTTCTCGTGACGATCGGGGGGCCGCTGTGAGGCGGCCCTCTTTTTTTCTCAGGCCAAGCTTGGATCATGATCCGCAACGGATTTCTGCACTCCTGAACGTTCGCCCCGGATGCAACGGCAAACGGAGGTGAAGATGGTGAGAAGGATCGGCACAGTTCTCGCTGCGCTGACATGCATCACGCTGGTCGCAACCGATGCGCAGGCGCAGAGGCTCGGCAGATGGGAGCAGCTCGGCTGCCAGCAGGTCTCCTTCATCGGCAAGGATCGCGACACGATCCGCGTGGGCAGGCGCGAAGGCCGCTTCAAGGCGATCAGGCTCTCGGCACGCACCAACGATGTCGAGGTACTCGATCTCAAGGTGATCTACGCCAACGGCGCGCCCGATGACATTCAGGTCAGGTCGCAAATCCGCGCGGGCACGATGACGCGTGCCCTCGACCTACGAGGCCGCGATCGCGCGATCCGGCAAATCGACTTGACCTATCGATCGCGGCCAAGCTTCCGCGGTCTCGCAACCGTCTGCGCCGAGGGCTTGGACTAAACTGCCGCGGGCGCGATTTTGCCGTTGCAGATAAGAGCCGCTCACGGGCGGCTCTTTTTGTCTGAGAATTGGAGCGACGGGTCATTCGTCAGCAGCCGTTCTTAGGCGGCTGGGGTCCCATGCGGCATCGATGCCAAGCCGCGCCAAACCATCGAGATGACGGAGATAAAGCGAAATGGGTCGTTTAACAGTCGCAGCCGCAATGCTTCTCGTCGCGCTCCCTCTTGCAGCCCGATCACAAGTGACACAGCAGCCCGCCGCGTCCGAAAGGGCGGAGGCTCGCGCGAAGGTACGCACCGCTTGCCAGCCCGACATTCAGAGGTTCTGCGCCAACATCGAGCGCGCAAAAGGGGCCATGCGAGCCTGTCTCGACGCGAACCAAAAGGACCTCACGACCGGCTGCAACGCGGCACGCGCCGAGCGTGCGGCTGCCCGGGCCAAGGAAAAGAGCTGATTTACCTCTCAGCAGTGCCATCCCGCGGGCTGCCAAGGTGGCACCGGCGGGAGGCATGTCCTTCTGAACAATGAATTTTCACCATCCTGCCTAGCCCTGCCCGCCACGGGTCTTTTTGCTGGGCCTATCTCCTTCCGGGCACGATTCTGCCGGCCGGAAGCCGCTACAATGCGACGGTTCGGGTCACCTTGTAGCGTTCTGGTCCCAGCCCATGCCCAGGGGCAGCCGAGGGTTCGCCCTGAAAGGATGATACGTGGGTAGGCTCTTGAAACGTCTCTTCGCGTTAGCGGTCACGCTCGGTGTTGCCGCCGCGATCATCTATGTCTCGGCGCTTCCCTCCATGCAGAAGCAGGGTGGCGGCAAGCGTGCAAAGATGGGCAACGGCGCGGTTCCCGTGCTGGCTGCGCAGGCTCGCGTGACCGATGTGCCGGTCTACCTGGATGGGGTGGGTACCGCCAAGGCGCGCAACACGGTGACGGTACGGCCGCAAGTCGATGGGCGCATCCTGAGCATCAATTTCAAGGAGGGCCAGGAGGTCAAGCAGGGTGACCTGCTGGCCAAGATCGACCCGGCCACCTACCAGGCCCAGCTCGACCAAGCGGCCGCCAAGAAAGCACTCGACGAGTCCCAGCTCGCCAATGCGGAGCGTGACCTGGAGCGCTACGCCAAGCTTGGCGGCAACATCATCGCGCAGAAAACGATCGATACCCAGCGCGCGATGGTTGATCAACTCGTTGCGCAAATCAAGGTCGACGAGGCGGCCATCGCCAACGCGAAGGCCTTCCTCAACTATACGACGATCCTCTCGCCCTTGAACGGGCGCACAGGCATCCGCATGGTGGACGAGGGCAACCTCGTGCGCGCCTCCGACGCCGGTATCGTGATCATCACCGAGTTGCGTCCGATCAGCGTGCTGTTCACGCTGCCCCAGCAACAGCTCGCGCAAATCAACAAGGCACTGGCGGCGAGCGGCTCGCTCAAGGTCGAAGCGTTCGACGCCAACGGCAAGACCACGCTCGACTCCGGCACACTGCAGGTGGTCGACAACCAGGTCGATCAGGCCACCGGCACCGTGCGCATGAAGGCCGATTTTCCGAATGCCGACCAGCAGCTGTGGCCGGGCCAGTTCGTGAACGTGCGCGTGCATATCGACACGCTGAAGCAGGTGGTGGTGATACCGACGCCGGCCGTGCAGCGCGGACCCAACGGCACGTTCGCCTATGTCGTCCAGGCCGACGACCTCGTAGCGCTGCGTCCGATCAAGGTCTCGCACCAGACGGGCGCCGATGCCGTCATCGAGAGCGGCATCGCGAACTCCGAACGGGTGGTGACCACCGGGTTCGCGCGGCTGAAGGACGGTGCCCGCGTCGCCATCGCGGCTCCCGAGGACGACCAGCAAGGGCCGCCTGCGGCCAGCGCGAAAGCTGAGCGAGGCGGGCGGACCCGCACGGCCTGCGCGGAGGACTTCAAGAAGTTCTGCGCGAATGTGGAGCAAAGCAGGGACGCCATGCGGTCCTGTTTGCAGGCCAACCCCGCGCAGTTGTCCGAAGGCTGCCGCTCCGCCATCGCCGAAGCCGCGGACCGGCGGCGCGACCGCGGCGCGCGCAAGGAAGGCAACGCGACGGAATGAGCGTCTCCGGCCCCTATATCAGGCGCCCGATCGCAACGACGCTGCTCGGCATTGCGGTCACGCTTGCCGGGTTGCTCGGCTATCTCTGGCTGCCGGTCTCCTCGCTGCCGCAGGTCGACTTTCCCACCATCCAGGTGACCACGCGGTTGCCGGGCGCCAACCCGGAGACGATGGCGAACCTGGTGACGGCGCCGCTCGAACGCCAGCTCGGGCAGATCGCGGCGCTGACCTCGATGACGTCGTCCTCATCCAGCGGCATCAGCCAGATCACGCTGCAGTTCACGCTGACGCGCGATATCGACGCGGCGTCACAGGATGTACAGGCGGCGATCAACGCGGCGGGTTCGACGCTGCCGCGCAACCTGCCCTACCCGCCAACGTACGCAAAGCTCAACCCGGCCGACACGCCGATCATAACGCTGGCCCTCACGTCGGAGACGATACCACTCCGGTCGCTCTCGGACCTCGCCGATACGCTGATGACGCAGCGGCTGGCGTCGGTCTCGGGCGTCGGGCACGTGTCGATCGAGGGCGGGATCAAGCCGGCCGTGCGCATCCAGGCTGACCTGTCTCGGCTGGCCGCGTACGGCCTCAGCATGGCGGACCTGAGGACCGCGATTGCTGCCGCGAACGTCTCCGGCCCCAAGGGATCTCTGGACGGGCCCTACCAATCGTATTCGATCTCCTCCAACGACCAGATTACGGATGCGGTCGCCTATAACGATGTGATCATCGCCTACCGCAACAGCGCGCCGGTGCTCCTCAAGGATGTCGCCCAGGTCGTCGACGGCCTCGAGAACACCAAGGTCGGCGCATGGTACCGGGATCATCCTGCGGTGATCATCGATGTCTACCGGCAGCCCGGCGCCAACGTCATCGAAACGGTGCGCCGCATCAAGGCGGAGCTGCCGCGCATCGAGCGATCCATTCCGACGGACGCGAGACTGACGATCGTGCACGACCGCACGGGCACGATCCAGGCCTCCGTTCGCGATGTGCAGTTCACGCTGTGCCTCAGCGTCGCGCTCGTCGTGCTGGTGGTTTTCCTGTTCCTGCGCTCCCTACGCGCCACGATCATCGCCGGAGTTGCCTTGCCCGTATCGCTGATCGCCACGTTCGGCGTGATGTGGTTCTGCGGCTTCTCGCTCGACAACCTGTCGCTGATGGCACTGACGATCGGCACGGGCTTCGTCATCGACGACGCCATCGTCATGATCGAGAACATCGTGCGTCACATGGAGCGGGGCGAGCGGCCCATGGAGGCAGCGCTGAACGGCGCCCGCGAGATCGGCTTCACCGTGATCTCGCTGACGCTGTCGCTGATCGCCGTGTTCATTCCGCTGCTGTTCATGAGCGGTCTCGTGGGCCGCATGTTCCGCGAATTCGCCCTGACGCTGACGATCGCCGTGGTGATTTCCGCGGTCGTGTCGCTGACGCTCACGCCGATGATGTGCTCGCGCTTGCTTCGTCATGACACCGGCGCCGGTGAAAGCTGGGTGCTGCGCTTCTTCAACCGTCTGCTGGACCGGGTCATCGAGGTCTACCGGCGAACGCTGGAGTTCGTGCTGCGCCACGAGAAGGCCACCCTGATCACGACAGCGGGCACGCTCGTCCTGACGATCGCGCTCTACGTGATCGTGCCGAAGGGTTTCCTGCCCGTACAGGACACTGGCCTGGTCACGGCCGTGATGGAGGCGAGTCCCGAGGTGTCGTTCGCGGAGATGGAGCGGCTTCAGAAGCGGGTCGCAGATGCCATCCGCAAAGATGCAGACGTTGCAGGCGTGGTCTCGGTGGTCGGGGTGAGTTCCATCAATCCGACGCCCAACGTCGCCCATTTCAAGGTCACGCTGAAGGGGCGTGAGGCGCGCCATACGCATGTCACTCAGGCCATCACTCGGTTCCAGGAAGCGGTTGAGCCGATCCCCGGCGTGACGGTCTACTTCCAGCCGGTGCAGGAGATCCAGATCAGCACGCGAGCCAGTCGCGCTCAGTATCAGTACACGCTGGTCAGCAGCAGTTCGAGCGAGGTGTCGCAGTGGTCGACGCGGCTGGTGGAGAAGCTGCGCGCAGCGCCCGTGCTGCGCGAGGTCGTATCGGAGGCGCAGGACGGCGGCCTGCGGGCTTTCGTAAAAGTCGACCGGGACACCGCTGGGCGACTCGGCGTGTCCATGCAGTCGGTCAACGATGCCCTGAATGATGCCTTCGGGCAGCGCCAGATCTCGACAATCTACGGGCAGTCGAACCAGTACCGCGTGGTGCTAGAGGCGATGGCGCAGTACCAGAGCGATCCCAGCGCGCTTTCGCGCGTGTATGTGCCCTCGGGAAGCGGCGCGCAGGTGCCGCTCAGCTCCGTTGCCAACATCGAGCGCCGGACTGCGCCGCTGGTGCTGCAGAACCAGGACCAGTTCCCATCCGTCACCATCAGCTTCAACCTCGCGCCGGGCGCATCTCTCAGCGATGCCGTCGATGCCATCACTGTGGCCCAGCGCGAAATCGACATGCCGACCTCCGTCACGGGCCGCTTCAGCGGCGACGCGGACGAGTTCACGCGGTCGCTGGCGGGACAGCCCTGGCTGATCCTGGCGGCGGTGATCACGATCTACATCGTGCTGGGTGTGCTGTATGAGAGCTTCGTTCACCCGTTCACGATCCTGACAACCCTGCCGTCGGCCGGCATCGGCGCGCTGCTGGCGCTCATGTACGTAGGCATGGATTTCTCATTCATCGCTCTCATCGGCATCGTGCTGCTGATGGGGATCGTGAAGAAGAACGCCATCATGATGATTGATTTCGCGCTCGAGGCCGAGCGGACGCGGGGCATGCCGCCGCGCGAGGCGATCGTGCAGGCGTGCCTGCTGCGTTTCCGCCCGATCATGATGACGACCCTTGCCGCGCTGTTCGGCGCGCTACCGCTGGCGCTGGAATCGGGGACGGGCTCGGAGATCCGCAACCCGCTCGGCGTCACCATCATCGGTGGGTTGCTGCTGAGTCAGCTGCTCACGCTTTATACAACGCCGGTCATCTATCTGGCGATGGAACGCGTACGGGCCAGGTTCGCGCCGGCGCCGCGCGAGGATGAGCTTGCCGCGACGCCGCGAACGCTGGAGCCCGCCACCCGGCCGGCAGAGTAGCCCCATGAGCTTCTCGCAACCTTTCATTGAGCGGCCGATCGGCACCACGCTTCTGGCGGTGGGGCTGTTCCTGCTCGGCCTCGTCGCCTACCTCAACCTGCCGGTGGCGAGCCTTCCCTCGATCGAGTTCCCGACCATCCGCGTCACCGCGGTCCTGCCGGGAGCGGACCCCGAAACGATGGCCGCCCGCGTGGCAGCTCCGCTCGAGCGCCGGCTGGGGGAGATTCCCGGCATCACCGAGATGACCTCGGTCAGTTCGCTCGGCTCGACCCGCATCTCCGTGCAGTTCGACCTGTCGCGCGACATCGTCGGCGCGGCGCAGGACGTGCAGGCCGCCATCAACGCCGCGATGGCGGAGCTCCCGGCCGACATGCCCGCGCTTCCGTCGTTCAAGAAGTCGAACCCTGCGGCGTCCCCCGTCCTGATCCTCGCGCTCACGTCCAAGACCATCCCGGCAAGCGACATGTACGATGCTGCCGACACCGTGATCGTCCAGCGACTATCACAGGTGGAGGGCGTGGCCGAGGTGACAGCGGCCGGTGCCGAGCAGCCCGCCATCCGCGTACGCGTCAACCCCATGCTGCTGTCAACCATGGGCCTCAGCATCGACGACGTGCGCAACGCGATCCTGCGTGCCAATGCCCTGTCCCCGCTCGGCATTATCGAGGGCGCGAAGCAGGCGATTGCGCTGGAGGCCAACGCGCAGCTGCGCACGGTGGACGACTACAAGAGCATCATCGTCAAGACCTCCAAGGGCGACGTGGTCCGGCTCTCTGCGGTGGCCGATGTCAGGCAGGGAACGCGCAATTCCCGCGCCGCGGCCAGCTTCAACAACCAGCCGGCGATCCTGCTGACGATCACGAAGAGCGCGGACGCCAACGTGATCGAGACCGTGGACCGTCTCAAGGCTCTGCTGCCAGAGATAAGGCGATGGATACCCGCGGGCATAGAGATTTCCATTCTCTCCGACCGCACCACGACGCTGCGGGCCAGCGTGCACGATATGCAGATCACGCTGGCGCTCTCGATCGTGCTCGTCATGCTGGTGGTCTTCCTGTTCCTGCGGCGCGGGACGCCGACGGTGGCGGCAGGGATCACGATTCCGCTTTCTCTGGCCGGAACATGCGCCGCCATGTGGGCGGCCGGGTTCTCCATCAACAATCTCACGCTGATGGCGCTGGCGGTGTCCGTTGGCTTCGTCGTGGACGACGCCATCGTCATGATCGAGAACATGTTCCGCAACCTGGAGCGCGGCGCCTCACCCTTCCGCGCCGCCCTGGATGGGGCCCGCCAGATCGGCTTCACGGTGATCTCGATCGGTGTTTCGCTGGTTGCGGCCTTTATTCCCCTCCTGTTCATGGAAGGCATCGTCGGCCGCCTGCTGCGCGAGTTCTCGGTCACGCTGGTGTTTGCGATAGTCGTATCCACCGTGGTTTCGCTGACCGTGACGCCGATGATATGCGCGCACTTCGTAAAGGCGGGGCCGAGCCCCGACGCGACGCGGCTGGATCGTATCGTGGAAGCCGCCATGGGGTGGGCACTGCGCGTTTACGCGTGGACGCTGGATGTTGCGCTCAGACATCGCTTCCTGACGATGATCATCATGCTCGCCACGGTGGTCGCCACCGTCAACCTGTACGTCAAGACGCCCAAGGGCTACTTCCCGGAAGACGACACCGGCCTCGTGTTCGGCTCCACCCGCGCGGCCGGCGACATCTCCTTCGAGGCGATGGCCAAGCTTCAGCAACGCGCACTGGAGATCGTTCTCGCCGATCCCGCTGTGTCGGGTGTCGGTTCATCGATCGGAGCCTCCGGATGGAACGCCTCCGTCAACCAGGGCCGCATGTTCATCAGCCTGAAGGCGCTCTCCGAGCGGGGCGGCGTCACGACCCAGGTTGTCACGGACCGGCTGCGTCGCGCGCTGGCGGGCCTGGAGGGGCTCAACGTCTCCTTTTTTGTCGCGCGCGATATTCGTGCGGGTGCCCGGCAGGGGCGCTCGCAATACCAGTTCACGTTCTGGAGCCCCGACTTCCAGGCGCTGTATGAATGGGTGCCTAAGGTCGTCGACAAGCTGAGTGACGTGCCGGGCCTCACCGACGTGTCGACCGACCGCGAGCGCGGAGGGCTGCAAGCGACCATTGCGGTCAACCGCCAGGCGGCCGCGCGCCTGGGCGTGAAGATCCAGGACATCAACAGCGCACTCAACAACGCGTTCTCACAGCGCCAGATCTCGAGCATCTACACCGAGCGCAACCAGTACCGCGTCGTCCTGGAGATCGATCCCAGCTACCAGAGGAGCCCGGCAGACATCGCGCGCATCTTCGTGCCGGGCGCAAACGGCACCCAGGTGCCGCTGGCGAGCCTGATTGAGGTACGCGAGACGCTGGCACCCCTGGTGGTGAACCACCAGGGACCGTTTCCCGCTGTTACGATCAACTACGGCCTCACCGGCGACATGACGCTCGACGAGGCGCAGGCCGCCATTCAGCAGGCGATCGCCGAGCTGAGGATGCCGGACTCCATTCGCGCCGAGCCCGCCGGCGATGCCAAGGCCTACCAGCAGCAGGCAGGGATGCAGGCGCTGCTGATCGTGGCGGCGCTGGTGGCGGTCTACATCGTGCTCGGCGTGCTTTACGAGAGCCTCGCTCACCCGTTGACGATCATTTCCACGTTGCCCTCTGCCGGGCTCGGGGCGCTCGTGGCCTTGCGTCTTGCCGGCATGGAACTGACGGTGATCGCCTTCATCGGGATCATCCTGCTGATCGGCATCGTGAAGAAGAACGGGATCATGATGGTCGACTTCGCGCTGGAGGCGGAGCGCGAGCGCGGATTGAGCGCAGCGCACGCGATCCACGAAGCGTGCATCGCGCGCTTCCGGCCCATCATGATGACGACCTTCGCGGCGCTCCTCGGCGCGCTGCCGCTGGCGATTGCGGTGGGTCCAGGGTCGGAGCTGCGCCGCCCGCTGGGGGTCGCCATCATCGGCGGGCTCATCGTGTCGCAGGTGCTGACCTTGTATACGACACCGGTGATCTATCTTCTGCTCGACAGGATGCATCGGCGCCTGTGGGGCAAGGGCCAGGCGGAACCTGCGCCGCGCCCCGCCGTTGCCTGATTGCGATCGAAGGAAACGAAATGACCGACCAAACCTTACCGCCTTCACAGGATGCGCCAGATCTGGCGGGCGCCAAACGGCGGGTAGCGGCGATCAAGGGCTTCTACATCCACCTTGCGGTGTTTACTGCGGTGATGCTGGTCTTGCTCCTTCTAGACTTCGGCACTGGCCGCGGTTGGTGGGTGCACTGGGTGCTGCTGGGCTGGGGAATCGGGATTATTGCGCACGCCCTGGCCGTCTACGGACGTACGCCCCGTTTTGTTGCGGAGTGGGAGCAGCGCAAGCTGAGGCAGTTAATGAACAAGCCGCGCTAAAGCCAGCGCCTGCCCCGAGAACGCGAGCCGGCCACAAAACCGTCACGGTGCAGCCCTATCGCGCGCCTATCATCGTGGATCGGCTCAAGGATTTCGCCGCTTCCCGTTGCGGGGATTCGCATGCGCGTTTGGAGACCGGGCACCCGGCTGCTCGCCCTTGCACTGCTGTTGACAGGTCCGGCCGGCTCCGCTGTCGCCTCAGAACTGTTGGTCATGCCGTATTCCTGCACGATGTTGGGCGGACGCCCCTTGCTCACGCCATCGCGGGAACAGGGCCATCAGATCGTTGGCCCGCGTGAGCAGCGGACGTTCACGGCCTGCTCGCCAGCGAATCCCGACCAGTGCCGCACGTGGACGGTGCACCGCTTTGCGCTCGATTGCGATGGAGATCGTGTGCCTTGGATCTCGGTCGTCGCCGCGGCGACATCCGAAGGTAGGTCGCGGCGCGCGTGGATCGAGGACGGAAGGCTGCGGGTTCGCATGCCACCCTCCTGGAGCCTCGATCCCGACGATCCCTGTGCGCGCCGCTCCCGCTTCGGAGATGGTTTCGGCTTCGGCCGTATGCGGCGCTACTGCAATGATCGCCGCGAGCTGGGACCGCCCCCAATCGTGGACATGCCCGCCGGCTTTGCCCCGATGCTGGGAATCGACGCGTTCTTCGTAAGAGCAACGCCCGGCGTCAGCGCCTCGCCGCCTGTTACAGAAGCCGCGCCTTCTCCGCCTCCTGTCGCGGCCAATCCGGTCCCACCGCCGCCCAAGGTCGCGAGCGCCGAGCCGCTGCAACCTCGCCATGGTACGCCGCAGCCCGGGCCTCCCATTGAAGCTTCGCCCGCACCGAAGGCACCGCAAGCGGTGACACCTCCCAAGGAGACGGTGCCCGCACCCCAAGCGAAAGCGCCCCAGCCGGCACCGGCCCCGAAACCTGCGGCCCCGCCAGCTCAGAAGGGGACGACGCCGGCACCGTCAGGTGGCCCTGTGGTTCCCAAGATCATCAACCGGACCGACACCCCGGCGGAGCCGCAAGCAACTGCCGCCGCCGAGACGCCGATTGCCAAGACACCGCAGCCTGCTCCTGAGCGCACCGCTGCCAAAGAGCAGCCGGCGCCTGAAAAGACCGTTGCCGCACAGGAAGCCGCCAAGCCGGCAGATGACGAGGCCGGCCGGATGAGCCTGCTGACGTTCGCCGCCTACAGTCCCGCGGCGGGTGCGTTTGCGGCATTCATGGTGCTTACCCTGGCCCTGGTCGGCCTGTTTGCCGTCGCGCGGCGTCGCGAGCAGGTACAGGCCGCCGGAAGACCTCGTGAGGTGGCCGCAGCCTCACTCGACAAGCGGCGCCGCAAGGCCGGCGTCCCAGCGCGACCGGTTGCGTTGCGCGGTCCGCCGCCTCAAGCGACGGTTCCCGTTCCTTCGCCTCGCCAGCCAAGCGCTTCGCTACACGCCCCGCCGCCGATGCCGCCCCCCGCCTTGCGAAGGGAGATGCCGCGTACGCGCGGCGAAGCCATCGAGGTGCTCGGCATGGGCGTGATGCCCGGCGCGAGCGAAGCGGCGATGAAGAAGATCGTCGACGGTCTGCGCCTGAGCTGGCACCCCGATCTCGCCGAGAACGAAGCAGACCGGCAGCTGCGTGAGTTGCGAATCAAGCAGATCAATACGGCGTGGGACATCATCATCCGGGGCAGGCAGGTGGAGATCTAGCGCCGAGGCGAGGGCCTCTAGAAACGCCCGGTCACGGGGTACATGGCGATCCACGGCTGCCACACCACGATGATGAGGCAGACCAGCATGATGACGATGAACGGTATCGCGGCACGGCAGAGCAGCCCGAAGCTTTGCTTGAATGCCCCCATGGCGACGATGAGGTTCAACCCCACGGGCGGCGTGAGATAGCCGATCTCCAGGTTGAGGATCATGATGATGCCGAACATCACCTTGCTGAACCCGTAGGACTCCGCGAGCGGCGCAAGCAGCGGTCCTAGCACGAGAATGGCCTCTCCCGTGGTCATCAAGCAACCGACGAAGATCAGCAAGATATTGACCAGAACGATGAATGTGACCGGGCTCGTGACGTAGCCCTGCATGAGATCGACAAGCGATTGCGGCGCGCGGTGTTCGGTGAGGACAATGTTGAGGCTCAGCGCCACCGCAATGAGCGGGAACAGCGACCCGCCGAGCTTGGAAGTGTCAAGCACGACCGTGTAGAAATCGCCGAGCTTGAGTTCCTTGTGCACGAAGATTTCGATGATGAGTGCGTAGGTAAGCGCGACGGCGGCGGCCTCGGTGGCGGTGAAGTATCCCGAGTAGATTCCGCCGAGCAGGATGACCGGCATCATCGCCGCCCAGATGCCTTCCTTGAAGGCAACCCAGAACTCGGCGAACTTGAACGCTATCGTCGGCATGCCCCAGTTGAACCAGACCGAGTAGGCGGACAGGGCGAGCGTGAGGAGAAGGCCGGGCCCGAAACCGGCCACGAACAGGTCGGTCACCGACGTCTCGGTGACGAGCCCGTAGATGATCATCGGGATCGACGGCGGGATGACGATGCCGAGCGTGCCGCCCGACATGATGGCGCCCAGGGAGAACTTGTTGTCGTAGCCCGCTTGGAGCATGGCCGGATACATGACGGTGCCGATCGCGAGCATCGTCACGATGGACGAACCGGAGATCGCCGAGAACACCGCGCATGACAGGATGGTCGCGACCGCCAGGCCGCCAGGCAGCGGCTTGGTGAGTGCAGCGAGGATGCGGATGAGCCGCTGCGCGATGGACCCGCGCGTCATGACTCCACCGCAGAGGATGAAAAGCGGGATCGAAAGGATGACCTCCTTGTCGAGTCCGACCCACATGTCCTCGATGATGTCCTCCAGGTTGCCGCGACCCCAGAGGAGGTGCACGCAGGCAGCGGCCGCGAGCAGGATCACCAGCAGCGGCTGGCGCATCGCCAGGGACGCGCCGACAACCGCGACGAGGCCGATCGCCTTCACTCCCGGAACTCCGGCGGTACGGGCCTGAGCAGCGGCCACGCGGCGTAGAAGAAGTAGCGGCCGGCTGCGGAGAGGAAGCCCAACGGAATGGCGAACTGCACAGGCCAGACCGGCCAATCGAGAACGGGCGCGCGCAAGTCCGTGACCATGGACGAAGCAACGAACTTGTAACCGAACCAGACCACGACCAGCAGGCACACGCCCGTCAGCAGATCGGCGGCGCGGTCGAAGGCGAGCTGCCATCCGTGCGGCACCCAACCGGAGGCGAAGCCGGGCACGATGTGTGCCCCGGTCGCGGTAGCGATGCCGATACCGGCGAAGCTGCCGATCACCAGCGCGAAGATCGACAGCTTCTGCGAGAAGAAGATGCCCGTCGCCCCCGGCTCGAAGCCGAGCAGGCGCAGGACGGGGCCGAGAAACTCGCGCCCGAGCACATCGAGTATCAGCAGGCCGGCGATGAAGCTGAAGGCGCCTACGGCCACCCAGCACTCGGCGCGGTGCCAGCCCTCGAGCAGGCGGCGCACGTTCTCCGGCGGCACGGCCAGGCCGGGTTGAACAATCCGAGGCGAAAGCTCGCTCACGCCGCAAGTCCCATCTCGGCGCGCACCGCGTCACGCACGGCACGCGCCCCGGCTAGCAGCTGCGATCAGCCTGAGCAGGTTTTGATGCCCTCCTGGATAGCCTTCCAGTAGGCATTGGCTTCGCCACCAACGGCGGCAACCATCTTGGGCCAGGCTTTTTCGATGCCCTTGCGCCAAACCGCACGCTGCTCGGGCGTGAGCTGGACGATCGTTCCGCCCGCGGCCTTGTGCATCTCGCGGATCTTGGCCTCGAAACCACGCACCTCGGCGCGCAGCTGCGCAGCGGGGGTTGCCGTTTCAGTCTGGGTGAGCACCTTCTTGTGCTCGTCGGACAGCTTGTCGTAGGCGGCCTTGTTGATGATGACGACGCCTCCCTGATCCTGGTGCTGCGTCATCGTGACAACGGGGGCAAGTTTCGCCAGTCCGGAGAAGAAATAGAAGGTCGGCGCAGAATCAGCGACGTCGATCAGACCGGTCTGGAACGCAGAGTTCCACTCGGTGACGGGCAGCGGGTTGGGATTGGCCCCGAACTCTGACCACATGAAGCTCGCGACCTTGCTGGGCGCGGATCGCGCACGCAAACCCTTGAGGTCGTCCGGCGAGATGAACGGCTTCTTGCCGATGATGTCGGCGACACCCACCTCGCTCCAGCTGATGAAGACAGTGCCCTTCTTCTCAAAGAGGTCGGACGTGATCTTCGTCAGATGCTTGTCGGTGACGCAGTCCTGCTCACGCTGATCCTTGAAGAGGAAGGGAATGTTGAGAAGCGAAATTTCCGGGACCAGGAGGGAACCCGCGGTCACGGAATAGCCGCCCATGTCGATGCGCCCGCGGGCAACTTGCGCAATGGTGTCCTGCTCGCTGCCGAGCTGGGAGTTGAGGAACGCGTTGATCTTGAGAGAACCCTTGCTTCCATCATCGACCTGCTTCTGGAAGCGCTGGACCTGCATTTCCCAAACCGTCTTGGGCGGCGCACTCGTCGCGTAGCGCAACTCGACGGTTTGAGCCGTGGCGCCGGTTGTCCAGGCCAGCCCAGCCGCCAGACCCATGATGCCGAGCAGCCCCTGCCGCGTTTGCATGATTTCCTCCTCCCAGGTCGGCGCCGTTTGCCGGGGCCGTTGCCGATGAGAGGCCAGATTGACGCAGCCGCTGCCGCAAGGCCAGCGAAAATACGTGCGGGTGATGTGTAAGGGGAGCCGCGACTATTCCGCGGCCTGTACCTGACGCTCCAGGGGAAGACCGAGTTCGTTCCAGAGCGTGAGAAGCGCTTCAACGAGACGATCCATCTCGCGGTCGGAATGCTGCGGCTGCGGAGTGATGCGCAGCCGCTCGCTGCCGCGCGGCACCGTCGGGTAATTGATCGGCTGTACGTAGATATCGAAGCGCGAGAGAAGGGCGTCGGTAATCTTCTTGGTGAGCACCGGATCACCGACCAGCAGCGGCACGATGTGGCTGGCGTTCTCCATCACGGGCAACCCGGCCGCGGCGAGCCTCGCCTTGAGGGAGCGTGCGCGCTCCTGGTGGCGTTCGCGCTCGACGCCGCTGGTCTTGAGATGCCGGATGCTCACGATCGCGCCGGCGGCGATGGCCGGCGCCAGCGACGTCGTGAAGATGAAGCCGGGCGCATATGAGCGGATCGCATCGCACAGGTCGCGGCTGCCGGCGATGTAGCCGCCCATGATGCCGAAGCCCTTGGCCAGCGTGCCATTGATGATGTCGATGCGGTGCATGACCCCATCGCGCTCCGCGAGGCCGCCGCCGCGAGAACCGTAAAGGCCGACGGCGTGCACCTCGTCGAGATACGTGAGCGCGCCATACTTGCGGGCGAGATCGCAGATCGCGCAGATCGGGGCCATCGAGCCGTCCATCGAATAGACGGACTCGAAGGCGATGACCTTGGGAGCGGCAGGATCGGCCGCGCGCAGGCGGGCTTCGAGATCGGCGAGATCGTTGTGACGCCAGATCTGCTTTTCGCAGGCCCCATGCCGGATGCCGGCGATCATGGAGGCGTGGTTCTTGGTATCGGAGAAGATGACGAGGCCGGGAAGCAGCCTGGCAAGCGTGGCGAGCGTCGTGTCGTTGGCGACGTAGGCGGAGGTGAAAAGGAGGGCCGCTTCCTTCGCGTGCAGATCGGCGAGTTCGACCTCCAACTCGACGTGGTAGTGGGTCGTGCCCGAAATGTTGCGCGTGCCGCCGGAGCCTGCGCCGGCCGTGTCGATCGCCTCGTGCATAGCCGCCAGGACGGCGGGATTCTGGCCCATCCCCAAGTAGTCGTTGGAGCACCAGACGGTAATCGGCTTGGCAGAGTTGCCGTCAAAATGGCGAGCCGACGGAAACCGCCCGCGGTCCCGCCTGATGTCGGCGAAGACCCGATATCGGCCTTCTTCCTTCAGCCGCGCGAGGGCCTGCGAAAAGACCGCCTCGTAATTCATGACGCCACCCTGACCAGCCCCCTGAACGGCAGCACAGCGCCCGCGGTTCACGCTCAGGCGTTGCTTAGACTTATTCTAGAGGAGGAAAGGGGCGGCGTAAGCCCCCCGTTTGTCGCACGCGGGGGCCAAACGCGAGCGGGAAAGGTCCCGGAGCGTCGGCTGCAGGCCTCGGCTTCCGGTAATACAACGGAGTTGGTGTCAGTAGGCTGCGACCTGAGGGCCAACGCCGTCCTTCAGGTAGATGTCGCGGCGGAACTGGACGCCATCTTCCTCCGTCGCCCACGCGGTTATGTAGACGAAGTAGAGCGGAACAGGCGTCTTCAGGCGGACATCGTGCCGTTCGCCGGTCTCCTTCATCTGCTTGACGTGCTCGAGCCGCCAACCTTTCTCGGCCACCAGCCAGGCGGCGAGATTCTCGATACCGCCGATGCGCACGCAACCGGAACTCGCAGAACGGAAGCTGCGGCCAAACAGGGATTGGCCAGGCGTGTCGTGCATGTAGACGGAGTGCGCGTTGGGGAAGTTGATCTTCACGAATCCGAGAGGGTTCTCAGGCCCGGGCTGCTGTTTGTAGGTGAGGCTCTTTGCGTTCCCGTCCCATTTGACCTTCATGGGGTCGAGCTTGCGTCCACCTTCGCCGCCGTAGGCGTCGATGCCGAACTTCACGAGCACACTCTCGCCTTTCCGCGCCATCTCCTGGCCCTTGGGAACCAGATCCTTCTCGATCACCGTCGGCGGCAGATGCCAGACGGGATTGAAGTTGAGTTCCTGGATGCTCGATTTCAGGATCGGCGTCTGGCGGTCGATCTTGCCGACGACACCGGCGTGGCGCGAGACCACCTCATCGTTCTCCACCGCCTCGATCTGCGCGGACGGTATGTTCACCACCACGTACTTCTTCGGCATCTTGGCGTATTCGCCAAGACGCGTGAGGTTGGCGCGCAGCTGCTTGAGGCGCGAGGCGGCGGGGACGTTCAGGGCCGCAGCCGTCGTCTTGTCGACGATGCCGTTGGGCGGCAGTCCATTTGACGACTGGTAGCGCTTCAC
>Ga0190265_10000892_pt1 | contig 19688 bp, 20 predicted proteins | sample Popmic124T_FD_133135 | JGI IMG/M metagenome (GOLD analysis project Ga0190265, IMG submission 133135) | Populus adjacent soil microbial communities from riparian zone of Indian Creek, Utah, USA - 124 T | ecosystem: Environmental > Terrestrial > Soil > Riparian zone | place: USA: Utah | collected...
GCCGACCAACTCGGTGAGTCTGCGCTCCACGGCGCTGTGGACGTCCTCGTCCGAGTCCAAGAACTCGAAATCGCCCCGCTCCGCCTCGGCCCGGATCGTGCCCAGGCCGTCCCGAAGCTCGGACACCTCCGCCTCGGCCAGGATGCCGGTCTCCCCCAGCATCGTGACGTGGGCGATCGACCCCTCGATGTCGTCGGCGAGAAGACGGCGATCCGTGACATCGGTGGTGTAGGCCCACAGGGTCTCGCCGGGCCTGGAATCGAACCGCCCTCCCCAAAGGGTCATTCCACCTCCCCACCGCCGAATCCCCGGATGCGCAGGGCGTTGAGCGAGATGAAGCCCTCGGCGTCGGCCTGGCGATAGACATCGTCGGCTTCGAAGGTGGCCGTCCCCGGGTCGTACAGGCTGTTCGGGGAGCGCCTCCCCGTGACGGCGGCACTGCCCTTGAAGAGCACGATGCGCGCCTCGCCCGTCACCGGCTCCTGGATCTCGTCGATGAGGGTCTGCAGCGCAGTCCGCTCCGGGCTGAACCAAAAGCCGTTGTAGACGATCTCGGCGTAACGGGGGATCAGGCCGTCACGGATGTGGAGCACCTCCCGATCAAGGGTGATCGACTCGACCGCTCGGTGGCCGAGGTGCAGGATCGTCCCACCCGGCGTCTCGTACACCCCCCGGCTCTTGATGCCCACGAAGCGGTTCTCCACGATGTCGACCCGACCCACCCCGTGCCGGCCCGCCACCTCATTCGCCGCTTCGAGGATCTCCACCGGGCCCATCGCCCGTCCCCCGATCGACACCGGGTTGCCCCGCTCGAAGCCGATGACCACCTCCTCGGGCTCGTCGGGGGCGTCCCTGGGGTCGGTGGTGAGCCGGAACATCCCGGCCGGTGGCGCGGCCCACGGATCCTCGAGCACCCCGCCCTCGTAGGAGATGTGAAAGAGGTTGGCGTCCATCGAATACGGTGCCTCCCTGGTCACCGGCACGGCTATCCCGCGCGCTTGCGCGTACTCCATGAGATCGGCGCGCCCGGACAGGTCCCACTCCCGCCAGGGAGCGATCACCGCGAGGTCGGGAGCCAGAGCGGCCACGGATAGCTCGAAGCGGACCTGGTCGTTTCCCTTGCCGGTCGCACCGTGGGAGATGGCATCGGCGCCGAAGGCCCGTGCGGTCCGCACCAGCCCCTCGGTGATGATCGGACGGGCCAGCGACGTCCCGAGCAGGTAGTGGCCCTCGTACACCGCCGCGGCGCGTAATGCGGGAAAGATGGCGCCGGTCACGAACCGATGGGTCAGATCATCGACAACGGCGTCGACGGCGCCGGTGGCGATGGCCTTCTCCTTGGCCTCGCCCACCTCCTCGCCCTGACCGACGTCGGCGGTATAGGCGATCACCTCCGCCCCTCGCTCCTCGCGCAACCAGGCCAGGATCACGGAGGTGTCGAGGCCACCGGAGTAGGCGAGCACGACCTTCACCTCATTCCTCCTCGTCCGGCGGCGAGCCCGGATCGGGTATCCCCTGGGCCATCGCCCAGTCCCGAACCATGGCGTAGGCCTCGCCCACGCTGTAGGGGCCCTCGTCGATCCTTCTCTCCAGCATCAGCCCCATGATGTCACCGATGAGAGGACCCGGCCCAATTCCCAGGTATCCCATCACCTGGTAGCCGTCGATCGGCGCCCTGAGTCGTGAGATTTCCTCCTTGGCGCCCAACTCGGCAATGCGTTCCTCCAACTCGTTGATCCCCTTCTGCACCGTCCGCTCCCGGCGGGGGTTGGCCGTGGTCACATCGCTCCGGACCAGCTCGTTGAGCCGCTCCAGCAGCGGTCCCGCGTCGCGCACATAGCGGCGGACCGCCGAGTCGGTCCAGCCCATCTTGAGGGTGTGGGGCCGGAGATGGAGGAAGACCAACCTCGACACGTCGTCCACGATGTCCTTCGGATAGCGGAGGGCCTTCAGACGGCGCCGGGTCATCCTCGATCCGACCACCTCGTGGTGGTGGAAGGAGACACCGTCGGGGCCGAACTGGCGGGTGTCGGGCTTGCCGATGTCGTGGAACAGGGCGGCGAGGCGCAGGACCAGGTCGGGCGTTGTCTTGTCCACTACCGCCATGGTGTGGGCCAGCACGTCTTTGTGCCGTTGGTGCGGGTCCTGTTCCATCGCCAGTGCCGGAAGTTCGGGAAGGAAATGGGCGGCTAGACCGGAAGCGACCACCCGGGAGAGGGCGTCACCAGGGGTTGGAGCCAGCAACAGCTTGGAGAGCTCGTCCCTGATTCGCTCGGCGGACACGATCCCGAGCCGGTCCCCCATGTGACCCACGGCGCCGGCCGTCCCCTCCTCCGGGGTGAAGCCGAGGGTGGCCTGGAACCGGAAGAGGCGAAGCATGCGCAGAGGGTCCTCGGAGAAGGACACGCTGGGGTCGAGAGGGGTCCTGAGCACCCCTGCGGCCAGGTCGGCCAGCCCTCCGTGGGGGTCGATCGGCTCCATGCCCATCAAGGACAGGGCGATTGCGTTCACGGTGAAATCGCGGCGTGACAGGTCGGTCTCGATGTCGTCGGAGAAAGTGACGTGTGGCTTGCGCGAGTCGTCGCGGTACACCTCGTTGCGAAACGTGGTCACCTCGACGGTCCGACCGTCTTTGCGGGCGGCGACCGTGCCAAAGGTGGCCCCCACCGTGTAGACCACGTCGGCCCAGGGGTCGAGGAGACTGGCGATGCGATCGGGCCGGGCGTCGGTGGCGAAGTCGAAGTCCTCGACCGCACGCTCGAGGAAGGCATCGCGCACCGATCCTCCGACCAGGAACAACTGATGACCCGCCGAGGAGAAGACCTCGGCGAGCTGGGCTGGGGGCAGGTCGGGTGCGACCAGGAACTCGAGCCGACGGGGTATCACCGCCGAGAGGTTATCCAGGGCCCGCTCCGCTTTTGGCGCGGAGTTATCGACCTATAGGTCGATAACTCCGCGCCAAAACGTGTGTTTAGAGCTGGATCCCCGCGGCCATGGCTTTGGCCCGCATCTCGTGGACGTTGCGGGCGAACGGGATGGCGGCAGGGAGCTCGACCGACCGGTCGACGACCAGCTTGAGCAGGGAAGCGTCCATGGTCTGCATCCCGAAGAACTCGCTCTCCTTCATGATCTCGACCAGGGTCGTGGACTCGGCGCCGCCGATGATCCACTCCTGCACCCGCTCGTTGTTGGTCAGCACCTCGCAGGCCAGGGATGTGCCGTTCTGACCGTCGAGGAGCCGTTGGCTGAGGATCGCCAGGAGTTGGGCCGCGAGCTGGCCCCGCACGACCCGTTGCTCGGATTCGGGGAACATCGAGACAACGCGGTCGATGGTGTCGGCCGGATCCGTGGTCCTCATCGACGTGACGACGAGATGCCCGGTCTCGGCCGCCACGATGGCGGCCCGGGCGGTATCGGGGTCACCGATCTCGGAGATCATCAACACGTCGGTGTCGTGACGAAGGGCACTGCGCACCGCATCGGCCGCACTCGGAGTATCGACCCCGACTTCGCGTTGAACGACAACGCTTCGCTTATCGGGGTGGAGCACCTCGATCGGGTCCTCGACGGTCAGGATCGAGACGCCGCGGTTGGCGTTGATCCAGTCGAGCACCGAGGCCATGGTCGCCGTCTTCCCAGAGCCGGATGGACCGGTGACGAGGAGGAGGCCGGACTCGGCCCGGGCCAGTTTCTCGACCACCCGGGGCAGGCCGAGCTCGGCGAAGGACCTCGAGCCGGGGACCACCCGGCGCAGGACCACCGAGACCGAGCCGCGCTGACGGAACGTGGTCACCCGAAACCTGCCGATCTCGTGACGGCCGAAGGCGAAGTCCGCAGTTCCGGTCTCTTTGAAGTCGACCGCGGCCCGAGGGGTGAACAGAGCCTCGGCGTAGGCCTGCGTGTCCGCCGGCTTCAGGTCATCGAACCCGTCGACCCGCTCCAGTTCCCCTCCGATTCTGGCGACTGGTGGGGATCCGACCTTGAGGTGGAGGTCCGATGCGCCCGCCGAGACTGCCCGGCGGAGAAGGTCTTCGATGTTGATTTCCATGTTCCTTCCCGTTTTGACCCAAGGGGGTCCTTATCGGCAGGGAAGGTCCCGGAATTGAAGCCCTTGTCAGACCTGCCAATACCGGGAGACAGGCTCCCGCGCCTCGTCGAGGGCCGGGAGCGACGCCGGGACCGACTTGAGCGGAGGCCCGAAACTCTCTTCGCCGGCCATCCCCAGCACGGTGTTTCGCGCCGAGTGACGGAGCCCATCGAGGTCGTAGCCACCTTCGAGGGCGAACACGGTCCGATGCGACGGATGTACCCGGGCCAAGCGTGATGCCATCCACCCGTAGTCGGCGTCGAGAAGATCGAGATCGGCCAGCGGGTCCTCGGTGTGGGCGTCGTACCCGGCGCTGACCAGCACCCAGTCCGGGGCGAACTGGCCCACGACCGGGAGGACCAGCTCGTCCCACGCCACCCGGTACACGTCGCCGGCCGTGCCGGCGGGGAGGGCGACATTCACCGTGGTCCCCTTGGCTCCGATCTCGATGTCCTCGGGATGACCTTCGAATGGGTAGAAATGGCTCTGGTGGATCGAGGCGTAGAGGATTCCGGGGTCGTCGGCGACCAGGGCTTGGGTCCCGTTCCCGTGATGGACGTCCCAATCCAGGACCGCCACCCGTTCGCCATTTGCCCGCAACCAGGCCGCCACCACAGCGACGTTGTTGAAAAGACAAAAGCCCATGGCCCGGGCCCGCAGGGCGTGATGCCCCGGTGGTCGGCAGATGACGAAGCCGGTCGCATCTTCCATGGCCTCCAGCGCCTGCACCGTCGCCTTTACCCCGCCGGCCGCGGTGAGCGCTGCGGTCCAACTGTCCAGGGAGGCGATGGTGTCCATGTCGAGCACTCCCCCACCCATCATGCAGAAGGTCTCGATCAATTCGACGTAGTCGGGATCGTGGACCAGGGCCAACTCTGCGCGTTCTATCGGGGGTGACTCGATCTCCACCAGCCCCAGCCCGCTCTCGGCGATGCCCCTGCGGATGGCGAGAACCCTCTCGGGCCGCTCCGGATGGAGCCGGCCCGTGTTGTGCCGGATTGCCGATGGGTGTGTGGCCAGTACCACTTCCATGTCCGTACTCTCCCACAGGTGCTCGATCGCCTGCATCTCGAGGGCGCCTGGCCCGGTCCGGTGACAATACGCAGGGGTTGGGCCAAGGCGGTTGCCCGCCCTTGGAACGACGAGTTCCCCGACGCCACGATCCGCCTCGAACGAGGGTCGAGTGACTTCCTCCGGGCGACCGCCGAGCACCTGGGGCCGATGGGATCGGGCACTGTGTACTCCCCCGCCCTCTATCCCACGGCGGCGAGGGTGTGGAGCCGGGCGGGATTCTCCCGGTTCTCTCAATTGGATGTGATGGAGCGCCTGCTCGGGACCGAGAGCCCACCGCCCGAGCATCCGATCGAGGCCCGGGACGACCCGGACTGGGAGGAGGTGGTGGACCTCGATCGTCTCGCTTTCGAGGGCTTCTGGAGGATGAGCGAAGCCGGATTGGTCGAGGCGATGCGATCGACGCCGCGAGCGGTCGTCCTTCTGGCCCATCTCGACCGCCACCTGGCCGGTTACGCATTGGTGGGGTCGCAGATGAGCATTTCGTTCCTGCAGCGGGTGGCGGTGGCTCCCGGTCACACTGGCCGCGGGATCGGAACCTCCCTCGTCAGAGCCTCCCAGGAGTGGGCCCTGAGATCCGGGGCCAGGACCATGGCGCTCAACCTCCGACCTGAGAACGATCGAGCCCGAGATCTCTACGAGAAGGAGGGCTTTTCGTCCAGCCGCACCACGCTCCAACTCCTCCGATTCGAGGTTTGAGGACAGTCGGATGCTGAACTGTCAGAGTCATGCCCCCTCCTGTCTCTGATCGGTATCGGCTCGAGATGAGGCTGGGCCGCGACGGGGACGTCGAAGAGTGGCTGGCCACAGACACGTCACTGGAGCGCCCGGTCCTCATCCGGTCACTGGGCCCGGAATCGACCCAGGAGCGCAGGTCCGAGTTCGTCGCCAGCGTGAGTGAGGCGGCCAAGACCGCTCATTCCCATCTGGCCCGGGTGTTCGCGGTCGAGGACGTGGCGGGCGGCGCCTACGCGGTCTGTGAGTGGACCGGCGGGGCCACCGCGGCCGATCGGGTCGCCGCGGCGCAGATGGTCGACCTCGAGGAGTTCCTCCCCAATGCCTCCGGCCTCTCCGGGGCGCTCGCCGCTCTCCATGACGCAGGCGGGGCTCACGGCCACCTCGACCTATCGGCCATCTCCTACTCGGTTTCCCACCCGGCCAAGCTCGGGTCGTTCGGGCGGGAACGACGCACCGACGCTGCCGGCGATGTCCGGGCCCTGGCGGCCGCTCTCGAGACCGCTCTCACCGGCTCCGCCCCGGGTGGGCCTCCCCCGTCGGAGAGCATCGACGGTGTCCCCCGCACCATCGACCGTGTGTTGCGCTCGGCGCAATCGGGGAATCTGAGCGCCGAAGAGCTCGAGAAGGCCCTTCTCGCCTCTCCGACGCTGCGTCCCGCTCAGCCCGAGCCCCGTTCCACTTCGAGACGCCTCCTTTATGTGGCCGGAGGATTGGTGCTGGTGGCGATTGGCCTGGTGGCTCTGGGAAGGGTGTTCACCGGCGGCGGCCCGATCATTCCCGTGTCCCCCACCACCACCGTTGCGACCGACGAGATCCCGAGCACCACCGCCCTCCCCGGAACCACCCTTCCGGCTGGTCCGGTTTCGGTGGTCGACTTCGGGTCGTTCGACCCCTTCGGAGAAGGTGGAGAGAACGACGAGGCCATCGGCAACCTCCTCGATGGGAGCGCGTCCACTACGTGGAGATCGGAGCGTTACACCGATCCGCTCTCGCTGCAGAAACCCGGCGTCGGGCTCCGATTCCAGGTCAGCGGGACCCCTTCCGACATCCAGCTCCTGGGCCTGTCCACCGGCACCGAGTTCGGGCTCTACTGGGCGGCGGAGCCGGAAGCCGACATCGAGAGCTGGGAGCGGGTCATGGGGGCCACGGCCCAACCCAGCGCCAGCCTGTTCAGCCTCCCACCCCGCGCCGGCGGGCACTGGCTTCTCTGGATGACCGACTTCCCCACGCAGCCCGACGGAACCTTTTACGCCGAACTCGCAGAAGTACGATTCACCCCGTGACGCTCCCCGGGAACGAAGCCGAGCTGCTGACTCGGGTCGTCTCCGGTGACCGGCAGGCGTTCGACCAGGTGATGCTGGCCCATGAGGACCGCGTCTTCTCGGTTTGTCTCCGCATCCTCGGGGACCGGGAGAAAGCGCTCGATGCCACCCAGGACACCTTCCTCACCGTGTTCCGCAAGGCCGAGCAGTTCCAGGGCCGGTCGGCTGTGGGAACCTGGATCTATCGCATCGCAGTGAACACCTGCTACGACCAGCTGCGGCGGGCCCGGCGCCGACCCACCGAGCATCTCCCCGATCACGTCGACCCTTCCGACCCATCGGCGGAGGAGGCGATCGCCTCGGCAGCCCTCAGACCCGAGATCGAGACCGCCCTCGCCGCGCTCCCCCCCGACTTTCGAAACGCGGTCATCCTCGCCGACCTCGAAGGGCTCCCCTTGCCCGAGGCCGCGGAGATCCTCGGGGTCCCGGTGGGGACCGTCAAGTCACGTGTTTTCCGGGGTCGCCGCCTGCTCGCCCAGCACTTGGGGAACCAAACCGACCCGTGAGACCATCCAAGGCTTCGAATGCATGAACACGATGTCGATCTGATCGCCGCCCTCGCTGACGGCTCACTCGGTGACGAAACCGAGGCGCGCGCGCTCGTCGATAGCTGCGACATCTGCCACACGGAGTACTTGGAGCAGACCGAGGTGCTCGCCTTGATCTCGGCCGCGCCTTCTGCCCGGATGTCAGATCTGGAGAAGGCGGCCCTGCACCGGGATCTGTGGACCGAGTTGAGACGGGCGCCGGCCAGGACCGGGTCGACACCCTGGTGGCAACGGTGGTCCTATGTCGCCGCCGGCCTGTTCGTGGTGGTCGGCCTCGTCGGAGTGCTGAATCTCGCCCAGGACACCGGTGGCGAGGCGTCAGACACGACGATCGCGGCGGAAGCGCTGAGCGACCTCGAAGCCCCAGCCGAGGAAGGTGTGCCCTTCGTCGCCGGAGAAGACGGCGCCGAAGGTGGCGCCGAGACCACGGCAACCACGGCCGCCGCCGAGCAAACCCTCGACCTGCCCTTCGCCGGGCTGGCCGATGAAGCCCGCGCCCGGCGCGACGAAGGCACGATGAGCACGCTGGACAGCGACGAGGGCTCCGAGGAATGCCTGGCCCGGCTCGGTTTGGATGAGCACGAGGTAGTCGACGAGATCGAGCTCGACCAGACATACCTGGTGGTGATGCCTGTAGATGCCCAGGCCGAGCAGGTGGTCACCTTCGTAACCATCGCCGATTGTGCGATTGCCCACGTCGACGGTTGATTACCCTCGCCCCCTATGGAGGAATTCGCCGCCAGGTTTGCCGAGATTCTCGAGCAGATCGCGATCAAAATCCGCTCGCTCACCGTCGACCGCATCGCGCGCGGGCTGCGGCTCACCGGGCTGGGAATCCTGGCTGCCACATTGGGGTTATCCGCGTTGTTGTTCCTGATGTTGACCGTGTTCGCCGCCCTGGAGATCCCCCTCACCACGGCTGGAGCCTTTGCGGTGGTCGGCGTGGTGTTGATCGGAGCAGGCAGTTTTCTCTGGTTCAGGAGGACTCGAGGATCGAATGAGTCATGAACGGTTGATTGTCATCGGATCGGGGCCGGCCGGCCTGACGGCCGCGCTCTACGCCGCCCGCGCCGATCTCGACCCACTCGTATTGGAAGGGGTGGCGGCCGGTGGCCAGTTGATGATCACCACGGACGTCGAGAACTACCCCGGGTTCCCGGACGGGATCATGGGCCCCGAGCTCATGGACCAGTTCCGCAAGCAGGCCGAGCGCTTCGGAGCCCGGATGCAACAGGTCGATGTCACCGAGGTCGACTTCGCCGCCCGACCACTCCAGGTGAAGGTCGGAGCCGACGAGTACACGGCCGATGCCGTGATCGTCGCCACCGGTGCCACCGCCAAGTGGCTCGGTGTCCCCGGCGAGGAGAAACTGACCGGCCGCGGCGTCTCGGCATGCGCCACCTGTGACGGATTCTTCTTCCGCGACCAGGAGCTGGTGGTGGTCGGTGGTGGCGACACCGCCATGGAAGAGGCGTTGTTCCTCACAAAGTTCGCCTCCAAGGTCACCATCGTCCATCGGCGCGACGAGTTCCGGGCCTCCAAGATCATGGCGCAGCGGGCCATGGACCACGAGAAGGTCGAGGTGATCTGGAACACCGTGGTCACTGAGATCCACGGCGAAGGCACCGTGGAGAAGGTCACTTTGGTGGACACGGTCACCGGTGAGCGGCGCGAGCTGGCCACCAATGGGGTGTTCGTTGCAATCGGGCACAAGCCCAACACGGAGTTGTTCGTCAAAGACCTCAGTCTCGACGAGAATGGCTACATCGTGAAGTCGCCCGATGGAAGCACCCGCACCGATGTGGACGGTGTCTTCGCAGCCGGAGACGTCGCCGACCACATTTATCGTCAGGCAGTCACTGCCGCAGGAACCGGATCCATGGCTGCCATCGACGCCGAGCGCTGGCTGGCCCACAAGGAATGACCAAGGAGACATGAACCCAATGGCCGAGAACATCGTCACCCTCAGCGACGGCACCTTCAACGACGCGATCAGCGCCGACAAGCCGATCCTGGTCGACTTCTGGGCGGAATGGTGCGGTCCGTGCCGGGTCATCGCCCCGGTGCTCGAGGAGATCGCCGATGAGCACGACGGCATCACGATCGGCAAGCTCAACATCGATCAAAACCCGATGCCAGCGGCCAAGCACGATGTCATGAGCATCCCCACCTTGATCGTGTTCAAGGACGGGGTGGAGAAGAAGCGGATCGTCGGCGCCGCCCCCAAGCACAGACTGCTACAGGAGCTCGCCGAGTTCTTGTAGGAGCGTCTTGCGTTCTACGTTCTAGGTTCTACGTATAACGTGAGATGTAATGCGCCTATACCGGGTCGGTGACGAGGGAGCGGCGGTGCGGGACATCCAGGATCGTCTCGATGCCCTGGGTTACTCCCCGGACCCCGACCCGCGTTCAGTCTTCTCCGAAGGCACCCGCGAAGCGGTGCGGTGCTTTCAGAAGGCGAGAGGCCTCGACGTCGATGGGATCGTCGGCCCCGACACCTGGCGGTACCTCTACGAGGCCGGTTATCGCCTCGGCGACCGGATGCTCTTCCTCCGCCGGCCGATGATGCGGGGCGAGGACGTCTCCGAGCTCCAGTCCCGTCTCAGCTCGCTCGGCTTCGACGTGGGCAAGGTCGACGGGATCTTCGGCCCGATGACCGAACAGGCAGTCCTCGACTTCCAACACAACCGCAACCTGGCAGAAGATGGAAAAGCTGGCCCCGAGGTGGTGACCGAGATCCATCTCGTCACCCGGGGCGCGATGAAAGAGGGGCGCCAGGGCGTCCGAGAACGGGAATGGCTTCGCCGTCTGCCCCCAACCGTCGCCGGCGCCCGCGTCTTCCTCGATGCCGGGTGTCGGGACGACCACGAGACTTCGGTTGCCTGGGACGCGGCGTCGGCGGCGGCCATCGGTCTCCAAGAGCAGGGCGGAATCCCGGTCATGTCCCGCTCCCAAGACGGAGCGCTGCCGGAACGTCTTCGGGCCAGTCGGGCCAATGTCTTCGGGGCCGATCTGATCATCGCCTTTCAGCTCAATCCCGACGGTGAGGACTTCGTCCTTTACTTCCAATCCGAGCACAGCTCCTCTGCCGCCGGTGAGCTCCTGGCCCGCTCCATAGCCTCGATCGCCGGGGGCAAAGTCGAAGGCCGGGCCAGCGCCCTGCTCAAGGAAACACGAGCGCCGGCGGTCATCGTCTCCCGCGGCAAGCTGGACGAAGAAGTGGGCTACGCAGTCGCCGACGGTCTGACCGAATTCTTCGCCAACGCCGCCTCCGGCACCCTGGCCGGCCACGGTGTGACCCGCTAGCGGTCGCCGAACATGCGGTAGAGACGCTCCAACTCGGCCAGCGAGCCGAACCGGATCTCGACCTTCCCCTTCTCGTTGCGATAATTGATCTTCACCGGCGAGCCCAGCCGCTCCCCGAGGCGTTTCTCCAACTCGATGATCTCAACCGGACGTAGCTGGCGCACCCCGGTCGGCGCGTTTCTCTTCTCGCCCTTGCGCAGCCGAACCGCATCCTCCATTTGACGGACGCTCCAACCGTCATCCACTGCCCGACCGGCGAGATGGGTGGCATAGGCGGCATCGTCCAACCCGACCAGGGCCCGGGCATGTCCGGCCGAGAGGTCTCCAATGTCGACCATCTCCTGAACCGCCTCGGGCAACTGGAGGAGACGAAGTGTGTTCGAGATGGCGGGTCTCGACTTGCCCACGCGACCCGCCACCTGCTCTTGGGTCATCCCATAATTTTCCAGGAGTTGCTGGTATGCGTGAGCTTCCTCGAGCGGGGTCAGATCCTGACGCTGCACATTCTCGATCAGGGCCTCGACCAGGGTGGGACGGCCGGTGGACTCCCTGACCACCGCGGGAATCTCGTGCAACCCGGCCCGTTTGGCGGCGCGCCAGCGACGCTCCCCCGCGATCAGCACGTAGCCGTCGTCGTCTTCGGTGACGACAATCGGCTGGAGCACCCCGACCTCCTTCATCGACGAGGCCAACTCCTCCAACGCCTCGTCGTCGAATCGGGCCCTGGGTTGGTCCGGGTTGACCTTGATCTGATCGACCGGGACCTGGCGATACCCGACACCACCATCGATCGGACTCGGGTCGATCGGGATCAGTGACTCCAGACCCCGGCCCAGCCCGCTGCGTCTCGTCGTCATCTCTCCTCCTAGCTCAGCCCGTGTTTCACGATTGGCTCACTGCCCCACCAGCACCGATTGTTGCTTCGTTCACTTTCCCAACCGATGTCGCCCGATGGACTCACGGCCCCATCGGCACGGGGCGATGGTCCCTGGCTCATCGGACCAAGAGACTCGACTGGCTCTGACTCCATTGCTGTTGCTCATGTCTTCAGCCCGTGCCGCTCGATGGACTCACGGCCCCATCGGCACGGGGCGATGGTCCTTGTCTCATCGGATCAAGAGACTCGATGGCTCTGACTCCATTGCTCGGTTGCTCATGTCTTCAGCCCGTGTCTCTCGATGAACTCCCGACCCAAGTGGCGGTAGGCGATGGCACCCCGACTCATCGGGTCAAACGCCTCGATTGGCTCCCCGTAGGAGGGCGCCTCGGAGAGACGAACCGAACGCGGGATCACGGTTCGGTAGGTGTCGTCCCCAAAGTGATCGCGCACCTGTCGGGCCACATCCTTGGACAACTTGGTTCTACCGTCGTACATGGTGAGGACCACTCCGCCAACCTTCAAGCTGGGGTTGAGGTTGGAGACGACCAATTGCACGTTGCGGAGCAACTGGCTGAGACCCTCCAGGGCGTAATATTCACATTGGATCGGGATCAGCACCTCGTCGGCGGCAGTGAAGGCATTCACCGTGAGCAAACCAAGTGAGGGTGGGCAATCGATCAGGATGACATCGAACCCCTGCTCGAGCTCCGTGATCGCGTTGCGAAGACGGTTTTCACGTGAAAACAATGAGACCAGCTCGATCTCGGCGCCGGCCAGATCGATGGTGGCCGGGATGACGAACAAGTCACGGACCGAGGTCGGCTCCACCGCATCGTCCACCTCCGATTCCTTGAGCAAGACGTCATAGATCGAAGTGCTGATCGCGGCCCGATCCACCCCGAGACCACTGGTCGCGTTGCCCTGAGGATCGAGATCGATGAGCAGGGTCCGTTGTCCTTGAAAGGCGAGAGTGGCGGCAAGATTGATGGCGGTGGTCGACTTGCCGACCCCACCCTTCTGATTGGCCAGCGCGACCACGATAGGACGCTTCTTGCTCACAAGCCCCGCATGATAAGGAGCCAAACCGTTTGGTCAAGGACCATCGCCGGCACCTCGAGCAGATCGAACCCGAACACCGCCGGGGGAGCCGCCCAAGAACCACCGATCACAGCGGAGGCGCCGGGTCGGAGCAGACGGGGGAAGATGGTGGTGGCCAACTCCGGAGCGAGACTGGCCCGGGACACGATGCCGTCCACCCTCGTCGCCCAATCGGCCGTCTCCCAATCGGCGATATCTCCTTGTATCACCTCAATATTGGGCAGACCCAGCACCCGGGACACCCGGCGCATCAAATCGACCCGTCGCCCGGAACGATCGAGCAGGGTGAATCCGGTCTCGGGCATCATGATGCTGAGCGGGATCCCGGGAAGACCGATCCCGGACCCGACATCGAGGACCTCGCTCGGGGGAGTGGCAAAACCGGCCGCAAACAGCAACGAATCACCGATGTGCCGATTGTCGATTCGGTCCTTCTCGTTGGGCCCGATACCCCCGGCCGCAACCCCCTCGGTGAGTAACCATTGGCGATATTCGGTGAGACGGGATATCTGCGACCCGGTCAGATCGAAACCGGCCCATTGCCCGCAGCGGACCCAAGTCGACGGTGACGGTTTCACGTGGAACAAGTTACCCCGGGTCTTCCGGCCCGGGGTAACTTGTGTTTTGGTTCTAGGTTCTAGGTGGTGGGTGCTCTCACTCTTCCTCGTCGGAAGGTGAGGAAGCGGCGGTGACGGTCAATACCACGTATCTACGGGGCGATTCACCCTCGGAGTAGGAATTGACTCGATCCCGGGCCGCAGCGGCGTCATGGATCACCTTGCGATCGGCCGGGCTCATCGGCTCCAACATGATCTCACCACCCTCCTCGAGAAGCTGGTCGATGAGACGCTCGGCATAGATGGTCAACGCCTGACGTCGTCTTTCCGCGTAACCGGCGATGTCGAGACGAAGTCGGGCGGTATCGTGGGCGTACCGCTGCATCACGGTGCGGGTCAACTCATGGATGGCGGACCGGACCGAGCCGCGGACCCCGACCAGGGCCTCGGTTTGCTCCCCGTCGACATCGGCCACGATCACATCGTCGTCGATTTTGGTCGACACCGTGCCCTCGAGACCGAACGCGTCGACCAACCCTTCCAGGAATTGGGCGGCAATGCGAGCCTGCTCCTCGATCGACATCTCGGGACGATCGTCGACCTTGGGCTCTCGCTTCTCTCCTTGTTGGCTCATGTGACGGCCCTTGTTCTGGGATTGACTCCGTTGCCCGCGCTGATTGCGATCCCCATTCTTAGTCGAACCCTGCCCTCTTTGCTTGGAAACCCGCTCGGACCCCTGGGCCCGACCGTCCTTCTTGCGATCGCGCTCGTGACGGCGCCGTCGGCTCTTCCGTCGCTTGACCCTGACCACGGCATCTTGACCACCGATCCCCAGGAATCCCTTCTCCGGCTGTTGAATCACCTCGACTGCCAGCTGGTCGCGGTCCTCCACCCCCAGCTCCTGCATGGCGGCCTCAACCGCCAGATCCACCGACTTGGCCCTGACCTCGATCTCGACGTAGCTCACGTCACCTCCTCCTGCGCCGCCGGCGCTTGTTCGCGGCGCCCTGTTGGGGCTTTTTGACCTCCCCGGTTTCGGAGTCGTCGACCTGCTTCTTCGGCTCCTCGGAGGTCGCGGCCATCGGTTTGGGACGCCCGTCCATCTTGAATATCAATGCTTGTTGCCCGAGACGGAACAGGTTCCCGGTGGCCCAGTAGACCACGAGACCGGCCGGGAAGTTCCATGAGATGAACCCGATGAACAGCGGCATTACCTTGGTTATGGCCTGCTGCGCCCCCGCCCCGGGCTGACCCGCTGGTCGCTCCTGGCCATAGGTGGAATGCCATTGCTGGACGTATTGAGTGGCCACCATCAGGGCGATCATGATCAGATAGGGAAGCGCGGCGACGAGCCCGCCGGCGAATGCGGTGGCCGGGCTGGTGAACAGATCCATGCCGAGGAAGGTCTTGGACGTCCCGTCCGCCAGAGCCACCCCGAGGGCGGATTCCGCGTCGATGTATTGACTCGGGTTCTGGAGAAGACGGAACAGGGCGAACCAGATCGGCATCTGGACCAGGAGGGGGAGCAAACACCCGCCCGGGGTGGCCCCGGCCGACTTCTGCAGCTCCATGAGCTTCTTTTGCAACTCCTGGGGATCGTCCTTGTACTCCTTCTGGATCCGCTTGATCTCGGGTTGGATCTCGGTGAAGGCCCGGGTCGCCCTGGTCTGCTTGAGGGTGAGCGGGAAGACCAGGAGATTGATGAAGATGGTGAGCAGGATGATGGCGAAACCGAGGGCAACCCCTTCGGGCAGCGAGTCGAGCAGGTCGTAGAAGAAGGCGAGGATCGAGCCGAGACCACGGATCAACGTGTTGAAGATCTCGCCCATCAGCCGACTCTCCATGTCTCAGGCACCGGGTCGTAACCACCGGGACGAAGAGGATGGCATCTCCCGATGCGTTTCATCCCCAGCCAGCCACCTCGGAACACTCCGAAGCGGGTGATGGCCTCCGCGGTGTATTGGGAGCAGGTCGGCCGGTACCGACAGTTGGCCCCGAGGTTGGGACTTACCAGTTTTTGGTAAATCTTGATGAGACCTACCACCACGGTGCGAGGTTGGAATCGGGTATCAGACATCGGGCTCACCCACGACGCGCTCCAGCCACCCCGTCAGTTGGGGTTGCGGGGCGTCTGCTACCTGGCTGGTGCCGATGATCACGTAATCCCTTCCTGGTTTCAGTTCCACCGCCCGGAGGGAATGTCGCAGACGGCGCTTGATCCGGTTCCGGGTGACCGCATTGCCGGTGCTCTTCGAAACAACGAGCCCGACTCGTGACAAGCCCGGTTGACCGGAGCATTCCACCATCACGACGCCTCCTGAGCGGCGTCTCTTCCCGTCCTTCAACACCCTTCGAAAGTCACGAGGGGAGCGAAGGGGCTCGAAGTCAGGCAGCGAGACGCTTCCGACCTTTGAGTCGGCGCGACTTGACGATTCCGCGGCCGGCCCGGGTCTGCATGCGATGACGAAAGCCGTGCCGGCGCTTGCGTCTTCGAACCTTGGGTTGATAAGTCCTCTTCATGACAAAAAAAGGGGGGGTAGAGATTGAGTGACCACAGGTTACGAATCCCCGTGGAACTATGTCAAAGTCCCTGATCCCATCGACCGCGCCTTCCGGGATCAGTATCGACCGGAGCGCGAAGAAACGGAATAGCTCGCGAAAAGAAAGGGATGGCCGAAAAGCCGCTTCCGGAGGCCCGATACTCGTGGAAGGGACTGGAAAAAGCCCATCTCACCAGGGATTCTTCTGTGGATAGAAACCCGCCGACTATTCCACACCATCGATTCTCGCGTTCTTGACGGACTCGAGATCGAGGGTCGATACTCGCCTGCCTTGACCTTGGGAGCGCGATCGACTTCCTCGGCCGTCTCCGGACGGCAGAGACCGCTCTCGGCGACAAGCTGAAGGATCGTCCCGGTGGATGTTCACAGTCCTTTCCACAGATGTGGACGGATCTGTGGACAACTGTTCCGGCAGGAGGAGTGGTCTTGGTACAAGAACATGAGGCGCCGGGCGGCTGGGGCCGTTTTCAAGACGTGTTGCGCGGCGAGGTCTCGAAAGGCAACTGGGACACGTGGCTCTCCCGACTCGAACCCGATTTCAGCGGTGAGACACCCGTTCTCACCGTCCCGAGCGAGTTCCACCTCCATTGGGTCCGGGAAAAACACGGCGAGCTGATCGAAGCCGCCTATCGCGACGTTTACGGAACCGACACCCGTCCCCAATACAAGGTCGTGGAGCAAGAGGCGGCAACCGAACTCCCATTGCCCCTCGATCAGGAGCCGGCCCATCCAGGCGGTGTGCCCGGGACCGGTGGCGAAGGGACCCTTCCGGCCACCAACCTCATCTCCCGCTATCGATTCGAGAGCTTCGTCGTCGGTCAGTCGAACCGGTTCGCCTGGGCGGCGGCGATGGCCGTCGCCGAGCAGCCCGGCGCCCATTACAACCCGCTTTTCATCTACGGCGGGGCCGGTCTGGGCAAAACCCATCTGCTCAATGCCGTCGGTCACGAGGCACTCCAGATGTATCCCAACCTGGTGGTGCGGTATGTGTCGTCCGAGAACTTCCTCAACGACTTCATCGACTCGATCCGTCGCAAGCGCCCCGACGACTTCAAACACCGTTATCGGGGGGTGGACATCCTCCTCCTCGACGACGTCCAGTTCTTCGAGGGCAAAGAGCAGATCCTCGAGGAGTTCTTCCACACCTTCAATTCGCTGTACGAATCGGGAAAGCAAATGGTCATCAGCTCCGACCGGCATCCCCGCAACCTGTCCTCGCTCGAGGACCGTCTCCGCAGCCGGTTCGAATGGGGGCTCCTCACCGACATCCAGCCTCCCGACGTCGAGACCCGCCTCGCCATCCTGAGGCGCAACGCCGAATTCGCCCCGCGCCCCGTCCCCCTCGAAGTGCTCGAGCACATCGCCGGCTTGGTCTCGGACAACATCCGGGAACTGGAGGGTGCCCTGACCCGGGTCACGGCCTGGTCGGCGCTCAACCGGCGCGACATCGACCTCGAGACCGCCCAGCGGGTCCTCCGTGACATCGTCACCACTGAGGAGCTCGCCCCTCTCGGCCCCGACACCATCATCCGGGCGACTGCCACCGCCTACGGATTCACCGTCGAGGACGTGCTCAGCCCGAGCCGACGCCAGCCCCTGGTCCTGTGCCGTCAGATCTCGATGTACCTCTGCCGGGAGTTGACCGACCTCTCCCTGCCCAAGATCGGCGAGCACTTCAAGCGAGACCACACCACCGTCCTGCACTCGGTCGAGAAGGTCAAGCGAATCCTCCGCTCCGACCGGGCGGTCTTCGACCGGGTCACGCAACTCACACAGGACCTGAGGAAAGGTGGCGTCTTATCCACACGTGTCTGAGTTATCCCCCAAAGCCCGAGACTTTCCCACCGTTCTCCCCCAGGCGAATGCACAGCCAAAAGACCCGGCAAAACGTGAGACAATCACGGTAATCCCCATATCCACAGCCCTCTACTACGACTAATACTCTTCATATGAAAATAGATAGCAGCAGAAGAAGGGACCTCCACCTGTGAGAATCCGAGCTCAGCGGGACGATCTTGCCGACGTCCTCACTCGAGCCAACCGGGCGGTGGGCGCCCGGACCGCCTTGCCCGTGCTCCAGGGTCTGCTCTGCGAGGTGTCCGGCACGACGCTCCGCGTCACCGGAACCGACCTCGATGTGACTGTGCGAACCGCAGCCGAGGTCGAGGTCATGGAGGAGGGGAGAGCTGTCATACCCGGGCGTCTGCTCTCGGAGGCAGTGCGCAAGATGCCGGCCGGAGCGGTGACCATCGGGGTCAGCGACACCGACATCGAGATCCAGGGAAACGGCCCCAGGTTCACGCTGCGCCCCTTGACCGTCGATGACTTCCCGGTGCTCGAAGACGTCGTATCCGACGGAGTCGAGGTCGACGGGGAGGAACTGGCGGAGGCGATCGGCCAGGTCACGATCGCGGCGTCCGGCGACGGGGCACGACCCATCCTCACCGGTGTCCTGTTCGAGAGCTCGGACGCGGGGCTGAGAATGGTGGCGACCGACTCCTACCGTCTGGCCAAGCGCGAGCTGAGAGGGGTGGGTCTCGAGGGAACCGGGCTGGTCCCGGCCCGCGGCCTGCGCGAGCTTCCCCGGTCGATCGGCGCCACCAAGGTGACGGCCCAGCTCAGGGAGCGGGAAGCGGTGTTCACCTCGGACAAGGGCATGCTCCGGCTTCGCCTCATCGACGGCAACTTCCCCAAGTACCAGTCGCTGCTCCCCGAGAGTTATCCCAGTCAGGTGATACTGGAAAAAGACATCCTGCTCGAGGCCCTGGGTCGGGTCACCCTCGTCGCCGAGGACCACATCCCGGTGCGGCTCAAGCTCATGGAGGGCGGGGTGGAGGTGGCGGTGACCCGTCAGGACGTCGGTGGTGAGACCGAGCACCTCGCCGGTGTGTTCAGCGGCGCCGAAGAGGAGGTCTCGATCGCGTTCAACCCGAGATACCTCCAGGACGGGGTCCTGGCCATACCCGGCGACTCAGTGCGGATTCGGGTCATCGATGCGTTCAAGCCGAGCGTGATCGACAGCGGTGCCGAGGACGACTTCCTCTACCTGCTGATGCCCGTCCGGGTTTGAATGAAGGTCGATTGGGTCTCGCTCACCGACTTCCGCTCCTATCACAGCCTCGAGTGGCGGCCCGAGCCGGGAGTGAACCTGTTGCTCGGGCCCAATGGGGCGGGGAAGACCAACCTCCTCGAGGCGATCGCCTACCTGGCCTCGCTCCGCTCCTTCCGCTCGGTTCCCGACGCCGCTCTGGTCCATGACGACGCCGATTCCGCGGTGATCAGAGCCGGGGTCTCCAGCGAGGAGCGAGAGCGGCTGATCGAGGTCGAAGTCCCGCGGGCCGGGCCCCGCCGCACCCAGGTGGACAAGACCCGGCTCCAGAGGACGGCCGATCTCCTTGGAGTGCTCCGGGTCATCACGTTCCTTCCCGAGGACCTCGACATGGTCAAGCGCGGCCCCGTCTTGCGCCGCGACCTGCTCGACGAGGTGGCCGTCCAACTCTGGCCGGCGGCTCATCTCGAC
>Ga0190265_10000893_pt1 | contig 19663 bp, 15 predicted proteins | sample Popmic124T_FD_133135 | JGI IMG/M metagenome (GOLD analysis project Ga0190265, IMG submission 133135) | Populus adjacent soil microbial communities from riparian zone of Indian Creek, Utah, USA - 124 T | ecosystem: Environmental > Terrestrial > Soil > Riparian zone | place: USA: Utah | collected...
GCCATGCCTGCGACGACTGCCAAACCTGCCTCTGCTCCCGCTCCAACAATGACGACTACTGCGACGAATTCTCCTACGGCTCTGCCGGCCGCCACCTTGCGCGTGTACAACACCCTCTCGCGGACCAAGGAACCGTTTACCACGGTTACGCCGGGCAAGGTCGCCATGTATCTCTGCGGGCCGACCGTCTATAAACCCGCCCACATCGGCCACGCCGTCGGCCCCGTCGTCTTCGACGTGATCAAGCGCTATCTGAGCTTCAAGTCCTACAAGGTGACGTGGGTGGTGAACGTGACCGATGTTGAGGACAAGCTCATCAACGAGGCCCGCGCCCAAAAACGCGCCGTCATGGAGCTGGCGCGTGATCTTGAGGAAAAATACGTCGCGGCCATCGGCGCACTGGGCGTTCGGTCCATCGACTACATGCCGCGGGCCAGCGAGCACATCGCGGAGATCATCGCGCATATTCAAAAGCTCATCGACAAAAATGCGGCGTACGTCGTCGATGGCGATGTCTATTTCGACGTCAGCAAGGACGATGACTACGGCAAGCTCTCCAACCGCAAGCCCGAGGAGCAGTTCGCCGGTACGCGCGACGGTCTCGTCGCGGCACAGAAGCGGAACCCGGGCGACTTCGCCCTCTGGAAAGCTGCCAAGCCCGACGAGCCGCCCGACGTGGTTTACGATTCGCCCTGGGGCAAGGGCCGTCCCGGCTGGCACATCGAGTGCTCGGCCATGGCGATGAAGCTGCTGGGCGAGACCTTCGATCTGCACGGGGGGGGGATGGACCTCAAGTTTCCCCACCACGAAAACGAAATTGCGCAGGCGGAGTCCGCCACCGGAAAACCGTTTGCGAAGTATTGGCTGCACAACGGCCTGACCCGCTTCAATACGAAAAAGATATCAAAGTCCGATCCCGAATTCGAGAAAATGATGGCGTCGCTCCAGCTTTCAAGCCTGCTTGAAAAGCACTCGCCCGAGCTGCTGCGATTTCTCATCATTCAATCGCACTACCGCTCGCCCATCGAGTTTTCCGAAGAGGCCCTGGCGGCGGCCAAGACCGGGCTGAACACGTTTTATCGTTTGATGGAGCGGCTGGAGCGCGCCACCGGCGAGAACCCCTATCAAGTGAGTTCGCAGATCGAGCAGTTTCGCGATCAGGACACCGGGGCCATCGCGCGCGAGTTTCTCGAGCGAGTCATGGCCCATCGACTTCGCTTTCTCGAGGCGATGGACGACGATTTCAATACGGCAGGCGCGATCGGCGTACTATTTGATCTGGCGGGGGCGATCAATCGGTTCATTGATGAGTCGCGCGTCGAGACGCATCCCGGCGATCAGGTCCGCGCGCTCGTGCAGGCCGCCGCGGGCACATTCGTTTCGCTCGCGCACATTCTGGGCCTGCTGATTTCCAAGCCCGTCGCGGCCAGGCTGGGAGACGATGGATTGACACCCCGGCTCATGGAACTGCTAATCGACGTGCGCCGCATGGCGCGGGAATCGCGCCAGTACGCGATCGGCGATCACATTCGCGACGAGCTGGCGAAAATGAACGTCACGCTGGAAGATCGCAAGGATGGGACCCAGTGGCGAATCGAATAGGGGCCATTGATGTCCGCCACGAAAGTGCGGAGGGGCGGCGGCTCGCGACAAACCCGGGGTGCAAGCTACCTGCGCCGCCCGAGCCGTTACAGGCATCCTTCACGATCCTCGGCATCGACCCCGGCCTCGATCGCACCGGTTACGCAATCATCGAATCCGCATCACACCGCGTTCTCGATGCCGGACTGGTCCGATCGTCGGCCAAATCCGCCCTGCCCGAGCGTTTGCGGGAAATTGAAATCGGTCTCGACGAAATCCTTTCCGAGCATCGCATCGATCTGATGGCCGTCGAAGAGTTGTACGCGCACTACAAGCACCCCCGCACCGCGATTCTCATGGGCCACGCCCGCGGCGTTATCCTGCTCGCCGCTGCGCGCCGGCGCATTGACCTTGTCAGCCTTTCCGCCACGCACATCAAGCGAACGCTGACCGGCAACGGGCACGCCGGCAAGTTGCAGATGCAGCGTGCCATGATCGCGACGCTCAAGTTGAAGGTGATGCCCGATCCGCCCGACGTGGCCGACGCCCTCGCCGCCGCATGGTGCGCCGCGGTGACAAGAATGAGCGGCCGACATTGAATGGATCTTCGGCGATCGTGAGTTTTGGCGTTTCGGCGTTTTGACTTTTTGGCGTTTTCTCAATGATCGTCCGACTTCGCGGCATTCTGACTGAACTCACCGACGAAACTGCCATCGTCGAGCGCGGCGACGTGGCCCACGAAGCGCTCGTTCCGGCCTACGCGGCGGCCGAGCTGAGAGCCAGCCTCGGCTCGGAGATTACCCTGCACACCCTCGAGTACTTCGAGGCGAACATGCCCGGCGGAAACATGACGCCCCGTCTCGTCGGCTTTTTGCGCTCCGAGGATCGCGCGTTTTTCAAGCTTTTCATCACGGTCAAGGGCATGGGCTCGCGCAAGGGCCTCCGCGCCCTTGCCGCACCCGCGGCGAAAGTCGCGTCAGAAATCGAGCGCGGCGACCTGCCGGGGCTGATGAAGCTGCCCGGTATCGGCCGGCGGATGGCCGAGCAGATTGTCGCCGAGCTGCGCGGCAAGGTGACCGAGCACGCGGTAATCTCCGGCGCCGTTGATTCCGGCCAGAAGCTGGAGTTCACCGACGAGCAGCTCGTCGCGGTTGAAATTATCACCCAATGGGGCGACACGCGGTCCGACGCCCAGCGCTGGCTCGCCCGTGCCGCCCAGTTGCACCAGAAAATCGACGGCCCCGACGAATGGGTCAAAGCGGCTTATCGCGTAAAGAGCGGAGCAGAACGATGATTCTTTGTATTCCTTGTTTCGGCGTTTCGGCGTTTCGACGTTTCGGCGTTTGACCATGCCCCGCGAGCGCGTCATCACCTCCGACTCCGTCTCCGACCGCGAAGAGCAGTCCAACGTCGCCCTGCGCCCGCGCCGCTTCGACGAATGGGTGGGGCAATCGTCGATCATCGAGCAGCTCCAGATCGCGATCGCCGCCGCCAAACAGCGCAAGGAACCGCTTGAGCACGTCTTGCTCGACGGGCCTCCGGGCCTGGGCAAAACCACGCTCGCTCATCTAATCGCGGAGGAGATGGGCGTTTCCGACCGCATCCGCGTGACCAGCGGGCCGACGATCGTGAAGACCGGCGACCTGATGAGCACGCTCACCGGCGTGAGCGAGGGCGACATCCTCTTCATCGACGAAGTTCACCGGCTGAACAAGACGGTGGAGGAGTTTCTCTATCCGGCGATGGAGGACTTCCGCGTCGATTTCACGTTGGAGGGCGGCGTCGGCGGGCGCACCGTGAACTTCAATCTCAAGCGTTTCACGCTGATCGGCGCGACGACGCGGGCAGGCATGTTGACCGCCGCGATGCGCGACCGTTTCGGGCTGCGTTATCACCTGGATTTCTACGGAGCCGATGATCTGACCGAGATATTGCGGCGATCTGCGCTGCGGTTGGAGATCAAGGCGGACCCGAAATCGCTGGCGTTGATCGCCCAGCGTTCGCGGGGCACCCCGCGCGTGGCGAATCGCCTGCTGCGGCGCATCCGGGACTATGCGGCGGTCCGCGCCGACGGCCGAATTGACGTGAATATCGTCGAGAAGGCGCTCGCGATTGAAGAGATCGACGCGGCCGGTCTCGACCGGCTGGATCGGGCGTATCTCTCGTGCCTGATCGAAACCTACCGAGGAGGGCCGGCGGGCATCGAGGCGATCGCGGCCACACTGGGCCAGTCGCGCGACACGCTGGAGGACATGGTTGAGCCGTTCCTGCTCCAACGGCGATTCGTCATTCGCACGCGGCAGGGCCGCTGCGCGACGCCGGCGGCGTATGAACATCTCGGCCTGACGCCGCCTGCAATCGCGCCCCTTCTTTTTGAAGACGAATAACCAGCGGCGACAGACATCAAGTCTGCGCAAGAAAAGGACCGGCACAACTTCGCGTGCGCCGGTCCTTTCACAGATTCAGATTTCGTCCTGCAAATCGGCTCTACTCATTGATCCCCAGCAGCTCGACCTCAAACACCAGCGTCGCGTTCGGCCCGATCTTCGGCGGGGAGCCGCGCTGGCCGTAGGCCAAATCGCCCGGGATCACCAGGATCGCCTTGCCGCCCTTCTTCATCAGGCCCAGGCCCTCGGTCCACCCCTTGATCACCTGGTTCAATCCGAACGTGGCCGGCTGGCCGCGGTCGACCGACGAGTCAAACGGCTCCGTGGCGCCGACCAGCCACCCCGAGTAATGAACCTTCACCTTGTCCGTCGGCTTGGGCGATTCGCCCGTGCCTTCCTTCACATGGGTGATCCACAGACCAGAGGCGGTCTTGATGCCCTTTTCCGGATCGCCGCCCTTGCTCTTGACCGTTTCTTTCCACTTGTCCATTTCAGCCTTCTCCTCCGCCCGGGCGGCGGCAATGAGGTCCTTGATTGATTCTTCAGCGACCTTTTCCACTTTCTTGATGAGGATGGGTGTCGTCGGAGCTGCTGGCGTGTTAGGATCAGCGCGCGCGTCCATTTTCACCTCCGTGTTGGCCATCTTTTCAACTACATCTTTGCCCCCGACCACCTTTCCGAAGACGGTGTAACCCCAACCTGCGCCCATCGGCGCCGTGTGGTCCAGCCGGCTGTTGTCCGCCACGTTGATAAAGAACTGACTGGTCGCCGAGTTAGGATCGGGCTTGCGGGCCATGGCGATGGTGTATTTCTTATTTTGGAGACCGTTTGTCGCCTCGTTCTTGATGGGCGCCTTGGTCGGCTTCTCCTCGTACTTCTCATTCATGCCGCCGCCCTGGATCATGAAGCCCTTGATCACGCGGTGGAACATGAGCCCTTCATAGAACCCGTCCTGGACATAGCCAAGAAAGTTTTTGACCGTCTCCGGCGCCTTGGCGGCGTTCAGTTCGAGCACGATGTCGCCGAGGGTCGTGGCGATGCGGACGTAAACAAGATCGGGGATCTTATCTTTGTCAGTCGGGGCGGCTTTGTCAGCCGGCTGGGCGACCGCGACGGCGGCCGATGCGACGAGAGCGAGGCAGGTAACGGCAGATACGAGCTTCATTGCAATGTCCTCTTGAGTAACAGTTGTGTTCAGTGCGCGTCCATGCGGGCGCGAATTCAACGGAAGACAGGCCACGATACGACGCTGGATTTCACATGTCAATCAGCCGTGGGCTCTTGGCCTTAATTTCATATAGGGCAAGGATTAAGGATGCGCTTTGTGCCACTGCTCTGTAAGCAGTGTGAGCGCGGCACAACCATGAATTGCAGACAATGTCCGGGTCTAAGGGATGCTCGTGAGGCCAGTCTCTGGAGGCGGGTTGTTCAACCGATCGACGGGAACTACTTATTTGGACATAGCACAACCCCCGCGGCGCGCTGCACTGCTCACAGAGCAGTGGCACCCATGTTTATGGCGCCACCGAAATGACTCGGGCAATATCACCCACGAAGTCTCGACATGCGTGTTCGATACAGGCCGCCCAATCCTCGCCGAAATGGTCGCGATAGGCTGGATTCTCCTGGGCGAAAATGACCGAGCGACCCGCCGCCACCAGCGCCCCAAGCCCGCGCCCGTCGAAGTAAGGAACGAAATCCTCCGCCCGCCCACCCTGTGCTCCGTAGCCGGGGACGAGGAAGATCGAATGCGGCATCAGCTCGCGGAGTCGGCGGGCGTCAGCGGCGTTTCGGGTCGCGGCGACGGCGCCGATCGCGCTGTAGCCGTGACGGCCGATGGTGCCGCTCGAAGCGGCCCAATCGGCGACGAGCGCGCCGATGCGCTCGTGAACGCTGCGTCCGCTGTCAGTCGTCTGGACGTCCTGGACCGTCGCGGCCGATTCGTTCGACGTGCGCACGAGGACGAAGACGCCCTTGTGCTGCTTGCGGGCGATGTCGACAAAAGGCTTGACGCCGTCCCACCCGAAGTATCCGCTGATGGTGACGGCGTTGGGGCATTTGAGGGAATCACGATCGGCGAGCTGCGCAGCGGCGTACATAGTGGCGGTATGGCCCACGTCGCCGCGCTTCACGTCGCCGATGACGATTAGCCCGCGCCGCCGGGCATCGGCCACCAGGTCGAAATAGAGATCGACACCCGCGCCGCGGTAAACTTCGAAGTACGCAATATTAAGCTTGAGAACCGGCACCAGCGGGGCGACGATTTCGATGACGCGCCGGCAATAGTCGCCAATGGCGGGCAACTCGTGGGCGGATGGTGATTCCGTCGAATGCCCTTGCGACGACTGACACGCCGGCGGCAGTGAGCTATACACCGGATCAAGATTGACGACCGTCGGACTGTTCCGGGCCAGAATTGCGTCGAAAAGTCGGTCTGAAAAAAGGGGAAGCTGCAGTGGATTTGGCGGGGTCAATGAATGGGTCCTGAGTGTTTCATGCTAACAACTTGTGAATTCGGACGCATCCTACCCGGCGAGAACGGGGTGGCAAAATGGGACAGCCCGTTCTCATCCCCGATGAAGGAACTCCTTGACGCGCCGATGCCATGTTGTGGTAGGCGGTGACCGCCTCCTCACGGGTGCGGCTCCTCTGGGGACTCCGGCGCCGACAGCTTTTCGAGGATCGGCAGGACGGCCTGGTCGTGAATCTGCCGGACGAGCGCGAAGCGGTTGATGACTTCGTAGGGCCGCTGACGAGATTCGGCGTCGGTGAATTCCTCTTCGCTGATTTCGAATTCCTCGTCCGGCCGGTCGGAAACGTGGATGGTCTGTACAAACTCGACCTCACCAGCCTGATCGTCAGTCATGCGTATGTAACTGAGAACCACGGTGCGTCCGGCCGGGTCGCGCAGGGTCTCGCGAATTTCAACCCGATCGACTCGCTCGATGCGTTCGCTCGAGAGCAGGACGCACCGATCGTAATCGAAGCCGGCCGACGAAGCCCCCGGTAGCGGCGGCGCCGTCTCGCGCACGCCGAGTGCCGCGCAAATGGCATTCGAGATTCGCGAAATCTCCGCGGGGCTGCTGATCTGTTCGATGACGCGGGCCTTGCGCTCCAACTCGCGGAAGGCGTTGGGACCGGCCGGCGTCTTTGCGGCGGCGATGAGCGACTGTGCGGCGCGGCGGAGATACTCGCCGCTGGGTTCAATCGCGAGGCCGGCAACGCCAGCCGTCGAGACCTCTTCGACGGGCGAATCGGCGACCGAAGCGTCAACCGCCTGCGCAGGGGTTTCGATTTTCAAATCGGCGGCCGGACGCTGTTCGACGATTCGACCGTGCAAGGCCGGATCGATCACCAACGCGTCCTGAAACGGGTTGATGCCGGTGACGTGCGAAACCAAATAACCCAGCACGAGCGCATGAAGCACGCCGGCCAGAAAAACCGAGCGCTTCCAGCGCGGCCGGGACTTGCGATTTGAATGCAAAATACCGCCTGACTTCACCGCATCGATCTCTCGGTCGTCGCCCCCTGTATCCTCAACGAGACGGCCGACAGACTATTTCAGCGCGACGTATCCTTGTCGCTGCATCATTTTAGGCGGTTTCCGCCGGAAATACGAGCATGGCGCGGAATGGCGACACCCCCTACAAGGCGGGTGGCCTTATCCGATCTCGGAGGGCCCGCACTCGCGTGCAGGGTTCAGACGTGCATGGTACGCCCAGATGAACCTACTTCGGGCGTGTCCCAGTGCTGGGTATCAGAACGAATGAACCGTCAACGGTCGGTTGTCGACCGCTTTGATCCCTGGTACACGGTTTCGCCGTCGGGGCTGCCCTGGGAATCGTGCTCGAGGCCGCCCTCGCCGCTGTACCATTGCTTGCGAGTGACGACGCCGTTGTCATCGAACTCGAACCAGACGGAGACGCTCTGCTTGCTGTCGTCGTACTCCCACTGGTTGCCGCGATCGACCAGGTGCTGTTCGCCCAATGCCGATTTGACCTCCTCCTTATTGGAGGAGCCGACGCGAATCAGGTCGTAATTTTGGCGGGTGAGCTGGCTCTTGGCACAGCCGGTCAATGAGAGAAACACGACGGACGACAACCCAATCGCGGCCAAACGAAAAGTCATTTCTCAATCTCCTTGAATGAAATGTGTATTCCGAAGTCTTCGCGGTCCATGAGCGGGAAAGCCGTCAGTCGCGCCCGGCGGGGGCGACATCGCCTTCCGATTCCTCGCTCATCGCATTCATCAGGTCCTCGCGGGTGATGCGAAACTCGAACTCATATTCATCGAACAGGCGATCGCTGCCCGGGGCCTGAAAGCTGGCGACGAGCAGGTACTTCTGCTGCGGCTGGAGCGGCTGTCCCTCCCAGGTGAGTTGAAACTCGTAGGTCGACGTGACCCGCTCCCAGAATTTCTTCTGGTCGTCGAGATCGAGCACCGGCTGGGTCCAGGTCTGGAGCCACTGGCCCTTGCGGTCGCCCGAGGCCGGGCGATAGGCGTACAGCTCGAACATGAACGTGCCATAGGCCTTGATCGGGTCGTTCATCGCGTCGAGCGGGCGCAGCGACACGGCGATGCCGTCGGGAATGTCGTCCTTCATGTCGAAGCTGCGCGGCTTGGTGAAGGGGAGGACCTTGATGTCGCGCGGGCTGTAGAAGCCGGCCAGTTCCTCGGCCGTGGTGCCGTTGACTTCGCTGACCGCTCCGCGCTTGCAGCCGGAACCGGTCCACAGCGTCATCGCTAAGACACCGAACGCGAATATCGTGATTGATTGGATGCGCATCTGACTCCGGAACATGCGGGCAATCCTTTGCAGCGGTTGGACTTGCGCGATCAGGCGGGCGGATTATATCGGTCGCGCGAACCGCGTCAAACGCCGGAGCCGCGGGCTTGCCCGGGGCGGATTGACGCGGGGGCCTTTGGCCCGTTCGTATTTTTTCCATTTTTTTTCTGCGGCGGGGTGTAAAGTCCCTTGTTCAGGTTTTCAACCCCCCAAAAAAATTTTGCCGGGTTGAACTGGCTTGAAACGGCTTGAATCGGCCGGCCGATTCCCGCCTCGGGCGGGCAAGTTTTGGGGTTGGCGCACTTTCGCGCATATTGAGTAGGAATGCTCGGCGCTCCGCTGGCGCGAATAGAGAAAAGGATGGTGCCGTCCCCTTCCGTGGCTCGTCGCGCAGTTTATCCGCCGCGGCGGATGGCTTCGCGGCTCAGGCCTCGCGTGCCGGTCACTGGTGCATGTTGATTAGGAAAGCTCAGCGCCTGGTAGCTACTCCGGATTCTTGTCCTGATGGTTGTGACTTGTATTGGTTGTTAGAAAGGCCCAGAGGCAGGCGCTGCGTTGACTAAAGTGCGGCACAGGAATGTCAGGGGGAAAGGGGATGGGGGGAAGGACAAGTAAGCACTGGTTGGCAGAAAAAGCCGAAGACCTTCGGAGTGCGCGTAAACCCTTGCCCGCAAATGAGTTGAAGCTGCCCCAGCCTGATGACACTTGTAATGGAAATTACAGAGAATTTATTCGCAGAACGCCAATCTTTTGTCGAGTTTGTCCAATATTTGGTAGTGGATCAGTGGCAAAGTGTGCTGCCGAGCTTCGGATTGTGGTTGCCCCCTCTCCGCCTATTACCGCAATCAGTCTGAAACGTGCTTCTCCAATCGAGTACATGCCCTTTGTAGGGTGGAGCCAAAAAATGCCTGTCAAAACCCGTCGAATCAGCGCTGCCCTGGTTATTGCAGTTCCCCTTATGGTTTGCAGTCATGCAAACACTGAAGAGCCTGCAGGGGCCCCTAATGCTCAAATGAACTCTGCCCCTCTGGAGTATCCCATTCCAGAGGCGGACCTTTCCAATATTCTCGACGCGGCGATTGAAACCCAACGTGTACTGGACAGGCTCAGCGCGCTTTGCCGGCTTGAATACTTTGAAAACATAGCTCGTCTCTCTGAAAAGGAACTCGCTGCACATCCGAATCTGTCATTCAACAACGGAAATGTATCGGCAACGATGCAATGGTGGCGGGATGGGGACCTGGAGAGACTGGATGCTCATTATGACGTTCCAAAGAAGTTCATGCTCCAGGAGTACGAAGATCAGATCACCATCAAGGACTCGGAAAGGCAAATTATTTTTATCTGCCGGACGCATCAAGCTGCAATCGTGAGCCCCGGACCCTTGCGTGGTCGTTCGCCCGCGGATTGGCTGCTACCCGGGTCGAGGCGCGGACTCAAGGCCTTTCTTGACGACGAGCGTGTTCAGATTCAAGGTTTCATGAGCGATGCAGATATTGTTCGCGTTCAAATTTCCTTGTGGGAAAAAACCATCGTCAATTTGTATCTTTCTCCGAACCTCGACTATGCGGTGACGAGTTGGACGTCGGGAGACGGACGAGCTTATGGAATGATTTCCTACGAGCGGGACTCGGTCGCAGCCCGCGTCGTTCCCAGAAGAGCGATGTTTGAAGTCACCGGGGAAGATGGGACGCTCATCCGGCGTCGAACGTTGACGGTTGAATCAATCGTGCTGGGCAGCCCAGACTCCGAATCATTCGAGTTCCAAATGCCGCCGGGCTCCGGCGTCGTCGACAACCGGACGGAACTGCACGGTGGCAAATTGAAGGGGTACGAGGTTAGCGAATCTGGAGAACTCGTTGAGGTTGCTCTGCATTCACTCGCGACGCCATCGCCGGCAACCTCCGGCGGACTTGGGCTGGGGGCAATCGGAATCGGTGCGGTCGCGCTCGCTATTTGCCTGAGAATCGCCTCGGCTTGGATGGTGCAAACGAGAAAGCGCCCATGATCCCGCGCATGGCTATGCCATTGGGGCCGGTCGATGCCGAGAAATTAAAGAGACCTTCCAAAACGGCTCTGTTGTTAGGCATTCTGGGTCAAGGAGTTTTGGCGGCTTACTTCGTCTTCGCAGGGCTCAGCAAATTCACGAGCGGGCCCGGCCGCACGATCGCTGCGCTGGACGCGATGAGTCTGATTGATACGCGATATGCGATTGGAATCGCCAAGGCTTTGGCACCTCTCGAGGTAATGTTGGGAGCATGGCTTGCGAGTGGATTGTTTCCGCGTCTTAGCCTCTTGGTTTGTAGCATCACGCTCGTAGGTTTTCCGCCACACTGGTCGCACTTGGTCAAACAATCGGTTGGCGCGAGCAGTGCGGTTGCATGGGGCCGTTTACCAGGGCCACCATACAGGAAAGCCTCGTGCGAAACGGATGCTTCCTTGTCATCGCGCTCGCTCTGCTTGTCGTATACTGGCGTAAACCGACTCGACCCGCGAATGTAAATAATTTGAGCGCGGCGACCGCCCCATCAATGTTGGGTTGATCGTCTTTTTGCGAAGAGACTGGACCGGAGAGCAGTCCAATTCCAAATTACCCGCGCGTGAGAGGCGGCAGAATACGGGTGCAAGGGCGGCGGCGCTACTGGCCTACCAGCGGGGGGCCTTCGATCTGGCCGGTGCGCTGCTGTTTTTTGTACTGCGAGCGCAGCGAGGGGTCTTTGATGCGCAGCGCTGCGGCCATGAGCAGGCGGCGGCCGAGCTGCTCAATGTGTTCTTCGATCATGCGGGCGCGGAGGCCGTGCTCCAGCGTTTCCTTCACGTCATCGATCGAGACCTCCTCCGGCGGGATGCGGCGTTCGAGCTTCAGAACGTGAAGGTAATTGTCGACCTCGATGGGGTTGGAAACCTCTCCGGGATTTAGCGCGAAGGCCGCCTGGGCAAGGATCGGCGGCACGGTTTCGTCCTCCTCGGCGAAGGCGGGCATCAGCCCCTGGCGCATCTTGGTGAGCGTGTTCTGGCTGTAGTCGGCCACGAGGTCCTCGAAGCGGTCGCCGAGGGCAAGGCGCTGGGCGATCTGGTCGGCCACGCGCTGGGCGTCGAACTGGATGTGGCGGATTTCGACCTTTTCCCCGTGGCGGCGGCGAAACTCGCGCTGAAGCTGCTCGTCGTCGATCGTGCGGCCGCGCAGGTCCTGCTCGGAGATCTTGCGGAGAATGGCCTGGCGCTCCATGGCGATGGCCAGCTCGGCGCGGGAGACGGCGCGGGTGCGGGTCCAGTCGTCGATGAGCTGCTCGCGCCGAGAAGGTGTCAGCGCTTCGACATCCTTTCCGTTGAATCGCTCGCCGCGGAGGGCCACGTCAAACTCGCGGTCGATGTCGGCCTGGCTGATCTCGATGTTTCGTCGCTTGGCCTCCTGCTGAGCCACCTCGCGCAGAAGCACCTGCTGGAGAACGGGCAGGCCGCGGGCGTCGAGCAGCGTGCGCAGGAATTGGGCCTGGTCGATGGGCGAATCGTTCACCATGGCGAGGGCTTTGACGGGGCGCGCGGGCTGAGTGGGAGTCTGGGCAACGGGGTTGGGAGCGGCGGGCGCCTTATCAGGCGGGGGACTTTCTCGACGAGCAACCATCTGGGCGGTGACGGACTGCGGCGCATGCGTCGTTCGTGCCGGATTCTCCGTGTTTTGACTGCAACCCGATCCGCCGACAAGCAGCAAAGCCGCGACACTCATGACTACGCTGGCGAATTCCAATGCAGCGATGCCTCGATGCTTGCTCCGCTCCTTTGGGGCGGACATCCGTGAGGCGCAATAAATCCACGGGTTTCGCTTCGCTCCACCCGTGGCTAAAGCCCGTCGCCCCTTTGGGGCGAATACCGCGTCGCATTGTCGTGTTCGTGCGTACTGGTAATTCACTCGATGGTCCCCGCGGTTATTTCGCCGACTGGAACATGAAGGGATTACGATCCCTCCGGCTGACCCCGATCACGACGCCTTTGAGCATCCGGCGTAGCCGGGCCGATAGCGGCTGCAGGACCGGCCGCTCACTGGCCCAATGGCCGAGCGCGATGGCTGTCGCGCCCGCGCCGAGATAGCGCAGCGCATCGTGATGGCGGATTTCGCCGGTCATGACGACATCGCCCGGTGCGAGCGCGACGCCGGATATTTCGAACGGCAACGAGCCGGCCGCTCCAACGCAGACGAATCCGCGACGAACTACCTGCGAGGCGGGACCGATTAGCTCGACCGCGGCCGCACCGACCCCGCGTGCCAATCCTTTTGCGAGCGCGCCCGCCGGCAACGGTCGAACAAACAAGCCCATACGGCCTTGCCCCATCGCTCCGACGGGCGTCGCCGCCAGCGGATAGACGTCGAACGCCGGCTCTTCGTATGGGTGGGATCGACGAATCGCGAAAACGACCTCCTTCAATCGGCGCTGCGGGAAGACGATTTCCAGCCGAATTTCGGAAACGCGCTCCAGTCGACCGCGCTGGCCGACCACCGGGTTCGCCGCATCGGCGCCAAAAAACGTGCCTTCACCCGCGATGCGAAAACTGCACTGGCTGTAGTCCCCGATCCGCCCGCCGCCGGCCTCGAAGACCGCCGCCGCCACGGACTCGACACTTTCGGCCGGAACGAACACCACGAGCTTGCACCGCGGCGTTGGGTCACGCGCCGCGTCGAACGGCATGGGGTTCTCGATGCCGGCCATTTCCGCAATCGTATCGTTTGTCCCACCGGTGGTAGCATCCAGTGCCGTGTGCGGGGAGTAGATCGCGATCCGATTGGCCAGTGCCGTGCTTGCGACTTCCTCGGGCGACGTGCGTCCCACCCTCAGACGCTTGGTCGCCTTGAAGATCGGCGGGTGATACGCAACGATGGCATCGAAGCGCTCCGCAATCGCCTCCTCCAGCACCTCCGGCATCAGATCGATCGCAAGCAGAACCCGCCGCAACGGCCAGTCCGGACTCCCCGCGAGCAGCCCGACGTTGTCCCATTCGGCGGCGGTCCAGGTCGGTGCGATTTCCTCCATCGCGCTGCACAGATCGGCGACGGTGCGGCCGCTTTCGCCACGGCCCTTTCGGCGGCGCAGCGTCGAGGCAGCCTGTCGGGACACGCGCTTAGCCAAGTCCGCACTCCTTCGCGACCTGCCGCCGATAGAGCCGGCCGACTTCGAGGGTCATCGGGCCGGGCACGCCATTGCCGACCTCGTGTTTTTCAATGAACGTCACGGGCATGACTTCGAGGACGCTGCCGGTGAGAAAGACTTCGGACGCCGCGAGCAGCGTTTCGATGTCGATGGCGCGTTCGTGGAGTGTCAGGCCATTGGCGGCCGCCAGCTCGATCAAGGCGTTGCGCGTCGTGCCGGGCAGGACCGGCGTGTCCAGCGGCGGAGTCAGTATCTCCTTGTCACGCACGATGAACACGTTGCAGACCGAGCCTTCGGCCAGCATGTTTTCGGTGGTGAACCAGAGCGCTTCCTGGCATTGCTGCGCCGCCGCCTCCCGGATCGCGATCAGCCGCGGCAGATAGGCGAGCGTCTTGTGTCCGGCGAGCGGATCGAGGCGGTTTTGCCGGTAAGGGCAAATGCAAACGCGCATGCCATGCTTGTACAAATCGGCGGGATAGGCCTGCACGGGGCTGGCGGAAATCAAGACAGTCTGAGAAGCCGGCGCCACAATCGGCTGACCCGGCCGGGGCACGTTGCCCGGCGTGGCGACGAGCCGGATGCGGGCATCGAGCAGCGAATTCGCCGCCATGAGCCGCATGATTGCTTCGGCGACTTCATCGACATCGAGGTGCAGTTGCAACTCCAGTTCGGCCGCCGAATGCTGCAAGCGCCGGATATGCTCCGGCAGCCGCATGACCGCGCCGTTGTAGGCCCGCATGGTTTCGAACAGCCCGGCCGCGTGCGTGAAGCCCGCGTCGAAGACAGAAACCCGCGCGTCGGCGGCGGGGACGATTTGCCCGTTTAGAAAGACGAACTCAGGCATGGGCGGCATTCATCTCCGCGGGCTGACGCTCGGTCGCTTGATCCAGTCCAATCGCACGAAGCATTCCGGCGGCCTTGGCCTGCAACTCGGCATACTCCTGTTCCGGAGTCGAATCGGCGACGATTCCGCCGCCGACGTGCAGATCGACCGCGCCGCGGGCCGCGATCATCGTCCGAATCGGCAGATTCAAATGCATCGATCCGTCGAGACCGACGTAGCCGATCGCGCCGCAATAAGGCCCGCGCGCGTCGGGCTCCAGTTCGTCGATGATCTGCATGGCGCGAACCTTCGGCGCGCCCGTGACCGAGCCGCCGGGGAACGTGGCGCGCAGGAGATCGATTGCGTCGAGTCCCGGCCGGAGCCGGCCGGTAATCGTGGCGGTGCGATGAAAGACCGTCGGCATCGTTTCGATGTCGCCATCGGATACGACGCGGATGGTGCCGTATTCGCAGACGCGGCCCAGGTCGTTGCGCTCCAGGTCGATGATCATGTTCAATTCCGCGCGATCCTTTTCGCTCGCCGCCAGGGCTTGGCTCGCGGCGCGGTCGGCCTCCGGTGAGGCGCCGCGGGAGCGCGTGCCTTTGATGGGGCGCGTCGTAACTTCGCCCGCACGGAGGTGGAGAAATAATTCCGGCGATGACGAAATAATAGCGGCAGGACCGGCGCTGCGGTCATGCAGCCTTACAGGCAGATACGCGGCGTGCGTCGCGGGGTTCACGACAGACAAGCGCTCGAATATCGAAAACGGGTGCAACTCCATCGGCACGCGCAGCCGGCGGGAGAGATTTGCCTGAAAAATGTCTCCGGCTCGGATATAGACGAGAATGCGGTCGACCTTGCTCAGATATGCGTCGCGCGAATAATTCCACTCAGGACCGTCGTGGCCGGGACGACCCAGAGCGGGCGGCAAACTCGAATCATCTTCCTCGGAGACATCGAGATACGCGACGCAATCGGCCAGTTCTCCCAGGCGGTCTTTGAGGGGGGCTCGAGCGGTTTGCGACAGCTCCTTCGGAAGGGTGACGCCGGCCACGTGCCATTTTCCCTGTTCGGTGTCATGAAGGAGCACCGTGTCGTACAGCGTCCACTGCGTCAGCGGAAAGTCGGGATTTGTTTTTGACCAGCCGGCCGTCGGTTCAATGTATTTGCCGGCTTCATAGCTGATGTATCCAATCCAACCCCCAACGAAGGGCAGATCTCCCGTCGGCTCATACTGCGACCACGGTGGCCAGGTCCGGCACATCAGATCGAATGGGTTTTCATCCGGCAGCACGGTCATTCGCCGCACCGGCGCCGCCGCAAAGATCGAATATCGGCCCCATTTCGGGGACGAGGCGGCCGATTCCAGGATTGCTCCCGACCGCACGGCCCCGATCTCCCGGCGGAGAGCGGCGTAGTTCGCCGGCGGGGCGATTTCCCGCGAAGTCCAGCGGATGCGTCGTTTTCGGCCAGCTTCAGGCATGAAGAAAGAGTATATCTTTCGCGTCCCAATTTGTCGCACCGGCCGGCGGGAACTCAAGTCCCTGGACCGCTTGAGATTGCGGCGGCATTGCGTAATAATCTAGTAAGCAAACCCCGGGGGAGAACATCGTCAGGAATCCGCGAATGAGCATTCAACGAGAAGGCGGTGCCGTGGCTGTTACAATCCCCCAGCCGCGTCAAAACCAAACGGTCCTCTGGGTCATTGCGGTGCTGCTCGCGATCATCGCGACGGCGCTGGTGCTTCGACCTGAGTTGCCGTTTGGCGCGCGTCCGGCGTTTGGCGACACGCCGATGATGGGCGCCGGCGGTATCTATGCTTTTACGGGGCAGATCGATCGAAACAGCTACGGCCTGTTCATGATGGACGTCGAGAACCGGACCGTGTGGTGCTACCAATATGTTCCGAATTTGAACGAGTTTCGACTGGTGGCGGCGCGATCGTATGCCTATGACCGTTACCTGGAAAACTACAATGGTGGGAAAGTCACGCCGGACCAGATTCGGCAGCTTCTCGAAGATGAGAGACAACAAAAAGCCCGGATTTCGAGGGGCGGCATCGGCCCCGAGAAACCGCTGGAGCCTTCCGACCTGACGACCGACATGGCATCGCAGAAGCCGGACGAGGCCGCCGCAGAGCCGGCGCCGGTCTCCGAGCAGCCGACCTCCATGTCGGATGAATAAAATAACCCGGCGACGCCGCAATCGGTGCGCCACCTTCCATAGCGCTGCTCTAAACGACGACGCGGCGCGCTAGTGCATCTAATTCGCCCGCGAGGGGCTTATCGAATACTCCGTCGTGAGACGGGGGCGTCAGGAGAAATAGCGATCATGGCAAACGGATACCTGTCACTCGAAGAAGTGTGCATCGCCCTGGGGAAAAACACGAACCAGGTAAAGGCGCTTGTTCGCGATGGAAAGCTGCGCGAGGTGCGCGACGCCGGCAAGATTCTTTACAAGAAATCCGAAGTCGACAGCATCGCGGCCAAGGAAGGCAGCAGCGTCGTCGATCTGGAGGGCGCTTCGCCCGAGGTCATCAGCCTCGACGACAACGAATCGTTCGCCTCGGCCCTCTCGAACCTGGCCGATTCGTCCGCTTCGCTGGGCGTGCTCGACGAAAGCCCCGAGTCCGACGCATTGCCGAGGATGGAGCCGGGCGAGCGCAGCGGCAGCGCCTCGGGCATCTCCTTCGCAGATGACAGTGCTATGACACCGTCGAATCTGAACATCGACGACATTCCGGAGGAACTCCCGGCGGCCAAGCCCAAGGGCGGCAAAAAGACGGAGTTCTCCTCCGAGATCGATTTGCTTCCCAGCGACGAAAAGGAAGGCTCGTCCATGCACCTGGGCGGGCCGACGGGCGGGATGGAGTTCGAGGACGTCCCCGATCTGGGCCTGTCCGGATCGAGCATCATCAGTCTCGAGCCCGGCGATTCGAAGATCATCGACAGTCCGGCCGCGAAGGAAGGAACGAAAGTCACCCGCGCGGGTATCAGCGTCTTCGACGAGGAAGAGCTCGGCGTACCGAGCGACCCGATGGGCGAGACGCAAATCTCCTCGGGTTTCGACGAGATGGATTCCGTGGGCAGCGGCAGCGGCCTGCTTGATCTCACACAGGAGAGCGACGATACGAGCCTGGGCGCGGAGCTGTTGGATGTCATCTCTCCGACGGAGGCCGGCGAGACGGAAGTGGAAGCCACCATGGTCGAGGACGACGCGCCGGCCAGACGTCGCGGCGGCACCGGCCTCGGCATGGTTCCGGTGCGGGAGACGACTGCGACGATGGCCCCGTCCATGGCGGCGCGGACGATGGCAGACGACCCCGGCACCATGCCGTTGAATATCTGCCTGATTCTCGGCATGCTCGGTGTGGCAATTCTGGGCTTGGCGACGGCCGCAACTCTACAGGGGGCATGGCCGGCCAACATTCTTGGTGCGATCTCGACCGGCGTGATTCACATGTCGGTGTTTTTGGGCTTGCTGGTGATCGCGCTGGGAGTGGGAATTTGGGGCATCATGGCGGGACGGAAGTAGCGTCCCCGCAGAGTGCAGTTGTTTTCTTTTGAACAAGAGCCGAGGGATCGCGATCCGTCGGCTTTTTCACGCGCACCTTAGGCCCGGTGCCACTCGTCGCACTTCGCGCAGAGCGGCGCATCGCCGACGACGGTTTGGCGAATACTCGCGAGTGCCTGCGAGTTTCGCCAGAGTTCGCGCAGCGGCGTCTTCAGCACGTTTCCGATTAATTGCAACCCGCAGAAGTCCTGGTCGCAGGTCGTCACCGCGCCATCCGCCAGCACCACCATGCGCGATCCCACGCGCCGGCAGGGCGTGCGCGCCGGCGGCGCCATACTGGTGATGGCGCGCGGCTCACGCTGCCCGCAGCAGTGACCGTATCCCGACACGAGATACATCCCCAGTCGCCGCTGCCAGGCATCGACGAAAGGATCGAGATCGTCGAACGTCTCGTTCGCCTTCACCAGCGACGGCATCCAGAGCGGCAACACCCGGTTCTCCCTGACGCGCCGGGCGAGCCTGTTCTCGAAAATCGACATAACCTGGTCATACCCATCCATGCCCCAAACGCGTCGATAGGTTTCCGGCGAGGCCGCGTCGAGCATGACCTCAACGAGGTCAACCGGCGTCTCGAACAGCGCGCTCTCCACTCGCTCGTCAGAAAGAGCGCCGGTCGTCCGCACCGCGACGGCCGCCGCGCCGGCGGCGCGAAAGGCGCGGCAAATGCCCGCGAAATCGGGGTGCATGATCGGATCGCCGAAACCCCCGAGCACGACTTGCACGTCGTCGAACGCGCCGATCGACGCCGCGACCGCCGCAACCGTCTCCATCGAAACGCAATCGCGCCCGGGATGCCGCCCGCCGAGAGGTCGAAGCAGCGAGTGCCATGAATCCGGCAGGTTCGTAGTCAGTTCGATCTCAATTTCCGCCGGGGCGTCCTCCACAAATCCCGCATCAACATCGTTGAGCCACCTTGCGATGCGGAGCGAATTCCAGTCCGCGCCCCCTGCGGCGAACAGCCGATGCATTCGCCGCATCGAACGATGCGTGTCGCACAAAAGCCGCCCTCGGGATTGAATCACTTCGACCGATGGACGATAGCAGGTGTCCCGCCCTGTCAGGTCAGCCATCGGATTGGTTGGCTGATAGTTGAGGATCGCGCCGGGCGGAATTGTCGAGCCGGCCAACTGATCGAGTATGTGCCGCCGAATGATGAATGCGCCGAGGCCGGGCGGGGCCTGCAGGAAGGTGATGCCGGTCGGCTCGTCGGCGCGGCGGGCATGGTCGATCATTGCATCCAGCATGACCGGATCAAACAACGGCGCCGCGGCGGGAATTGTCGCGACGGCGTCGGCCCCATTTTTTTCAGCCAGCGCTTGCAGAAGTTGCGGATGAAAGTCCTCGTCGAACGTGCAAAACCCACCCGCGC
>Ga0190265_10000894_pt1 | contig 19657 bp, 23 predicted proteins | sample Popmic124T_FD_133135 | JGI IMG/M metagenome (GOLD analysis project Ga0190265, IMG submission 133135) | Populus adjacent soil microbial communities from riparian zone of Indian Creek, Utah, USA - 124 T | ecosystem: Environmental > Terrestrial > Soil > Riparian zone | place: USA: Utah | collected...
GAGGCGGGTCGCGGTCTTGGGACCGATGCCCGGGAGCCGGGAGAGCTCGCCGATGAGCCGGGCCAGGGGATCTGACATCGCAGTCGGGGCGCGGCCGGCCCTCAGAACAGGCCCGGGAGGCTCGACGCCATCGCCCCCATCTTGCCCTGCATCGTCTCTTCGACCTTGCGGCCGGCCTCGTTGACGGCGGCCACGATGAGGTCCTCCAGCATCGAGGGATCGGCGGGGTCCATCGCCTCCGGATCGATCTTGACGGCCACGAGCTGCTTGTGGCCGCTCATCCTCACCGTCACCATGCCGCCGCCGACGCTCGCTTCGACCACGGTCTCGGCGAGCTCGCGCTGCAGCTTCTCCTGCATCTCCTGGGCTTGCTTCATCAACTGGCGCATGCTGCTCATCTGGCTAGTCCTCCCTGGGGCTTCTTTGCTCTTCGCCGATCTCGACGCGTCCCTTGAAGATATCAAGGACCGCCTGGACCGTGGGGTTGTCCACTCCGCCGGCAGGCTCCAGGCGCTCGGGCGGAGCCGCGGGGGCGCTCTTCGCGGCGTCGCCCTCGGCGATCCGCCAGGTGGCCTGCGGCCCCCAGACCGCGGCGACGGCCTCCTGGATCACTTGCTGGTTGCTCGCCAGGCGAAGCTTCGCGATCGAGAAGTCGCCGCGCGGCAGGGTGATGGTCAGCACGCCCTCCGCAACCGTCAGCTCGGCGCCCTCCTCGAGGAGCCCGGCGAGCGGGGGCTTGCGCTTGCTGACCTCCTCGCGGAAAGCGGCGATCGGAGCGCGCGGCCCGGCGGCCGTGACCGCGGGGGCGGGGGTGAACGCCGGGCGGGCGGGCGGCAGTTCCTGGGACGGCGCCTGGGATAGTGCCGGGGGTAGTGCCGGTGCCGGTGCCGGGGGTGCAGCCTGGGACGCCTGCGAGGGTGCGGCCGCGGGAGGAGCCGGCTGCGGCGCCGGCCTGCGCGCCGCTGGCGCGGGGGCGGCCGGTGCGGTGCGCGGGGCTGCAGGAGCGGGCCGCGGGGCGGCGGTGCCGGTCGCGGTGCCCGCCAGGATGTCCTCGACGCGGGTCAGCTTCGGCAGCTCGGCGGCGCGCAGCCAGGCGATCTCGACGGCCAGGGTGCCGGTCTCGCTGCGGCGCACGTTCGCCTCGCTGGTCAGGAGCTGGTGGAGGAGGCGGAGGAGGTTCTCGTAGCCCGCCTCGCGCGCCAGGACGGCCAGGGTCTGCGCCTCCTCGCCCGGCAGATCGGCGACCGCCGGGTCGCCGCCCATGGCGAGGTGCAGCGCGTCGCGGCAGAAGGTGAGGAACTGGCCGTAGACGTGGCGCGGGTCCCAGCCTTCGTCCTCCACCCGGCGCGCCGCGGCGGCGACGGTGGCCGAATCGCCGTGCACGATCCCCTGCAGCAGCTCGTAGAAGAGCGCCGTGTCGAGCCCGCCGAGCAGGCGGATGGCGTCCTCGTCGGCGATCGCCCCGGAGCCGAAGGTGGCGAGCTGGTCGAGGAGAGCCACGGCGTCGCGCACGCTCCCCTCGCCGGCCCGCGCGATCAGGCGCAGCGCCGTGTCGGTCGCCGCGATCGACTCCGCCGCGCAGATCGTGCGCAGGTGGGCGGCCACCTCCAGCGAGGGCACCCGCCGGAAGTGGAACTCCTGGCAGCGCGACAGGATGGTCGCCGGCACCGCGTCGATCTCCGTGGTGGCGAAGATGAACACCAGGTGGGGAGGCGGCTCCTCGACGATCTTCAGCAGGGCGTCGAAGGCCTGGCGCGACAGGCGGTGGATCTCGTCGAGCACCACCACCTTGCGGCGGTCGCGGGCCGGGCCGTACTTCAGGCTCTCGGTGAGCTCGCGGACCTGCTCGACCTTGGAATAGGTGGCGGCGTCGACCTCGATGACGTCCATGTCCGAGCCGCGGGTGATCTCGATGCACGGCACGCACTCGTTGCACGGGTCGGCGGCCGGGCCCCGCTCGCAGTTGAGCGCCTTGGCGAGCACGCGGGCCGCCGTGGTCTTGCCGACGCCCCGGATGCCGGAGAACAGGTAGGCCTGGGCGATCCGCCCCTCCTGCAGGGCGTTGCGCAGAGCCGTGACGATCGGCTCCTGGCCGACGAGGCTCGAAAAGTTCTGCGGACGCCACTTGCGGGCGAGAACCTGGTAGGTCATGGGGGCGTGGGTGGCAGGGGTCTACGAAGGGTTCCGGTGAATCTGCGGCACTCGACCGGATACCTTATCGCTGCTCCCTTCCGGGCCTGACGAGGTTCGGTAACGACCGATGCACAGGACCCGAACCCTTCGTGGGCCGCTGCCAGGGCACTGATGCTACGGCCTGGGATCGTGGAAGTAAAGGCGCCGCGAAGGCGGCCCCCTCTCCAGGCGCCTCATCACAACATGGATCGGCGAAGGCTCATTCCCACGCGAACACACCGTTCTTTGCCGAAACCGGGGTCCTCTTGTAAGATACGCGTTCCGTTCTCGGCCGGTGTCGTGCGAGGATGGTTGTGTGGAGCGGCCGGAGGATCGGGTGTGGATGGAGAAGGCCCTCGCCGAGGCCCGGCTTGCCGGCGAGCTCGGAGAGGTGCCGATCGGCGCGGTGGTGGTGCTGGGGGACGTGGTGGTGGGAAGCGGCCACAACCGGCGCGAGATCGACGGCGATCCGCTGGCCCACGCCGAGGTCCTGGCGATCCGCCAGGCCGCGGTGTCAGTAGGAGGGTGGAGGCTCACGGGTTGTACGATGTACGTGACCCTGGAGCCCTGCCCGATGTGCGCGGGGGCGCTGGTCGCCAGCCGGATCGACCGGTTGGTGTATGGTGCGGCCGACCCCAAGGCTGGCTACTGCGGCAGCCTCGGGAATCTGGTGCAGGACCCGCGGCTCAACCACCGGCTGGAAGTCTTGGCCGGCGTGCTTGAAACCGAGAGTGCCGCGCTGCTGCGCGGCTTCTTCGCGTCGCTCCGGCGAAAAGCCTGACCCACGCAAAGCGTTCTTTACAGTCTGGAATGGAGAGGTGTCCGAGTGGCTTAAGGAGCACGCTTGGAAAGCGTGTGTAGGGGAAACTCTACCGTGGGTTCGAATCCCACCCTCTCCGCCAAAATTAAGCAGACCCGGAGAGGTGCCAGAGTGGTCGAATGGGACGGTCTCGAAAACCGTTGGTCGGGCAACCGGTCCGTGGGTTCGAATCCCACCCTCTCCGCCAAACCATAGCGTCAGCCCTGCTTGCCCGGCCGTCCTTGACGGTGCGGACGCAGGTGAATTAAGTTAGCTGTTTCGTTCGACGAGACTTTTACCTCCACCTCATTGATTCAGAAGGCGGTTACCTGTGAAACGCACCTTTCAACCGAACAATCGTCGCCGCAAGCGGACCCATGGCTTTCTGGTGCGGATGCGCACGCGCCACGGGCGCGCCGTCCTGTCGCGGCGGCGCCAGAAGGGACGCAAGCGCCTGAGCGTGTGATGTCGGCCTCCCAGGTCTCGCCGGACTCGCGTCCGGCCGGGACGGGTGAGCGCCTGCTCGCGCGGGAACGGCTTCGGCGGCGGGCGGACTACCTCAGGGGTTACCGGACGGGCCGCCGGCGCCATGGCGCGCTGGCGATCGTCTACTTCGTTCCGAATCAACTCGGGCACCCGCGAATGGGGATCACGGCCAGCCGCAAGGTTGGCAAGGCCGTGGTGCGCCAGCGCCTCAAGCGCAGGATCAGAGAGATCTACCGGCGATGGCAGGACCGCGGCAGCCTCCCCGCCCTGGATCTGGTGATCCACCTGAAGCCGGAGGCCGGACGCGCCGACTTCGCGGCTTTCCGCACGGAGCTGCTGCGCCTGCTGGGCGGCCTCGTCCAGCGGCGGGAGAGGGCCGAATGACGCGAACGACGCGCTTCCTCGTCTTCCTTCTCGGCCTCTACAAGCGCCGCCTCTCCCCCTTCCTCCCCCGTGCCTGCCGGTTCACGCCGACCTGCTCCGAGTACTCCCGTCTCGCCCTCCTCAAGCACGGCTTCTGGCGCGGCAGCTTCCAGACGGCCGGCCGCCTTCTCCGCTGCAACCCCCTCCACCCCGGCGGGATCGACCTGCCCTAGGCCGGAGCCGGGCCCACTGCGCTGAAACCAATGATCAAGAGAGGACCTTACCTCCGTGGATAACCGCCGTCTGTTCATCGCCTTTCTGCTCTCCCTTACAGTTCTGCTCGTCTGGTATTGGCTGTTCCCGCCGAAGCCGGCGGAGCCGCCGGTCGAGCTGCCGGCGCGCGAGGCTTCCGCGCCAGCCCCCGGGCCTGGCTCGGCCGCGGTTCCCGGCACGACCGGCTCGGACACGGCCGGCGCAGAGACCGCGCCCGGAGCGGCAGCCGCCCCCCGCGAGCAGGTCATGGCCGCGGCCGAGGAGCGGGTGACTCTCGCCGCGGGCGGGCGCAGCGCCGTCTTCTCCAACAAGGGCGCCCAGCTCGTCTCCTTCACCGTGCCGGAGCAGGCAGGCCGCGAGCGCGGCACGCTCGAGCTCGTGCGCAACCGCAGCGGCCTGCCCTACCCCTACGGGGTCGTGGGGGGCGCGGACCTGCGGCCCCTGCCGCTCAACGAGGCGCTCTTCTCCGTCTCGCGGGGGGCCGACGGGCGTTCCGTGCTCTTCCGCTACAGCGGTCCGGCCGGCGTCGCCGAGAAGAGCTTCGCCTTCAACGCCCAGGGCTTCCTCGAGTCCAAAGTGAAGCTCGGCGGGGGCGGCCGCTGGGGCCTGGTCCTGGGCCCCGGGATCCGCAACCCGACCCAGAAGGAGCTCGACAACCAGTTCGAGCGGCGGACCACGGTCTACAAGGTGGGCGACGAGGTGACCATCGTCGACCCGGCCAAGGAGGCCGAGAAGCTGGAGATCCCGGGGCGCACCCTGCGCTGGGTCGGCGTGGAGGACAACTACTTCCTCGCAGCCGCGGTGCCGGAGCCGGGCACCCTCGCCCGCGCCGTGCTGCAACCGGTGCTCGCCATGCCGGGGGAGGATGGCGACCGCTTCATCCCCGTGCCTCCCAAGGACGAGATCAGCGACGAGCAGAAGGATCTGCGGCGCGAGCTCCTGGTCGTGCTGGAGCCCGCGGGCGACGAGCTGGCTCTCCAGTCCTACTGGGGCTCCAAGCAGTACCAGCTCCTGAAGACCCTGCCCTACGGCCTCGAGGAGACGGTCAACCTCGGCATGTTCAAGATCCTGGTGCTGCCTCTCCTCGCCGGCCTGCACTGGATCCACGACACCCTGGTGCCGAACTACGGCTGGGCGATCATCATCATGACCATCTTCATCAAGCTCCTGATCCTGCCGCTCACCCACAAGAGCACGGTCTCGATGCGCAAGATGCAGGAGCTGAACCCCAAGATCCAGGCGGTCCGGGACCGCTACCGCACCAAGCTGCGCGACAAGCAGGGGCGGCCGAACATCGAGATGCAGAAGAAGATGAACGACGAGGTGATGGCGATGTACCGGGAGCAGGGGGTGAACCCGGCGGGCGGCTGTATCCCGCTCCTGCTCCAGATGCCGATCCTCTACGCCTTCTACGCGCTGCTGAGCACGGCGGTCGAGCTGCGCGGCGCGCCCTGGACCCTGTGGATCACCGACCTCTCGGCCCAGGATCCCTACTACGTCCTGCCGATCGTCATGGGGCTCACCCAGTTCGTCCAGGTCCGCCTGGCACCGCAGGCCGGGGATCCCATGCAGCGGCGCATCTTCCAGTTGATGCCGATCTTCATGACCTTCCTGTTCCTCCGTTTCCCGAGCGGTCTGGTGCTCTACTGGCTGCCTAACAACGTCTTGACCATCGTGCAGCAGGCGATCTACAACCACTTGCAGAAGAAGAAGGGTTGAGATGAGCGAACCCAAGAGACGCTTTTTTTCCGGTGACACCCTGCAACAGGCGCTGGTACAGGCCGCCAACTACCACAACCTCGACCCCGCCCTGGTCGCCTACCAGAGCCTGGAGAAGCGGCACGGCTTCCTCAAGGTGCGGCGCAAGGTGATGATCGAGGTCGATCCCGAGTCGCCGCGCCGGCAGGTTGCGGTACCCGTGCCGGCTGCGGAGCGCATCCTGCCTCCTCCTCCGCCGTCGGCCATGCGCTCCCGTCCCGCGGAGACGGCCCCGGCGGCCCCGGCCGTACCTCCGCGCGTCGAGGCCCCTCGCGAGACCCCCCGCGAGGCTCCCCTTGAAGACCGGCCGCGGCCTGAATCGCGGCAGGAGGCGCGTCCGGAGCGCCGCGACAGCCGCGACCGGCCGCGAGGACGGGAAGACGAGCGGCCCCGGCGCCCTCGCAGGGAGGGGCAGCGGTCGTCGCCCCCGCGGCGGGAGCGGCCGGCCGGAGCGCCGGTCGCAGTTGGCGCAACCGGCGCGGCCGGCGAGGAGCTCGTCACGCTTCCCGAGCGTCCGAAGGGGGTCTCCGAGCGCTATCCCCTGGCCTCCGGGCCGGTGGCCGACGCCGCGGAGAGCTCCACCAACCTGCTGCTTCGTCTCGCCGGTCTGGACCTCAAACCCACCATCTTCCAGGGGGAGGAGCGCCTGGAGGTGGACCTCGCCGGGGAGGATGTCGACTGGTGCTTCGCCGACGACGGCGAGCTCATCATGACGATCGAGCACCTCCTGCCGCGGATGATCCGCAGCCTCTCGGGCGAGGCACCCCTCGTCCGCGTCGACTGCGACAACTTCCACGAGATCCGGGAGGAGAGGTTGCGCAGCCTGGCGCAACGGATTGCCGACGAGGTCCGCCGCGGCGGCCGGCCCCGTATCCTCGAGCCGATGAACCCTGCCGATCGGCGCATCATCCACGTCACCCTCGCGGACGACTCGGGCGTCGTCACTGAGAGCGCCGGAGAGGGCTACTTCAAGCGGGTCACCATCCGTCCCGCATGACCTGGGGCCAGCGACGTTTCACGTGAAACGTCGACGCCAAAGCCGCGCGGAGCCGCGAGAGACCGAGGGCCATGTTTCACGTGAAACATGGCCCTTTTGCTTGGCCGCTCCGTAGGTAATCGAGTAGGTAGTCGAGCTAAGATCGGTCGATGCCGTTCGCCCTTCCCTTCCTCTCCCGTGGCCAGCTCGCCGCGGGCCTCGAACCTCTCTCCCCGGAGCCGCTCGATGAGCGCGCCCTCGACGCCCTGTACGCTCACTATCAGGAGCTCGGACGCTGGAACCGGCGGCTGTCGCTGATCGGGCCGGGAACGGCGGGGGAGATCCTCGGCCGCCACTATGGAGAGGCGCTCGCGGCGCTGCCGCTCATCCCCGGTGAGGCGCGGACGGCGGTCGACGCCGGTTCCGGCGCCGGCTTCCCCGGGCTGGTGATCGCGGCGGCCCGGCCCGGTCTCGCGATGACGCTCGTCGAGGCGCAGGAGCGCAAGTGGTCGTTCCTCCTCGCCGCCGCCCGCCGGGCGTCGTTGCCCTGCCAGTGCCTGAATGTTAGAGTCCAGGTTCCGTTGCCCCCCGGCCTGCCGGAGATTTTTGACATCGTCACCGTGCGGGCCCTCAAGCTGGAACCCGATGTCCTGGGAGCGCTGGCGGGCCGCCTCAGTCCCGGCGGCCGCATCCTGCTCTGGGTGGGCGAACACGACCCTGATCTGCCGCCGGGCCTCGCTGCCGGCGCAAGCGTCAGGCTCGCGGGGAGCGTCAGGCGCCGCATCCTCGAGGTGCGGCAGGCGCCGTCCGCGGCCCGGAAATTGATGTGAGCATGATCCTCGCCATCGCGAACCAGAAGGGCGGAGTCGGCAAGACCACCACCGCCATCAACCTCGGAGCCGGGCTCGGCGCCCTGGAGCGCCGCGTGCTGCTGGTCGACTGCGATCCCCAGGGCAACGCCAGCCGCGGATTGGGCTGCAAGCCCACGCCGCCGCACCTCTACCACGCCCTGAACGGCGAGGTGCCGATCGAGGAGACGATCCGGCCGTCGGGCTTCCCCAACCTCGACCTCGTGCCGACGCAACGCGACCTGGTCGGCGTCGAGGTGGAGTTCGTCGGCGAGACCGGCTGGGAGGGGCGGCTGAAGGGCATCCTCGCCGGGGTGGCGGACCGCTACGACACGATCCTCATCGACTGCCCCCCGTCGCTCGGCCACCTGACCGTCAGCGCCCTCACCGCGGCCGACGGCGTCCTCGTGCCCCTGCAGTGCGAGTACTTCGCCCTGGAGGGGATCAGCGAGCTGATGGCGACGGTGCGCCGCATCCAGGGCGGCCTCAACCCGCGGCTCGTGATCGCCGGCATCCTGCTCACCATGTACGACGACCGCACCAACCTGTCGAAGGAGGTGGCGGAGGACATCCGCACTCATTTCGCCGACAAGGTCTTCGACACGGTCGTGCCGCGCAACATCCGCTTGGCCGAGGCGCCCAGCCATGGGCTCCCCATCTTCCAGTACGACATCAAGTCCCGCGGCGCGGAGGCCTACCTGGCCCTCGCCCGCGAGTTTCTGCGGAGGGCGGCTTGATCGCCAAGAAGCGAGGCCTCGGGCGCGGGCTCGACGCGCTCATCGAGAAGGGTGAAGAGAAGCCGGAGCCTGTGCGCACCCTGCCGCTGGACAGCCTGCGGCCCAACCGGCTCCAGCCCCGTACCACCTTCGACGAGACGTCGATCGAAGACCTGGCCGCGTCGATCCGCTCCCAGGGCATCGTCCAGCCGCTCATCGTGATGGCGGAGCCCGACGGCTCCTACAGCATCGTCGCCGGCGAGCGCCGCTGGCGGGCCGCACGGCGGGCGGGCCTCGAGAACGTACCGGTGGTCGTGCGCGAGGTTGCCGACGACCGCGAGCTGCTCGAGCTGGCGCTGGTCGAGAACCTCCAGCGCAGCGACCTGAACGCCATCGAGGAGGGCGAGGCGTACTACAGCCTCCAGGAGAAGTTCGGCCTCTCCCAGGAGGAGGTCGCCAACCGGGTGGGCAAGGGGCGCACGACGGTGACGAACTCCCTGCGCCTCCTCCGCCTCCCCGAGGAGGTGCGCGAGATGGTGCGCGAGGGGCGGCTCTCCGCCGGCCAGGCGCGCCCCCTGCTCGCCCTGCCGACCCCCGAGGAGCAGATCGACCTCGCCGACCGCACGGTGCGCGAAGGGCTCTCCGCCCGCGACGTCGAGCGGATCGTCTCCCCCAAGGAGGAGCCGGCCAAGAAGAAAAAGCCCGGCCGCGCCGTCGAGGTCCACACCGCCGCCGCCGAAGAGAAGCTCACCCGCCGTCTGCAGACCCGCGTCGAGATCCGGCGGCAGGGCAAGGGGGGCCACATGCGGGTCCATTTCCATTCCGAGGAGGAGCTGATGCGCCTTTACGACGTCCTGATGGAGCGGGGAGACGAACGATGATCTTCAAATCGGACGGCAAGCAGAGCGACCTCAACGGCTTCCTCGACAACGGCAGCCACGTCCAGGGCGAGCTCCATTTCGAGACCTCCTTCCGCGTCGACGGCAAGTTCAGCGGCAAGGTGCAATCGGAGGGCGACCTGATCGTTGGCGACGGCGGCGAGATCGACGGCGACGTCGTCGTGGGCCAGGTCTTCGTCTCCGGTACGGTCAAAGGCACCATCCAGGCCTCCCGAAAGGTACAGATTTCCCCTCGCGGCAAGGTTTTTGCCGACATCGAGACGCCGTCGCTGGTCATCGAGGACGGCGCCTACTTCGAGGGCCGTTGCGCCATGATCCGCGAAGGCACCAAGGCCGTCCCCAAGCTGGTGGCGCAGGTGGCCCAGGTGCCGAAGGTGTCGGCGGTCCGCGAACGCTGAGCCGGTGCGGACGAGCGGCTCAGTCGGCCCTGCTTCGCTCCTTCGTGTGCGCGCCTGCGGCGCTGCCAGTCGCTGCTCAGGGCCGACAGAACCGCTCGCCTCAGCGTCTGTCTCAGGGCGCTGGGGGCGGCAGCTCCAGCGCCTCGTAGGAGGGGAGCACGTTCAGCGGGTGACGGGCCAGGAAGCCCTTGTCGAAGGCCGCCGTGATCACCTTCCCGTCGAGGTCCCGGGCCACCGGGAACCCCAGGCCGTAGAGCAGGGTGGGCGCCAGGTCCACCAGCCGCGCGCCGGTCAGGAGCGCCCCGGGCCGGATCCCCTCGCCGTAGAGCAGGAGGGCGCCGTCCTGGGCGCCGTCGAATCTCCCCTGGAGCGCCGCTCCACCCCACAGCCGGCGCCAACCCTGCTGCCCGGAGACACCGGAGGCCGAGACGACCACCAACAGGCGCGGCCCGCTCTGCCGGCCCCAGAGGCGCGCCAGCGCGGCGTCCAACTCCGCGTAGTAGGCCGCCACCCGGTCCGCGGCCTGGCGCGCTTCCGCCGCCTGCGACCCTTCGAACTGTACGGCGTTGAAGCCGCCGAAGTCGTGGCGCGACACGGCACGGAGGCCGGGCAGCATCAGGAAGAGCGCCTGGACCTCGGGGGTCTGCTCGAGCCGTGAAGCGGCGACCGACTCCCGCCGGAGGTCGCCCGCCAGGGCGTCGAGCAGGGCGGGCGGAGGGTTCGGGCCGAAGAGCTCGCGCAGCCTCGGCGGCAACTTGCCGCCGGAGGCGCTTCCGGAGGCGCTTCCGGAGGCTGTCTGCGGGGCGAAGAAGCGGTCGTCCAGCGCGAATCCGGGTCCGCCGCGGCCCGGGGCCGTCGCCGGCCAGCCCACCGCGCCGCTCGGGAGGCCCAGGCGGGGGAGCACCTCCCAGAGCGCCAGCGCGTCCCGCTCGACGCTTTCCGGCCGGCGCGCCTCGCGCCCGAGCGTGCCCCACAGGCGAAAGTTGATCCCGGTGGGCCGCAGGCGCAGGCCGGCACCGGGCGCGATGAAGTCCACGGGATAGACGAGCCGGCCGATCACCTCGTGCTTGTACGGGTACTTGCCGGTCGCGAGCGTGGTCCACAGCGCCTCCGGGCGCGGCGGGGAGATCGACTCCAGCCGGCCGTAGGCGCCCTCCCGAAGGACGGTCGCGAGGAAGGGGAGGCGGTCCTGGCCGGCCAGCGGCAGGATGGCGTCCAGGGTCGCCGTGTCGAGGCCGATCACGAGCAGCCGGGGGCGCTGCCCGGCCTCGACCACCGCCGGGCGCGGGATTGGCCCCGGCCGGGGCTGGAAACCCTCGCGGCGCTCGACCATGGCGTACACCGAGAGCACGGCGAGCAACCCGTAGCAGGTGCGGCTCCTCACGCCGTAGCGCCGCCGCTGCAGGCTGTGGAGCAGCGCGGTGTAGAAGGAGATCAGGGCGCCGAGCGACAGCCAGAGGGCCGTCTTGATCAGCCGCTCGTTGATCCCCGGGGGCAGGTAGTAGGCGAAGTAGGAGGCGTGGGTCCAGTCGAGCGCCGCGGCCGCCGTGAGCGCCACGGTGAGCCCCCAAGGGAGGGCCCTGCGGGCGCGCCGCGGCCGTCCCCAGGTGAACGGCAGGTGGAGAGCGAGGCTCGCCACGCCCAGCAGGGCCGCGTAGACGAGGATCCCCCGCAGGACGGGCAGGGGCTCGAACGGCAGGCCCGGGTTGAGGAAGAAGATCAGGCCGGCGAGGTGGACCCCCACCAGGGCGCCGGGCAGGAACCCGCCCGCCGCGACGGCGAGCCAGCCCGGGCGGACGGGCCGCGGCGGACGGCCTTCGCCGCCGCCCGCGGGCCCGCTCCCCTTCTGGCCGTCCCCGTTCGCCTGCCCCTCCGCCGCTACACCAGGAAGATCTGCCGGTCGAGGACCTGGTGGACGTTCCAGTAGTAGGTGTAGCCCGGGAACTCCAGCGGCAGCGTGTACTGCACCTCGATGCGAATGCGCTCCCGCTGCAGGTTGATGATGAGGTTTTTCTTCTCCAACGGGACGTCCATCTCGGCGGCGCGCGCCAGGATGGCCTTCTCGAGCGACTCCCGGGTGCTCCCGGCGGCCGAGAACTTGGCCATCTCGTCCATGAAGTCGTAGAACTCGGCGCTCTTCATCTTGGCGGGCACCGCCTTGAAAGCGATCAGGCCCCCGATGGCCAAGATGAGAAGCCAGACGATGCACCCCAGATTTCCCTCGCCCCGTTCGGACTTCCGTCGCGGCATGACTACCCTCCTTGTAAGGACTGTTGGAGAGTAGTTTATCGCACGATGCGAAAGGTTCTATCCCAACGCGTACGAGAAAAGAAATTGAGGGCCACCCGGCCGAGCTGGCGGAGCTTGCCGCTGACGCCCGGCCACTCGATCGGCTCCTGGCCGCTGTCGAAGGACCAGTAAACCATGAAGGCGCGGCCCTTGACGTAACCCTCCGGCACCGGGCCCCAGAAGCGCGAGTCGTTCGAGTTGTCGCGGTTGTCGCCCATGCAGAAGTAGCTCTTCGGCGGCACGGTCTGCGGCGCGTAGTTGTCCCGGGTGCGCCGGGGGTTGAAGTACATGGAGCGGGGGTAGGCGGTGGTGTCCGTGTGGTGGACGTAGGAGGAGTCGTTCACCCGCTTGCCGTTGATGAAGAGGTCCTTGTCGACCAGGCTGATGGTGTCGCCGCCCAGCCCCATGCAGCGCTTGATGAAATCGCGCGTGGGATCCTCCGGGTACTTGAAGACCACGATGTCGCCGCGGTCGACCGTGCGCATCGGCAGCAGCACCCGCTCGACGGGGGAGGCGACCGGGCCGTAGACGAACTTGTTGACCAGGATGTGGTCCCCGATCAGCAGGTTGTTCTCCATCGAGCCCGAGGGGATCTTGAAGGCCTGCACCACGTACGTGCGGGCGAAGGTCGCGAAGATGACCGCGATCAGCAGCGCCTCCAGGTACTCCCGGAGCAGCGATTTCTCGGCTTGCATGGGGACTACCGGATCAGGTGGAACGTCCGCTCCCAGCGTGTCTGCGAGAAGAAGCCGAGCGCCGTCTCGGCGAGGTCCCGCACCTTGGTCACGACCGTCTCGCCCTGGCCGTCCGAGGTCCGCCCGCCGTAGGACCAGTAGATGAACAGGGCGCGGCCCTTGACCAGGTGGGCCGGCAGCGGCCCCCAGAAACGCGAGTCGTACGAGTTGTCGCGGTTGTCGCCCATGCAGAAGAAGTGCCCCGGCGGCACCGTCGTGGGGCCGAACTGGTCGCGCATCCGCGCCCGCGGGTCGGGATAGAACGGGCGGTCGGGAAATAGTGTCGTGTCGCGGTGGATGGCGTAGGAGACGTCGTCCACGGCCTTGCCGTTGATGTAGAGCGCCTTGTCGACCACGTCGATCTCGTCCCCCGGCATCCCCACGCACCGCTTGACCACGTCGATCTTCGGGTTCTCCGGCGAGCGGAAGACGACGATGTCTCCCCGCTGGACGCCGCGGAACGGCAGCAGCTTGCCCTCGGGCTCGGTCGCCTTGGGCCCGTAGATGAAGCGGTTCACGAAGAGGTGATCCCCCACCAGGAGGGTGTTCTCCATGGAACCGCTGGGGATGTAGAAGGTCTGCACCACGAAGACCTGGGTAAAGCGCAGGAAGATCGCGGCGATGATCAGCGCCTCCGCATATTCCCGCCAAATGGATCTCTGCTCCGCCATGGCCGGACAACTGTACTCGAAAGGTCCCGCCCTGGCTACGCCGCCAGGGATCGCGCAGCCGTCCAAATCCCTTGCGCCACGCCTCGGGTCCACGTAAGTCTCTGCATTCAAGCCACTTCCACCGTCATCCTCCCGGCGCCCCCGCCAAATCCCTTGACGCCGCGGCCCCGCCGCCGGCCGCCGGGAATCCCGGCAACTCATTTCTTTGCAGTCACTTGGAGCGTCTCCCGCCGCCTGGCAGGGGACTTGATCTATGGGGCCGGCGTCAACCAACCGGGAGGGGAGGTGGCGACGACAGAGCGAGGACGAGACAGGCATGGACCACAGGCATGGAAAGGCAAACACGGCAGCAAAGCAGAGACACCGAAACGCAGATCAACCGAAGCAGACCAACCCGAGAGGAAGAACGACATGAAGACCCCGCACCGCATCATCGGCCGCCTGGTAGTGGCCGCCCTGCTCCTGACCGCCCTGCCCGGCCTCGCCGCCGAGGGTGGCCGCAAGGTCAACATCAACAGCGCCGACGTCTCGCAGCTCGCCCTGCTGCCGCGCGTCGGCCCGAGCGTCGCCCAGAGGATCGTCGAGTTCCGCAAGGAGAACGGCCCCTTCAAGAAGCCCGAGGACCTGATGCTCGTGCGCGGCGTCGGCGACAAGACGTTCGAGCTGATCAAGCCCTACGTGGCGGTCGCCGGCGAGACGACGCTCAAGGAGAAGGTGCGCTCCAGCCGTCAATCCAAGGACGCCAAGGAGGGCTCCCGGTAAGCAGGCTCCGCGGGGGGCGGGGCGGTCCCGCTCCGCCCCCCGCGGGCCCCTCCGGGAGATCGTCATGAGGTCCTTGGAAAGAGGGTTTACGCTGCTCGAGCTGATCGTCGCCTTCGCGGTGCTCTCGGCCCTTGCCGCGATCGGGGTACCGCCCCTGCTCGACGCTTCCGGCGACCTGCGGGTGCGCATGGCCGCCCAGGAGCTGGTGGGCGCGCTGCGCGGTGCCCGCGGGTTCGCCATCCGTCACGACGCCAACGTGGGGGTAAAGTTCCGGGAAGTCGACGGCTTCTTGACCTACGCGCTCTACCGGGACGGCGACGGGGACGGCGTGCTCACCCGCGACATCGCGGCGGGGGTCGATCCGCAGGTCCAGGCTCCCCACCGGCTCTCCTCGCTCGGCGCGGGCGTCGGTTTCGGCTTTCCGCCCGGGCCGCCGGCGCGCGACCCGGGAGATCCGCGCCGCTTCCTGGTGCCGGGCGATCCGATCCGCTTCAACCAGTCCGACCTCGCCTCCTACAGCTCGATCGGAGGCGCCACCCCCGGCTCGCTCTACCTCACCGACGGCCGCAAGCGCCTGGTGGTGGTGCGGGTGCTCGGCCGCACCGGCCGGGTGCGCGTCCTGACCTACGACTTCAGGAAGCAGGTCTGGCGTTGACTCGTTCGGAACGAGTGCAGTAACGTGCCTCAATGCGCGCGATCGTGATCCTCACCACCGTCGGCAACGAGGAGCAGGCCTACCTCATCGCGCGTGAGATCGTGGCCCGCCGGCAGGCCGCGTGCGTCAACGTGCTGCCCGCCATCCGGTCGATCTACCGCTGGAAGGGGAAGATCTGCAAGGATGGCGAGCTGCTCCTGCTGGTGAAGACGCTGGAGGACGAGTTCGACGGCGTGGCCGCGACCATCCGGGAGCTCCACAGCTACGAGCTGCCCGAGATCCTGTCGTTCCCCGCCGGCCGGGCGGATCAGAGCTTCCTCGACTGGATCGCGGGCAGCGTCGACAAGAACGCCGAGTTCGCGGACGACGACGAGGAGGACGAGGAGGACGAGGAGGAGCTCTCCTCCTACGCGGATCCGAACGATCCGGACTTCTGAGCTCCTCTCGCCGGCCTAAACCCCTTCCAGCATCTGCTCCAGATCCCCCAATAGATCGTTGACGTCCTCGATACCGACGGACATCCGCACCATGCCGTCGGTCAGGCCGAGCTCGGCGCGCCGCTCGGCGGGCACGGAGGCGTGGGTCATCGAGGCGGGGTGGGAGATCAGGCTCTCGACGCCCCCCAGGCTCTCGGCGAGGCTCACCACCCGAGCGCGGTCGAGCATCGCCTTGGCCGCCTCGTAGCTCCCCATCTCGAGGGTGATCATGGAGCCGAACCCGGAGGCCTGGCGCTTCTGGATCTCGTGGCCGGGATGGTCGGGCAGGCCGGGATAGAGGACCCGCTCCACCTTCGGGTGCCCCACCAGGTAGTCGACGATCCGCCGGGCGTTCTGCTCGTGGCGCTCCATGCGCACGGCGAGCGTCTTGATGCCGCGCATCACCAGGAACGAGTCGAAAGGGGAGAGGATCGCGCCCTCGGACTTCTGGACGAAGTAGAACCAGTCGCCGTCCTCACGGTGGCGGGCGACGAGCCCACCGCCGATCGAGTCGCTGTGGCCGTTGAGGAACTTGGTCGTCGAGTGGAGCGTGAAGTCCGCCCCCAGCTCGAGCGGCCGCTGCAGGTAGGGCGAGAGGAAGGTGTTGTCGACCGCCACCTTGGCGCCGCGGGCGTGGGCGAGCTCGGCGACCGCCGCGATGTCGGAGACGTCCATCACCGGGTTGGTCGGCGTCTCGAGGTAGACCATGCGGGTGGTGGGCGTCATCGCCGCCTCGATCGCCGCGAGGTCGGTCGTGTCGACCCAGGAGAAGGTCAGGTTGTAGTTCTCCAGGATCTTGGTGAAGTAGCGGTAGGTGCCGCCGTAGACGTTCCTGGAGACGACGGCATGGTCGCCGGCCTTGAGCAGGGTCATCAGGCAGGCGATGGCGGACATGCCGGAGGCGAAGGCGTGGCCGGTCTCACCGCTCTCGATCGAGGCCAGGTTGGCCTCCAGCGCCTCGCGGGTGGGGTTCTGCACGCGGGCATACTCGTAGTACGCGCCCTCGCCCATCCCGGGCTGGACGTAGGTCGACGTCTGGTAGATGGGGACGGCCACCGCGCCCGTGCGCGGGTCGGGCTCCTGCCCGGCATGGATGGCGCGGGTCGAAAAGCCAAGGTTCTTGGGATCGCCTTTCAAGTGGAAACCCTCGATTTCATGGAAGAGGTTCAGGGGGGATGAGCCGCCGCGGCGGCAACCCCGCGGTCGTCACGCGATTCTATCAGCAGGTAAGATACCCCCGCCATGAGCGACGCCCTCCCCGACTCCGCCGCCCCCGCCCCCGCTCTCGCCGAAGCGTTCTCCCCAATGCGTTGGGAGGGGCCGGGCCTGAAGCTGCTCGACCAGACCCACCTCCCGGTCGAGGAGGTGTGGATCGACTGCGAAACCCCCGAGCAGGTGGCGGACGCCATCCGCCGCCTGGCGGTGCGCGGCGCGCCCGCCATTGGGGTGGCTGCGGCCTACGGCCTGGTCCTCGGCCTGCGCACGGTCTCCGACCCGGCCGGCTTGGCGGCCCGCTTCGAGGAGGTCTCGGAGCTGCTGGGGAGCACGCGGCCGACGGCGGTCAACCTGCGCTGGGCGCTCGAGCGCGGCCGCGGGGTGTTCGCGGCGCACGCGGCCGGCGGGCCGGAGGCTCTCTCCCGGGCGCTCCTCGACTGGGCGCTCGAGCTGCACGCCGACGACGTGCGCATCAACCGGCGCATCGGCGAGCACGGCGCGGCCCTCTTCACCGCGGGCGCCCGGGTGCTCACCCACTGCAACGCCGGAGCGCTGGCGACGGCGGGCTACGGCACCGCCTTAGGCGTCATCCAGTCCGCCTGGCGCGACGGCAAGGTCGGCATGGTCTGGGTGGACGAGACCCGTCCGCTCCTCCAGGGCGCCCGCCTCACCGCCTGGGAGCTCAAGAACCTCGGCATCCCCTTCCGGCTGGTGACCGACTCCTCCGCCGGCACGCTGATGGCGCAGGGCCTCGTCGACCGGATCGTGGTGGGAGCCGACCGTATCGCCGCCAATGGCGACACCGCCAACAAGATCGGCACCTATACCGTGGCCGTGCTGGCGCACCGCCATGGAGTCCCCTTCTACGTGGCCGCGCCCCTCTCGACCATCGACCGCGCCACGCCGAACGGCGCGGCCATCCCCATCGAGGAGCGCCGCGCCGGAGAGGTCACCGAGGTCTTCGGCACCCGCGTGGCGCCGGACGACACCCAGGCGCTCAACTTCGCCTTCGACGTCACCCCCGCCGAGCTGATCACCGCCATCGTCACCGAGGTCGGGGTGCTCGAACCCCCCTACGAGCAGAGCATCGCCGCGGCCTTCGAGAGGGCTTGACGGGCTATACTTCCAGGGGAAAGGATGGGATCGGGATGCTGGCCATCATCAAGGAACACATCGATGCAACCCCAGGTGTGTGCGGGGGTAAGCCCAGGATCGCCGGTCACCGGATCCGGGTCCTCGACATCGCCGTCTGCCACGAAGAGCAGGGGATGTCGCCGGATGAGATCGCCTCCGCCTATCCCGGCCTCTCCCTGGCCGATGTCCATGCCGCGCTGGCTTACTACTTCGACCACCGGGACGAGATCCAGGCTGATATGGCCGAAGAGCGCCATTTTGTCGAGGAAGTGAAGAAGGCCACGCCGAGCCTCCTTCACGAGAAGCTCGGGCGCCGACGTAGTGTCGGGTGAGATCCGGTTTCATCTGGACGAGTGCGTCTCGGTCGCCATTGCCGAGGGCCTTCGGCGCCGGCGGATAGACGTCACCACCACGCCGGAATCGAATCTGATCAGCTTGCAGGATCGCGATCAGCTCGCCTTTGCAACCCAGCAACGCAGGGTTCTGGTCACCCAGGACTCCGACTTCCTCCGCCTCGCGCAGGCAGGCCACGCCCACAGCGGGATCGCCTACTACGTGCCAGGCAGCCGCACGGTCGGTGAGTTGATCTCCCGCTTGGTCTTGATCCACGCCCTCCTGAGCTTGGAGGAGATGGAAGGGGCCGTCGAGTTCGTCTGAAAAGCGGTCTTTGATTTAAGCGCGACCGGAGGGGATCCGGCCGTTGATCGGGTCTTTGGCTTGGGTTTGGATGGTGGAGGTGGTGGGAGTCGAACCCACGTCCGGAAAACGCGTATCAAAGGCTTCTCCGTGCGCTCCTTCTATTGAGGTCTTGCCGTTCGCGCTTTGGAAGAAGGCCAACCGGCGCGGCGACCAGCCTTGCTTTGGTATCCGGGCACGGCGCAAGGCATCCGTACCCATTGATCCGCTTTAGCGTCGTCCCGTCAGGCGCCGCGAATCAAGGCTCCTGCCGGGACGTCACGGCTATTTAGGCCGCGAGGGCGAAGTTATCGTTCGCAGGTATTATTTTCAGTGTTTTACGAGTCGAAGCTCGACACGCTACCCCTGCTCCGCTCTGTTCCCCGTCGAAACCGGTACACCCCCAAGTTGCCAAAGAACCCTTGTTTCCTGCCTCAGTATAAACCAGATGGGGCGGGGGGACATTCCCTGGCTCTCCCGCAGGGACGAAAGACGCTCCCGGACCTACGGGAGATACTCTCGGACCCACGGGAGACGCTCTCACACCCATCGAGATGATCCCGGACCCGCGGGAGATGCTCCTGGACCCTCGGTAGATGCTCTTGGACCTACTGGAGATGCTCCCGGACCTGCTGGAGTTGCTCTCGGACCCGCGGGAGACGCTCTGGGCCCCATCTATATGCTCCCGGACCTGCGGGAGATGCTCGCGGACCCACGGGAACGCGGCTTTCAGCGGGGGGGCGGGCCGTCGGGGCCGCCGGCCTGCAGCGCCACGGCTTCCAGGAACTCGTCCGGACCGCTGGTGCGCAGGCGAGAGACCACGAGGAACCAGCCGCCGAGAGCCAGGATGGCGCCGAAGGGTGCGGCCGTGAGGAGCTTGGGATAGAAGGGCCAGACGACCGTGAGCAGGGCGCCGAAGCAGGCCAGGAGGAGGATGACGACCGCCTGGGTCTGGACGTAGTAGACCGCCTGCTCCGGGCGGAAGGTCACCCGCGAGCCGCTCTCGGCGGCCTCCACGGCCACGGTGCCGGTCACGAGACCGCGGCGCATGCCGGCCAGCACCGGCAGGTGCAGCCGCCCGCCGGAGCCGTCGCGCTCGAATTGCGCTCCCCAGTCCTCGGCCGCCTGGCGGACCGCCACGAGGGCGGTGCCGGCGGGGACGTCCAGGTCGATCCAGTGTTCGGACACGGCCTCTTCAGGCCGCTTTCTCGATCAGGATCTCGTCGAGGAACGACTCGACGGTCGCGAGGAAGGTCTCGACGTCCGGGAGGTTGTTGATCGCCTGGCGCATCTTGCGCCCGTTCGGCAGGCCGTGGGTGTACCAGCCGGTGAACTTGCGCAGCTTGTGGAGGGCGAAC